>Ga0075163_10008070_pt1 | contig 13904 bp, 6 predicted proteins | sample JI1023141ADNA_FD_71478 | JGI IMG/M metagenome (GOLD analysis project Ga0075163, IMG submission 71478) | Wastewater effluent complex algal communities from Wisconsin, to seasonally profile nutrient transformation and Carbon sequestration -... | ecosystem: Engineered > WWTP > Effluent > Algae...
CCCAAGCAGTTCCGTTATAAACATTATCATTTGCACCACCATTGTCAGTTGTTATGGTAACAATAGTTCCTGCCGGAGACCTTAACGTAATATCAAGATCAGAATTGAAAGTGTGGGTAATGAAAGTAGTAAGGTTAACATCAAGTAACTGTGTACCTGCACCTGCCACGTTTATTGTTGATGTTACAACAGCAGGGCCAGTAGGAATAGCTACCGGTGTAGAATTGGTAACTGATGTATTTGCCGTGGTTGGAGCAGCAGCAAGGCCACTGATAACCAAAGACCATGAACTAAGAGAACCAACATCACCGCCAGCATCATCGCCAACCCTTATTGTCCACACACCATTTGGATTTTCACCAATGAAAGCACCCAAATGCTCTTCAGGTACTAATGGTGTAGCGGTGGTAAGGTTTACATATGAATGATCTGTAGCTAAACCATTGTTGGTGGTGTAAGGAACCTGTCCACCTGGGTTTGCGTCATCATCCCATGTTGTACCATTATACACATTGTCATTACCACCGCCGTTATCAGAGGTTAAAGTAACCACTGTTCCGGCTGGTGACGTAATGGTAATGTCAAGATCAGAAGCGAAAGTGTGCGTGATAGCTGTGATCATATTCAGATCCAGCAGATAAGCAGGAGCACCCGCTACTGTGATTGTTGAACTTACAACACTGTTGTCTACGATAGCAACAGGAGTGTTGTTTGTAAATGTTTGTGGAGCTGAACCAGCACATGGGCCTGGGCTAACAGGTACACTTGGAGTTACCGTTACAGTTGCAACCAATGGTGTAGTACCAGGGTTTTGTGCTGTAAATGAAGGTATGTTTCCTGTACCAGCAGCTGCAAGACCAATTGCAGGTGTATTGTTTGTCCAGTTAAATACTGCACCAGCTGAAGGGCTTGTAAAGTTTACAGGCGCTGTTGGTGAACCGGCACAAACTGTTTGATTAGGTATTGCATTTACAGTAGCAGTTGGATTAACTGTGATAGTAAATGAGCTTGTTGGTCCGTTACAGATGGTAGTTACGTTGTAATTTAAAACTACTTGTCCGTTACCGGTTTGAATATTGGTAGTAATTGCACCAGCAGTTACACCGCCAGTGTATGAGGTACCACCGGCACCGCCACCACCAGCTCCTTTGTCATTACCAGAGCATCCTACCGTTCCGGCAGAACCGCCGCCGCCGCCAGCACCGCCGAGGAAGCCACCGCCTCCACCGCCGCCGCCAGGGATACTTTGGAAGTTAAAGCAGCAGCAAGACTGACCTGCGCCACCGTTACCGCCGGCAGGGCCAGCATTTGCTAAACCTGGAGCGCCTAAGAAACCAGCACAGCCAAGACCCTGAAGGCCTGGCACAACTCCTACGGCACCAAATCCGCCACCGGCTACACCACCGGTAGTTACAGAACTGGCTCCGTCTGCTCCGTTGCCATCTCCGTTACCGCCTGTGCCACCGGCACCAGGTGCACCAATGATACCTTCGCAACCGCCACGACCACCGCCGCCACCGCCAGCAGCTACCAGAATACGGTCTGCTGATGAAGCTCCTGGGAATCTCACATCACTGGAACCGCCACCGCCACCGGCGTTGGCGCTACCACCTGTTCCGCCGCCATTGAAGCCGGCTGTAGGGGTGCCACCGGCTCCGCCCACGAATATATTAATTACCTGGCCGGGTGTTACCGCCAGGGTACCTGTAGCTCTTGATCCTTTTCCACCGGCACCACCTGCTACTGTACCACCATTATTGGTTCCTGTTGCGCCACTTCCACCCTCTGCACCTAAGGCAGTAAAGTTGATAGAAGTTACACCTGCAGGAACAGTAAAGGTTTGTGCACCGCCAGTGAAATTAAAGGTTGTTGTTGTTGGAGTTACAACAGTTAAAATTGGAGTTACTGTAATAGTTGCAGTAACGGCATTAGCTGTTGCATTGGTAGCAATAAAGCTTGGTATGTTACCGGTTCCACTGGCAGCAAGGCCAATAGAAGTAGTATTGTTAACCCAGCTGAATGTTGTACCAGGAGTAGGACTACTGAAGTTTACCGCAGCTGTAGGTGAGTTGTTACAAACTGTTTGGTTTGGAACAGGGTTCACACTGGTACAACCTGGAGGTGCATTGTAAGTAACTGTGTTATCAGTACTGGTTGAGGCCAGGTTAGCTTGTGCTGTAGCATTTGTACAAACACCGGCAGGTACTGTTGCAATAACAGTTCCGCTTCCGGTCATGCCAGATACAGCAACATTGTAAGTTGATCCGCTTCCTGTAACAGTACCAGTTGTTGCACCAGCTGTACCACTTAAGGTAACATCGCCTGTTGCAAATCCTGTAACTGCCTGGTCGAACACCACTGTAAAGTTGATTGGTGATGTACCAGTAGGATCAGCCTGGGCAGCCGCCTGGTTGATAGTTACAGTTGGAGCTGCAACCACCAGGTTATAAGTTACTGTATTATCTGTACTGGTTGAAGCAGTGTTTGCTAAAGCCGAAGCAACACTGGTACAAACGCCGGCAGGAATAGTTGCAATAACAGTTCCGCTCCCGGTCATGCCAGATACAGCAACGTTATAGGTAGTAGGGCCACCTGTAACTATAGCGGTTGTTGCACCTGCAGTACCGCTTAAAGTAACATCACCTGTTGCAAAGCCTGTTACCGCCTCATTAAACACCACTGTAAAGTTGATAGGTGATGTTGAGGTTGGGTCAGCCTGAGCTGCAGCCTGATTGATAGTTACAGTTGGAGCGGTAGGTGCACCAGTTATATTGAAGTTCGTGTTAGAAATATCAAAGAAGATATTACCAACAGCTTCAACTTTAATACGGGCAGTTGCGCTTGGTGTAGCAGGAATAGTAACTGATTCAGTTCCATCATTTGGAGTACTTGCAGCTAATACAGTAGGGAAGGTATTTCCACCATCGGTAGATAAAGAAATCTTAACGTTGGCGCAACTTACCGGAGCTGCTGTAGTGTTATTTACATCCCATGTGATGGTTTGTGTAGTACCACCAGCCCATGATAAGTTGGTGTTAGGTTGTGTAACCTGGAACGGACCTGCAGTATTAGTTACAGTAACTACTACATCAGTAAATGCTGTTTGACCAACCTTTCTGGATGCCGGAGGGTCTGCAACATAAGAAGAATTGTCTCTTACTGTTAACCTGAAGTTCAAAGTTCTAGAAACTGAACTTAATGCTTCTATATTGGCAATTGGATCACCACCTGGTAATACGGGTGTAATTTGTAATCCAGCCAAAATTGTAGACAATCTTGGGAATAACCTAGTGCCAGATGTAGTGGCTGGGAATGTTAAAAAGTTAGGACCAGTAGGCTTGGCTGGATAGGCAACACTGTTGTTACCTGTTTGGCCTGTACCATCATTATCCTGTTCCCAGCAATAAGTCAATACATCATTTGGATTGGCATCCGTAGCAGATCCGGTAAGTGCAAAAGGAGTCTGCATTGGAATAGTAGCATTTGCAACGGGTGCAACTACGGGAGTTGCATTGTTTGCTGTAATATTGGTAGTAACAGGGCAGGTTTTTGTTGCCATGTTAGCCTGTATTTGAGCAATTGTAGCTTCGTGGAAAATGTCTATTGAGTGTGGTGCCACATCCTGGCTGGTAATACCGGCATAACCCATAATGGTAATACCAGAACCAACTTCTTTGTTTACACCAGTACCTTCTGTACCAAATGAAAAAGTATGATTTCCACCCATTTGGTGACCTACTTCGTGAGCTACGTAATCAATATCGAAATTATCACCCTGCGGAATGTTATCGGCAGGCGAAGTAATTCCTCTTCCTTTCGTTGCTCCGGTACCGCTGGCTACACCATCAACACAAACACAACCAATACAACCTGCATTACCACCTCCACCAGATGCGCCAAACATATGACCAATATCATAAGCGGCGTTATTAACATTAAGTGGTGTAGACGGACCTGTAAGTGAAGTATTCAGTGCAATTTGTAATTGCGTATTCCATTGGCCAAGAGTAGTATAAGGATCAGTAGCGGGATCATAATAGATCACGTTTACTGTTTCCGGAACAAGATTCAGGTGAATCGCCAGGTCTTTTTCGTAACAGCCATTGCAACGTGTAAGCGTTGCATTAAAAGCAGCCAGTACCAGGGCTACCTGGGCAGAACTGGTTGCACCAAAATAGTTTGAATACTCACCATTGCAAGATTGAGCCAAACGCATTGTTTTTAATTCACCAGTAGAACTACCAGTAAAACCAGCAGTTGCCACCTTTGCGTTAAGGCCTTGGGCCAATTGTTGATCGGGTGTTGAGCAGGTCCAGGGTAACTGGCCTTTTGCTCTTTGAGATTTGAAAACAGCATAAGTTGAATGATCCTTGGAATAAGGCTCAATAAACTCATCTGCTTTTTCGATTCTGAAAACCATTGTTTGTATTCCCTGAGGGGAAATACTTAATTTCAGGATTGCACCCCTGTCGGTGATACCTTTGCCGGTGTAGGCCCTGATCTCAGGGAACCTTGCCTGCAAAGCTGGAGCGAAATTCGAAGTCTCATGCACTTCGAATTGTTCGTAGTTTCCATCGGCATTCGGTAATGATATTACCGTTGAATGCTTCTGGCTGTTCCCTACAATGGAGAACAGATCTTGTCTTAAAGATTCAGTGTTCAGATCGAACAGCTTGAACTCTTTAGGAAAAGACAGTCTTGCTACGCCTTTATCCTTTACGATGTTGCTTTGAACTTCCTTATTCGGCGACCAGAATCTGTCTGCCGTTTGCGAAAATCCAAAACTAAACATCAATGCAGATAAAAGCGTTAGTAGTAAAGCTTTTTTCATAATGTATAATTTTGTTAAATGAACCATAAAAGTATTACAATCTATCTGTAATTCCAAAGTAAACTACCTATAAAAATTAGGGCTGGTAACAGATATCAAATAAAGGCCGGATAAGGATTCAAATGATGCTGGTTTATTCGCAGGTTGTTCTTTAAAACAACGCAACCAGGTGCTTAAAATTTAAGATGCCCGACATTGGCCGGGCATCTTAAATAAAATATGTTATAGGAGTAGATTATTAAAACTTAGGACAGGGTATTCCCTGGTAATCTGCAGGCCTTTTTATAAAAATAATAGAGAATTCAGAACCTCCCCGTGACGCGGTGGCGGCTTTTAAATTTGAGATATTAAAATCGTAGCTGGCACCAACTCTTAAACCGCCAAATTCTAACCCGATATACGGTATAATAGCGTCATTTAAACGAACCCAACTGCCAATATAAATAGCACTTGGATTTTCAGGGTCCTGGCTTAGGTTGGCTGCAATAGCCGCACCCAGTGTGGTTTCACTGGCTTTGTTCTGCACCTGGTAAATGGCCGAAGCGTGAACGGTTATAACATCAGATACAGGAAATGAGCCTCCTGCATGTGCAGAGATACGACCACTTAAATACCAGTTTTTATCCTGGAAACCAACTTTTGGACGGTTGATATGATACATACTGGCTCCCAGGTAAAAATTATTTTGCCCGTTGGTAGAACCGGAATACAATAAACCCGCATTTATATCAAAATAGCTTTTGTTATTAATACTGATCACTTCTGCAGTTGGGCCGGTAAATCCATTTTGAGTAAGCATGTCAGAAAATGTAAGTTTACCTCTGTCAAGACTAAGGCTGCTGTAGGTTCCCTGGAAACCGGCACCGATGGTACTGTACCCATTTTCATCCAATGCCTTATGATAAGACATTGACACCGAACCATAATTTAATTTGAGGATTTTATTTGCACTGGCATCGGTTAAACCCGAAATGCCTACCCCAAAAACATCTTTCTCCGGTATGCGGCTTTTTAAAATTGGGAAATCGAGCGACGCACTGGTAGTTACATAGGCCTTCGGTATAGATGGCCATTGGTCACGGTGGTTAGCTGCCAAACGCCAGGTTCCGCTGAATTTACCGGTGAATGCCGGATTTAGCGTTAAAGGCGATGCAAAAAATTGTGAAAAGTGCGGGTCCTGAGCTTTCAGCATCTGGCTCGCCAACAGGGCACAAATACAAACTAATAGTTTTCTCATTTTCATTTACTGTTCAGAACCTTAAAGATAGGGATTTGCAGCAAAAAGCTGCGTAGAATTATTTCAGGCATTGAGTTTTTTATTTTGGGCTTGCAATTTTGGCCAATTTTTTTCAAATGAATGAATGCTGACATTTATAAAAAAGCTATCCAACAAAAAACTCAAAACTATAAACTCAAAACGGGGTTACCCCTGCATTTTAGCACCAAAAGCCAGGTCTCCGGCATCGCCTAAACCCGGTACTATATAGCCTTTTGCTGTAATTTCATCATCAATATCACCGCACCAGATGGTTGCCTGGGGGAAAGCCCGGCTTACATATTCGATACCAACCGTGCAGGCTATAGCACAAACAATATGCAGTTCTTTTATATCTCCTTCCTCCTTTAAAAATTCAATTGATTTCACCAGTGATGAACCGGTGGCTATCATGGGGTCGCTGATGATAACAATACGGCCTTCAATCTCGGGGCAACTCATGTATTCCATGTGTATATCAAAACTACCATCCGGATTGTGTTTGCGGTAGGCACTGATGAATGCGTTATCTCCCTTGTCAAAATAGTTTAGCAAGCCTGTATGCATACCCAGGCCGGCACGTAAAATAGTGGCTAATACCGGTTGTTCGGCCAAAATCTTACTGTTGCTTATACCCAGCGGAGTGGTGATCTCTTTCTCCAGCCAGGGCATTTTTTTGCTTATCTCGTAGCCGATCACTTCGGCAATACGCTCCAGGTTGCGCCTGAAGCGCATGCGGTCCTGCTGCACTTCCACATCTCTTAATTCACTTACCCAGTTACTAACCAAGGAATGTTGTACGCTTAAATTGATGACCATATAAACAGTTTGCGGTTTGTAGTTTATTGTTTTTGGTTCTTGGCCTCAGAGCGATGATCTGCTTAATTGGCGTCGCACGCTTGTACTTTATAACTTCATTGAACACCGAGCGAAGCAGCAGTGTTACCGAGGTGAAAATATAAATCAGGCAATTGCAACAAAACTAAAATAAAAAATGCTTTATCTGTATTTTTTCTGCGTTATCTGCGAAATCTGTCCACAGGACCCTGCGGGCGGGCAAAATAAAAATCTGTGTTGATCCATGCAATCCGTGGCAAACTAAAATCTTTTAACATTCTGTTTCACAAAAATGTATTTTTATTGTACTCAAATTAATGACAAATGAAAAAGATAATACCGGCTTTAATTGTACTTAGTGTTGTTTTTGCATCCTGCGGTAGTGATGAAAAAGCAGAAGAAGCAAAATCGAAAGACAAGTATGAACAAACCAAGGAAACGCTGGAACAGACGGAAAAGAAAAACCCCAAACGCTTTTTAATGGTGGAAGGCAGTGACCGTAAAAACCTGATAGGGCAACGTGTAATAAAAGGAACCATCAGCAACAAAGCTACAGTTGCAAGTTATAAGGATATTGATATTGAACTTTCGTTTTACAGCGAAACCGGCGCCCTGCTTGAAAAAGACCACGAAGTAATTTATGAGACCATCACGGCAGGTAACAGCACAAACTTTAAAACAAAATATTTTGCACCGAAGGGAACGGATAGTGTGGTGATGAAAATTGCGGGAGCGAAAACAGAGTAAAATTTTTATTACACAAACTTAAATCCATCACCGTCAAACAAACCCAAATCACTCAGTTTTAAATGTGGTATTACCAGTAATGCCATAAAAGACAATGTCATGAAAGGGGCTGTTAATGTGGAGCTCATTTCTTCCTTAACCATTTTATCAATAGCCGTATAAGTAGCAGCTACTTTGTAACCATCATCATTACTCATTAAGCCCGCTACAGGCAGGCCAAGTATCATTTCTTTTTCATTGCTTACTGCACTAACACCGCCACGCTCTTTAATAACAAGATTTACAGCTTTCATCAAACTTTCATCATCAATACCTACCGCAACAATGTTGTGACTGTCGTGTGCAACAGAGGAAGCAATTGCTCCTTTTTTTATTCCGAAATTTTTGATAAATGCTTTTGCAACAGGAGCGTTTTTATACCGGTTAATAACTACAATTTTTAAAAAATCAGTTTCAACATTGCTTTCATAAAAACCATCATTTACAATTGGATGGCAAATGATCTTATTAGTTATCAATTGCCCGTCCAGGGCTTCAATGGCATAAACTGTTTCTCCTAAATCGGAGATCGGGAATTGAAAATCCGTAACAGGCTTTTCATCACAATCAAAATTATTAAGCAATAAGGATTTGTTTGTTGTGATTCTGGATTCTCCGTTTTCTGCAACCAATTCACCGTCAATAAAAGTTTTCAGTACATTAAAATTCACTAAATCTTTCACCACAATAAAATCAGCCGCATCGCCTTCTTTTAATAAACCAATATTCATTTTATAATGCTGTGCCGGGTTTATACAGGCGGCCTGTAAAATCTTAAATACATCAATGCCTTTTGCAACGGCCCTTTGGCAGAGTTGGTTTATATGCCCGGCGGCCAGACTGTCGGGGTGTTTATCATCGCTGCAAAACATCATCAGGGTATAGTGCTCATGCATCAGATCAATCAACGCTTCAAAATTTTTGGCAGCGCTACCTTCACGTACCAGGATCTTCATGCCGTTTTTTAATTTGTCCAGCGCCTCTTCAGCTGTAAAGCATTCATGATCGGTGCTGATTCCGGCATCGATATATTTCTTCGCATCTTCTCCCCGCAATCCCGGCGCATGGCCGTCAACAGGTTTGCCGTATTTTTGAGCTGCGGCAATTTTTTTATACACTTCCTCATCACCAAACAATACCCCCGGAAAGTTCATCATCTCACTTAAATAAAAAATATCATCATTTTGCAAAAGAACATCCACGTCATCGGAATGTAATGCAGCGCCAGCAGTTTCAAAAACCGTGGCCGGTACACAACTGGGTGCGCCAAAATGAAATTTAAAGGGCACCGTTTTTCCATTGGCGATCATAAACTCAACTCCTTCCATACCGCATACGTTGGCAATTTCATGCGGATCGCTGATGGTGCCAACCGTGCCATGCACCACGGACAGTTTTGCAAATTCTGATGGCACCAGCATAGAGCTTTCTATGTGAACGTGGCTATCAATAAAACCAGGTAAAATATAGTTGTTGGCTTGTGATTTGTTGTTTGTTGGCAGTGGTTTAATGGATGTGATCTTCCCGTTTTCAACGGTCACTTCTCCATAAAAAATATGCCGGGCAGTTATATCAACAATATTGCCCGCTATAGTAAAACTGTTCATCTTTTTTTCTGCGATATTACTATTAATTACACAAAAGTTTAAAGTGCATTTTAAAAGGAAAGCAAAAAAGGGATTACAGTATTAGAATTGCCTATATTTACAACCTAAAAAAAATAGAAATGAAAAATTTAGTCATTTTCGGATTGTTTATTCTTGCATTGGTTTGTGCACAGTTTGCCCAGGCACAAACTGTTGACGAAGTTATCAGCAAACATGTTGCTGCTTTGGGCGGCAAAGAAAAATTAAGTAAAATTCAAAACGTGGTAATGGAAGGCAGCCTGAATATACAGGGTACCGAAATTGCTTTGACTGTAACACAAGTACATAACAAATTGAACCGCCAGGATATTACAGCAATGGGTATGCATGGCTTTGATATGGTAACCGATAAAGAAGGATGGCAGTATATGCCATTCCAGGGTATGCAAAAGCCTGAACCCAAAACCGCTGATGAAGTAAAGAAAAGCCAGAGCGACCTGGATATTGCAGGTCCGTTGGTTGATTATGCTGCAAAAGGCCACAAGGTAGAACTGCTGGGCAAAGAAGATGTGGAAGGAACAGAATGCTACAAAATAAAAGTAATACTCGCTGCAGGAAAAGAAGTTACATTTTTTATTGACCCTACTTCAAGCATGATCATCAGGGCAAAAGAAACCAGGAAGGTTAATGGCCAGGACACAGAATTGCAAACAGATTTTTCTGATTACAAAGAAGTTGAAGGCGTTAAAATGCCATTCAGCATTACACAACAGTTTGGTACTGTTTTATTCTCAAGTATTAAAGTAAACCAGACAATACCTGATTCAGCGTATAAACACGATATGTAAAATAATACAGATTGAAAGATAACCCGGTTTGAAAAAGCCGGGTTATTTTTTAATACAATAATTAATCTGACTTTTATTGTAAATTACTTTTCACTTTCTACTTAATTAACCATCAGTTTTTATGAAATCAGCATTTATTTTTTTCGCCGGATTATTCTTTGCAGTATCAGCAAATGCGCAAATTACTTCGGCTACTTTTGGTATGATGGAGGCCCGTCAGATAGGACCGGCAACTATGGGAGGCCGCTTAACAGCCATTGAAGGCGTTAATAACGAACCACGAATAATTTATGTAGGCTCGGCCGGTGGCGGCGTTTGGAAAACGACGAACGCAGGCGTGAGCTTTAAATCAATCTTTGATAAATACTGCCAGAGCATTGGCGCATTGGCTGTTGACCAAAAAAATCCGAAAGTAGTTTTTGTGGGCACCGGCGAAAGTAATATGCGTAATACCGTTTCTGTTGGCGATGGTTTGTACCGCTCATCAGATGAAGGTGACAACTGGACAAAGATCAGCGGCTTCGACAGTACGGAACATATCAGCCGTATTATCATCGATCCGCAAAATTCAAATAATGTTTATGTGGCTGTGCCAGGACCGCTCTGGAGCGATAGTAAGCATCGTGGTTTATACAAATCAACCGATGGCGGAAAAACCTTCGAAAAAATTCTGTTCATCAATGAACAAACCGGCGTTGCAGATATTGCGGTAAACACAGTTAATCCTTCGATAGTTTACGCAACTACCTGGGAGTTCAGGCGCAAACCTTATTCCTTTAATTCAGGAGGAAAAGGAAGTGGTATCTATAAAAGTGTGGATGGTGGTAAAACCTGGAAGGAGCTTACCAATGGCTTGCCGGCAAAGCCTTTTGGCCGTAGCGCCATTGCACTGGCACCCAGTGCACCCGATAATTTAATTGCCATCATTGAAGCAGAAAAAACAGGTTTATATATTTCTGCCGATGGCGGCGAAACCTGGAAGCAGCAGAGTTCTACGGTAAATGTAGTGTCAAGACCATTTTATTTTTCATGCCTGGTAATTGATCCAAAAGATCCGAAAAGGGTTTACCGCCCGGGCTTTGGATTTAGTTATAGTGATGATGGCGGATATTCTTTTGCCGATGGTGGCGGAAATGTACATTCCGATCATCATGCGCTCTGGGTCAATCCAAATTATACAAATCAAATGTACTTGGGAACCGATGGAGGATTGTATGTAAGCAACGACCGTGGTGCAAACTGGATGATGCTATCAGTATTACCTGTTTCGCAGTTTTATCATGTTACGTATGATATGAAGGAGCCTTACAATGTATACGGAGGTTTGCAGGATAACCAAAGCTGGTATGCACCCTCGCAAAGTGCCGGCGGCATAGAAAACAGCGACTGGAAAAACCTGGGGGGAGGTGACGGCTTTTGGGTTCAGGTAGATGGTATGAATCCGGATGTGGTTTACTACGAATCTCAGGGAGGGGAAATTGTGCACACAAACCTGAAACAGGGTAAAGCATTTGGCATTAAACCACAGCAGGCGTTGAATGATGAAAAGCTTCGCTTCAACTGGAACACACCCATCGTTATCGGGCAAAAAAATAAACGTAATCTCTACATCTCTTCTCAATATTTATTTAAATCGGTAGATGAGGGAAAGAACTGGATAAAAATATCCCCGGATCTTACTACCAATAACAAAGAGAAACAGAAGCAGGAAGAGTCGGGCGGATTAAGTGCCGATAACACTTCTGCCGAAAATCACTGCACCATTTTTACCATTGCCGAATCGCCATTGGATGATAATTTAATTTGGGCTGGTACTGATGATGGCAACCTGCAATACACAACCGATGGAGGAAAAACCTGGTCCAATGTGGCGGCTAACTACGCCGCAGCAGGCATTCCGGCACAAACCTGGGTAAGCAGTATCGAGCCATCCCGGTTTGATAAAAATACAGTGTATGCAAGTTTTGATAACCACATGTATGGAGATATGAAAACTTACATCGCTAAATCTACCGACATGGGGAAAACATGGACCATGTTTAAAAGCGATGAGTTTACCGGCTTTGCACATAAAATAAAAGAAGATAATGTAAATAAAGACCTGTTATTTGCCGGTACCGAAATGGGGTTATTTGCTTCTATTGACGGGGGTGCAACCTGGTTCCGAATGAAGAATAATATTCCGTGGAAAGCAATGGTAAGGGATATACAGATACACCCGGTAACAAATGACCTGATACTGGCTACCCATGGTCGTGGAATTATGATCGTGGATAACATAACTCCCATGCGCAGCATGACCAAAGAAGTTGCTGCAAAAGATGTAGTCATCTTTGACTCGAAACCAATTAATCTTACCATGGGTAAATACTATATAGGTTCTGGCAGCGGCGATGGATATATTGGCGGTAACTCATCGCAGCAGGCTCCCATTCAGTATTATTTTAAAGACAGGGTTAACAGCGGAGAGGTAAAAATTGAAATTTACGACAAGCAGGGAAAACTGGTGCAAACCATACCAGGCAGCAAACGCAGAGGCATTAATATTGTTGACTGGAATATGAGGGGTACTCCTCCCAAAGTGGCCAGCGGCGGCACCAAGATAGATTTTGGAGGCTTTGTGGCGCCCATGGTTTTGCCCGGCGAGTACACCGTGAAATTAAAAGTGGGGGATAAGCAGTATGAGAATAAATTAAACATGCAACGTGACCCCAATAGTGATATGACCCTTGCAGATATGGAAGATCAATACAACACAGCTATGCAGTTGTACAATATGCATGAACGACTGGGGAAACTGGTGGACAGTATCAGCACCAAACAAAAATTGCTGCAGGAGTATTTACCCAAAATTAAAAATACAAAACTTAAAAAAACAGTTCAGGAGTATTACGATAAACTGGAAGACCTGCGCAGCAAATTACTGGCTACCAAACAAAAATCGCTTTTTGCAGATGAGAAAAAATTGCGGGAAGATATTACGGAAGTATACGGAGCTGTTTGCAGCCAGGAGACAAAACCATCTAACCTGCAAAAGGAAAGAACCGGTGTTTTGCTGCAGCAACTGGGCGATGCTGAAAAATTAAATACAAATATCAATGCACAGTACGACCAAAAAGTAAAAAATGAACTGGTAAAAGAAAAGTTTGATAAACTGGATACAGAGATAAAGAAAAATCCGAATCAATAAAAAGAGCGAGCAACTGTATTATCTTTGGCTTTTAATAAAGTAGTCATGAAAAAAATAAAAGGACCAGGATTTATTATTTGCGCTATGTTGTTTGTCAATTTTGTACACGCACAAGCAGCAGCAGAAATTATCAGCAAACACATTGCAGCCATGGGAGGCAGGGAAAAAATAATCACTTTATCCAGTGCCCTGATGACCGGCACATTTACGCCGCCAGGTGCAACGCCCATCAATATTACTACAACCAAAAAGCATATGATTGGTTCCCGTATTGATATTGAAGCCAATGGTACCAACAATTACCAGGTAATAACACCCACGAACGGATGGATATACACGCCGGTACAGGGCGATAAAGAACCCAGGCCATTGAATGATAATCAATTTAAAGTGGGGCAGGTGCAACTGGATCTTCATGGCCCATTCATTAATTCTGAACAGAAAGGATATAAGATAGAAACTGCAGGCAAAGACACTGTGGACGGAACGATGTGTTATAAACTGAAAGTGACGGCGCCCAATGCCAATGTAACAGTGTATTCTATTGACAGTAAGACAAATTTTATAGTTA
>Ga0075163_10008071_pt1 | contig 13904 bp, 16 predicted proteins | sample JI1023141ADNA_FD_71478 | JGI IMG/M metagenome (GOLD analysis project Ga0075163, IMG submission 71478) | Wastewater effluent complex algal communities from Wisconsin, to seasonally profile nutrient transformation and Carbon sequestration -... | ecosystem: Engineered > WWTP > Effluent > Algae...
GTCCGGATCAGTGTTCACGGTAGGGATCGTCGATCCCGAGTGCGGCGAGGATGTCGCGTTCCAGCTGCTCCATGCATTCGGCTTCGCGCGCGTCCTGGTGGTCCCAGCCGAGCAGGTGCAGCGCGCCGTGGACGGTCAGGTGCGCGTAGTGCGCGGACAGTGGCTTCTTCTGTTCCCTGGCTTCGCGCGCGACCACCGGTGCGCACAGCACGAGGTCGCCGAGCAGCGGCATGACCACGCCCTTGGGCAGCTTCACCCCGTCGGCGATGTCGGCTGGGAAACTGAGCACGTTGGTCGCGTAGTCCTTGCCGCGGTAGTGGCGGTTGAGCGCGCGGCCTTCCTTGGTGCCGACGATGCGAATGGCAAGGTCGGCTTCGCGGATGCGGCCATCGAGCGCGGCCGCGACCCACTTGCGGAAACTCACCGCGGCCGGCAGCCCCGCGCGTGGCGCGGCGTAGCTGACGGCGACATCGAGGCGGATCGGACCTTTGGTCATTCGACAAGCCTTTGGACGCTGATCAAAGCGGATAAAGCAGGTCAAAAATACTCCATCCGGGCTTCATCCGCGTTTATCCGCGTCAAAAATCGCCTTTAGCTGTTCGAGCCGGTTTGCGAATCCTTTCCGTCACGCGCCTCGTAGGCGTTCACGATGCGCGCGACCAGCGGGTGCCGCACCACGTCGCGCGCCTCGAAGAAGGTGAAGCTCACGCCGTCGACGCCATGCAGCACTTCCACCGCGTCCTTCAAGCCGGATTTCTGGTGTTTCGGCAAATCCACCTGGGTGAGGTCGCCGGTGATCACCGCGGTGCTGCCGAAGCCGAGCCGGGTCAGGAACATCTTCATCTGCTCGATGCTGGTGTTCTGCGCCTCGTCGAGGATGACGAAGGCATCGTTCAGCGTGCGCCCGCGCATGTAGGCCAGCGGCGCGATTTCGATGACGTTCTTTTCCAGCAGCCGCGCGACCTTGTCCACGCCGAGCATTTCGTACAGCGCGTCGTACAGCGGGCGCAAATACGGATCGACCTTCTGGGTGAGGTCGCCGGGCAGGAAGCCGAGTTTTTCGCCGGCTTCGACCGCGGGGCGAACGAGGATCAGCCGCTGCACGCGCGACTGGTTCAGCGCGTCCACCGCCATTGCAACGGCGAGGAAGGTCTTGCCGGTGCCGGCCGGACCGACGCCGAAGTTGATGTCGTGGGTCGCGATCGCGTGCAGGTACTTGCGCTGGTTGTCGCCGCGACCGCGCAGGGTGCCGCGCTTGACCTTCACCGCCACGTCCTGCGGCGCGTAGTCGCGTGCATCCGCCGGCGGCGCGTCGTTCGCATCCGGCCCGAGGCGCAGGTGGATGGCGTGTTCGTCGAAGGTTTCCGAACCGGCTTCCTCGTACAGCGCGCGCAGCAGGCGTTCGGCGCGGACCACGGCGTCGGCATCCTCGCCGCTGACGCGGAACACGTTGCCACGATTGGCGATTTCCACCCCCAACCGCAGTTCGATCAGGCGCAGGTGGGCGTCGAACGGGCCGGCCAGGTTGGCGAGGCGTTCGGTGTCGGCGGGCTCGAGGAGGAAGTCGCGCTGGTGCATGTGGCGTGGAATGCAGGAGGTCAGTGGCGGGTCTGGTCGGCGTCGTCGTCGATCGGCCATTGGTTGAAGACGTATACCTCGTCGTCGACGAGGGCCTGGTCGAAGCGCTCGATGTCCTGCGCCTGCCCGCGGTCGATCTGGACCGGTTCGTCCTCCACCGCGACCACGACCCAGCCCTGTTCGCGGATGAATTCCGCGGCGCGTTGCAGCGGATCGTCGGCGAAGCCGGGCTTCTGGTAGCAGACCACGAACGCACCGCCGGCCTCGGCGAAGTCAGGGCTGTCGGCCTGCGGGCGGGCTTCCACCACAAACATCCAGAGGCGGGGATGATCGGTGGGGATGGCGGCGATCCGACTGGAGCGGGCGGGCAGGTTAGCGCGCCGGGATGGCGCCTGCCATCATCGGCTTCAAATTTAATTAAACATATAGTTAAATACGGAAATGGAATCATCCCGGCCCGCCAAGCCCCGAGTCCGCAGTCCCGCGCCGGCACGCAAGCGCGCACCGGGACGACCGGCCCGTACCGAGGCAGGACCGCCCACCGAACAGCGCGACCTGCTGCTCGAGGCCGCGATCGCCTGCTTCGTGCGCAAGGGCATCGCCGCGACCAGCCTGCGCGAGATCGCCGTGGTGGCCCATGTCAGCCCGGCGATGCTGCACTACTACTTCGGCGATAAGGCGCAACTGCAGGATGCCTTGGTCGCGGATCGCCTGCTGCCGGTGCTGGCGGACCTGCGCGGCGCGATCGGCGAAGCGGGCGAGGATGTCTCCGCACTCATCGCCGCATTCGTGACCGGCATCGGTCGCGTGGCGATGAAGCATCCCTGGCTGCCGCCGCTGTGGGTGCGCGAAGTCCTGTGCGAGGGCGGCGCGCTGCGCGACGTGCTGTTCGAACGCATCGGCCCGCAGATCCCGCAGGTGATGGCGAAGCGCTTCGCCGAAGCGCAGGCGCGCGGCGAGATCAACGAAGACCTCGATCCGCGCCTGTTGATGGTGTCGCTGGTCGGGCTCACGCTGTTCCCCATTGCGGGCGCGCCCATCTGGCGACGGTTGTTCGCCGGCGATCCCGGCATCGCCGCGCTGGACATGGATACGTTCCGCAAGCACACGCTGGCGCTGCTCGACCGCGGCATCGACCTCAAGGAGCCTTCGCCGTGAATGCATCGAAGATCGTTCCGCTGTTCGCCGCATTGCTGCTCGCGGCCTGTGCGAAGGAAACACCGCAGGCGCTGGGCACGCTCGAATACGACCGCGTCGCGCTGCCGGCGCCGGTGGCCGAGAAAATCGTTTCCATCGACGTGCGCGAAGGCCAGCAGGTCGACGCCGGCGCGCGATTGCTGACGCTGGAACGCACGCGTACCGAAGCGCAAACCGAAGCCGCGCGGGCCGAGGCGCAGCGCCAGCGCGAAGCCCTGGTCGAACTCGAAGCCGGTGCGCGAAGCGAACAGATCGCGCAGGCGCGTGCGTCGGTTGCCGCGGCACAGGCTGCCGCGCGCGACGCGAACGCCTACTACGCGCGGCTGCAGCCGCTGGGCACGCGCAAACTGGTCGCCGCCGCCGACGTGGATCGCGCCCGCGCCGCCGCGTCCACTGCGAGCGCGCAGGTGAAACTCGCGCAGGCCGCGCTCGACGAACTGCTGCACGGCAATCGTCGCGAGGACATCGCCCAGGGCGAGGCCGCGGTGCGCGCCGCCGAAGCGCAGGCGACCGCGCAGGTCGCGACGCTGGACAAGCTCGACGTGCGCGCGCCGCGCGCCGGTCGCATCGACAGCCTGCCGTACCGGCTCGGCGACCAGGCGCCGGTCGGCGCGCCGCTGGCGATCCTGCTGGTCGGCGATGCGCCGTATGCGCGCATCTACGTGCCGGAAACCATTCGCGCCAACGTCAAGGTCGGCGACAAGGCGCGCGTCTTCGTCGATGGGCGCGACGCCGCATTGCCCGGAACCGTGCGCATGATCCGCAGCGAAGCCAGCTTCACCCCGTATTACGCGCTGATCGGCAAGGACGCGGCGCGGCTGAGCTACCTCGCCGAAATCGCGCTGGGCAAGGATGCCGCGCAACTTCCGGCTGGCGTGCCGGTGCGGGTCGAGTTCGATGGCCATTGAATCCGCGAATGCGGGCGATGGCGACGTCGCGATCCGCGCGCGCGGCCTGACCAAGCGCTTCGGCGATCTGGTCGCGGTCGACCATGTCGATCTCACCGTGCCGAAGCAGCAGGTCTACGGCTTCCTCGGCCCGAACGGTTCGGGCAAGTCGACCACCATCCGCATGCTGTGCGGCCTGCTGACGCCGACCGCCGGCGAAATCGAGGTGCTGGGCCTGCGCATTCCGGAACAAGCAGAAGCGCTGCGCCTGCGCATCGGCTACATGACCCAGAAGTTCTCGCTGTTCGAGGACCTGACGGTGCGCGAGAACCTCGAATTCCTCGCCGCGGTGCAGGGGCTCGACAAGCCGCGCGCGCGCAAGCGCATCGACGAACTCGTCGCGCAATACCGTTTCGAAGACCGGCAGAAGCAACTCGCCGGCACGCTCAGCGGCGGGCAGAAGCAGCGCCTCGCGCTGGCCGGAGCGGTCATCCACGAACCGGAATTGCTGTTCCTCGACGAACCGACCAGCGCGGTCGATCCGGAATCGCGCCGCGACTTCTGGGAAAAACTCTTCGATCTTGCCGACGCTGGCACCACACTGCTGGTGTCGACGCATTACATGGACGAAGCCGAGCGCTGCCACCGCATCGCCATCCTCGATTCCGGCCGGCTCGTCGCCGACGGCACGCCGGGCGAACTCACTTCCGCGCTTGCCGGGCGCACACTGGAAGTCCGCGCCGCGCAGCCGCGGCGTGCGCAACAGGCGCTGGTCGGATTGCCGGGCGTGCTCAGCGTCGCCCAGATCGGCAACAGCCTGCGCGTACTCGTCGCCGAAAACGGCGATGCGAATTCCCGCGTCGCCGAGGCGCTGCGCAACGCGGGATTGCAGGCCGAAGTCGCGCCCGCGGACCCGAACCTCGAGGACGTGTTCGTGTCGGCCACGCGCGGGCAGCCCGCGCAACGCGAGGCCGCATGAAGCTCGGTCGCCTGCTCGCGGTGATGCTGAAGGAATTGCGGCAACTGCGCCGCGACCGGATAACGCTGGCGATGATCATCGGCATCCCGGTGATGCAACTGGTGCTGTTCGGCTACGCGATCAACCTGAACCTGCGCGGGCTGTCGGCGGGCGTCGCCGACATGGCGAACACGTCCGGGTCGCGCGCGCTGGTGATGGACATGGTCGCGACCGGCGTGATCCAGCCGACGCTCGCGGCGAACACGCCGCAGCAGTTGATGGATGCCTTGCGCCGCGGCGAGATCAGCGTCGGCGTGGTGGTGCCGCCGGATTTCGAACGCCGACGCATCGACGGCCGCGAGGCGGTGCAGGTGCTGGTCGACGGCAGCGACACCGTCGTGCAGAGCGCGGCGGTGCAGCTGGCGCAGGTGCCGCTGGACAACAGCCGCGCGCTGGCGAACGCGACCGGCGCGCGCGAGACCACGCCGCAGCAGATCAGCGTGGTCAGTTTCTACAACCCGCAACGACGCTCGGCGGTGAACATCGTGCCAGGCCTGATCGGGGTGATCCTGACCATGACCATGGTGCTGTTCACGGGCGTTTCGATCGTGCGCGAACGCGAGCGCGGCAACATGGAATTGCTGATCGCGACGCCGGTGACCAGCGCCGAACTGATGATCGGCAAGGTACTGCCCTACGTGGCGATCGGGCTGGTGCAGACCACCCTGGTGCTGCTGCTCGGGTTGTGGCTGTTCCAGGTGCCGGTGCGCGGCAGCGTGCTCGATGTCTATCTCGCCGCGATGCTGCTGGTCGTCGCCAACCTCACCCTCGGCCTGCTGATCTCGACCCGTGCGCAGTCGCAGTTCCAGGCGATGCAGATGACGTTCTTCGTGTTCCTGCCGTCGATCCTGCTCTCGGGTTTCATGTTCCCGTTCGCCGGGATGCCACGCGCGATCCAGTGGTTCGCGGAGATCCTGCCGTTGACGCATTTCCTGCGCCTGATCCGCGGCATCATGCTGCGCGGCGCGGGCATCGTCGAGCTGTGGCGCGAAGTCGCCGCGCTGGTCGTGTTCACCGCGGTGATGATGACCGCGGCGATCTTGCGGTTCCGCAAGCGGCTGGATTGAAGCTTTTGTGGGAGCGGGTTGAACAGCCATTCGGCTGTTAAAAGCGGTAGCCGCGATGGCCGCATGCCGATCGGGCCTGAAGGCCCTCCCACAGGAACATCACGCCGTCGCCACCCGCCCGCGCAGCGAATTGCTCATCGCCTCGGTGATGACGACATCGACGAACTGGCCGATCAACCGCTTCGGCGCGGGGAAGTTCACCGAACGCATGTTCTCGGTCTTGCCGGTGAGTTCATCCGGATTCTTCTTCGACGGGCCTTCCACCAGCACGGTCTGCACGCTGCCGACCATCGCCTGCGAAATGCCCAGCGCATGCGCGTTGATGTGCTTCTGCAGGCGATCGAGGCGCGCATGCTTCTCGGTATCCGATACGTCGTCGTGCAGATCGGCGGCCGGCGTTCCCGGGCGACGCGAGTAGATGAAGCTGAAGCTCTGGTCGAAGCCCACGTCCTCGATCAGCTTCATGGTCTTGTCGAAATCCGCGTCGGTCTCGCCGGGGAAGCCGACGATGAAGTCCGAGCTGATCGAGATGTCCGGGCGCACCGCACGCAGCTTGCGCAGCTTCTGCTTGAACTCGAGCGCGGTGTAGCCGCGCTTCATCGCCGCGAGCACGCGGTCGCTGCCCGATTGCACCGGCAGGTGCAGGAAGTTCGCGAGCTTGGGCACGTCGCGGTAGGCCTCGACCAGCGAGTCGCTGAACTCCAGCGGATGCGAAGTGGTGAAGCGGATGCGGCCGATACCGTCGATTTCGGCGATGGCGCGGATCAGCAGCGCGAGGTCCGCGATCTCGCCCTCGCCATACGGGCCGCGGTAGGCGTTGACGTTCTGGCCGAGCAGGTTGACCTCGCGCACGCCCTGCGCGGCGAGCTGCGCGACTTCGACCAGCACGTCCTCGAACGGGCGGCTGACTTCGGTGCCGCGGGTGTAGGGCACCACGCAGAAGCTGCAGTACTTGCTGCAGCCTTCCATGATCGAGACGAACGCGCTCGGGCCTTCGGCGCGCGGCTCGGGCAGGCGGTCGAACTTCTCGATCTCGGGGAAGCTGATGTCGACCTGCGGCTTGCCGGTCTCGCGCCGCTCGCGAATGAGTTCGGGCAGGCGGTGCAGGGTCTGCGGGCCGAACACCAGGTCGACGTAGGGCGCGCGCCTGACGATGCCTTCGCCTTCCTGCGAGGCCACGCAGCCGCCGACCCCGATCAGCACCGGTCGCTCGCCCTGCTTCAGCGACTTCCAGCGTCCGAGCTGGCTGAACACCTTTTCCTGCGCCTTCTCGCGGATGGAGCAGGTGTTCACCAGGATCACGTCCGCCTCGGCGGCGTTGTCGGTCAGTTCCAGGCCTTCGTGTTCTGCGAGAACGTCGGCCATCTTCGCCGAATCGTATTCGTTCATCTGGCAACCGTGTGTTTCGATGAACACTTTCCCCCGGCGGGCAGGAGTGGTTGCGGGGACGGCCGCGGAAACGGCCTCGGTCTGGGTTTCGGTCATGTCTCGTCTCCGGGGCGCGGCGGTGAATCCGGGCCGGTGAGGGTGCGCGAGCTTAGCAAAGCCGGCGGGGCAGGCCGGGATGCCTGCGCGTGATAAACGCGACCGCGGTCGCGTTCAAGGAAATCAAAGGCTTGTCAACGATTTCGAATGGAGTGATAGTCCGCCGCATGAGGGGATGGGGAATCGTCTGGTGCGTGCTGGGGCTGTTCGCGGCCGGACCGGCCGTGGCCGGCACCCTGTATCGCTGCGACGGTACCGATGGCGCGCGCAGCTATGTCAGCAAGCGCATCCCGGGCGCGAAGTGCGTCGCCATCAGCAGCTACAGCGGTGTGCAGAATGCGCCGGCGCCATCCGCCCCGGCTTCATCCGGCAGCGCCACCGCGACGGTGAAGGTCGATGGATCCCCGGCCAGGGAAACGCTGCCGGCGGCGCCCGCGGCCGTGTCGTCGGCGCCTCCGCCGAGCAAGGCGAAGTTCGTGCGCATGGCGACGTCCACGATCTATTCCTACGTGGATGCCAACGGCGTCCGCAATTTCAGCAACCGGCGACCGCGCGGGGTGGCCAACGTCACTTCGCAGTCGATCCAGTACGCGATCTTCCAGATGGAAACCTGCTACGCCTGTGGCGTGCAGCCGGGCGTGAACTTCGGCACGACCCGCCTCAACACCACCGCCTACAAGGACGAGATCGCCCAGGCCGCGCGCGATTACGGGGTGGACGAGGCCGTCATCCGCGCGATCATCCACGCCGAATCCGCGTTCCGGCCGACGGCGCTGTCGCGGGTCGGGGCGCAGGGGCTGATGCAGCTGATGCCGGCGACCGCCCGGCGCTTCGGGGTGACGGATTCGTACAACGCGGCGCAGAACATCCAGGGCGGCGTGCAGTACCTGGCCTGGCTCCTGAAGCGTTTCAACGGCGACCTCAGGCTCGCCGCAGCCGGCTACAACGCTGGCGAAGGTGCTGTGGACAAGTACAAGGGCGTGCCCCCGTACAGCGAGACCCGGCGCTACGTGGACCGGGTTTCGACCCTCGCCGAACGCTACCGCGGCACCCTTGCCCAGCGTTGAGGCCGTCGTCGGCGTTGTCGGCCGATTCAGCGTTCCGTTACACTTCGCCGTCTTTGTATGGCGGCCCGTACCCGCATCATTGCGCGGCTTGACGGGCGGTCTGGGCCAGGATCCACGGAGCGCCGGATGGCTAATGAAACAACGATGAACCCTGCCAGCGACGGGGATGGGCCGGTCGATACCGGCCGCCGCAAGTTCCTGACCGCGACCACGGCGGTGGTCGGTGCGGTCGGGGTGGGGTTCGCCGCGGTGCCGTTCATCAAGTCCTGGAACCCGAGCGAACGCGCCAAGCAGGCCGGCGCCCCGGTCAGCGTGGACATCACCGCGCTGCAGGAAGGCCAGCAACTGACCGTGGCCTGGCGCGGCAAGCCCCACTACATCGTGCGCCGCAGCAAGGCGATGCTCGCCACGCTGCCGGAAATGGATTCGATCGTGCTCGACCCGAAGTCGGGCAACGACGCCCAGCAGCCGAAGTACGCGCAGAACGAATACCGTTCGATCAAGCCCGAGGTGCTCGTGCTCGAGGCGGTCTGCACCCACCTCGGCTGCGCCCCCGAGTTCGTGCCCGAGGTCAAGCCGCAGCCGTTCTACGAGGACTGGAAGGGCGGCTATTTCTGCCCCTGCCACAAGTCGAAGTACGACCTCGCGGGCCGCGTGTTCAAGGCGCAGCCCGCCCCGGCCAACCTGCCGGTGCCGCCGTACCACTTCGTCGACGACAACACGATCGAGATCGGCGTCGATCCCACGTCGTCGAACAGCACGGGAGCCGCGTAAGCCATGAGCAACGTGATCACGCGCACCGCCTGCAACGTGTGGGACTGGGTCAACGCCCGCGCGCCGGCGCTGGCGCCGATGTACCGCAAGCACATGAGCGAGTACTACGCGCCGAAGAACTTCAACATCTGGTACATCTTCGGCATCCTGGCCACGGTGGTGTTGGCCAACCAGATCGTCACCGGAATCTTCCTGACGATGCAGTTCAAGCCGAGCGCGGCGGAAGCCTTCGCCTCGGTCGAATACATCATGCGCGACGTGGAGTGGGGCTGGCTGATCCGCTACATGCACAGCACCGGCGCGTCGCTGTTCTTCATCGTCATCTACCTGCACATGTTCCGCGGCCTGATGTACGGCAGCTACCAGAAGCCGCGCGAGCTGGTGTGGCTGTTGGGCATGGTCATCTACCTGGTGCTGATGGCCGAGGCGTTCATGGGCTACGTGCTGCCGTGGGGCCAGATGTCGTTCTGGGGCGCGAAGGTGATCATCTCGCTGTTCGGCGCGGTGCCGGTCATCGGCAACGGCCTGACCGAATGGATCATGGGCGACTACATCCCCTCGGACGCGACCCTCAACCGCTTCTTCGCCCTGCACGTCATCGCGCTGCCGCTGGTGCTGCTGCTGCTGGTGGTGCTGCACCTGGGCGCGTTGCACGAAGTCGGTTCGAACAACCCCGAAGGCGTGGACATCAAGCACGGCCCGAAGGGCAACCGCTGGTCCCCGACCGCGCCGGCCGACGGCGTGCCGTTCCATCCGTACTACACGGTGAAGGACACCTTCTTCGTCGGCTGTTTCCTGGTGATCGCGGCGTTCGTGATCTTCTTCGCGCCGACCTTCGGCGGCTGGTTCCTCGAGCACGACAACTTCACCGCGGCCAACCCGCTGGTGACGCCCGAGCACATCAAGCCGGTGTGGTATTTCACCCCGTACTACGCGATGTTGCGCGTGGTGCCGTCGTTCTTCGGCATCAAGTTGTGGGGCGTGCTCGTGATGTTCGGCGCGATCGTGCTGCTGTTCCTGGTGCCGTGGCTGGACAGGTCGCCGGTCAAGTCCTACCGCCACCGCGGCTGGCTGAGCTGGTCGATGCTCGCGATCTTCGTGGTCAGCTTCCTGTGGCTGATGAAGATCGGCGCCGGCCCCGGCACCGATCCGGTGGAGGCCATCATCGGCCGCGTGCTCACATTCCTCTACTACGCCTTCTTCATCACCATGCCGGTGTGGACGAAGATCGACAGGACCAAGCCGGTGCCGGAACGGGTGACGATGCATGACTAAGTTCGCATTCCGACTGCTGCCCGCGCTGCTCGCCGGGCTGTTCGCCGCCGCGCCGGCGCTGGCCAATGAGGGTGCCGGGCTGCTGCAGGCCGGCACCGACCTCGGCGACCAGGCTTCGCTGCAACGCGGTGCGCAGCTGTTCATGAACAACTGCTCCGGCTGCCATTCGCTGCAGTACCTGCGCTATTCGCGCATGGCCAGCGACCTCGGCCTGACCGAGCAGGAGGTGATGGACAACCTCAACTTCACCGGCGGCAAGATCGGCGACCAGGTGCATGTCGCGCTGAAGGAAGACGAGGCCAAGCAGTTCTTCGGCAAGATGCCGCCGGACCTCAGCCTGATCGCGCGCGTGCGCGGCAGCGACTGGATCTACACCTACCTGAAGTCGTTCTACCTCGACGAATCGCGGCCGCTGGGCTGGAACAACAAGTTGTTCCCGAACGCCTCGATGCCGAACCCGCTGTGGGAGCAGCAGGGCCTGCAGCAGCCGGTCTACGGCAAGGCCGAAGGCGGCGGCGACCGCCCGGTCGAGAAGCTGGTGCTGGCGACGCCGGGCACGCAGACGCCCGCGCAGTTCGACCAGAGCGTGCGCGACATCACCGCCTTCCTCGAGTACGCCGGCGAACCGGCCGCGCTCAAGCGCCAGAGCCTGGGCGTGTGGGTGGTGCTGTTCCTCGCGTTCTTCACCTTCCTCGCCTGGCTGCTCAAGAAGGAATTCTGGAAGGACGTGCACTAGCCGCGACCCACGACGCGGCGACCGGGGCGACCGCCCGCAAGGGGTGGGCGGCGTCGATGCGGCCGGCGGATTCCGGCCGTATGGAGAAAGCCGATGATGGCTGCGAGTCCGCGTATGCGTAATGCCCTGACCCTGTTTTCCTCGGTGGACGACGTCCTCTGCCACCGCGTGCGCCTCGTCCTCGCGGCGAAGGGCGTGACCTACGATTTCATCCCGGTGGATCCGCAGAATCCGCCCGAAGACCTGGTCGACCTCAACCCTTACCACTCGGTGCCGACCCTGGTCGAACGCGACCTGGTGCTGTACGCGGCGAGCGTGGTCAGCGAATACCTCGACGAACGTTACCCGCACCCGCCGCTGATGCCGGTCGATCCGCTGTCGCGCGCGCGCCTGCGCCTTGCGATGCTGCGCATCGAGCACGACTGGGTGCCGCAGGTACAGGCGATCCAGCTCGGCAACAAGCAGCAGGCCGAGGCCGGGCGCAAGCGCCTGAAGGAACTGCTCACCGCCTCGGTGCCGCTGTTCAAGGCCAGCAAGTTCTTCCTCAACCCGGAAATGAGCCTCGCCGACTGCGCGATGGCGCCGATCATCTGGCGCCTCGAGGCGCTCGATATCCCGCTGCCGAAGGATGGCAAGGCGATCGAGGACTACGGCAACCGCATCTTCCGCAACCCCGGCTTCCTGCGCAGCCTGACCCCGCAGGAACGCAACCTGCGCGAGATCCCGGCGTAACGACGAGTGGGTGGTTGGTTGTTCGTGGTTTGTGAAAAGCCTCCTGCCAACTACGAACCACCAACCACAACCGCACCGGAATGACCGACGCGCCCGCCATGACCAGCCACCGCCCGTACCTGTTGCGGGCGCTGTACGAGTGGATCGCCGACAACGGCCTGACCCCGCACCTGCTGGTCGACGCGACCAAGCCAGGCGTGCGCGTGCCGACGCATGCGGTGAAGGACGGGCGCATCGTGCTCAACATCGCCGAACGCGCGGTCGCGCACCTGCAGATGGACAACGACGACGTGCGCTTCTCCGCGCGCTTCGGCGGCGTCAGCCACGCGGTGATCGTGCCGATCGACGCGGTGATCGCGATCTACGCGCGCGAGAACGGGCAGGGCATGGAACTGCCGCCGGACATCGTGGCGCAGGGTTCGGCGCCGCCGACCGAAGCAATGTCCGAGCGCGACGACACGCCGCCGGACGACGAACCGCCGCATAGCGAACCGCCACCCAAGCGCGGCGGGCATTTGCGCATCGTGAAGTAGCGTTCTGGCCTATCGAGATGTACGGAGGCTGTGATGTTCAAGCGCCTGCATGTTGTACTTCTCGCGCTGCTCGCCATTGGTGGCTGCGTCGGCTATCAGGCGCACAATGGAGTGCCCGTCTACAAAACCTGGGATGAAGGTTTCGGAGGACGAGAATGGGCCATTCCCGGAGTTGATCCTGGAACATTCGTGGCGCTGAACAAGCATTATTCGAAAGATCGGAATCAGGTCTATTTCGAAGCCAAGGTTATTCAAGACGCTGATCCAAGTACATTCATTGTTCTCTCCGATCAATATGCGAAGGATGCAAGACACGCTTATTTCGAAGATCGCGTCGTCGTCGACGCGAATTCATCGTCATTTCGAATTTCCAAGTATGACTTCGCGCAGGATGCGGCCGATATTTTCCTGCATACAACTCCACTCGAAGTGTGCGATATCAACACTTTTCGCTGGCTATCCGATAATTGGGAGATGGACAGCAAGTGCGCATATACCCGTGGTCGTAAATTGGAGAGTGCCGATCCGGCAACCTTCAAGGCGATCAATTATTGGTATGCGAAGGACAACAATCGAGTTTTCGAATCCATCTTCGCCAAATCGATAGAGGGGGCTGATTCGGAGTCATTCGAATTGGACAAGGGAATCTGCGAGGTATGTGCGCACGATAAGAACCGTTGCTATCGCTACGAGAAGGTCGTGCCTTGCGATACGCAGAAATGATCAGTGCAACGTCACCACCGACGTCGCCTTCACCGGGCCGCTGAACGAAACGAGTTCGTCGCCGAACAGCACCAGTCGGCCGACGTGGCGTTCCTGTCCGTCCTCGGAATACTCGAAGCGGAAGCTGCGTTCCAGCCCCGGCCATCCATCCCTGCGCCGACGCAGGCGCAAACCATCCGCATGCACGGTCTGGTCCAGCCATTGCACGCCGGCGGCATGGCAGGCATTGCGTCCGACTTCCTCGGCGCGCTCCGCGGCGGTGCGGGCGCTGCTCCACCAGGCATAGCCGAGGGCGATGGCGACGAGCAGGAGGATCGGGCCCATCAGCGCGGTACCGGCCCGAGTTTCATCGAGAAATCGATCGCGTGCAGGTGCTTGGTCAGGCCGCCGATGGAAATGCAGTCGACGCCGTCCTCGGCGATCGCGCGCAACGTGGTCATGTCCACGCCGCCGGAAACCTCCAGCGGGATGCGACCGTCGAACGGCGCGGATTTCGCGATGCGCACGGCTTCCCTACGCGTCGCTGCATCGAAGTCGTCGACCAGGATGCGCGTGCAACCGGCCGCCAGCGCGTCGCGCAACTGGTCGAGCGTTTCCACTTCCACGATCAGCGGCAGGCCCGGGTGTTTCGATCGCGCCGCGGCGATCGCGGCCGCGACCGAGCCGGCGACGCGGACGTGGTTTTCCTTCAACATCACCGCGTCGTACAGGCCGATGCGGTGGTTATCGCCGCCACCCACGCGCACCGCGTACTTCTGCGCCAGGCGCAGCCCGGGAATCGTCTTGCGGGTATCGAGGATGCGCGCGGCGGTCCCGCGCACCGCATCGACGT
>Ga0075163_10008072_pt1 | contig 13903 bp, 15 predicted proteins | sample JI1023141ADNA_FD_71478 | JGI IMG/M metagenome (GOLD analysis project Ga0075163, IMG submission 71478) | Wastewater effluent complex algal communities from Wisconsin, to seasonally profile nutrient transformation and Carbon sequestration -... | ecosystem: Engineered > WWTP > Effluent > Algae...
AAAGATGCACGCCGACGAGAAGCCCGCCGAGTTCTCGTCGCTGCTCGACTGGGGCCTGCGCCTCACGCTGATGATCACCCTGCCCGCCGCGCTGGGCCTGGCTCTGCTGGCAGTGCCGCTGATCGCCACCCTCTTCCACCACGGCGCCTTCACCACCGCCGACGTCTTCCAGACCCGCTCGGCGCTGATCGCCTACAGCGTCGGCCTGGCCGGCCTGATCCTCGTCAAGGTGCTGGCCCCGGCCTTCTATGCCCGCCAGGACATCCGCACGCCGGTGAAGATCGCGCTGATCTCGCTGGCGGCAACCCAGCTGATGAACCTCGCATTCATCGGCCCGCTGCAGCACGCCGGCCTGGCGCTGTCGATCGGCCTCGCCTCGTGCATCAACGCCGGCATGCTCTACCGCGGCCTGCGCAAGCGCGGCGTGTATCAGCCCCAGCCGGGCTGGGGGCTGTTCTTCGTCAAGCTGCTGGCGGCCTTGGCGGTGCTGGGCGTCGCGGTGTGGTTTGCCGTGGGTTCCAACGAGCTGTGGCTGCACGCCTCCGGTCTCGAGCGGGTGATCCGCCTGTCGGTGCTCGTGATCGGCGGGATGGCCGTGTATTTCGCGACCTTGTTCGCCCTCGGCTTCCGGGTGCGCGACTTCCGCCGCCGCGCCGCCACCTGACGCCCGGCAACGGCGCGGGGCGTCAGCCCTGCAGCAACTTCACCGGCTCGACCACATTGAGGCCGCGCCGCTGCAGTTCGGCCAGCGCCCGGTCCGGGTCGCTGAAGCGGATGATGACCACCGCCTGCTGCCCCGGCGCGGTGCTGAAGGCATACATGTACTCGATGTCGAGCCCTGCCCCGTCGGTGGTGGCGAGCACCCGGGCGAGACCGCCGGCACTGTCCGGCACCTCGACCGCCAGTACGTCGGTGAGCTGCGCCACATAGCCCGCTGCTTCCAGCGCCGCCTTGCCAGCCGGCGGGTCGGCGACGATCAACCGCAGGATGCCGAAATCACGGCTGTCGGCGAGGCACAGGGTGTGGATGTTGATGCCGCGGGCGGCGAGGGCTTCGCAGGCGGCGCGCAGGCGGCCGCTGCGGTTTTCGATGAAGGTCGAGAGCTGGCTGATTTTCATGGCGGCGGTCCTCACTGGCTGTTCTGGCGTTCGTCCCACACCCGCTTGGCCTTGCCTTCGCTGCGCGGCAGCGAATGGGGCTCGGCGAGGCGCACCGCCACGTTGAGGCCGGTGACGCTGTGGATCGAATGGGCGATGCGGCCGCGCAGCGCTTCCATCGCCCCGATCCGGTCGCTGAAGAACTCCGGGCTGACCTCGATCTCGACATGCATCTGGTCCAGCCCGTGCTCGCGGCGCAGCACGATGCGGTAGTGGGGCAAGGCGCCCTCCACCGCCAGCAGCGCGGCCTCGATCTGGGACGGGAAGACGTTGATGCCGTGGATGATCATCATGTCGTCGCTGCGCCGGCCGACGCGCTGCATGCGGCGGATCGTGCGGCCGCAGGCGCAGGGCACGGTGATGAGGCGAGTGATGTCGCGGGTGCGGTAGCGGATCATCGGCATCGCGCGCTTCGACAGGGTGGTGAGCACGAGCTCGCCCTCCTCGCCGTCGGGCAGCACCGCGCCGGTCTCGGGGTCGATGATCTCGGGGTAGAAGTGGTCCTCGAACACATGCAGGCCATTCTGGGCGCTGCATTCGCTGGCGACGCCCGGGCCGATGATCTCCGACAAGCCGTAGATGTCGAAGGCCTTGATGCCCGCGTCCGCCTCGATGCGCTGGCGCATCGCCGGCGTCCATGGCTCGGCGCCGAAAACGCCGGCCCGCAGCGGCAGCTCGCGCAGGTCGATGCCGAGCTCGGCGGCCCGCTCGATGAGATGCAGAAAATAACTCGGCGTGGCACAGATGGCATTGACGCGAAAGTCGCGCAGCAGCATCACCTGCCGGTCGGTGTTGCCGCCCGACACTGGCACCACCGTGGCGCCGATCGCCTCGAGCCCGTAGTGGGCGCCAAGGCCGCCGGTGAACAGGCCATATCCGAAGGCGTTCTGCACGATGTCGCCCCGGCTGATGCCGGCCGCGGCAAACGTGCGCAGCATCACCGACGACCACACCTGGATGTCCTCCTGGGTGTAGGCCACGACGATCGGCTTGCCGGTGGTGCCGCTCGATGCATGCAGCCGCACGATCTCCGACATGGGGCTGGCGAAGAGACCGAAGGGATAGGTGTCGCGCAGGTCGACCTTGACCGTGAATGGCAGGCGCCCGAGGTCGGCCAGCGACTCGATGCTGGCCGGCGTCAGCGCGCGCGCGTCCATGCGCTCACGGAACAGCGGCACATGCGCGTAGGCACGGCCGACGATGCTTTTCAGGCGGCGCAACTGGAGGTCGCGCAACTGGGCGGCGGGCAGGTAGTCCGACGAACTGACCGGATGAAAGCCCGGCCCGGCGTCGTTCCAGTTCTCTCGCAGCATGGTGGGTGTCTCCTGTGACTTCGGGCCCCCGCTGCGCCTGCCCTCCCCTCGTGGATGTTTTTTTGCTCTGGGGCTGAACACAGGATGGTGGCCGACTGAGTGGAAGCGGCTCTCTGCTCGGTCAGTTCACAGGCGGCATTATCGCGCGGCATGGCATCGGCGGGCTGCTAGAATTTGTCCATCATTCGGGAGGAGCAAACCATGCAACTGAGCAGCGAGAGTTTCAAGGACGGCGCGGTGATTCCTGGCGAGTTCGCCTTCTGCGTGCCGGCCCGGGAAGGCCACGTGGCCCTCAGCACCAACCTCAACCCCCAGCTCGCCTGGGCCGGTGCGCCGGCCGGCACACGGTCGTTTGCGCTGATCTGCCACGACCCGGACGTGCCCAGCCGCGGCGACGACGTGAACCAGGAAGGCCGCAGCGTGCCCGCCGAGCTGCCGCGGGTGGATTTCTTCCACTGGGTGCTGGTCGACCTGCCCGCCTCGACCACCGCCATCGCTCCCGGCAGCCACTCGTGTGCCGTCACCCCCAACGGCAAGCCCGGCCCCGAAGGCCCTGGCGGCAGCCGCCACGGCATCAACGACTACACCGGCTGGTTCGCCAGCGACGCCCAGATGAAGGGCAACTACTTCGGCTACGACGGCCCCTGCCCGCCGTGGAACGACAGCATCCGCCACCGTTACGTGTTCACCGTGTTCGCCCTCGACATCCCGCGCGTGCCGGTGGACGGCGCCTTCACCGGCCAGCAGGTGCGCGAGGCGATCGCCGGCCACATCCTGGCCCAGGCCAGCCTCACCGGCACCTACAGCCTCAACCCCGCCGTGCCGGCCTGAGCACCTGAAACCCTGCGCCGGCAGCGATCTCAGTCGCCGCCGGCCGTGCCCTCCCGCCGCGGGTCGGCGGCGCCCACCCAGCCGCGCCCCTGGCGCACGATCAGCGCGACGCCGCTGGTCATCTCCACTTCACGCAGGCCGTGGCCGCGGGCTTCGAGGGCCTCCAGCACAGCTGGCGCCAGCCGCCCCCGCTCCACCTCCAGCGGCCCATTGCGGCTGCCCAACCGGGCTTGCGCGACCACCTCGATCGGCGGCATGCGCCCGTCCAGAAGGCCGATCAAGGCCTGGGACACAAAGTTGGGAATCTGGCTGCCGCCCGGCGAGCCGAGCACCGCATACAGGCCGCGCCGGTCGAAGACCAGCGTCGGCGCCATCGAACTGCGCGGCCGCTTGCCCGGCGCCACCCGGTTGGGCCCGGCCTCGGAGAAATCGGTGAGCTGGTTGTTGAGAAAGAAGCCCCCCGCCATACGCCGGTTGCCGAAGGCATCCTCGATCGACGATGTGAGCGCCACCGCGTTGCCGAAACCGTCGACGATCGAAAGATGGCTGGTGGATGGCCTCTCGTCTTCCGCCTCGCCCCCTTCCCCACAGAGGCCCGCCGCCCGCTTGGCCGGCCCGGCCCGGAGGCCGATCGCCGCGGCCCGACGGGCCAGGTAGCGGTCGCCCAGCATCGCCCCGACCGGCACCGGAGCCGCCGCCGGATCGCCCACGCAGGCCGCCCGGTCGGCGTAGGCCATGCGCCCGGCCTCGGCAAAACGATGGATGAAGTCCGCCGAACCCGGCGGCGCTGCCGGCAGCTGGCGCCAGATGCCCAGCGTGGCGAGCACCGTCGTCCCGCCAGAGCTCGGCGGTGGAAAGCCGCACACCCGATAAGCCCGATAGGGCCGGCACAGGGCCTCACGCACGATCGGCCGGTAGGCGGCCAGATCGGGATAGCCGAGCAGGCCGCGGCGGTCGGCTTCGTCGGCGGGCAGGTCGCCGCGCACGGCGTCCCGCACGCGACCGGCCAGTTCGCCCCGGTACAGGGCTCGCGGGCCATCGGCGGCAACGAGGCGCAGGCTGCGGGCCAGGGCCGGGTTGCGCAGCCTGTGCCCCACCGGCCATGGCTGCCCTTCGGCATCGAAGAACAAAGCCTGGGCCGCCGAGTCGGTGAAGCGCCCTTCGAGCGCGAGCAACCCGTGCAATCGCGGGGAGACGGCAAATCCCTCCTCGGCCAGGCGGATCGCCGGCTCGAAAAGCTGCCCCCACGGCAGCCGGCCGGCCTCGCGGTGGGCCAGCCCGAGCATCGCCAGCAGGCCCGGCGTGCCGACGGCGCGGGGGTCGCGCACCGCGCTCGCAAAGTCGAGGCGCTTGCCGGCGGCGTCGCTGAGTTGCCTGGCGGACGCGGTGAGCGGCGCCGTCTCGCGGCCATCCCAGGCCCGCAGGCGCCCGGCGCGGGCGTCGAAGAAAAGCATCAGGCCACCGCCGCCGATCCCCGACGACTGGGGCTCGACGAGGCCGAGGACCATCTGGGCGGCGATCGCCGCGTCTACCGCCGAGCCGCCTGCGCGCAACATCTCGAGCGCCGCCGCGGTGGCGTGGGGGTTGGCCGTGACGGCCATGAAGCGCCGGCCTTGCGCCGGCGGCTGGAGAACGTAGGCCGTCGCCGCCTCGGGGGGCGGCGGCAGCTCGGCACTACAATGGCCGGCCAGCAGCAGGCCGACCAGCGCAACAAGAAGCCTGATTTCAGCCCGCATAGGCCGGCAGCACCGGCGGCAACAGCGGCAGCTGCAGGCGCAGGTAATCCGGCAGCCCGTCGCGGAAGGCGGGCAGATCCTCGCCGCTGATCAAGGGCCGGCACCAGCGGCGGAAGGCCTCGGTGACGCCGAAGCCGTCCGCGGCGATGAATTCCGGCGGAAGCTTGCGTTCGAGGTTGGCCACCGCCTCGAAGGGCAGCAGATTGGTGCGCCAGCGGTAGGGCACGTCGGAGAGGCGCTTCATGCCGACCACGCCGGCCTGCCCCGCGAGCGCCCGGCGCACCGCGGCCTTGCCCACCGCAAAGGCCTGGGCGGTGTCGGCCTTGGAGGCCAGGTGACGCGCCGAACGCTGCAGATAGTCGGCCACTGCGTAATGCACCTTGTAGCCCAGGCTGCGGTGGATCAGCTCGGCCACCACCTCGCCGGCACCGCCGAGCTGGACGTAGCCCTTCTGGCTGCGCTCCTGCATCGACAGGATCTGCCCGTCGTCGCGGCGCAGGCCCTCGGCCACCACGACCGAACAATGGCCCCAGCGGGCGACGGTGTCGCGGACCCGTTCGAGAAAGCGCGCCTCGTCGAAGGGCACCTCGGGGAGCAGGATCAGGTGCGGCGCCGCGCTGTCGTCTTCGGCGGCCAGCCCGCAGGCGGCGGCCAGCCAGCCGGCGTTGCGCCCCATCACCTCGAGTACGAAGGCCCGGCCGGTGCTGGTGGTCATCGCCGCGAGGTCGAGGCCCACCTCGCGCACCGAGGTGGCGAGGTATTTTGCCGCGGAGCCGTAGCCCGGGCAGCAGTCGGTGCCGACGATGTCGTTGTCGACGGTCTTGGGTACGCCCACCACGGTCAGCGCATAGCCCCGCGCGTCGGCCGCGGCCTGCACCTGACGGCAGGTCTCCATCGAGCCGTTGCCGCCGTTGTAGAGGAAGTAGCGCACGTCGTGGGCTGCCAGCACCGCGAACAGGCGTTCGTACTGGGCCGGATTGCTCTCTTCGGGGTCGAGATCGAAGCGGCAGGAGCCGAACGCCCCGCCGGGCGTCGCCCGCAGGCGGCGCAGATCGGGATCGAGCAGGCCGGCGGTGTCCACCAGGGTCTCGCGCAGCACACCGAGGATGCCGTTGCGGGCCGCCAGCACGCGCCCGATGCACTCGGGCTGCAGACGCGCCTCGGCGATGACGCCGGCAGCCGACGCGTTGATGACCGCCGTCACCCCGCCGGACTGGGCGTAAAGAAGATTTCCTGTCATGACGGCAGCGCGCTGCGCACTCCAATGAACCCTGCAAAAACAAAAGGGCCGGCGCGTTGGCGGCCGGCCCTGCGAACCCTGCCTGCGGCCTGATTACTTCAGCGCACCGAAGGCACGATCACGGATTTCCTCGACCTTGCCGAGGCCGGCGATCTTGCGATACTGGGGCGCGTTGGCGTCGCCATTGGCAGCCCAGCCGGAATAGTAGGCCACCAGCGGCTTGGTCTGGGAATGATAGACGTCGAGACGCTTCTTGACGGTTTCTTCCTTGTCGTCGTCGCGCTGGATCAGCGGCTCACCGGTCTCGTCGTCCACGCCCTCGGCCCTCGGCGGATTGAACTTGACGTGGTAGGTGCGGCCGGACGCCACATGCACACGGCGGCCGGACATGCGGCCGATGATTTCCTCGTCGGGCACGTCGATCTCGAGCACGAAATCGATGGCCACGCCGGCAGCCTTCATGGCCTCGGCCTGGGGGATGGTGCGCGGGAAGCCGTCGAACATGTAACCCGACTGGCAGTCGGCTTCCTTGAGGCGATCCTTGACGAGGCCGATGATGATGTCGTCGGACACCAGGCCGCCCGCATCCATCACCTTCTTGGCTTCGACGCCGAGGGGCGTGCCCGCCTTGACCGCTGCGCGCAGCATGTCGCCGGTGGAAATCTGCGGAATACCGAACTTTTCCTTGATGAAATTGGCTTGAGTGCCCTTGCCGGCGCCCGGCGGTCCCAACAGAATCAGACGCATGCTTCCCTCCAATGGTTATTGTTGTTGCGATGTTGAATGACGAAACTAACCTGAAACTTACACCCGGTCAAACACTCTGCGCACCCGCTCGAGATCGTCGGCGGTGTCGACGCCGGCCGGAGGCGCGTGATCGAGCACCATGACCTGGATCGGATAGCCGTGAGCCATTGCCCGCAGCTGCTCGAGGGCTTCCCACTGCTCCAGCGGCGACGGCGCGAGGCTGGTGTAGCGCTTGAGAAACCCCGCCCGGTAGGCGTAGAGGCCGATGTGACGGTAGGCCGGCAAACCGGCCGGCAGCACGCCGCGGTCGGCGGCGAAGGCGTCCCGCGCCCACGGGATCGGCGCGCGCGAGAAATACAGCGCCCGCCCGCGGGCATCGAGGACGAGCTTCACCACGTTGGGGTTGAAGAACTCGTCGGCGGAGTGCAGCGGGTGGCAGGCGGTGGCGATGGCTGCGTCGGGGTCGGCGGCCAGCGCGGCGGCGGCGGCGGAAATGAGATCGGGCGGAATCAGCGGCTCGTCGCCCTGCACATTGACCACCACGTCGTCGTCGGCCCAGCCGAGGCGCGTGGCGACTTCGGCGAGGCGGTCGGTGCCCGACGGGTGCTCGGCCGAGGTAACAATGACCTGCCCACCCGCCGCCTCGACGACCGCAGCGATCCCGGGATGATCGGTGGCCACCCACACATCGTCGGCGCCGGCCTCGCGGGCCCGGTCGAGCACGTGCAGGATCATCGGCTTGCCGGCGATATCCAGCAGTGGCTTGCCCGGCAGGCGGCTCGACGCATGGCGCGCCGGAATGACGATGCGGAAACCCATGCTCAGCGGGCCTGGGCGAGTTCTTCTTCGGTGAGCGGGCGGGCCTCTTCTTCGAGCATCACCGGGATGCCGTCGCGGATCGGGTAGGCCAGGCGCGCGCTCACGCTCCACAGCTCCTGCTTGTCCTTGCGGAAGTCGAGGGGGCCCTTGGTGATCGGGCAAACGAGGATTTCAAGCAGTCGGGGGTCCATCGAGCTTCTCCACAATCAGTTCGGCGGCTTCCGGCGCAAGCTGCGCCCGAACCGGCCACACCCAGCTTTCGGCCGGGGCGAAAGGCGCGCATTTTACCGCATCCTTCTCGGTCATCAGAAGCACATCGCCATCGGGCACGGCGAGGTCGGCGGGTGTGAAGGCGTGATGATCGGCAAACGGACGCCGCTCGATCGCCAGCCCCATCGCCTCCAGCTGCCCGAAAAACCGTTCCGGCCGGCCGATGCCGGCCATCGCATGCAGGCGCCGGCCGCGGAAATCGGCCGCCTGACGCCGCTCGCTGCGGGCACCGACCCGCTCGAAGGCGGTGCCGGCGAGCGCGAAGTCGAACACAGGCACGCGCCCCATCGCCGCGCGCAGGCCGGCCGACAGCCCGCCCTGGGCGAGCACGACGGTAGCCTCGGCGAGCCGGCCGACGCCCTCCCGCAGCGGGCCGGCGGGCAGGCGAAAACGGTTGCCGAGGGTGGCCTCGTCCACCACGATGATCTCCACATCACGGGCCAGGCGGTAATGCTGCAGGCCGTCGTCGGCGATGAGCACATCCACGGCGGGGTGCGCCGCCAGCAGGCTGCGCCCCGCCGCCGGGCGATCGCGCCCGACCCACACCGGGCAGCCCGACAGCGCGGCCATCAGCACCGGCTCGTCGCCGTAGCGCGCCGGATCGCCGCCCGGCGGCACCTCGGCAGCGCCTTCCACGGAGCCACCGTAACCCCGGCTGACGATGCCCGGCCGGTGCCCGTGGGCGCGCAGCGTGTCGGCCAGCCACAGGGCGATCGGCGTTTTGCCGCTGCCGCCGACGGCGATGTTGCCGACCACGATCACCGGCACCGGCAGGCACTCGGCCTTTAGAAGACCGAACGCAAACAGCCGGCGACGCAGGCCGGCCAAGAATGCAAACAACAGGGAGAGGGGAAACAGGCACCATGCCACGGCCCCACGGCCTTGCCAGAATCCGGGGGCGCTGCGCGGCATGGGGAGGCAGGCGTGTTAGTGCTGGGCCGCCTGGGTGGCGAAGGAAATATGCACCAGCCCGGCCTGCTGGGCCGCCTGCATCACGTCGATGACGCGCTGGTGGGCGGCCTTCGCGTCGGCGTTGATGATCACCACCGGGTCTTTGGCGTCGGACGGCACCGCCGCCTGCAGGGCCGCGACGATGGCCGGCTGGCCGGAACCATTCACCGGCCGCTTGTTGATGACCACATCGCCCGCCGCGGTGACAGCCACATTGACCTCCACCGTCTTGGTGTTGCTGGCCTGGGCGTCGGCGGTGGGGAGGTTGATCTCCAGCCCGGCAAAGCGCGAATAGGTAGTGGTGAGCATCAGGAAGATGATGATCACCAGCAGCACGTCGATCATCGGGATCAGGTTGATCTCGGGCTCCTCGCGGGAGCGGCCACGGCCGAAGTTCATGGTGGGCGCCTCAGCGACGGTCGCCGTGGACCACTTCCACGAGGCGGATGGCCTGCTGCTCCATCTCGACGACGAGGCCATCGACGGTGGCGCGGAAATGGCGCCAGAAGATCATGCTGGGCATCGCGATCACCAGGCCGAAGCCGGTGTTGTAGAGGGCGATGGAGATACCGTGGGCGAGCTGCTGGGGGTTGGAGCCGCCCGGCGCCTGGGAGCCGAAGATCTCGATCATGCCCACCACGGTGCCAAAGAGGCCCATCAGCGGGCTGATGGAGGCGATGGTGCCGAGGGTGGTGAGGAAGCGCTCCAGGTCGTGGACCACGGCGCGGCCGGTTTCCTCGATGGACTCCTTCATCACCTCGCGGGGGCTGCGCACGTTGCGCAGGCCGGCAGCCAGCACGCGGCCGAGGGGCGACGACAGCGCGACGCGGTTGATCATCTCGGGGGTGGCGCCGGTCTGGCGGAGTTCACCGACCACTTTTTCGAGGAGGCCCTCGGGCAGGATCTTGCTGCGACGCAGGGTGATGAGTCGCTCGATGATCAGGGCCACTGCGATGATGGAAGCAAACAACAAGGGCCAGATCGGCCAGCCGGCGGCCTGAATGATGGCGAACACGCGAGCACTCCTGCGAATCGTATGAAGCCCGAGAATGTAACCCGCCCCACGGCGCAGGGCAACATGCGGGCGCTTCACGACAATCCACAAAATCTGTGGATAACTTTGTGGATTGATGTTGATCGAACGCCCTAAACCCGCGCCCGGTAAGGGTTTTTCCTGCTCGGGTCAAAAAATAGGCTATCGCAACATCCCTTTAAAATCAACAACTTGACTGTTTCTACCCAAGTCAAGCCCGTTGGCGGGATTTTTTTGCACCTGGGAGGCGAAGATGTGGATTCCGGTAGAATCCGCCCCCATGAACACCCCCCGAAATTCTGCCGAAGTCAAGCCCGGCGAGGTCGTTTCCGTGTCCTGGCTCAACCGGGCCGCCCGCAGCGTGCTCGAAGAAAGCTTCCCGCTGATGTGGATCGGCGGCGAGGTATCCACCCTCACCCGCGCCGCCTCTGGCCACGTTTATTTCACGCTGAAGGACGAGCAGGCCCAGGTGCGGTGCACCATGTGGCGCAACCGCGCGCAGCTCCTGCCCTTCCGCCTCGAGCATGGCATGCGGGTCGAGGTGCGGGCGCTGGTGAGCCTGTTCGAGCCGCGGGGCGACTACCAGCTGAATGTCGAAGCCATCCGCCACGCCGGGGTCGGCAACCTCTACGAAGCCTTCCTGCGCCTCAAGGCCCGGCTCGAAGCCGAAGGGCTCTTCGACCCCGCCATCAAGCGCGCGCTGCCACGTTTTCCACGCAGCATCGCGGTGGTCAGCTCGGCCCAGGCCGCCGCCTGGCGTGACGTCACCGCGGCGCTGGCCCGCCGCGCGCCCCACGTGCCGGTCACGCTCTACCCCACGCCGGTGCAGGGCGACGGTGCGCCGGCCCAGATCGCCGCGGCCATCCGGCGCGCCGGCCGCAGCGCCGCCCGCGACGGCTGCGACGTGCTGCTGCTGGTGCGCGGCGGCGGCAGCCTCGAAGACCTCGCCGCCTTCAACGACGAAGGCGTGGCCCGGGCCATCCGCGCCTGCCCGCTGCCGGTGGTGGTGGGCGTCGGCCACGAGACCGACGTGAGCATCGCCGACTTCGCCGCCGACCTGCGCGCCGCCACCCCCACCGCCGCCGCCGAGCTGGCCAGCGCCGGCTTCGTCGAGCTCCACGACAAGCTGGCCCTGCTCGACGCCCGCCTCACGCGCGCCATGCAGCGCCGCGTCGAGACCGCCGCCCAGCGCCTCGACCGCGTCGCCGCCCGGCTCACCCACCCACGCCAGCGCCTCGTGCAGGCCGGCCTGCGCCTCGAAACCCTCCAGCACGCGCTCCGCGCCCGCATGGCACGCCAGCTCGCCGCCGGCGAGGCCCGTGTGAACACACTTGGCCTGCGCCTCGCTGCCCGCCGGCCCGACCTCGGCCAGCGCCGGGCCCGCCTCGAAGCCCTCTCCCTGCGCCTCGAGCGCGCCGCCCACAACCTTCTGGAGCGCCGCCGGAGCCGCCTCGACGCCCTCGCCCAGCACCTCGCCCACCTCGACCCGCGGGGCGTGCTCGCCCGCGGCTACAGCATCACCCGCAACGCCGCCGGCGAAATCGTGCGCGACGCCCGCACGCTGTCCCCCGGCGACGGCATCCGGGTCGAGCTGCACCAGGGCAGCATCGACGCCACCGTGAACGCGCAGAATGACTAGCCACAAGCCGCGCCCGGCCAGCCCGATTCCAGCCGCCAGCCGCCGCGGATTGTGCAGGCACACAAAACCCGACTAAAATCGTCGGACACACAAGCCCGTTTCATAACCAACAACCCCGGAGAACAAGATGGCTCATACCCTGCCCGAACTGCCCTACGCCAAGAACGCCCTGGCGCCCTTCATTTCCGAAGAAACCCTTGAGTTCCACTACGGCAAGCACCACAACGCCTACGTGGTCAACCTCAACAACCTGATCCCGGGCACCGAGTACGAGAACCTCTCCCTCGAAGAGATCGTCAAGAAGGCCCCGGCCGGCGGCGTCTACAACAACGCAGCCCAGGTCTGGAACCACACCTTCTTCTGGAGCTGCCTGAAGCCGAACGGCGGCGGCGCGCCCACCGGCGCCCTGGCCGACGCCATCAACGCCAAGTGGGGCTCCTTCGACGAGTTCAAGAAGGCCTTCCAGGCCTCCGCCGTGGGCAACTTCGGCTCCGGCTGGACCTGGCTGGTCAAGAAGGCCGACGGCTCCGTCGACATCGTCAACATGGGCGCCGCCGGCACCCCGCTGACCACCGGCGACAAGGCCCTGCTGTGCATCGACGTGTGGGAACACGCCTACTACATCGACTACCGCAACCTGCGCCCGAAGTTCGTCGAGACCTTCCTGAACAGCCTCGCCAACTGGGACTTCGCCGCCGCCAACTTCGCGTAAGCTGCGCCGGCTTTCGTGTTTCTGGACAATATATTCGTAACTTGAACAATATATTCGTAACTTTCCCAGAAACGCTGGCAATATATTCGTAACACAAGCGAGCGCCATAAGCGCCAGCTGCAGGCTGCTGACAAAGCCCTCATTTTAGAGGGCTTTGTCACGTTTTTCGCATGTTATGGACCCAGGCTGGAACGGATCGCGGCCCCTACATGGCGGGGGTACAGATGAAGGGCTACTCACCCCCGTATGTTTTTGCTGGGCGGTACCTGGAGCCACTTGAGGTCGTCGATGGTCCCACGCCATGGATTTCCTCTCAAGGTTCAGGATAACCAACATGCCACCTGCTCGGAGGTCCGACTTTGCCGATTAAAGGAGGTACATATCATGTCATGTGTCCGTGATGAGCAAGACTCTGACGCACAGGTAGAACTCGATGAGGCCTACGGGCTTCTCCGCGAATTCTGGGTGACCATCGAGAACTCGATGGAAAGCGACCATCCGGCCAAGGCGCGTTTGGACCGCTGGTTGTCCCGTTACGAAGCGGCTGTAACCCTCCGAGGAGAGGAGTGAGCCAGGCTGCTTCCACTGCGGTGGATAGGCTTGAAGCCTCGCTGCGCGCCGACTCGGACGCGATCATGAGATCGCTCAGACAGGTTAAGTTGGACTGTGCTTTTGAAGCGTGCGGCGCGCCCAAGAAAAAACTTAGTGACCACAAGCAGACTGGCGTGTTGAGTCGAGTCTCGTGGTTGCCCACCTCGTGGATCACGCACTCATGACTTATTGATCAGTCGGTTAAACTTATGACAATTTAAAACGACTTTGAGTCGCCCGACCAAGAGCCAAAACCATGAACGCAGAACCGTGGGTCACCACCGCGCAAGTCGCCCGGCCTCTGGGCGCTGTAAAGGGGAACGTGTACCGCAGATGGGAACGCGAGGGCCTGCCAGCTTACAAGATCAGCCGACGGTGGAAGTTCCTGCGCTCTGAAATCGATGACTGGATGCACGCGGGCGGCCGCGACGAAAACAGACAAAGCCGTGACAGTTCCATGCGTGCTCGGGCGGTCCACACCCTTGTTTTGGGAGGGTGAATGGACAAGTGCCAGCTCAGTGAGCGCGACATCTGCACCAAGTTCATCACACCAGCCATCCAGCAAGCGGGCTGGCAACAGCACCAGTTCCGCGAAGAAGTGAACCTCACCGATGGCCGCGTGATGGTGCGCGGCAAGCTTGCTGCCCGCATCAAGAACCCCGAAGCCAAAGGTGGCCCCAAGCGCGCCGACTTTGTGCTTTATGCCCGCCCCAATGTCCCGATCGCCGTGGTCGAAGCCAAACAGGCGAAGTTTTCTGTTGGCCACGGCATGCAGCAGGCCCTGGCCTATGCCGAGATGCTCGACGCCCCCTTCGCCATCAGCAGCAATGGCGAAGGCTTTCTGCTTCACGACCGCACCGGCCT
>Ga0075163_10008073_pt1 | contig 13903 bp, 11 predicted proteins | sample JI1023141ADNA_FD_71478 | JGI IMG/M metagenome (GOLD analysis project Ga0075163, IMG submission 71478) | Wastewater effluent complex algal communities from Wisconsin, to seasonally profile nutrient transformation and Carbon sequestration -... | ecosystem: Engineered > WWTP > Effluent > Algae...
GTTTCAATCTTTTGCCTGCTTATACTGGTAATGGCAAACACAATTACCACGTCTATCAAAACCAAGACAGTCGCCACCAACCTTATTGATTGGAACGAAGAAGAAACAGATAAACAGACCAACCCTCCTCCGGTAGAAGAGGATAACAGTGGACTGGATGATGAAACTTCAAAATTGACTTCTCTTTATACTCTATTTACGGTCTCAAAATCAACCCGGAGTATTATTTTTTCCAATCACTTTTTAACTAGTTTCCATTTTCTGGAAATAATTTCTCCTCCTCCCCAGGCCTGATTTACAAATCAAAATCTCCATTGTCCGGAGATTGAGTTATCGTATTGGGTCTATCCATTTTTTCTTCAAGTATGAATTTAAGAAGTTTTTGGTCTTCGGATTTTCCGGCATCAGTAGTAGTTTTTTTGGTTGCCCTGCCGTTGTGCTTAGGGATTGCCCTGGCGTCTGGCGCACCTTTGTTTTCGGGGGTGCTGGCAGGTATCGTTGGCGGAATTGTGGTTGGGTCACTTAGTGGCTCTTCACTCAGTGTTAGTGGCCCGGCTGCTGGGCTTACTTCTATTGTATCATTGGCAATTATTGATTTAGGATCCTTTGAGATCTTTTTGGTAAGTGTAGTACTGGCGGGTTTGATTCAAATTATTCTCGGGCTTGCTCGTGCAGGCTCAATCGGCCATTTTTTTCCAGCAGCAGTTATTAAAGGAATGCTGGCCGGTATCGGGGTAATACTAATTTTAAAACAAACCCCACACGCCCTGGGGTATGATGTGGATTTTATTGGCGATGAGAGCTTTCTTCAGTTTGACGGAAGAAACACTTTTTCAGAAATTCTGGAAGCCATTAATTACATAAGTCCTGGGGCAGTAATTATAAGTGCACTTTCGTTGGTGTTACTTTATCTATGGAGTACCAATGTGATTAAGCGCTTTCACATTTTTAAAATGATACCAGCGCCTTTAATCATTGTTTTATTTGGGATCTCAGCAAACACACTCTTCTATTATTTGGCACCATCCCTGGTGATTGGTGATGAACATCTTGTTTCTGTTCCTTCCATTTATGAATCAAAAGACATAAAATCATTTTTAACCTTCCCTGATTTTTCCAGTTGGCAAAATCCACAGATTTATATAATCGCCTTTACGTTAGCCACTGTCGCAAGTTTGGAAACACTACTAAGTATAGAAGCTTCCGACAAGATGGATCCGTATCGCAGGGCAACACCGCTAAATCGAGAGTTGAGAGCCCAGGGAGTTGCAAACATGATTTCTGGTTTTATCGGAGGGTTGCCATTGACCTCAGTAATTGTAAGAAGTTCAGCTAATATTTCTTCAGGCGCACGCACCAAAGCTTCCGCCATATCGCACGGAATTATCTTGCTGCTTTCTGTATTGTTAATACCCAGTGTACTTAAACTTATCCCACTGGCCTGTCTGGCGGGCATTCTATTGGCGGTGGGCTTCAAACTAACCAAACCAGGTTTATATAAGGAGATGTATGCGAAAGGGAAAAGTCAATTTATTCCCTTTTTAGTTACTGTATTGGCAGTGGTCTTAACAAACCTTTTACAGGGGGTATTTATGGGGATTGTTGTTTCCTTGTTCTTTATTTTGAAGACTAATTTTCAGAAAGCAATTATTGTTGTTTCATCAGAGGACAACTACCTCGTAAAATTTACCAAAGATGTCTCCTTTTTGCACAAAGCATCACTTCGTCATGCATTAGTACAAATACCAGAATCTACGAAATTAGTTATTGACGGATCGAAGGCAAGCTTTATTGACGCTGATATAATTGATACCGTAGAGGATTTTATAGAAACAGCTAAATCTAAAAACATTGAAATTAACGTAGTAGGAATTAAAATAACCGAAAAAGAATTATCATGAAAAAATACGAACAGCTTCTATTACAAAACCGTGCGTGGGTACAGCAAAAGTTAGGTGAGGATAAAGACTTTTTTAAAAAACTAGCCAACACGCAAAAACCTGATTTTTTATGGATTGGGTGCGCAGACAGCCGGGTGCCTGCCAATGAAATTACGGGTACGGCTCCGGGCGAAGTATTTGTTCATCGCAACATTGCCAACATGGTAGTGCATTCTGATATGAACATGCTAAGTGTGCTTGACTATGCAGTGAATGTACTCGAAGTAAGTCATGTAATTGTATGTGGACATTATGGGTGCGGTGGTGTGAGAGCAGCGATGGGGAATAAGCAAATAGGACTTATCGATAATTGGATTCGCCACATTAAAGATGTTTACCGTATGCATCACGAAGAGCTGGAGGCCATAAAAGATATGAAAGCGCGCGAAGACCGCTTTATTGAACTCAATGTTATTGAGCAAGTATACGATCTTGGCAAAACATCGATCATTCAAAATGCCTGGCAAAAACGAGGCGGGCCCTATGTGCATGGCTGGGTGTATGATGTGGGCAATGGAATTATTAAAGACTTGAAAGTATCCATGCATGACGATTCTGAAATGCCAAACGTCTATAAGTTTGAAAAGCTAATACGGGTCGTTTAGGATTGCCGATTGAATTTTAAGCCATTCCAATCAGTTGGGATGGCTTTTTTTGTTTGCAACTGGAAATAGGGGTAAAACTTCTTTCAGTTGTCATAACCTCAACGCCCCAAACCCGTAAATTGCACTGAAACATTTCAAAAACAGTGGATTTATTGGAAAAGCAGGTTTTGGAAACACTCCAGCTGGGCAACGAAAGTGCTTTTGAGATGATTTTTAGAACCTATTACCAACCCTTGTGCCGCTATGCCTATTCCTTTTTGCAGGATAAGGAGGAAGCGGAAGAAGTCGTTCAGGCATCTTTTATTACCGTTTGGGAGAAGCGTAATAACATTGCTATCGAAACCTCCCTTAAGTCGTACCTATATCGTATGGTACGCAACAGTTGCCTCAATGTGATTAAACATGAAAAAGTGAAGCAGCAACATGTGGCTCATGAACTTGCCGTATCCGAAGTTTCACACGAATCGGTGTCGCAAAAAGTGCAGGCCGCAGAATTGGAAATAAGAATTACAGAAGCTATGAAAACCTTGCCGGAGCAATGTCGGCTGGTTTTTCAACTCAGCCGCTTTGAAGAATTGAAGTATCAGGAAATAGCCGATCAATTGCAGATTTCTGTAAAGACGGTTGAAAACCATATGGGCAAGGCGCTCAAATTAATGCGTGAACAGTTGAAGGATTATTTACCCTTGTTTTTAATATTCATGAAAGACTGGATTTGATGGAGAATGTGTGGAACGATATGGATGAATTAATTGGCAAGGTGCTGGCCGGGGAGGGATCTGCTCAAGAGGAAGCAGAGGTATTGCGGTGGGCTCAGCAAAACGAAGACAACAGGAAGTACTACGAAGATCTAAAAAGTATTTTTGATAGGTCGGCATCCACCGATGTGCAGATTCAGTTTGATACGGATGCTGCCTGGAGTAAAGTGAAGCATAGAATTAATAATCCGGAAAGTAAAGTAATACCACTCTATAATAATAAACCTGCAGCCTTCAACCAGTTGATGCGAATTGCTGCCGGAGTGGTGATTTTACTTGGGGTTGGATATTTTACCTATCAATGGATTACGCCCTCAACACAAACCCTGGCAGTAGTTTCTGATACAGTGACCGTGCAGGATACACTGCCCGATGGAAGTACTGCATTCTTAAACAAGAAAAGTGAGTTGACTTATCAATATAACCCACGTGAGAAAACGCGAAAGGTGGTGTTAAAGGGCGAGGCCTATTTTTCAGTAAAGCACGAAGAGGAAAAACCTTTTGTAATTGAAGCGGACGAAATACTGGTTCGTGATATCGGAACGGAATTTAATTTAAAAGCCTATCCCGATAAGGACACCATTGAGATTATTGTTACCAGTGGGGAAGTTCAATTCTATACGCTACTCGATTCAGGTCTAAATCTGCAAGCCGGGGATAAAGCGATTTACAGCAAACGCAACAAACAATTTTATCGCATCGAAAAGCCGGACACCAACGCGCTAGCTTATAAAACTAAAGTATTCAGTTTCAATAATACGGATTTGCGGTCAGTAGTAAATCTATTGAACGATGTGTATAACTCTAAGATTAAACTGGCCAACGAAAAACTTTATACGTGTCGTCTCACCGCTAATTTTAAAGAAGACAACGCCTCTATCATTGCCGAAGTGATAGCGGAAACCATGGGACTTACGCTCACCCGCAAGGATGACGAAATAATCCTCGATGGGAAGGGGTGCGATCAATAGACTGCGCATGAGAAAATTCTACACGATTTTATTTCTCGTTACTTGCATGGTGGCTGTTGCTCAGCAGAAAGCAGTACCGCTGCTTGAGCGCACTATTTCAATTAGTGCCGTGAATGAAAAGGTTCCGTCCCTGCTAAATCGTATTGGCCAGGCGGGTGGATTTTCCTTTTCCTATAACAGCGCCATCATCGATCCCAATCAGAATGTTTCACTGGACCTAACCAACCAAACAGTCAGGAATGTGCTGAATGAAATTTTTAAGGGCTCCATGAATTACAAGGAAAAGAGCAACTACCTGATTCTTACCAAAGCGCCAGTGGTACCGGTTAAAAACAATACGGTTGTTGTAATAATAAATGGCTATGTGGAAGATAAGGCTACCGGAGAAAAAATTCCACAAGCCAGTGTGTATGACAAGAACTCGGTGACTTCTGCCGTGACTGATGAATTTGGATACTTCAATCTTAAGTTGGAGAAGAAGACCGATTCAATTTCTCTTTCTGTGAGCAAAAAAAATTATCGCGATACATTGGTAAGCATCACCGCCCCGAGCAACCAGTATTTAACGATCTCGATTGATCCTATTAATGAAGACTCAATTTTAATTACGGCCCAAACCAATCCAACGGATTCGGTGGAGATTAAGGAGGATGAAGAAATGAGTTTTCCTTATGCATCAGAACCTAACGTTCAAAACATCCGCGATACTCTTTATGAATTAGTACAAGTGTCCTTTCTCCCATTTCTCGGCACCAATGGCCGACTGAGTGGTAACATAATTAATGATTACTCAATTAATTTTTTAGGAGGCTACTCGTTAGGCACTCGCCAAATTGAACTGGGCTTCTTCTTCAACCTTGATCGGGGCGATGTGAGTTGGTTGCAGATAGCGGGTTTTGGAAACGTAGTAGGCGGCAAGGTATATGGTGTGCAGGCTGCTGGCTTTGCGAATGTAAATGGAGAAGATACAGAAGCTGTGCAACTGGCAGGTTTTGTTAATACCAATATGGGAGATACACGCGGGGTGCAGGTAGCGGGATTTGCTAATACAAATCTTGGTAAGATGAATGGGGTGCAGGTAGCGGGTTTTAGCAACGTTACAGGCAAGCCCTCCAATGGTGTTCAGGTAGCAGGTTTTGGAAACGTGCAGATAGGAGATTATTCCGGATCGCAGTTTGCTGGGTTGACCAACATAGCAACTGAGAAAATAACGGGATCACAGATTTCTACGCTTTTTAACTATGGAAGGAAAGTACACGGCACTCAAATTGGTCTTGTTAATTATGCGGATACATTAGGTGGAGTTCCGATAGGATTACTCAGTATTGTGAAGAGTGGGTACCATAAGATTGAATTATCGGCAGACGAAGTCTTTTATACAAACCTGGCGTTTAGATCGGGAGTCAGGAAATTTCATACGATGTTAATGGCAGGATTTAAGCCTCAGCAATCGTTAGATCCAGCTGATACTTCGGTGTGGACCTTTGGGTATGGTTTAGGCATCACACCAAAGTTGAACCGGTGGTGGTATTTGGATCTTGATATTTCATCACAACATGTTAACAAAGGTTCTTTTACCGATGCTCTAAGTTTGCTCAATAAGGTTTACGTAGGGTTTGATTTTCAGGTAGCTAAGAAATTCTCAATCGCTACCGGAGTTACCTTCAATGGGTATCTGACAAGCAATTCTTATACAGAGTATCCAACTCTGTTCACGGACTATCATCCAAAGATTGTAGCGGAGAGAGATTTCAGCAATGATACCAATTTAAAGATGTGGTGGGGCGCTAAAGTAGCACTGCGTTTTCTATAATTTAATTTCCATTTATTAATAATAAAAAGTTTATTCAGGACTAGGGGTTAACAAGAACCAACTTGTCATACGATCGAAAAAATGATTTTATGACATTCAGGAATTACCTCAGCACACTTGCTTTACTTTTTAGCAGTCTAACCCTTTCCGCACAAACTCTTACGCAAACCATTCGCGGCACAGTGGTTGATAAAATTTCCCAAACCACCTTGCCGGGAGCATCTGTTGTATTGGTCAATTCTAATCCGCTTATTGGTACCACCACTGATCCGGATGGAAATTTTAAGCTTACCCAGATAGCAGTAGGTACTCATACCCTTCGCATTTCCTTTATCGGATATAAGGAGATTATTATTCCAAACATCGTAGTCAATTCCGGTAAGGAAGTGGTGCTTACGATTCCCGTTGAGGAAGACGTTACTCAACTCAGTGAAATTGTGGTGCGACCTGATGTTGAGAAAAATCAACCCATTAATGAAATGGCTACTGTAAGTACACGTACATTTTCTGTTGAAGAGACCAGAAAATTTGCAGCTGCAGTAAACGATCCTGCACGGGCGGCAGTTTCCTTTGCGGGAGTTGTATCAGCTGATGATGGAAACAATTCTATTTCCATTCGGGGAAACTCTCCGGTTGGTTTGCTATGGCGCATGGAAGGTGTTGATATTCCTAATCCTAATCATTTTGCCGATGTAGGTTCTTCCGGTGGTGGCATCTCCATTCTCAGTTCGCAACTGCTTGCCAATTCTGATTTTTCAACCGGAGCCTTTCCGGCAGAGTATGGAAATGCACTGGCGGGGGTGTTTGATCTGAATCTGCGCAAAGGAAATAATGAGAAACGTGAGTATACAATACAGGCTGGATTTTTAGGATTAGACGTGGCCGCTGAAGGTCCGTTCGCAAAAAACTACAGAGGGTCGTATCTCATTAACTACCGATACTCAACTTTAAGTGTATTATCCCAGTTGGGAGTTAAAATAGGAGATGCAGTCACCAACTTCCAGGACTTGTCCTACAATATCTTTTTGCCGACCAATAAATTCGGAAACTTTTCATTGTTTGGCTTTGGCGGACTGAGTGATCAGAATCAAAATGCTAAAAAGGACTCAACACAATGGGAAGAGGATTATCAGCGGTATAGCTTTAATTATTTTTCCAATACAGGAGCTGCCGGATTTAAGCACGCAATTACTCTTAGCCCCAATACATTTCTTCAGTCCAGCGTTGTGCTTTCGGGTAACAATCATGGATTTCAAAACACCCGACTTGATAATGACTACAATCCACAGTTTAATTATAAAGAGAACTATACAACACAGAAAATTACGTTTAGCTCGGTGCTCAATCACAAGTTTAATGCAAAGAACAGTATCCGGTCAGGTATGTATCTGAACCGATATACCTACAAGTTGCTAAACCGCCATGTAAACCCCGAGACAGACCAGGTTGAAGAGTCATTAAATTCAGCACAGTACGCAAGTACCGAACAATTATTTTCACAATGGAATTATCGACCTACCGATCGGTTGACAGTGAATACAGGAGTTCATTTGCTTTACCTGAATGACAACAGCACCTATTCTGTTGAGCCTCGTGTTTCCATGAAGTATAATCTCAACAACCAACAGTCATTGAACCTCGGCTATGGATTGCATAGCCAGATGCAACCCGTTGGTGTTTACGAAGCGCAGATAGAACAACCGGATGGATCATATACACAACCCAATAAAAACCTCGGCTTTAATAAGGCGCATCATTTTGTACTGGGTTACGACAGATCACTGACAAAATATCTTCGTGTAAAAGCAGAAACTTACTATCAGCAGTTATTTAATGTAGCCGTAGAGAATGATCCCACCAGTCCAATCTCTTCGCTGGTTGTTGAGGAAGGATTTGCTACTCTGCCTATGGTGAATAAAGGCACGGGCCATAACTATGGGCTCGAGTTAACAGTTGAGCAGTTTTTGCATAACAACCTTTACTTCTTATTCTCCGGTTCATTGTACAACTCAGAGTATAAAGCGTTAGATAATGTTTGGCGCAATACCCGATTCAATGGCAAACATGCGCTCAGTTTTACGGCTGGTAAGGAATATCTCTGGAAGAAAAACCGTGTGTTTGGTTTAAACCTTCGCACCATTTATACAGGTGGATTCTGGAGCACGCCCATTGATTATGAAAAATCGCAGGAAGTGGGTGAAACCCGCTATGTCGAAAGCCTTGCTTTTACTGAGCAACTGCCAGACTACTTCCGGATGGATTTCCGGGTAAGCTTAAAGCGAAACCGGGCAAATTCAACCACTACGCTTTCTCTGGATATACAGAACGCAACGAACCGGAAAAACCTGGGTGGACAATATTATGAGCCACTAAGCGGAGAGATTAAGAAGTGGTATATGGTGCCCCTTTTGCCCATCCTTAGCTACCGAATAGAATTTTAAGAAAAATCACTTAACACTAGGGGTAAAAAGGACTATGGCTGTCTTACTATCAAAACACCAAAAGAATATGAAAAAGATTAATCTGATAGCGATGCTTATAGCCCTTGTATGGTTAACAGCATGTAATGAAGAAGACCCCGGACCGTTTCAGCAGGACCGGCAGAGTTATGCCCTTGTTGATTTTGACCGGATTGAGGCCGAAGATGCACTTATAGTAACCATAAAGTACGGTGAGAATTTTTCGATCGAAGCTGATGGCGACCGCAGAAATCTGAACGACCTGATCGTAAGTAAAAATGGCAACGCTTTGAATTTGCGGTTCAATCACAGCCAGCGCAGGCAATATGCTACGTATGTAAACATAACACTTCCGGTATTATACGGAGCTGATTTTTCAGGCGCTGTTAACGCAACGGTGTCAGGATTTACCGGTGTTAATCGTATGGATCTTTCCTTGTCGGGGGCATCGCTTGCCCAATTGACTATGGATATGAAAGAAATTCATTTTTCGCTTAGCGGTGCGTCTCAATTGCGACTGGCGGGCGAAGGTCAGCTGATTGATGGAAATGTTTCAGGTGCTTCTATCTTAAGCGCGTTTGATTTTAACACAACCACCTCAACACTTACGGTATCGGGCGCCAGCCAAGGAAAAGTTTCGGTATCACAACAACTTGAAGTCTCGGCCAGTGGCGCCAGTGAAGTATTATATCGGGGCAGTCCACAGGTGATTGCCGAAGTTACGGGCTCCAGTGTAGTACGAAAGGATTGATGGGTGTGGAGATCTAGTCAGGTCTGATCTTTTCCGGGTCAGACCTTTTTCTTTTTTATGGGATTAAAGAATTATTTGCATTTTGCGTCATGCTTCTGGCATTCGACATCGGCAACAGCGACATAACCGTAGGGTTGTGGAAGAACGAGGAGTGGAAACACATCTGGCGGATTTCTTCAAAGCCCGATTTGCCCGAACTTTATTTTGGTGTAAAAATCCGCGATTACTTTTTTGAATCCAGTATTGAAGTGAGCCAGGTAAAAACCATTGTGCTGAGCAGCGTGGTGCCGGCCATGACAGAGAAAATCAAAAACGTATCTCGCACGCTCTTTGAAAAAGAGCCCGTGGTGTTAGGACCCAAAGTGTATGAGTCGTTGCCAATGAACATTCTAAATCCATTTGAAATCGGATCGGACCTGGTGGCCAACGCAGCCGCAGCGTATTTCAAGTACAAACAGACGTGTATTGTTGTTGATTTTGGAACCGCCTTAACATTTACTACCGTATCGCACGAAGGTAAAATTCTGGGAGTCTCTATCGCCCCAGGACTTAAAACCGCCATCCGGTCGCTTTCGCAAAACACAGCAAAGTTATTTGATGTGCCGCTGGAGATGCCTGCATCTTCCCTCGGCAAGAATACGGTTACCGCCATTCAATCCGGTATTCTGTTTGGGTACGAAGGCCTGGTAAAAAATGTAGTTACCAGAATCCGCGAAGAATTAAACACCGAGTGCCCCGTGATTGCGACAGGCGGCTTGTCTTCCGCTATTACATCCCTTAGTAATTTTTTCTATTCCATCGAACCCAACCTTACGCTTGATGGGTTGCGGATTATTGGGGAGTTGGTGAATAGCAGGAAATAAGTACGATCCTTAAAAAATAATCCAGCAATAAATTAGCTAGTCTTTTTGTAGTTTGTTTAATGTGCGTTATGTTTTTCGGGCTCAAGAATGTCAAGTAAAAGTTGTCTTACTAAAAAATTCACATTTGCAACATCATATATGGATATTGAAAGGAAACTGTCTTTAATTTTATGAGCAATTATTTTACTACGTAACCAGCTTGAATATGATATTGCATCTATAATTTCTATTTCAGAATCTCGCACAGAGTATTTAGCCCATGAAGCTTTTCCTAAAAGTTGCAACTTGTCCTTTACATGTACTTTTGTTGGTCTGCTTCTTAAATTCCAAACGGCTTTTTTGTTAAGATTTATTTTACTCTTTTTAAGTCTATTTTCTAAGTCTTCCTTTATTCTTGGACTCCACGCCCCATCGATTTTACTCGGATTTTTTTCATTAGCTCTTATTTCCAACACAAGCTCCTCAACTACCGAATACATCGCTAGAATAGCGAAGCTATATCTAAGATGGTCAAGTGGTTTTTTTGTTAATTTATAATACTGGGATGGGCTAAGGTCATTTATATAGTTCGAGTGTTGACTGCAAGCGAATAAGTATTTACTTAAGGAATAGACATGTATTTTTTTGAATGATGCTTTTGTTGCAACACAGGCAGCTCTATAAATACCTGAAGTTTGAAAAAAACTTAAGCCATATTCGGAAGCAATTTCTTTTATTTCAATCTTTCCTCTTTTGAATGCAAAGACTCTTGGTATTTCAGTAATAGGATAAACAACGTGTCCCTCAACTAACGTCATTGCTGAAATGAAGAGCTCAAAGGCCTGTTGAGCTTTCATCTCTGTTTTTGCCTCGATAATCAACTCGTAATCTTTCTCATTAAATGACTTTATTGAGTTTTTCCGAAAACAGTACTTAAAAAATTTTCCAGATAGAATTTTACCACCAATAATTTCATGATTCCAGGAAACTGCCCCTGTTCTAAATTTCATAAAAATTGATACTACTATTTTGATTTGCCCAATGCATATTTCTTTATAAGATGATCCTTATTGCTTCAGCGCCTGCTTCAAATCAGCAATCAAGTAATCAGGATCTTCCAGGCCTACATATATCCGAACCAACCGGTGATTTTCATTGGCAGCATCGAAATCCTTAGGTTGAACGCCAACAATAGCGGGGATCACAAGCGACTCATGCCCACCCCAGGAGACAGCAAGGAAAAAATGCTTGAGTGAATTGCAAAATTTCTCAACCTCATCCAGAGTTTTTGCTTTTAGCACAATGCTGAACAAACCCCCGGCATCCTTCATTTGCTTTTTCGCAAGCTCATATTGCTTAAAGCTCGGATGGAAAGGAAAAATCACACGTTCTATTTTAGGATGTGTTGCCATAAAGTCAACAATTTTTTTGGTGCTGTCGCAGATGCGTTGCAGTCGCAGGGGCAACGTGCGCAGGCCGCGAATCAGTAGCCAGGCATTCATGGGCGAAATGTTGCCGCCAATGTTTAAAAACTCGGCATCAAAGATTTTTTTGATGATAGTCTTTGAGCCTGTTACTACACCAGCCACTACATCGCTATGGCCACCAATAAACTTAGTAGCCGATTGCGCCACCAGGTCGATACCCATTTTATACGGCTGCTGATTGATGGGACTACAGTAACTGTTGTCGATCATCGTAAGAATGCCTTTGCTTTTTGCCAGCGCAGCTACGGCCGGCAGGTCCTGCAATTCGTAGGTGAAGGTATTGGGCGACTCAAGATAAATGAGTTTTGTATTTGACTGAATCGCCTTTGCGAAGTTTTCAGTTTTAGTGCCGTCAACAAACGTGGTGGTGATTCCGAATTTTGGTAAGAGGCGTTCAAATAATTTGATCGTCCAGCTATAGGGTTTGGCAACACTTACTACGTGGTCGCCCTGATTTAGCAAAGCGAGAATGGGCACTGCAATGGAGGCAATGCCACTGCCAAATACCAGCGCATCTTCGGCTCCATCGAGGGCAGCAAGTTTTTTTCTAAGAATATCTACGGTGGGATTATTGCCGCGCGAATAAAGTGTCGCATAATATTCATCGGCCAATGCGTTGCGGAAATCGGCAACATTCTTGAAAGTAAAGTTGCTGGATTGAATGATGGGCGGAGCCACAGCGTTGAAGTAATTCTCGCGCTCTTCGCCCAGTTCGTTAAGGATGTAGGATAAGTCCATGTAAGTTTAATTTCTTGTTGTGTGTTGTACGGCTTCTCTAAATATTATTTAATAAGTTGACTTACGCAAAGGTTCAATAGCAAAGGCGTCAGACGGCTTGAATACTTCTGCAACAGCCGTCAGACGCCTAAATCTGACTTGCTTGCGTAAGTTTACTTAATAATTTTTCGCAACATCAGGTAAAGCGGAAATCCGGAAATAAATAAAACAAAGCCAATCAACGAGGCCTGCGGACTGGAGATTAATACGCTAATGTTTACCATGGTATATATGAGAATAAAAAGTGCGGGCATCCATGGGTAGCCGCGCATGGTATAAATTCCATCCGGGTTGCCTTCCTTCTTTGCTCTATACCGCAACACAAAAATAGCAGCCGAAGCCGTGATCAGACTAATGCTGTCAAAAAACATGACGTAGCTTAATACCTGCGTAAAGGAAGAAGAAAAGAAAAGTGTCAGCACGATAAAAGCGACAAACACCGTAACTGCAAACTCCTGCACCTGCGTGCGACTGTTTACTTTCTTGAAAATGGGTGGCAACACTTTGTCCTCGGCCATGGCATAATACACACGTGGGTTCGACATAATGGAGGCATTGACATAGGCCATCACAGAAAGAAACATAATTACCGCTACAATCTTAAAGGCACTATCACCTAACAAAACCCTGGCAACATCCGCGGCAAGCGTAGTTGTGTTTTTCAGGCCTTCAAAACCCAGCACGCGGAAATAAGAAAAGTTAACGAGCAGGTACAACGAAAGTATAATGGCAATTCCATAAAGGATAGCACGCGGCATGGTACGCGTAGCGTTGGGAACATCGCTGCCAAAGTTCATGGTTTGCTGATAGCCACCATAGGTAAAAAACACGGGTACAAAACAAAGCCAGAACGCTTTAAACCAATCGGTGCTGCTGAGCGATGTAGGTCCTGTTGAAACTACAGTGGTTGGTTCCGGAGCAACAAAGATAGCCGCTATCAATAAAAGTATTAAACTGATTTTAATGATCATCAGTACATTCAACATGCGCGCACTCATTTTTATACCGGCCATGTTAATGCCATATAAAATCACCATCGCGGAAAGCGTAATGATACGAATAGCAGTGTCGGGGGCCATCTGTGGCAGTAAAATGGGTTGAATGTATTCGGCTCCGATTATAGCAACACTTGCTGTTGAAGCTGCATTTGAAATTACGGTCATCCAGTTTACCATAAAGGCAAAAGCCGGATGATAGCAATGGGAGAAGATTCTATAAAAGCCACCAGCTACAGGGTAGCGAGAACCAATCTCGGCAAACGTGAGTGCACCAAACAAACTGATCACGGCCCCACCGATCCATGCAACAAAAAATATTTCCGGAATGATTGCCTTGTTGGCAACTTCAACAGGCGTACGGAATATACCCATGCCAATGACCAGACTCACCACAATCATGGTGAGATCGAAGAGGCCGAGTTTGGGTTTAATAGACACGGGTACGCAGACTGCCGGTGTTTAGTTGAATGCCTACTGAGAGTTGTAATGGTACATAATCAAA
>Ga0075163_10008075_pt1 | contig 13900 bp, 10 predicted proteins | sample JI1023141ADNA_FD_71478 | JGI IMG/M metagenome (GOLD analysis project Ga0075163, IMG submission 71478) | Wastewater effluent complex algal communities from Wisconsin, to seasonally profile nutrient transformation and Carbon sequestration -... | ecosystem: Engineered > WWTP > Effluent > Algae...
GCAGACCGGGTGCGCGCCGCGCTGGCGCTGGTGCCGGTGATCGTCGAGCGCCGTTGAGAAGGGGCACCCCGCGGACGGGTACGGCCGCCACCCGCCTGGCGGGTACTCAGCCGGCTTGGGGCAGACGCTGGGTGCGCCCTCGCATTCCGGCTGTCCGGTGCCGGTGCAGCCTGTCAATGCCACACGGGTGTCCATCGCGGGGCGCTGGCGCACGTGCCGGGCGTGGGTAGAGTGCAAAGCATCGCGGTCCCTGCCGCCTGCCCTGAAGAACCCGCCCGATCATGAGCAGCATCGCCACCCCCTCCCCCGACAGCTGGGCCAGCCGCTGGCAACGCTTTGCCTCGGCCAGTGTCCGCGCCTTCCATGCCTACGGGACCTGGCTGGTCAGCATCAGCTGGCCGCGCTTTCTGCTGCTGTCGGTGGTGATGCTGATCCTCACCGCCATCCTGCAGAGCCTGCCACCGTTCACCTGGACGTACACAGAGACGATCACCGAGCGGCCTGACATCGGCCTGTCTTTGCCTGAGATGCCGCAACGGCCCGAGGCACCCGAAAGGCCCGAGAAGCCCCAGTCTTCTAAGAGCGAGGAGTTTTTGCCCGGCATCCACATCGAAAAGCCGGCTTCCGGCGGCAAGACCGGCGAAGGTGTCGATATTTCGATCGATCACCGTGGCGTGCGCATCATCCAGCGCCCAGCGCCAGGTGCCGAGGGCGCCGCCAGCAGTGCCGAACCTGCAGCGTCGGCCGCTTCCGGCGCCGGCTTCAGCGTCCGGGTCAACGGCGAGCCGGTGGTCGAGATCAGCGCCGGCGACCAGGACGTGCGCATTGCCGTGCCGCCGGGCGCCAACTCGAACGAGGTCCGCGCTGCCATCGAGGAGGCCCGTGCCGCCGTGGTCGAGGCCATCGAAGATGCCAAGCAGGCTCGGGCCGATGCGTTGCAGGCCCGCGACGACATCGAGGAGGCGCTGGCGGTCGGGCCGCGCGTCTCGCACCGCCGAGTTCAATACGGCGAGAGCCTGCCTTCGCTGGCCTTCCTGTGGATCGTGATCTCCGGCCTGATCAAGGCCACCTACAAGGCGAGGCTGCAGGCCGAGGAAAAGGCCGCCGCGGCCACCGAGACGGCTGAGGCCGAGTCGCTGCGCCGCCAGGTCATCGAAGCCCGCATGGCCGCCATGCAGGCCCAGGTCGAACCGCATTTCCTTTTCAACACCCTGGCCTCCATCGACCACCTGATCGAGACCGACCCGGCGCGCGCCAGCCAGATGCAGAAGAACCTGATCGCGCTGCTCCGGGCCAGCATGCCCACGATGCGCGACACCGCCGACGGCGGCCCGCGTGACCTGGGCCGCGAGCTGGCTGTTGTTCGGCCCTATGTCGAGATCCTGAAGGTGCGGATGGAAGAGCGTCTGTCCGCCAGCATCGACGTGCCAGAAGGCCTGCTCTCTGCCGAGTTCCCGGCCATGATGATCCAGACCCTGGTCGAGAACGCCATCCGCCACGGCCTGGAGCCCAAGCCCGAAGGTGGCACGCTCAGCGTCAAGGCCGAGATCGTGCACGGCAAGCTTCAGGTCACGGTGGCCGACACCGGCGTGGGCTTCGGCAACGGTGGTACCGCCGGCACCGGCGTCGGCCTGGCCAACATCCGCGAGCGCCTGCAACTGCTGCACGGCGGCAAGGCCTCGCTGACGGTGGCTGCCAACAGCCCGAGCGGCACCGTGGTCACCGTCACCGTGCCGTACCGCACGGTGGGTGCCGACAAGCCCTGATCACACCTGGGAGAGCGACGATGGCGACACGTGGATTTTCGTTCTGGCGCACGCTGGGCTGGCTGGTGCTGGCGGCGGCCGTGGTGCTGGCGGTGGTCACGGCCATCAGCCTGACGGTGGCCCTGAACCAGTTGCCCAGCGACCTGCTGGTGACTGTCGATGGCGAACGGGTGGACCTTCAGGCCTTGCAGGCCGGCCACTGGTTCCTGGCGATCGGCGGCGTGGTGCTGGCCACCCTGATCGTGCTGCTGGTGGTGCCGATGGCCCTGCTGTTGGGCGTGGGTTTGCCGCTGGTACTGGCCGGCCTGGGCCTGGTGGCGGCGTTGTTGGCGACGGCCCTGGCGCTGGCCCTGGTGGGCTCGCCGCTGATCCTGCTCGGCCTGCTGGTCTGGTGGGCGATGCGGCCCCGCCGGCCCACGGGTGCCGCGATGCCCTCTGCCCCGGCGGCGCCCCCGAGAGTGCCTGTTGTTGGGCAACACACCGACAACGCCACGCCGTTCGCCTGACGCTACCGTTACGATCGCGCCATGAGCTCCACCCCCGACACCCCCGCACCGCGCGCCGTGCTCGCCGACGACGAGCGCCTGATGCGCGACCAGCTTCGCGCCCGCCTGGCTGAGGCCTGGCCCGGGTTGCAGATCGTGGCCGAGGCCAAGAACGGCGCCGAGGCCGTGGAACTCGTCGAGTTGCATCGGCCGGACGTCGTCTTCCTCGACATCCGAATGCCTGGCATGACCGGCGTGGACGCAGCCCGGCAGATCGCCCAGATGGAGGTCGAGGACGATGGTTTCCTGCCGGAGATCGTCTTCATCACCGCCTATGACCAATACGCGGTCGAGGCCTTCGAGCAGGGCGCGGCCGACTACATCCTGAAGCCTGCCGAGCGCGAGCGGCTCAAGCTCACTGTCGAACGCCTGTCAGCGCGGCTGGCCGCACGCCGCTCACCCGAGTCCGCGGAGGCGATCGCGGGCTCCGCGCTGCCCATTCAGCAGTTGCTGCACCGCCTGGGCCAGGCCAGTGGCAGCCGGCCGGCCTACCTGAAATGGATCCAGGCCACCGTGGGCTCGTCCATCCAGATGATCCCCGTCGAGGACGTGCTGTTCTTCATCAGCGACGAGAAATACACGCGCGTGCAAACGCTGCAGGTCGAGGCGCTGATCCGCAAGCCCATCAAGGAACTGGTCGACGAGCTCGACCCTGAGCGCTTCTGGCAGATCCACCGCTCCACGCTGGTGGCGGTGAACGCCATCGCGGCGGTCTCGCGCGATTTCCGGGGCCGGCAGATCGTTGCGGTGAAGGGCCATTCGCAGAAGCTTGAGGTCAGCCGCAGCTATACCCACCTTTTCAAGGGCATGTAGCCCCGCTGCTTCACCGGCTCACTTCCAGGGTGTAGGCCCCGGCGCTGCCGGTGAGGCCGGCCACGCGCTTGACGCGCACATACATATTGACCGCGCTGCCGCCGGCGTTGGTCCAGGTGATGCTGTCGGTCAGCCCGACGCCCCGGATGCTGGACCTGACGGTCGCGTTGGCGGCATTGCGCAAGGCCAGGTCATAGTTCGACGAGGCATTGCTGATCAGGCGCGCCGTCACGGTCTGACCCGCCCCGACGCTGACGAGGTAGGTGTCCAGATCCGCATTGGTGGCGATGGTCCCGCTGACCTTGACCGGGAAGGTACCAAGCACCTGGGCTGCCGCGTGGGTGTCGTTCGGCTCGGTCTCGTTGGACAGGCTGGCGCTGCTGGCGCCGACGAACACGGCCCCGACAGCTGCGTTGGCATCGACCAGGCCCTTGCCGCAGCCCTGACTGCAGGACACCGGCAGCCTGCGCACCGTGCTCTTCAGCAGGACCTCGATCTCGTCGGGGGTCAGCGCCGGGTTGCGCGACAGCATCAGGGCGGCCACGCCGGCCACGTGAGGCGCGGCCATCGAGGTGCCCTGGTAGTAGCCGTAGCTGTCGTTGCCCGGGCTGCTGGCGCCGTCGTTCAGCGTCGACAGCACGCCGTTCGCGCTGCCGGAGCGCTGGTCTCCGCCGGGCGCGGCCACGTCGATCTTTGCTCCGAAGTTGGAGTACGAGGCGCGTGCGCCGGTGCGGCCCGTGGCCGCCACGGTGATCACGCCAGCACAGTTGGCGGGCGTGTGCAGGCCGGCGTCCTGGTTGGAGTTGCCGGCGGCCACGACCACCACGGCGCCGTTGCTGCGCGCGGTGTTGATGGCACTCTGCAGGGTGGTGGAGCAGGCCGATCGGCCACCGAGCGACAGGTTCAGCACCTTGGCCGGCTGGCTGGGTGCGGCGACGGCGCCCACTGCACTGCCTGAGGCCCAGATCATGCCGTCGGCGATGTCGGAGAAGTAGCCGCCGCCGCAGCCCAGCACGCGCACCGGCAGGATCTTCGCGGCGTAGGCCACGCCAGCGCCGCCCTCGCCGTTGTTGGTCACGGCGGCAATGGTGCCCGCCACGTGGGTGCCGTGCCAGCTGCTGTGCCCGCCGTTGCAGCCGTCGCCCGGGTCGATGGCGTCGCTGTCGCGGCCATCGCCGTCGTTGCTGGCCGACGTGCTGGAAACGAAGTCATAGCCCGTGAGCAGGTTGTCTGCCAGGTCGACGTGCGGGCGGACGCCGGTGTCGATCACCGCCACCACCACACCGTCGCCGGTGCTCTGGTCCCAGGCCGAGGGCAGGTTCAATCCGCCGACCGGCTCGAAGTAGTGCCACTGGCTGGTGTAGTGCGGGTCCGTGGCGGTGGCCAGGGCCTGGAGCTTGCGGTCCGGCTCGGCGTAGAGCACGTTGGGGTCGTCTGCCATCAACTGGCGAGCCACCGCCTCCAATTCGGCGACGCGGGCGGGTCGGTTCAGGTGCAACACCTGGGCACCCAGGCCATTTCGGTGGACTGAGAGGGCCTGCAATCCGGCCAGTTGCAGGCGCTGGTGGGCCAGGGGCGTGGCCCGCAGTGCGGCGCGCCGGTTGCTCGGGGCATGGCTGCGGTACTGGACGATCAGGCGGTCAGTCGTCTCCGCCGCCGCGGCCATGCTCGCGAGCGCCGGTTCTGCAGGTTCGGCCGTCTGGCGGATCAGGCTGCTGCCTGGCACACCGGCTTGTGCGCGAGGTGCCACCAGGGCGGCGCCAGCCAGCAACACGGCGGCTGCCCAGGGCAGCGGGCGGCGGGCGAAGGCGGGCAGGGCGGCGGGGGTCGAACGCATCGGCGGCTCCAGGCGAAAACAAGGGGGCTCGGGGCCCTTTGGCGCCTCGAGCCCCCCGTGATTCGTCCGGCTGGGTGGTGAAATGAGCGCTGTTCCCGCTCAAGTTCGCGCACTATTTGACGTTCAGGCACCTCAGGGTGCGTGCGCGCTGGGCAACCCAATCAGGCTCGGCGGCCCGTGGGAGCCGGGCCGTCGGAGGGCAGCGACGCGGCGATCGCCACCTGTGCCATCCAGTAGGTGGCCAGGATGCACAGGCCCGCAGCCGGCACCGGTGCCAGAAACTTGTTGACGGCCAGTGTGGCGTCCGAGGTCATGAACAGCGCACCTCCCAGAGCGGCACGCGCAGCCAACGCGGCGCCGGCGGTGCCTTGCCGGGCCTGCCAGACGGCACCAGCCTGGGCGGCCATGCAGGCCAGGGCCGCCACATAGGCCAGCACCGGCCCGCGCAATGCGGCGGGCAGCGCAGGCCAGAGGAACCACATCACGGTGGCTGCCACCGCCGCGTAGGTGGCGAACGGCAGCTTGCGGATGGCGAAGTATTCATGGCGGGTGAAGGCCACCAGGTAGGCCGCGTGGGCGAACAGGAAGGCCACCAGCCCTGGCAGGAAGCCGGCCTCCGGCCACAGCAGGGCCACGTCGCCGACCAGCGACAGGCCCAGGCCCGCCAGCACCCAGTGCCTCGTCGTGCCGCCGTTGCGTTGCCATGCCCAGCCAATGATCAGCAGCGTGGTCAGTGGCTTGAACACGAAGTTCAGCACCGGCAGTGCCAGGGGCCCGGAGGCAATGGCCAGCAACCCACACAGGAGCGCGGCGGGCAGCAGGCGGGCGGGCAAGCGTTGATTCATGGCCGTGGCACTGTGGCGTCAAGCGCCAGGGTTGTCATTGGGAGAAGCACGCGAGAACCCCTTGACGCCTGTACCATGCGCAGCGGAACATCGTGGCGCGGCAAGGCTCTCGGCAGTACCGGCCGCGCGGCAGAACACAGGAGTTGGGAGCAAGGTTGGCAAGACGGCTGGCAGTGTCTTCGCGGGTGGCCATCCAGATCGGGTTGGCCATGGCTGTGGTGATCGTCGGTACCACGGCATTTGCCTACCGGAGCACATTTCAGTTGGTGCTCGAAAACAGCCAGCGTAGCCTGCTTCAGACGATCGAGGCCCGTGCCGCGCAAGACGGCGACAACTTTGTGCTGGCCAGCGTCAACGCGCAGGCGTTGCGGGATGAATGGCTGAGGCGCCTTCGCGCCATGGGCGACAGCGACCCGCGCGATGAATTCGACGCCTGGTTCGGCCGCTCGGCCGATGGGCTGACCCGCATTCGCCCCGAACGGGACGACCACCGACACCTGCCCAGCATCTACATCCGGGCCCAGGTGCCGCAAGACGAGGTCTTGCGCCGCAGGGTGGTCAGCGCCTTCACGCTGCTGCGCGAGTGGGGCCCGCCGATGACACAGCGCTACTACTCGGCCTACATCGACCTGCCAGGCACCTCGCTGATCATGTTTTCGCCCAGCGTCAACTGGGGCCAGCAGGCGGATGCCACCACCAACAACGTCGACTATCCGCCGGTGCGCGACACGACCCCCGACCGCAACCCGGCGCGCGAGAGCCGATGGACCGAACCGTACTTCGACGACAAGGCCGGCATCTGGATGGTTTCGACCATCACCCCGGTGGATCTCGACGGCGAATGGATCGGCACCGCCAGCCAGGATGTCGCCATGGACGCGCTCTACACCCGCGCCCTGGCCGAAGAATCCGCCGAGGTCTACAGCCTGATCCTGCACCCCAACGGCCAGGTCATCGTCCACCCGAAGATGATGAAGCAGATCGAGGCCGCCAGGGCACCGTTGGCGGTGGACACGCTGAATGACCCGCTGCTGGCCGAGATTCGCGCAGCGGCTGCGCCGGCCGATGCCAAGCCTCGGTTGGTCAGCACGGCCGATGGCCGCTTCTACCTCGGGATGGCGCGCATCGCGGGGCCGGGTTGGTCGACCGTCACGGTCTATCCGCGGGCGCTCGTCGAGCGGGCCGCCATCGCGGCGGCAGGCCGTGTCATTGCCGCCGGCGGTTGTGCCCTGGCATTGGCACTCGGTCTGCTGGTCTGGGTGTTGAGGCGCGAGATCGCCCAACCCCTCAAGGAACTTCGTCGCGCGGCGGACACCATCCGTGCAGGGCGGCTGGCGGCGCCCGTGCGCAAACGCCGCGAGGATGAACTCGGCGAATTGTCCGATGCCTTCAACGAGATGGCCCGTGCCATCAGCGAGCGCGATCGACACCTGACGATCCAGAACGAACAGTTGCAGCGTGACGTGGTCGAACGCGAGCAGCGCGAGCGCCTGATCAGGGAGATTTCCAACACCATGCGGCTGTCCGCCGACGCGGCCGAGCTCGGCCTGTGGTCCTGGGACATCGCCAGCGGTGCTGTGCAGTTCGACGACCAGATGGCCCGTCTGCACGGGATGCAGCGCGGCAGCACGCTCGACATGAGCGCCTGGCGGCGCCTGCTCGGCCCCCTGGGTGCGCCGGCTCTGGATGCCTTGCAACAGGCCGTGCAGCGCTGCGACACCAGCAATCTGCGCCTGCAGGCCACCGCCGAGCTGGGTGGCGACCGCCGCCACCTGAGCCTGCTGGCGCGGCTGGAACTGGACGAACATGGGGTGCCGTCACGCATCGCCGGCGTGGCGATGGACATGACCCAACGCGTTCAGCAAGAACAGCGGGTGTTTCACATGGCGACCCACGATTCGCTCACCGGCCTGCCCAACCGCGCCCAATTGCACGAGGCGCTGGAGGTCTCGATCCAGCGCGCGGGAGGTTGTGGGGCCGTCATGTTCATCGACCTGGACCGCTTCAAGCACGTCAATGATTCGTTGGGCCATAGCGTGGGCGACCAGGTCCTGCGCCACGTCGCCGGCACGCTCGGCCAGTGTGTTCGGCCCGGGGATCTGGTGGCGCGGCTGGGCGGAGACGAGTTCGTCGTGTTGTTGCCACGCGCCATCGACGAGGCCTCCGCCAGCGGCGTGGCCCAGCGCATCCTGGACACGCTTGGCGAGCCGATGGTGGTCGACGGCCGGCCGATCCGCTGCACCCCCAGCATCGGCATCAGCCGGTTTCCCTTCGATGCGACCGATGCGCACAGCCTGGTTCGCCTGGCCGACATCGCGATGTACGAGGCCAAGCGCCATGGGCGCAACCGCTATTGCCACTTCCGCCCGGAGATGGCGCCGGCCGAGGAGGGCCTGATCGGCATGGACGCGGAGTTGCGCCTGGCCATCTCGCGCGGTGAGTTCGAGCTCTGGCTGCAACCCAAGGTCGACCTGGACAGCGGTGCCGTCGACTCCGCCGAGGTGTTGCTGCGCTGGCGTCGCCCGCAGCGCGGCGTGCTGCTGCCGGGCGAGTTCCTGCCCGCTGCCGAGGAGCGGGGCCTGCTGCCCGACATCAACAGCCATGTGCTGCAGCGTGCCTGCGAGCTGCTGGCGCGCCGCCAGCGCGGCGGCCAGCCCATGCTGGCGCTGGCGGTGAACCTGTCGGCCGACCACTTTGCCCGCGCCGGATGGCCCGAGACGTTGCGCGACCGGTTGCAAGAGCATCGCCTGGCCGCCGAGTGGCTGCATCTGGAGATCACGGAATCCACGCTGCTGCACGAGGATCCGTGCGTGATGGACAACATCCGCCTGCTGCGCGAGATGGGGGTGCGCCTGTCGCTTGACGACTTCGGCACCGGCTACTCGGCGCTGTCGTACCTGGACCGCATCACTGTCGACGAGCTGAAGATCGACCGCAGCTTCATCGAGAGGATCCGTTCACCTGACGACGCTGCTTCTCTGGTGCGGGCCATCATCGGCATTGGCAAGGAGATGAAGCTGAACGTCGTCGGCGAGGGGGTGGAAACGCGCCTCCAGGCGGAGTTCCTGCGCGCACTGGGCTGCCACCACGGCCAAGGCTACTGGTTCGCCCGCCCGATGCCCGAGCCCGAGTTCGACCATTGGCTGAGCCGCCACAGCCAGACCAACATGCTCACCCGCGACACCGGCCCTGTTCCGTTGCACTGACCCGCTTCCACCAGGGTCAGGGCACGTCCTCCGGGTTTCGTTCACCGCGCATCTCTGCCAGCAACTGTCGCCGGTCTCGCTCCAGTTCGCGCAGGCGGGCCTGGATGACCGAGACCTCCACGAAGTCGTCCGAGCGTGTGTCCAGCGCGATCTGCCGTGCTGCGCGCAGGCGATCCACGGCGCCGAGGATGTCGCCATTTGCCGCCGCGGCTTCGGCACCGGCGCGCAGCGAGCGCAGGCGCAAGCCCAGCGGCTCGGCACATTGCGCCAGCGTTTGCCAGGCCAGCGCGTCGCGCCTGTGTTCGGCCACCCAGGTTTGCAGCGCCTCGGTGGACTCGCGCAGCGATTCCGCTGCGGCGGGGTCGCCACTGCGTTGGCGGGCCAGTGCGGCCTGGGCACGTGCCAGAAGCACCGGGCGCGAACGATCATGGGCCAGAGGCGCGAAGGCGTTGTTCAGGGCGGGGACCATGCGCCCCGCAGCCCCGCCACGTTCACCCACCATGGCCACCCTCAACAGCGCAAACTGGCGCTTCGCCTCGGGTTCCCCGGCAAAGCGGGCTGCCACCAGCGCCGCGCCCTGATCCAGGATCTTCTCTGCCTGGTCGAAATCGCGCAGAAAGATGGAGGCCAGGCCGCCGGCATAGAGCGCAGCCAGCCTTGGCAGATCAGCCATCGGGGCGCCCGGCGCCGCCAGGCCTTGCATCCGCAGCAGCGCCTGGTCATTGCGGTCCATCAGCACCTTCGAGCGGGCCTGCATCAGAGCATGGGGCACGGCCGAGGTTTTCGGTGGCGGGGTGGCCGCTTCACGCAGGCGCAAGCGGGCCTCGCTGATTCGCTCGATGGTCAGTGGGTGGCTGCGCAGGTAGGGGTACTGGTTGTTGTCGTTGAGGCGCGAATTGCCCTCCAGCTTTTCGAACATGCCAGCCATGCCCGAAGGCGAGTAGCCGGCGCTGCCCAGCAGATCGATGCCGATCCGGTCGGCCTCGCGCTCCATGTCGCGCGAGAAGCTGAGTTGCCCCTGGGCCAGAGCGGCCTGGCTGCCCATCACCACCGCTTGCGCCACATCCGGGCTGGACGAGCGGGACGCCGCCAATACGCCCACCAGAAAGCCAGCCAGCGCGGCCATGCTCTGGCGCTGGTTGTTGACCATGCTGCGCGCGATGTGGCGCTGCGTGACATGCGACAGTTCGTGCGCCAGGACCGAGGCCAGTTCGTCGCTGCTGCCCGTCAACGCGATCAGGCCCAGGTACACGCCGATGTAACCGCCAGGCAGTGCAAAGGCGTTGACGGGCCGCTCGCCGACCAGGAAGGTCTCGAAGCTGTAGGTGCTGTCCAGGTCCTGCCCGATCTCGCCTCGCGAGCGAGCCGCACTCAGCAGGGGGTTGAACAGGCCATGCAGGTACTCGAGCAGCACCGGGTCGTCCAGGTAGGCCGGGTCGCGACGGATGTCGCGCATGATGCGCTCGCCCAGGCGGCGCTCGGCCAGGATGTCGAATTCCTCTGAGACCGAGTCTCCCAGTGCGGGCAGGCGCACCTGGGCCAGGGGAGCGGTTGCCGGCCAAGTGGTGGCCAGCAGGGCCGACAGGGCCCATGCCAGCGGGCGGGTGTGGCGGCGGCGGGGTGCGTGGGGCAAGGCAGATGAAGTGAGGAGACAGAACAGGTCGACCTGTGCCTGAAGGAAAAGGTTCCTCGCAGGGCGCAGCGTCGTCGCTATCATGACACCGACTTGTATCTCTGGCGTGTCCCACGCCGGCCCCCTCATGACCGACGAACTGACCCACTTCGACGCCCAGGGCCGGGCTCACATGGTCGACGTCTCAGCCAAGGCAGAGACCCACCGCGTGGCACGTGCCACCGGCTCGATCCGCATGGAGCCGGCCACGCTGGCCTTGATCCTGTCCGGGCAGGCTGGCAAGGGCGATGTGCTGGGCATCGCCCGAATCGCCGCCATCCAGGCCGCCAAGCGCACCGCCGAGTTGGTGCCGCTTTGCCACCCGCTGCCACTCACCCGGGTCAGCGCCGAGTTTGTTCCGGACACCGCCACGAACACCGTCAGCTGTACCGTCCAGGCCGAGACCTTTGGCCGCACCGGAGTGGAGATGGAAGCACTCACTGCGGTGCAGATCGGCCTCCTCACGATCTACGACATGGTCAAGGCTGTTGACCGTGGCATGGTGATGGAAGGCATTCGCCTGCTGGAGAAACAGGGCGGCAAGTCCGGGCACTGGGTCGCGCCGCGCTGAACTGGCCGGTCTTCCCGTCCGAAAACTGCCCTTCAGCCGCCAAAACCCCCGCCGATACTGCTTCGAGCGGTCCGACATCGGGCCAATCAAAGACATTCGTTGGAGGGAATTTCCGTGGCGTTTCTGTGGAAACTCAAGATCGGCGTGCGCTTGACGCTGGCCTTTGGCGCCTTGATCGCGCTGCTGCTCGCTGTTTGCGGCTACAGCGCGGTGACAAGCAGCCGCCTGGCTGGCGACCTGGAGGCCACGGCGACCATCGACCTGACCCGGGTCCAGATGGCCTACCAACTGGAGCAACAGGCGAGCCTGATCGCCCGGGCCAGCCGCGAACTGCTGCTGGTCGACGGTGCCGGCCAGATCAAGAAACAACGTGAGCTGATTGCCAACAACCTGGCAGCCAGCGACGAGACCTTCACCAAGCTGGTCGCCCTGGGCTCGCAAGGCGAATCCGAGGAGATCGTCGCACGGGTCAAGGAGGCCCGCTCCCAGTACACCGCGGCGGTCGGCAAGTTTCTTCAGACGCTGGACGCTGGCAACCCGGACGACGCCCGCACCTCGCTGCTGATCGAACTTCGGCCGGTGCAGACCGCCTACGAGAAGGCCGTCGACGCGCTTGCCGCCACCATTTCCAACCACGCAGAAGAGAGTGCCAGTGCCGGCCAGAAGACCGCGCAGACCGCCAGCCTGACGGTGATTGCGCTGGGCGCCGTCGGTGTGCTGCTGGCTGCCGGTGCGGGCTGGGCCATCTCGCGCTCGATCACGGTCCCGTTGCGCGAGGCCATCGACGCGGCCCGGAACATCCAGCAGGGTGACCTGCGCGGGCGCATCGACGTCCATACCCAGGACGAGATCGGCGAGTTGCTCACGGCGATGCAGAACATGCAGAGCCACCTGACCCATGTGATCGAGGACGTGACGCGTGCGGCCCGCGACGTGGCCACCAGTTCCGACGAGATCGCCCACGGCAATGCCGACCTGTCGGCGCGCACCGAGCGCGCCGCCACCAACCTGCAGCAGACGGCTTCGGCGATGGAGCAGATATCTGCCACGGTCGCCGGCAGCAGCGCCAAGTCGCGCGAGGCGTCGGACGTGGCGGCCCGCGCCCGCAGCGCAGTGATCCAGGGCGGCGAATCGGTGGACAGCCTGGTGGGCACGATGACCCGGATCGCCGAGTCGAGCAGCCGCATCAAGGACATCATTTCCGTCATCGACGGCATCGCCTTCCAGACCAACATCCTGGCGTTGAACGCCGCCGTGGAAGCCGCCCGAGCCGGCGAACAGGGTCGCGGTTTCGCGGTGGTTGCCGGCGAGGTGCGTTCGCTGGCGGCACGCGCAGCCTCTGCCGCCAAGGAGATCAAGGTATTGATCGACGACTCGGCCGACAAGGTCGCGCAGGGCACCCAGACCGTGGCCGACGTGGGAACGCGCATTCGCGGCATCGTCGACGAGGTCGTCGACGTGCGCCAACTGATCGAGGAAGTCAGCGTCGCCAGCCAGCAGCAGGAGACCGGCATTGGCTCGGTCAACGTCAGCGTGGCTGATCTCGACCAGGCCACTCAACAAAACGCCGCATTGGTCGAAGAACTGGCCGCCACCACTGAATCGCTGAAGACCAACGCCACGCGCCTGGTGTCGACGGTGGAGTTCTTCCGCATCCCCGCGACCGCCTGAGCTTCAAACAGAAGGGACTGAACCATGATGACCCCCCCCACTGCATCCAACCTGCTGGCCACGGTCGCCGTGTCGCTGGCCGCCACGCTGTGCCTGGCGCCCTCCATCGCCCTGGCCGACCCGGCCCCCAAGATCGTCAAGAAGGTGCCGCCGGATTTTCCCGGCGAAGCCACACGCAAGGGCATCACCGACGGTGTGCTGAAGGCCAAACTGTCGATCGACGGCAACGGCGCGGTGACCGAGGTGGCCATCCTGGAAGCCACGCCGGCCAAGGCCAAGATCTTCAACGACGCGGCGACCAGCGCACTGAACCAGTGGAAGTTCGAGGCCAGCGGCAAGCCGACCAGCTACGAACTGAAGCTGGTGTTCTCGCAAGAGTAGTTCCGCACGGCCCCCACAATACGAAGGCCTCGGCGTCCCGCCGAGGCCTTCGCATTTTTTGGGGTGCGCGAGATGACAGATCGCAACCTGCTGATCACCGGCGCAAGCCGGGGCATCGGCGCCGCCACCGCCCGGATGGCCGCCCACCAGGGCTGGAACGTGGCGATCAACTACCACCGCGACCAAGCCAGCGCCGAGGCCGTGGCTGCCGAGGTGAGGGCCACGGGGCGGCGTGCCCTGGTGGTCCAGGCGGACGTGGCCGATGCGGCGCAGATCGAGGCCCTGTTCGCCGCTGTCGATTCGGGGCTCGGGCCGCTGCACGGCCTGGTCAACAACGCCGGCGTGGTGGATGTCGCCGCGCGGGTCGAAGGGATGAGCGCCCAGCGCCTGCAGCGCATGTGGGCCACCAACCTCAGCGGCAGCGTGCTGTGCGCGCGCGAGGCGGTCCGCCGCATGAGCACGCGCCATGGCAGCGCGGGCGGTTCCATCGTCAACCTGTCGTCGGCCGCCGCGCGGGTGGGTTCACCGGGGCTGTACCTCGACTACTCGATGAGCAAGGCCGCCATCGACCACTTCACCACCGGGCTGGCCCG
>Ga0075163_10008076_pt1 | contig 13900 bp, 13 predicted proteins | sample JI1023141ADNA_FD_71478 | JGI IMG/M metagenome (GOLD analysis project Ga0075163, IMG submission 71478) | Wastewater effluent complex algal communities from Wisconsin, to seasonally profile nutrient transformation and Carbon sequestration -... | ecosystem: Engineered > WWTP > Effluent > Algae...
TCGCACCGGACGCCAACCCCTACCTTGCGCTCCACCCGCAGCAGCGACGCCGAGCGCAGCCGGGTGCGGCTTCTTCCCGACAACATCTACGACGCGCTGCGCGTATTTAGAGCGAGCAAGTTTGTCGGCCAGATCCTCGGCGAGACGGTGCAAGCGCGCTACGCCGACCTCAAGCAGGCCTCGGCCGAGCGCTGCCCAAAGAAGCTGGGAACCCTGATCAAGGCCGCCGAGATCATGTTCCACCACGAAGTGACCAACCAGTATCTGTGGGGCCAGTTCTAGACCGTTCTAGACCCCTCTCACCCAGCGGCCTTTCCAGATTCCTGATTCCCATGGCGCGGGGATCTGCGCTTGGCCCGCTGGAGCTCGGCGATGGCATCCTCCTCGGCGCGAATGTGCTCCCGGAGAACGCCGATCATCTCGTCGGCCCACGGCTTGCCTTCTGCCGCTTTGGTCGCCTCGACAACCAGGCGCGACATCGTCGCCCGACGAGCAGACTCCTCTCGGAGGAGCCGCGCCTGCGACAGCAGCTGAAAGGTCCACGCCAGCAGCACCGCGATCACCAGAACCAGCACCCACGCCGCCGTGCCGAACAGGCGGGCCCCCTGATGGGCGAGCTCGCTGGCGCGCGACAGGATCGAGCCCTCCTCGCGGGACGGCTGCGCATGGACCAGCGCCTCGGTCGCGCCCATGACCGTCTCGTGGGCGACCATCCGCGCCGTCGCGCCGAGCGCGCGGTTCAGCTCCTCGTTGCGCAGCACCTCGGCGAGGGCTGGCGCCAGATCCTGGCGCAGGGTCTGCCTGAGCGCGGGGCCGAGCTGCTCGGTGATGGCGCGCGCCAGGTTCCGGCCGATCTCGGCCTCATGCAGCCCTGCGGCGGCCGAGCGGATGCCGCTGGCGACGATCCCTTCGATCAGGCCTTCCAGCGCCCGCCGTCGATCCGTGCTCAGCGCGGCGTCCAGCGCGCCGTTCATCGCACCGCTGGTCATCTCGGACATCCCCGGACCCAGCTCGCGCGCGGCCCCACGCAGGATGCCCGTCATGGCCCTGGTCGTCAGCGCACCGATGCGCGCGGCCCGCTCCTTTTCGCTGAGCGCGGACAGTGCGCCATCGACCACGCCCGCGATGAGCTCCTGCTCGATGGCCCGCATCTCGGGAGTGGCCATCAGGTGCTGGATGCGTCGCTCGGTCTGCGGATCCTCCATGGCATCGATACCCGCTGCCACAGCGACGGGCATCGCGGTGCGGGGGATCTCGGGACTGAGCTCCGTCATCTTGATGGGAACGGCGCAGCTCGCCATCACACAAAGCAGCCCGACGAGGCCGACGAGCCCCAGGCCGCCTATATTGGTCTTGTCGATCCGATGACTTTGGATGGGCATGATCCTGGCGACTTGCATGGGATATGCCGCTTGTGCCCCACGCTGACGCGATCGCGATGCCAGGCCCCGATGCCAATCCCCGCAAACATTGCGTCCTGTGCTGAAACCACGCCAATTCTGCGCGCTTCTCGATCGCGGTGGTCGAGGTGAACTGGACGCTCGCTCGCTGGCGCGCAGCGTCCTCAGTTGAGCGAGTGCTCGTAGCTCAGGCGGATGAAGATCTCGCGCGCGGCGCCGGGCAGCGGCGGGTGATCGGAGCTGTAGGCCTGCAAGAAGCGGAAGGGCTGGCCGAGCAGGTTGGCGGCGCCGAGCCCAATATCGAGCCCGCGCAGCCCGGCGTTGCGATAGACAAAAGACGCATTCCACAAGAACACCGGCGGCTCGCTGCCGAGAAGCGGCGCCCCGCTGCCATCGACGCCGACAATCGTGAAGCGCTCGGAGAGGAAGGTCCCGGTGGTGTTGAGAAACAGGTGGTCGCGGTAAAGACGGATGGAAGCGGCCAGCGCCAGCTTGTGCGCAGCCATTCCCAGCAGCAGATCGTCGTGGCCGGGCACGCCGTAGACCGGCGCCCGATTCTGATTCGCGGCCGAGTAGAACGAGTAGTTCAGGTTGAGCGAGACCCAGTGATATTTCAGTCGAAACTCGGCCTCGACGCCGACCGATCCGGTGCTGTCGGAGTTGAAGTACTCCTCGGCAGACCTCTGCTGGTTGAAGCCGTAGATGATGGGGTGATCGAGGCGCACCCAGAAGACGTTGGCGCTGAGCTGCAGGTGGTCGTTGGGCTTCCAGCCCAGCTCGCCCTCAAGATCGTTGGTGCGCTCTGGCACGATGGTGGGGTTGATGTTGAGGTTCTCCAGGCTGGGGGCGCGGAAGGCCTGGCTGAACAGCAGCTTGGCATGGAAGCGGCGGAACGCGCGGGTAAGGGCAATGCGCGGCACGAACGAGGCGCCGAACAGCGAGTTCCACTCGACGCGCGCCCCCGCCGTCGCGGTGACGATGAAGTTCGGCCAGATGACCTGCGCATAGCCGGCCACGTTGCCAACGTACAGGTTGATCTTGCCGCGCAGGAGCGTCTGAAATCCGACCAGCGTGGGATCGTTTACGTGGCCATGGTCGAGGTAGCCCTCGACGCCGCCGAGCGCCTGCACCTTGCTGCCGTGGTACAAGAGCGACAGCCCGCCGGTAACCCGCTCGACCGTCTTGTCATAGTACTGCGCGGAGCTCTTGTCGGTAATCTGCCAGGGCGTCTGCCGCGAGTAGCTGAGCCGCGGCGTCAGCACCAGGTTGTGCGGCAGCTTTCCTTCGTACAAAAGGTCCAGAAAAAGCGACGAAAACTTCTGCTGCACGGCCTGCGGCTCGACGGGGCCCGCGCCGTCCCGCTGCTGCAGCTGATAGTCGTCCCAGATCAGCCGGAAGTGCAGGTCGCGGAAGGTCAGCCCGGCGCTGACCATGGTGTTCTGTAGCGCCGACTGATCGGCCATCGAGTAGCGGTTGCCGCTGAAGTCAACGTAGTCCTGATCGCTGCGCTTGGACTGCCCGAGGAAGGCCTTCACATCGACGCTGAGACCCGGCACCGTGGTGAACTCCTGCGCGTAGGCCAGCGACAGGTTGGCGGTGCCGAACGAGCGATCCATGTGGCCGATGCGCGTCGCCACCGAGATGCCGTTGAGCCCCTTGGGCGTGCGGGTGACGATGTTGATCACGGCGAGTGCGGCGAAGCCGCCGTAGATGGCCGAGCCCGGTCCGCGGATGATCTCGATGCGCTCGATGAGGTCGGCCGAGTAGTGGTTGCCAAACTGCGTGGTCGAATAGAGCAGCTCGTTCTGGCGCTGGCCATCGACGAGGATCAGCACCTTGCCCTCGTGCCCCCACTGGCCGCGCACCGCGATGCCCACGATCCCCTCCACATCGAGCGCGAACTGGAAGCTCGGCACGAGCTGCAATATCTCAAGCAGATCGCGAGCTCCCGACTGGAGAATCTCCTCGCGGGTGATCACTGTGACGATGCTCGGCGCCTCGACACTCTGCTGGGTCACGCGCGCAGCGATCTTCACCACGCTCTGCTGGATGACGTCGTCGAGCTCGAACAGCTGGAGCTCGCTGGAGGCGGGCGGCGGCGGCGGCAGGGTCGCGGGCAAAGGCGGGGGCAAGGGCAAGGGCGGAGGCGGATTCTCAACGGCGAGCGGCGCCGGCGGCGGCTCCTCCTCCTCGGCGTCGGCCACGCACGGCAGCAGCAGCAGGGCCAGGGTGAGGATCCGCCTGCGCACGCTCAGAGCCCCCCATCGGCCGGTCCCAGGTCGCTCTGCGCGGTAGCCTTCATGTCAGCCGTGCCGGGCGGCAGCTGACACACCGTGGGACCCGCCTCCGCCGAGGCTGCGCACACAAGACCGGGCTCGCAGTCGTCCGCCGACGTGCAGGGATCGCCAATGTCGGCCTTGCAGCCAGCGCTGGTCGCCACGGTCAGGATGAGCCCCACCGCTGCGACACTCCCGCCGAGAGATCGCATCCTCGAATGATATCACCCCGGACAATTGGCAAGGGCTTCTACCTACTGCGCGCTCGTCTGCTCGGCGAGACAGTCCTGCGCGCCCAGCATCCCCATGACCATGGGCCGTGGCAGCGGGCGAACCGTGTGTATGAGACCCGGCTACATCATCGTAATGATTTGCGTTTTCAATTAGGGCAGCGCGCGCAGCGGTCGGAGAGCGGGGAGCATTCACGGTCCGGTGGCGACCTGGATGCGCTGCGCTCCGGCGGCGGCTGGGAGCTTGACGAAGGTCAGGTGGCGCACCGGATCGGTCGCGTAGCCCGACTGGAGCGCGGCCAGCGCCGCATAGGATCCAGCCTGCGCAAGCGCCTTGCCGTTCCAGGTGACGGAAGTGGGCTGCTCATCCAGTCGCAGCCGCAGCAGCAGCTTGCGCGGCGCCCGGCTGATCGAGACCTCGGCGCTGTGCGCTGCCGACTGTGCGGTGATGTCCGTGAGCTGATCATCAAAGTCGTGCAAGCGGAAGCTCGTCCTGGTCGGCCCCGGAAACAGCAGCAGCGTCAGCGCATTGGCTGAATCGGCGCTGCCAAGCCCGGTGCTGTCGTCGCGCACTTCCAGCGGCACCACCGCGCCCTCACGCAGGAACAGCGGCAGCCGCTTCGGGTCGCGCGCATCGTAGGAAGCGACCGTGCTTCCGCCAGCCAGCACAGCGCTCGGATCGAAAAAATCCATCCAGCGCGAGCCCGCCGGCAGCACCACATCGCGACGACCGCTGCCATCGAGCAGCGGCGCCACCAGCAGCGCCTCGCCGATGACATAGCGATAGTCGCCGGCCCACATCGCCGCGTCTCCTTGCGGAAACAGAATCGCCTGCCCCCTGGGCTGCGCCTCTTGCGCCAGGCTGTAGAAAAAAGGAACCAGCTGCTCGTGCAGCTTCGCCCAGAAGCGATAGGCGGCGACCGTCTCATCGACTCGCGTCGGCACCGTCCAGGGCGTCAGGTTCGCGCGCCCGTGCAGCTGCATGAACGGCGTCAGCGCACCCACCGCGGTCCAGCGCAAAAAGACCTCGGGGTCGAACGGAATATGCGGTCCGGTCGGATCCAGATCGTCGACATCCAGGTAGCCGCCGATGTCCGAGCCCAGCACCGCGTACCCGGCGCGCGCCGACACAAACATCTCATCCAGCGCATCGGCAAGTCCCACGAAGTCGCGGCGATTGTCGCCCATCCACGCGACCGGCGCGTGCTCCTTGCGCGCAAAGAAGCGCCCCGAGAACTGATACGACGCATCATAGGCGCGCACCATGGTCAGAAACTCCGGACCGCGACGCTTCACGCCATAGGCCAGGAAGTCGCGATAGTACTCTTCGGAGTACTCCTGAAGGCTCTTCTGGCCGACCTTGGTCTCAAGCGGCTCGGTGGCGATGTAGCTCTCGCCGAAGTCGAGCTTCCAGCCATCTATGCCCTGATCGAGCACAGTGTCCTGCTGGTGATGCCACGCAGCGCGCGCCGCGCCATTGAAGAAGTCGATCGCCCCGCCCTGCCCCTTCCACCAGATATAGGTCTCGCCGCTGTTTACAAAAAAGCCGCAGTCGAGGGCCGGCTGAAAGTTCTCGGCCGCGCCGGTGTAGCTGTCGCCGCCAGTCTCCAGATCGAATGAGGAGCGATTGATGAGCGGCGTGGTCCACAGCACCACCCGCACCTCGCGCTGATGCAGGTCGGAGACGAGCTTCGCGAACTCGGGATAGCGCGAAGGACTCGGCACAAAGGTGTTGTACTGCGTCTCCCAGGGGCTATCGAGCACCACCGCACCGACGGGAATATCGCGCGAGCGAAAGCCATCGACAAAGTCGTAGGTGTCCTGCGTGTTCGAGATGTCCTTGGAGATCCAAGGCATGAACGCCCAGCGCGGAGTGCTCAAGGCCGGAGCTACCAGCGCCGGCTCATCGCTGCCACAGCGCGGATCAGACGCGGGATCCTCTGGCGTCGGCGGTGCACAGGCAAACAGCGCTCCCAGCGCTGGAACGAACATCTGCATCACAGAACGGGCAGGCCGCGTGTACATGCGGCGGATTATAGAGCCCGCCTGCCCACGTCAAGAGGTTTGCGGACCGCGCAAGCCTAGGTCGCGCTGGCGACGCGACACTCCTTGCAGGTGCCCAGAAGCTCGTGCACGTGGCCGGTCAGCTGAAACCCGAAGCGCTCGGCAATGTCGCGCTGCAGCATCTCGATGGCTTCAAACTGAAACTCCACCACCTTGCCGCACGCGGTGCAGATCAGATGGTCGTGGTGCTCGCGCTCAAATGCCCGCTCATAGCGCGCCGACTCTCCCGTAGAGACCAGCGTCATCTGAATGAGCCCGATCTCGACCAGCAGCGGCAGCACCCTGTAGACCGTGGCGGCATGCGCATCCGCGACGCCCTGGCCGCGCAGCTCCTGCACCAGATCATTCACGCAAAAGTGCCCCTGCCGGCGCAGCGCCGCGCGCGCAACCGCTTCGCGCACGGATGAGCTCTTGAGCCCGCGCTCGCGCACCGACTCGCGCAGATGCTGAAGCGCTCGCTCAAGACCAGCATCATCGATATCGTGAGGCGAGCGAAGACGGCGCATGGGGGGGATTATGCGAACAAGTCACATGATGGTCAACTGCCAGATCGAGCCTGAGAGCCCGCTTTGCTGACGCTGCGACCCGCCCCTGCCGCGCCAACCTGCGGAAACTATTGACAATGCGCCGGCCGGCAAACTATTTAGTGCAATTGAAAAGCGTTTTCAATTGCGGCCCAGCCAACCCACCGTGTCGCGACCCCTTTCATACCTCCCCGAGGTCAGGCCTCTGATTAGGGCGCTCGCCCTCGCTGCGCTGCTTGCAGGCTGCGAAGATCCAGTGCTCCAGGAGCAGCTTGATGCGCTGGGTCCCGAGAGCGCGGATGTGCTGCCCGGCCCGCTGCATCGCCCTGGTCAGCCCTGCCTGCGCTGTCACGCGCCCACCGGCCCGGCGTCGCCCTTCACCGTGGCCGGCACCGTGTTTCAGAAGCCGGAATCCGACCTGCGCGTTGGCGGTGTCGAGGTGCGCCTGATCGATGCGGCCCATCGCACCCACCTCGCGTATACAAACTGCGCCGGCAACTTCTTCGTCTCGCCGCAGGAGTTCGAGCCGGTGCTGCCGCTGTGGGTCTCGCTGAACGAGCCGCGGCAAGGTCTGCACAGCGATATGGAATCGGCCATGAACAAGGACGGCGACTGCGGAGCCTGCCACCAGGGAAAAAAGAGTCCGAGCTCGGCCGGCCAGGTCTTCCTCACCGAGGACCCGGCAGTGCCCGACCCAGCGGCTTCCGGACCCTGCGGAGGCAGCAAGCCATGACGCGGACGCGGCCCCTTTTTCTTGCGCTCGTGCCGGCGCTGGTCGGGCTTGGTTGCACGGTGGAAAACGACGGCGTTGCGGGGCTGCACACGCCCGCTCGCGCGACGTTTGCGCAGGTCGCAGATGCGCTGCAGCCCAGCTGCGGCACACTCGACTGTCATGGCCAGCGCCCGCGCAACCTGCGCCTTTATGGAGGCCGCGGCATGCGCCTGGATCCCAGGGGCAACTCGGCCGATGAGCCCACCACGGATGCCGAATATCAGGCGAGCTTTCTGTCGCTGACGTGGCTGGAACCGGAAGCGCTCGATGCCGTGGTCGCAAGCGGCGGTCAGGATCCCGAGCGGCTCTCGCTGGTTCGCAAAGCGCGCGGCAGCGAGCGCCACAAAGGCGGCACGCAGATGCAGCCCGGCGATGCGCTGGATCGCTGCCTGCTTTCCTGGCTGACCGGCGCCGTGGATGCCGATGCGTGCGCTCGCGTGGCCAGTGCGCCGCGGCCCTATGTCGATGCTCCTTAGTCTTGAGACCCGGGGAAAGGATCTGGTCATGAAGCGCGTTGCACGCCCTCTTGCGCAAGCGGTCTGGACGCTGCTGTGCGCCGCCACGCTGGCAAGCTGTGCGGATGGGCCCGACCCTGCCCAGGGCGAGTTCTGGCGTCCCTGGTACGACACCGTCGACGCATCCGAGCCCGTTGACCCCACGGATCCACCGCGTGATCTGGCTGGCCCCGCTGACTTGCGACCACCGGATCGCCGCGACCTGGGCAGCCCCGATCTCGCAAGCATGCCCGGAAGCTGCTCGCTCGCAGTGACGGTCACGACGGTGAGTCCCGGCGGTCGCTATTCGCCGCGCAACATCGGCGCCATCTGGGTAAGCGACTCCAGCAACCGCTTCATCAAGACGCTGAATGTCTGGGCCGACAAGCGCGCCAAGTATCTCAAGCAGTGGAATCAGGCGACCGCAGCGGCCTCGGTTCCGGCCAGCCGCACCGACGCCATCAGCGGCGCAACCAAGAGCTCGCACGGCGTCCGCACCGGCACCTGGAACTGCACCAACACCGCATCGGTTCCGGTCGCGGACGGCAGCTACAAGGTGTGCTTCGAGCTCACAGACTACGACGGCCAGGGCCCCTACGACTGCGTTGCGTTCACCAAGAGTCCGGCGCCGGTCTCGCTGACGCCGGCCGATGCGCCGAGCTTCACGGCGCGCAAGCTGGAGCTGAATCCATGACCCTCCGATTCCTGCTTATCGCGCTCTGCGCAAGTGCTGCGGGCTGCGCGCGCGTGCCGCCATATCAGCGCGAGCTGCTGGCGCATCCCACGATGCTGCTCGTCAACTTCTCGGGCCCCGCGGAAGAGCATGTCTATGCCATCCAAGAGGGCGCGATCGGCGGCGGCTCCGGTGCCGAGGGCGGATGCGGCTGCAACTGAGCTTCACGCTTGCGCTGGCAGCGCTGCTGGCACTTGCGAGCGAGCACCCGGCTTCCGCTGAGCGGCCCAGCGTCACCGCTGCCGCCGAGGTTGCGGGATACATCGATTCGACGCATGTCCAGGTCGCGTCTCCCAGCGTCTCGGCAACCGTGGCCGATGAGCTCGCGGGCTGGTCGGTGGGCGGCCGCTACCTGGTCGATGTGGTGTCCGCAGCGTCGGTGGACATCGTCTCGACGGCCTCGCCGCACTGGAGCGAGCTGCGCCACGTTGGCTCCGCAGAGGTCTCCTACAAGCGCGGCCCCGCTGCGGTCACCGCATCCGGCGGCGTCTCGCACGAGCCCGACTATCTCTCGCTCAGCGGCGGTCTGGTGGCGACGGTCGAGCTGCTCGACAAGAACCTGACGCCGTTTCTGGGTGTGCGATATGGGCACGACGATGTCGGACGCACGGGCATGCCCAAGGATCGCTGGCAGCTCTTGCAACGAGGCGGCATGCAGGCCGGCGCAGCCTTCGTCATCAACCGATTCATCGTCGCCAGCGCGCAGCTGGATGCCGACTTTGAGCGCGGCTACCTGGCCAAGCCCTACCGCTACATTCCGCTGTTTGCGCCGGGCAGCGGAGCCAGCGTTCCGGTGGGCGCAAGTCCGCAGCTGGTAAATGAGCTGCGTCTCGATCAGCGGCCGATCGACAGCCTGCCGGACGCGCGCGATCGATATGCACTCACCGGCCGCATTGCGGCGCGCGTGGGCCATGCAACGCTGCGTCTCGACGAGCGGATCTACACCGACAGCTGGGGGCTGTGGGCCTCGACCACCGATGCGCGCGTGATGGTGGATGCGGGTCCGCGCCTGCTCATCTGGCCGCACCTGCGCTTTCACGCGCAGTCGAGCGTGGACTTCTGGCAGCGCGCCTACGAAGCGGTCGCGCAGAGCGATGGCACCCTGGCGCCGCCACGCTATCGCACCGGCGATCGCGAGCTCTCGCGTCTGGATACCGTCACGGGCGGACTCGGGCTCAAGCTGCGGCTGACCGGCGGCGCTCACTCGCCGTGGTATCTGACCTATCAGCTGGATGGCGCCTACACGCGCTTTTACGACGCGCTGTACATCACCGAGCGCTTGTCGCTGTTCTCTGCGCTGGGAATCTCGGGCCGGTGGGACTGATCGGCCGCAAGTAGCGATTGCTACTTGCCTTTCAGGAATAGGTCGAGCGTGTCGCGAACGACATGGGCGATGGGGTCAAACCCCTGATCCTTGAACACGAAGTTCTGCCAGGCCGCGATGAACTTGCGGCCCGACACATGCTCTAAAATGGAGCACTCGGAGTAGACGCTGGCGCCGCCGTTTTCCGACTTGAGGGGCCCCAGGCCGACCTTGGTATGCGTGACCTTGAAGTTCAGGTTGGCGGCGCGATCGATGAAGACCTCGGGCACTGCCACTGCCTTGGCCAGCAGCGCCAGCATCTCGGTGCTGCTGCCCGCATTCACAAGCTGCCCGTCGTGGAGAAGCGCGTACAGGTGCGCAAGCTGGATCGATGTGGCCGCCTGCGCAACCATTCCGTCGTTCGCGGACTTGATGCGAAAATAGGGATAGCCCTGGATGTAATCGCCGGCGAGCCAGATTCCTTTTTCTGTCTTGGGATCGAAGAGTCCGGCATCGGTCAGCGCACCGTTGAGATAGCCATAGCCCGATGCATGGACGCACTGCGCCGCGCTGCGGTTGTCGCTGATTGCGATCATCTTTTCCAGGTGGCCGACAAGGGCGCTGGTAAAGCGCACGGTGCTCGCTGCGCCCTGCACATGCGGAGCCATCTCGAACGCGGCCCCATACTGCGGCAGGGCATGGGCCGGCTGCACGCCCTTAAGGCCGGGCAGCGTCGAGGCTTTGGCCAGAATTTTTGGGTTCAGGTAGGCCGCGGCCGCGGCCAGCAGATCCGCGGTGCTCACTTCAGCGCCAAGCTCGGCGGCGATGTGCTGGAGCACCGCGCGCAGCTCGAACGCGGCGTACATGGCGCCGACCTTGAGCAGGCTCGCGGAAAAGTGCAGCTCGTTGCCCTTGAAGTGCGCCAGCGGGCGCGAGCCGTCGGGATTCAGCGACACGATCGCCACCGGCACGCGCCAGCTCTTGCCGGGCCCGGCGCCGATGGCCTTGTCGAGCGCCGCCTGTAGCGCCGCGTCCGGCGTGAGTGGATTCGCATAGACCTTGGGAAAAGGCGGAGTCTTGAGCGTCTTGTTCAGCAAGGCGACCTCATATGCAGTGTCTGTTCAAGCGTGCCGCGCGAATGAAAAATAATACGCCGATCGCCGCCCAACAGCCCGCGGTAGCATATCTACATACATGCCAGCACTTCAAACGCTCGTAAATTATGGCTCAATTACTGTTGGAATCGTATCGGACTTGATCATCTGCGCCTGCTTCCAGCCGCCGAAGCGATAGTAGGCCGCCGACAGGATCAGCGCGACCACAGACGCGATGGGAAAGCTCCACCAGATTGCATCGGCATGCCAGCGCGGCAGCATCAGCCACGCGAACGGAATCCGGAACAGCCACAGCGCGACAAACAAGATGATCAGCGGCGGAAACACCGCGCCGGTCGAGCGCACGACGCCACCGAGCACCATCGCCATTCCGAAGAACGTGAAGGAAAAGATCACGATCGGATTCAGGTGCTCGCCGATTGCAATCGCCCCCGGATCCGTGAGGAACAGACCCAGGAATGCATGATCGAAGATCGAGATGATCGTGGCCAGCCCGCCGGTCATGATCACGCTATAGAGCACTCCGGCGCCGGCGATGCGCGCAACGCGATCCCAGCGCTTCGCCCCCACGTTCTGCGCAACCATCGACGAGACCGCCATGCCAATGGCCATCGCCGGCATCTGTACATAGTTCCAGATCTGCATCCCCGCGCCGAACGCAGACGACGTGGCTGAGCCGAAGCCGTTGACGAATGCGAGCATCACGATCGCGGAGGCAGACATCACGATCATCTGAAGTCCCATCGGCACCCCCTTGGCGATGAGCGCGACGAGGATCTTGCGATCGAACTGGAGATAGCTGAGCTCCTCGGGCTTGAGCCACAAGAAGTGCTTCTGCCGCCGCAGATGGACCAGGATCGCAAACAGCGTGACGGCATTGGCAACGAGCGTTGCCCCAGCAGAGCCCGCAATTCCAAAGGCCGGCAGCGGTCCCAGGCCAAAGATGAGAAGAGGATTCAGCGCGATGTCGAGTCCAACCGACAGCAGCGAAAACAGCATCGGCGTGTTGGAGTCTCCGGCGCCGCGCAGGCTCATCATCAGGAACGCGTACATGAAGATGAACGGCACCGCGACGAAGATGACGCGCATGTACGCGACCGCGAACGGCAGAGCATCGGCCGGTGTGCGCATCGCACGCAGCAGCGCACCGGAAAAGAGAAACCCGAACAGCGCCACCAGGATCGACACCACCAGGAAGAAAGATGCGCTGGTGCCGATGACGCGCTTGGCCTGGTCTACATCTTTTGCGCCCAGGCTCTGACCGATGAGGATCGTCGAGGCCATGCCCACGCCGAAGATCGATCCGAGCAGAAAGAACAGAATCGTGTTGGCGTTGGACGTTGCTGTGAGCGCGGCGCCACCGAGATAGCGCCCGACCCAGATCGAGTTAATCGATCCGTTGATCGATTGAAGTACATTGCCGGCGAGAATCGGCAGCGAAAACACCACAAGCGTCTTGCCGATTGCGCCTTCGGTCAGGATTGGGGACGGTTTCAACGAGACGGCTCCATGCTCCCCAGGGCGATCCAGGGGCAGATATGGCGCGCCTGGTCGGAGGTCTGCGCGCACCGCCCCCATTCTTAGCACGAATTCACCCGCCGCAGGCGCCTTCCCAGCCCCGGCCCGGCGGAATGCATCAGCGCATGCGCGGTCTGCGCTTCAGGACACCTAACCCGCGCTCTTGCCGACCAGCTCAACAATCCTGGCCAGCACCGCCGGCGAGAGTTTAGCGACCAGCTGCTCCGCCGACAGCTGATCCAGACTTGCCGCCGCGCCGCTGCCGCGCTCCCGATCGAGCAATTCCATGACCCGCGCGCTGCGCGCACCCGAGACCGCTTCCGGCTGCGCATAGTGCCGCGCCGTCACCGCAAACGACCCATGCCCCAGCGCCGCCGCCACCGCACTGGTCGCCGCCCCCGACTCCACACTCACAGTCGCCCAGAGCCCGCGCAGGCTGTGCGGGCAGACCAGCGGTACGGCGGCGGATTTGCAGATGCGGCGGACGGCGCTGTGCAGGGACTGGCGGCGGCGGGGCTGGCCGGTGCTGCCGTGGCCGAAGAGGGGCTCGTCCGGGGCGCGGTTGCTGGCCAGCTTGGCCAGGCGCTGCTGGAGCTCCGGGGCGTCGACCTTGAGGTTGCGGCGGGCGTTGCGGGTCTTGCCGCCGTCGATCCAGAGGAGGCTGCCGCCGCAGTCGACATCGCGCACGCGGCGACGCAGGACCTCGCTGGCGCGCAGACCGAGGTAGAGAGGCATCACACATGCCAGCGCCAGCACATCGCCGTTTTCATCGAAGAGGCGAAAGGCGGTCTCGGCAAAGGGCCTGGCCTCTTCGATGCGCAGCTGCGGCTTGCCCGTGCTGACGCGACCCACGGGCTGCACATCCTTGAACGGGTTGGTGCTGAGATGGCCGCGCCGCACGGCCCAGCCAAAAAATCCCTGCGCCAGGCGCAGATAGAAGCGGTGCGTGGCGGCCTCGCGCGGCTTGCCGGTTCGCTCGACCGGCTCGTCGACCATGCGCTGATATAGCGACTGCGCGAGCCGCGGCGAGATGGCGCCGATATCGCCGCTCAGCTGCTCGGCAAAGCAGCGGCGCAGGCACGAGAGCTGCTCGCGGCAGGTCTCGGGTTTTGCCTTGGCACGCTGCTGCTTTTCGCTGATGTACTCATCGAGCATGGCGCCCAGGGTGCGCTCGGCGGGATTGGTCAGCAGCTTGCCCAGCTCTGCCATTGCCTGCTGCGCCTCTGCTTCGGTTGCAAAGGCCACATCGCGCTGACCACCCGCTTCAAAAATGCGCACACGAAAAAGTCCCCGGCGCGGTTCGTAATAGGGACCTTTGACACGGGGCGGAGCCTTGGGACGGGGCATGGCACGCCTATTTTATCATCAAGCGTTTCGGCGATATACGGCAATGGGAGTAGGATATTTGTATGCGCTACGATTTCGTGATCATCGGGTCCGGGTTTGGCGGCAGCGTATCGGCGCTGCGCCT
>Ga0075163_10008077_pt1 | contig 13899 bp, 8 predicted proteins | sample JI1023141ADNA_FD_71478 | JGI IMG/M metagenome (GOLD analysis project Ga0075163, IMG submission 71478) | Wastewater effluent complex algal communities from Wisconsin, to seasonally profile nutrient transformation and Carbon sequestration -... | ecosystem: Engineered > WWTP > Effluent > Algae...
GTCGACGGGGCGAGGTCATGCGCGTGGTGGCGAGTACATCACGATCGCGCGGCGATCGCGCCCCTGGTTCCGGCGGACCCTCGCTGGCGCGCGCGGGCGTCAGAGGCCGAAGAAGCGGCGGGCGTTGGCGTCGGCGATCCGGTCGCGCAGCGCGGGCGCGAGGTCGGCGCGGGCGGTGAAGCGGGCGACCAGATCGGCCTCGTGATCGAGGTGGGGCGCGTCGGTGCCGAACACCACGCAGCCCTCGCCGATGGTGGCGATCGCGGTCGGCAGGTCGGGCTCGCCCGGCTCGAGCGCGACGAAGCCCTGGCGGCGGAAGTAGGCCGACGGCGCCATCCGCACGTGCTCGCTGACCTCGCCGGCGAGCTGGCCGTACTCGTCGTCGAGCCGCCACAGCCAGTACGGCAGCCAGGTGCAGCCGGCCTCGAGGAAGCCGACCCGCAGGGTCGGGTGGCGCTCGAGCACGCCGCCCTCGATCAGATCGAGCAGCGCCATCATCTGCTCCATCGGGTGCGAGCAGGCGTGCTGGGCGAAGCGGGTGGCGAAGCGATCGGCGCCGGTGGTCGCGACCCGGGCGTGGCTGCCCTCGTGGAACGCGACCGCGATGCCGGCGGCGGCGCACCCGGCCCAGAACCGCTCGTGGGCCGGGTCGGCCAGCCGGCGGCCGGCGACCGGGTTGGGCCGCAGCACCACCGCGCGCCAGCCGAGGTCGACGATCCGGGCCAGCTCGTCGGTCATCGCCGCCGGATCGTGGCGGGCGATCGCGCCGACGCCGCGCAGCCGGGCCGGATCGAGCGCGCAGTAGCCGTGCAGCCACTGGTTGTAGGCGCGGGCGAAGGCGGCGGCGCGGGCCGGCTCCATGCCGTCGACCGCGAGCAGGTAGTGGGCGTAGGTCGGGAACAGGAACGCGACGTCGACGCCGGCCTCGTCCATCGCCGCGAGCTGGCCGTCGGGGCGGGTGGCGGCCTCGAGCTGGGCGGCGCGGGCGAAGGTCAGCCGGGCGATCTCGCGCTGGGCCCGCTCGGAGAAGCCGCGCTGGAGCAGCGCGCCGTCGAGCATCGGGACCGGCGGCAGCGGCTCGAGGCCGAGCGGGCCGAGCCGGGCCAGGCGCTCGCGCAGCGGCTCGTGCGCGGCCTGATCGACCAGCGTCGGCGCGCCGGCGCGGTACGCCGGCGGCAGGTGATCGCGCCACATCGCGATCGGCTCGATGACGTGGCGGTCGCAGTCGATGATCGTCACGCGCGCCTCACAGGTAGAGCGGCACCGGGTTGAGCTCGGCCTCGGTGAGCGGCGCCGGCAGCCGGCCGAGCGCGACCGGGACGTCGTAGAGCCGGCCGGGGCCGAGGCGGGGCCAGAAGTGGCGCAGGCCGGGCACCACCACCTTGACCGCGCACAGCCCGAGGTCGGGCCGGGTCTGATCGAGGACCAGGACCTCGAGGCCGGCGGCGGCGGCGCGGGCGACGCAGCCGGCGATGTCGTCGGCGAGATCGGCGGTGGTGACCGGCGCGGCGTCGTCGACCCGGCGGGCCGGCGCCGCCGGATCGGGGCGGAGGAAGCCGTCGTCGGCGAGCGCGGCCGCGTCCCACGGCGCCGGCGCGGCGTCGTCGGGATCGAAGATCTGGTTGAGCTCGGTCAGCGCCCGCTGCACGCCGAGCCGGGCGTCGAGATGACAGCCGAACCCGACCGACCAGCGGCCGCCGCCGTGGCGCTCGGCCAGCGCGACGTAGGTCGGCACGCCGAGATCGGTGGTGAGATCGAGCACCCACAGCGCCCAGCCGAGGTCGCGGTAGTGGGCGCGCAGCGCGGCCGCGAACGGCTGATCGTCGAGCACCACGGCCGGCTGCCGGGTCCGGCTGTACCACCACAGCGCCACCGCGTCGCGCTCGACCAGCTCGAGGAAGCCCTGGAGGATGGCCTCCTCGAGGCAGTTGCCGGCGGCGTGGCCGTTGGGGTTGAAGCCGACCAGCTCGCGGTCGGCCGCGGACGGCGCGTGCTGGTAGCAGTACCCGGTCGGCAGCCAGCGGGCCCGGCCGTGGGTCAGCGACCAGGCCGGGGTCCAGTCGAGCTCGTCGTCGTCGTGGTACGGGCGCGGCGGGCGGCGCTTGGGATCGTCGGGGCCGGGGCCGCGGGCGGCGTGCTGGGCGGCGCTCCACTGCTGCAGCGCCGGCGGCGTGATCGCGTCGGCCGGGGCGGGCAGGGCGGCGCGGCGGGCGCGGACCCGGACCTCGTCGCCGTGGAAGATCGCGCTGACCCGCTCGAGCCCCTCGCACAGCGCGCTGGCCCGGGCCTGGGTCGGGGTCGCGCCCTTGCCGCTCGACAGCTTGTGGAAGTCGTCGAAGCCGGGCGGGTCGGTGGCCGGCGTCACCCGGTAGACCGCGCCCCACACCGGCCGGGCCGGCGCGTCGCGTCCAGGGACCGGACCGAGGCTGGCGAGGACGCCGGTGATCGGGCTGACCTGCGGCTCGCACCGGGCCAGGGTCTCGGCCGGGGTCATGATCCGGAAGCCGCCGTCGATGGTGAAGGTCTTGGCCCGCGGCGCGATCACCACCGGTTGGTGGCCGCGGCGGGTGACCAGCGCGCCGTCGCCGCACGCCGGGCACTGCGGCCGCCGCACCACCCGGTGACGGACCGCGCGCAGGTCGGGCAGCTCGACGGCGATCAGGTGATCGTCGAGCGCGCCGACCCCGCCGTCGGCCAGCCACCAGGCCAGGCCGAGCGCGGCCACGCGCGCGCCGGTCGCGATCGTCGCCGGCAGGCCGATCGCCGGCGCCGGCCGCGGCGCGTCGTCGCCGGCCCGGCGCCCGAGCCAGGCCTCGATCGGCCGGTTCCAGCGCAGGCGGTGGGCCAGGCAATGCCAGCACGGGCCGTCGGACCGTCCGAAAAGCGGACCGAACCACGGCGCCAGCCCGGTCAGGCGCAGCGGCAGCCAGCGCGCCCCGGCGGCGCGGGCGGCGCGATCGTGGTCGGCCAGCGCCGGGTCGAGGTAGTCGGCGGTGACGACGACGCGGAGCGAGGATCGCGGCGCGCCGGCCGGGCCGGCGTCGGCGTCGGCGTCGACGAGCCGCAGCCCGGCCTCGGCCAGCGCGGCCCGGACCGGTGTCGGGTCGGCGCCGCCGACCGCGACCACGTCGACGGCGACCGCGGCCAGCCGCGCCGCCACCGCCGCCGGCTCCGAGCCGAGCGCGCGCCAGAACCCGGCCGCCGGCTCGGCCATCCCCGCGTCGGCGCGCGCGTCGATCAGGAAGCCGCGCTCGGCGAGCGTGCGCAGCGCGAAGTACGCCTCGGGCGCCGGCGCGGCGCCGGCGAGCGCGGCCAGGATCTGGCCGACGGTGCGGCGGCCGTCGACCAGCGGCGCGACCAGCGCGTAGGCCCGGCCGCGCAGCAGCTGCGGGCCGCCGTCGGCGATCAGGAACACCAGCTCGTCGCCGCCGACCTCGGCGCGGAGGTGGGCCGGCCATCGCAGCACCCGGTCGAGCATCGGCGCGGACGGTACACCGGCGCCCGGCGACGATCAGGGCGCGGCGCGCAGATCGGCGGTGACCTCGCCGGCGGCGCGGATCTCGTCGTCGTGGCCAGCGTCGCGCCACCGCTCGGCGAGCGCGGCGTCGTACCAGGCCTGCATCGCCGGCAGCGCCAGCAGCCGGCGGGCGTAGCCGGTCGCCGCCTCGCTCAGGGTCAGCCCGTAGGTCTGCCAGCGGAACGCGACCGGGGCGAAGAAGGCGTCGACCGCGGTGAACGCGGCGCCGGCCAGGAACGGCCCGCCGTGGCGCTCGAGGCCGTCGGTCCACAGCTCGTCGACCCGGGCGACGTCGCGGGCCAGCGCGGCCGACGGCGCCCGCAAGGTCACCCGCTGGCCGCAGCTCATCGAGCAGCTCGACCGCAGGGCGCCCAGGCCGCTGTGCATCTCGGCGGCGGCCGATCGCGCCCAGGCCCGCGCCCGGCGGTCACCGGGCCAGACCGCCGCCGTCGTCTCGGCGACGTACTCGACGATCGCGAGCGAGTCCCACACCACGGTGTCGCCGTCGCGCAGGCACGGCACCCGCCCGGTCGGCGAGAACGCGCGGTAGGTGGTCCAGGTCGCGTCGGCGGCGAACGGCACCAGCCGCTCGGTGAACGGGATGGCGAGCTGCCGCAGCAGCAGCCACGGCCGCAGCGACCACGACGAGTAGTTCTTGTTGGCGATGAAGAGCTCCAGCACCCGGCCAGGCTACCGCAGCGCGGCCCGATGACGCGTTGCAGCGCGCGGATCGAACGATCCTCGTCGAGCGGCGGGATTGACTCGTCCCGAGGCCCCGTCCCATAGTCCGCCGCACATGCGCATCGGCGTCCCCAAGGAAATCAAGACCCAGGAATTCCGCGTCGGCATGACCCCGGCCGGCGTGCAGATCCTGACCAACCACGGTCACGAGGTGCTCGTCGAGCAGGGGGCCGGCCTCGGCTCCAGCATCCCCGACGATCACTACGTCAAGGCCGGCGCCCGCATCGTCGCCACCCGCGACGAGGTGTGGGGCGAAGCCGACATGGTCGTGAAGGTCAAGGAGCCGATCGCGCCCGAGTTCCCGCTCATGCGGCGCGGCCAGGTCCTCTTCACCTACCTCCACCTCGCGGCGGCGCAGGAGCTCGGCCACGAGCTGCTCAAGCGCGGCGTCGACGGCGTGGCCTACGAGACCATCGAGCCGACCCCGGGCGACCTGCCGCTGCTCACCCCGATGAGCGCGGTCGCCGGCCGCATGGCGGTCCAGGCCGGCGCCACCTACCTCGAGCGCGAGCGCGGCGGCAAGGGCATCCTGCTCGGCGGCGTGCCGGGCGTGCGGCGCGGCCGGGTCTGCGTGCTCGGCGGCGGCGTGGTCGGCGCCAACGCGGTCAAGATCGCGGTCGGCCTCGGCGCCAACGTCACCGTCCTCGACGTCAACCTCAAGACCCTCGCCTACCTCGACGACGTCTACATCGGTCGGATCTCGACCCAGTACTCCGACCCGGTCAACATCGAGCGCTGCGTGCTCGAGTCCGACCTGGTCATCGGCGCGGTGCTCATCGCCGGCGCCCGCGCGCCGCGCCTGGTCACCGAGAAGCTGGTCCGGGCGATGGAGCCGGGCTCGGTGATCGTCGACGTGTCGATCGATCAGGGCGGCTGCGTCGAGACCGCGCGGGTCACCACCCACGACAACCCGACCTACGTCGTCCACGACGTCATCCACTACGGCGTGGCCAACATGCCGGGCGCGGTGCCGCGGACCTCGACCTACGCGCTGACCAACGCCACCATCCGCTACGTGACCCGGCTGGCCGACGCCGGCCTCGAGGGCGCGATCAAGGCCGATCCGGTCTTCATCAGCGGCCTCAACACGTTCCGGGGCACGGTGCCGCACAAGGCGGTCGCCGAGGCCCTCGGCGTCCAGCACGTCCCGTTCGCCCTGTAGGGGGCGCCGCCACCTCCGGCCAAGCGGCCGGGATCACTGTGAGGGCGGGGCGGGAATGCGGCGCGGGGCGCCGGCGGTAGAGTGGGTCAGAACGCCGTGCTGAAACGAAAGCCGAATCGCCGTCAAGAGTTCGAGAAGGTGGCGCTGCCGCACCTCGACGCGCTCCACGGGGCGGCGTACCGCCTGGCCCGCAACCCGCGCGACGCCGAGGACCTGGTCCAGGAGGCGCTGCTGCGCGCCTACCGGTTCTGGGACACGTTCGAGCAGGGCTCCAACTGCCGGGCCTGGTTGCTGCGCATCCTCACCAACACCTACATCAACGAGTACCAGCGCCGCCGCCGGCAGCGCGAGGTGCTCGACGCCGCCACCGCCGAGCAGGGCGCCACCGACGGGGTGCTGATCCACGAGGCGGCGCTGATCCAGCGCCACCCCGAGGGGGTGCTGCTCGATCGCAGCGTGTCCGACGACGTCCAGAAGGCGCTCGACGCGCTGCCGGCCGACTTTCGCACCGCGGTCGTGCTCTGCGACGTCGAGGGCCTGTCGTACAAGGAGATCGCCGACGTCATGGACTGCCCGGTGGGCACCGTGATGAGCCGGCTGTTCCGCGGCCGACGCCTGCTCGAGACCGCGCTGCGCGGCTTCGCCGTCGACGCCGGCTACGTCCGCTCCCCCGGCGAGGGCGACGGCGCCGACGTCACCTCCACCACCGCGGCCGATCCGGCCGCCCCCATCGATCTGGCTGCCTACCGGGCGCGCAAGTCATGAAGCCACTCTGCGACAGCATCGAGACCCTGGCGATGACCTTCCTCGACGGCGAGCTGGCCGGCGGCGACGCTCGCGAGCTCGAGCTCCACCTGGTCGAGTGCGGCCCGTGCCGTGGTCACGTCGACCAGGCCGCGGGCGAGCACGAGCGGCGCCGCCAGCGCCTGGCGCCGCCGCCGACCCCCGAGCTGCTGCGGGCCCGCGTGCTCCGCGCGCTCGACGACGAGGATCGGCAGCAGCGGCGGCCGCTGACCACCTGGCTCCTGCCCGGCGGCGCGGCGCTGGCCGCGGTGGCGGCCCTGGCGGTGTTCGTCGGCCTGCCGCGCGGCAAGGTCGCCGACGCGGCCATCGACAAGGAGGTGGTCGGGGCGGTGACCCGCAACCGGCCGGTCGAGGTCCGCGGCCCGGCGGTCGAGCCGTGGGTGCGCCAGAACTTCGACGGCGGCGTGATGCTGCCGACCTTCTACGACGGCTCGGTCAAGAGCGTCGGCGCCCGCATCAGCCGGGTGCTCGACCGCGACGCGGCGGCGCTCAACTACCAGGTCGACGTCGACGGCGACGGCGCGGTGGTCGAGGTCGCGATGTACGTCCTCGACGCCCGCGGGCTGCCGTGGTCGGGCGAGGAGCGGCGGATCAACGGCCGCACCCTCTGGCTCAGCCAGAGCCGGGGCTGGAGCGTGGTCAAGCTGCGCGACCGCCACCAGCGCGGCTTCGTGTTCGTCACCGCCGGCATGGACGTCGACCAGCTCGCCGACCTGGTGGGCCGGACCAGCCTGATCCAGCAGCTCGAAGAGCGGCCCTAGGCCCTTCGGTTCTTCGGCCCCGCGGCCCTAGGCCCCGCGGGGTGACGGGCCCGGCGGCGCGCACGCGACCGCCGGTCGCCGGCCCCGCGCTGCGCTGCCCGCGTCGTACCCCGGCCGGTGCGACGGTTTGACCCGGCCGGGCCGCGCGCCGGGCCCGGCGAGGCGATATGCTCGCGCCCGAATGAAGCAGCGCCGCATCCTGCTCGTCGACGCGGACCAGGAGTTCCAGCGCTTCTTGGTCAAGGAGCTGGGGCCCTACGGGTTCGAGATCGTGCGCGACGACTCGCCCGAGGCGCTGGCCCGCATCCCGCAGCTCGCGGTGGCGGCGGTGATCATCGCGGTCGACGACCCCGACAAGCGCGGCTACGCGCTGTTCAACAAGGCCAAGAAGGGCGCGGCGGCCAACGTGCCGGTCGTGCTGGTGACGTCGACGATCATGCCGGAGGTGTTCGCCGGCCACCGCAAGCTCAAGGTCCACGCCGAGGAGTACCTCGACAAGCGGACGCTGAGCCGGCCGGAGCTGGTCGGCAAGTTCGACAACCTGCTCGGCCTGGGCGAGATCCTGGTCTCGAACCCCGAGATCGTGGTCTCGAACCCCGACCTCGCGCTGCTGATCGAGGACGACGAGATCGCGATCGACGACGACGTGCTGGTCGACGAGGTCGACAGCGCCGAGCTCGACCTCGGCGCGATCGACGATCTGCTGGTCGACGAGCGGATGGTGCCGGCCGAGGGCGAGCTGTTGCTCGGCGACCTCGACGCCGAGGCCGACGCGGCGTTCGCGATGCTGACCGGTGGCGAGGAGGACAGCGGCGGGGCGCTGGCGGCGCCGGCCGTGGCCGCGTCCGCGCCGCCGGTGGCCGCGCCGCCGCCGGTGGCCGCGCCGCTGCCGGTGACCGCGCCGCCGCCGGCGGTCGCCGCCCCCGCGGTCGCCGCGCTGCCGTCGCTGCCGCCGCGCGGGCCCGACCGCGGCCGCGCGCCGGGGCCGCCGCCCGCCCCGCGGTCGCAGGCGCCGGCCGAGCCGTCGCTGCTGGCGACCCCGCCCGGGCCGCTGCCGTCGCTGCGCGCGGTCGCCGCGCCGCCCGCGCGGTCGCAGCCGGTGGCCGCCGCGGCGCCGCCGGCGGCGCCGGTGGCCGTGGCCGCGCCGGCCCCGGTGGTCGCGCCCACGCCGCCCGCGGTGGTCACGCCCGCGCCGCCCGCGGTGGTCGCGCCGCTGCCGACCGCGGTCCCGCTGCCGGTGGTCGACGACCACGGCCACGACGATCGCCGCGACGACGGCGAGCACACCCTCGAGGATCACGACGACGTCATCGACGGCGTCGAGGTCGTCGACGGCCTCGGCAATCGCGAGCCGATCAGCGACGCCATCCCGATCCCGATCCCGAGCGCGCGCTCGGCGCCGGTGCCGTCGGCCAGCCTCGGCGTGGCGGTGACGTCGCCCGCGCCCGCGCCCGCGCCGTCGGCCTCGGCGTCGCGGCCGCTGCCCGCGGTCGCCGCCGCCGCGATCCCGATCCCGGCGTCGCGGCCGACCCCGCTGCCGTCGGCGGTCGACCTCGGCCTCGAGGCGCTGGCCGCCCAGGCCAACCACGAGCAGCACGGCATGCTCGACCGCCGCGCCCAGCAGCGGGTGCTCGAGCTCGAGCGCGAGAACCAGCGGCTCAAGGCCGACCTCGACAAGAGCCGGGGCATCGACTCGCCGAGCCGGAGCGGCGCCCGCGAGCGCGAGTTCCTCGGCCTGCGCGAGATGCTCACCGCCAAGGACGGCGAGCTGCTCACGCTGCGCGACGACCTGTCCCAGCGCGAGCGCGACCTGCTCGAGGCGCGCGAGAAGGTCCGCCAGCTCCAGCACGCCAAGGCCGCGATCGACGCCAAGAACGTCGAGCTCGAGGCCCAGATCATCGGCGACGCCGAGCGGGCCGAGCGGGCCGAGGACGCGGTCCAGCAGCTCGCCAGCGACCTGGCGATGCACGAGGACCGGCTGGTCCGGACCACCGCGGATCTCGACGAGGTCCGGGCCGAGCTGCTCCGCACCCGCGACGCCGGCCGTCACCTCGAGGCCCGGATCGCGACCGTGCAGGCCGAGGCCAAGGCCGCGGCCGACCGGTCCGAGCGCGACCACCACGCCGCGCTCGGCCGGGCCCGCGCCGACGGCGAGCGCCACGCCGGCGTGATCGCGGTCCGCGAGCGCGACGCCGCGCTGGCCGCGCTGCGCGCCGAGCTCGAGGCCGCCCACGCCCAGGCGATCGAGTCGGTGCTCGATCGTGCGTCCAACGCGCTCGAGGAGCACGAGGCAAAGGCCAACGCCGATCTCGCCCGCGCCGCCGAGGACGGGGCCCAGGCGCTGGCCCGGGCCGCGGCCGAGCACCAGGCGCGGGTCACCGAGCTCGAGGCCCAGGCTCGCCGCGAGGCCGAGCAGGCCCGGGCCGATCGCGACCAGGCGCTGGCCCGCGCCGCCGACGAGCACCGGGCCGCGCTGGCCCGGGCCCAGGCCGAGGCCGAGGCGGCGCGCGACCAGCAGGCGGCCAGCCTCCGCCGCGAGCACGGCGCCGCGCTCGAGCGCCACGACGCCGACCGGGCGCGGACCCTGGCCGAGCAGCGCCAGCAGGCCGACGCCGCGCTCGCGACCCTGCGCCAGCAGCACGGCGAGCAGCTCGAGCGCCTGCGCGGCGAGCACGCCGCCGCGCTGGCCAAGGCCAGCGAGGACCAGGGCGCGGTCGCGGCGCTGACCGCGGCCGCTCACGACGGCGAGCTGACCCGGCTGCGGGCCGGCCACGCCGCCGCGATCGCCGAGCTGACCGTCGCCCGCGACGCCGCCCGCGACGACGGCGCGCGGCTGACCGCGGCGCTGGCCGACGCGCTGGCCGCGCACGAGCGGGTGGTGGCCGAGCTCAAGGCCGCCAGCGAGCAGGCGCTGGCGGCGGCCCGGGCCGAGCACGAGGCGGCGCTGGCCGCGCTGCGCGACGAGCACCAGCGCGCGCTGTCCGGAACCCGGACGGAGCACGAGGCCGCGCTGGCCGCGCTGCGCGACGAGCACGAGCGCGGGGTCGGCACCCTGCGCACCGAGCACGGCTACGCGCTCAGCGACCTGCGGGCCGAGCACGGCCACGCGCTGATCGGGATCGCCGCCGAGCACGCCCGCGCCCTCGACGCCGCGCGCGACGAGCAGGCCCGGGCGCTGGCCGCCCGCGACGCCGCCCACGCCGAGGCCCTGGCGGCCGAGCGGGCGGCGCACGAGCAGGCGCTGGCGACCCAGAAGGCCGCCCACGACGACGCCGTGACCACGGCCTGGGTCGAGCACGAGCAGGCGGCCGAGGCCCGCCAGGCCGCCCACGACGAGGCGCTGGCGGCGATGCGGGCCGAGCACGGCCAGGCGCTGGTCGCGCGCCAGGCCGCCCACGACGAGGCGCTGGCGGCGCTGCGGGCCGAGCTCGAGCAGGCGGCGACGCTGGCCCAGGCCGCCCACGCCGACGCGCTGGCCGCCGAGCGCGAGCGGGCGCGGGCCGAGCACGAGGCCGAGGTGGCGCGGCTGCGGGCCGAGCACGAGGCCGACGTCGCGCGGCTGCGAGCCGAGCACGAGGCCGAGGTCGCGCGGCTCGGGGCCGAGCGCGAGGCCGAGGTCGCGCGGCTCGGGGCCGAGCGCGAGGCCGAGGTCGCGCGGCTCGGGGCCGGGCGCGAGGCCGAGGTCGCGGCGCAGCAGTCCGCCCACGAGGCCGAGGTCGCCCGTCGGCAGGCCGACGCCGAGCGGGCGCTGGCCGGGCAGCGCGAGGCCGATCGGGCCGCGCACGAGGCCGAGCTGGCCGCGGCACGGACCGAGCACGCCGCGGCGCTGGCCGCGCTGCGCGCCGAGGCCGAGCAGGCGGCGGCGCGGGCCCAGGACGGCCACCGGCTGGCGGTCAGCCTGGCCCAGGCCGGCTTGACCCGGGCGCAGGAGGAGCACCGCCAGAGCCTGGCCGAGCTGCGCGGCGAGCGCGATCAGCTCGAGCGCGGCCTGGCCTCGGCGCGGGCGGCGACCCGCAAGCTCGAGGAGGAGATGACCGCGGCCCGCGACGCCATCGGCGAGCGCGATCGCGCGCTGGCCGAGCACGCCGCCGCGATCAAGACCCGCGACGAGCACCTGGCCGAGGCCTCGGTCCAGCTCGACGAGCTCGAGCGCGAGAACGCGAGCTACCAGGAGCAGGTCCTCAAGGCCTACCAGAAGATCAAGTCGGACGAGGCCCTGGTCGCCCGCGCCAAGAAGGCGCTCGCCATCGCCCTCACCAGCCTCGACGACAAGCCCTGAGCATCCCGAGCGAAGCGAGGGTGCGACGTGACCTTCCCGTTCGCCCTGAGCGCAGCGCGAGCGTCAGCGAGCGCGAAGTCGAAGGGCACGCGCCGGTCCTTCGACTGCGGCCCTGGCTGCGCCGGTCCTTCGACTGCGGCCCTCGCTGCGCTCGGGCCTTCGCTCAGGACGAACGGATCGCGGTGACTGCGGCCCTCGCTGGCGCTCGGGAGCCTCGGAGACTGTGAACGAACCGGCGGCGCGGTCGGCGGGCCCTTGCGCGGCCACGGTGGCGCGCCTTGTTCCTGCGGACGCTCACTTCGTTCGGGGGACTCAGTCCGACGAGGCGCCGTTGAAGCGGGTGTCCTCGCGGGTCGTGACGTAGAGCTCGTAGTCGGCGAGGTCGAGCTCGAGCGGCAAGGTCGCGTCGGCGGCGAAGCTGCCGTCGCTGGCGGTGGCGCCGCGGCCGATCACGAACGCGTCCTCGCCGCCGCGGCCGGCCGGCGCCAGCAGGACGTCGACCCGGACGCCGGCCACCGGGCCGCGGCCGCTGTCGACCCGGCCCTCGACGTGGACGCTCTCGCCGCGGTAGCCCTGATCGCTGGCCAGCGTGATCGTGATCGTCGGCGTGGTCTTGGCCGGGTCGTTGGTCCGCTGACCCAGGCCGCTCGGCCCGACGACGTCGTCGAACGCGCTGCCGCCGCCGCTGCCGCCGCCGCTGCCGCTGTCGTCGGTGATCGAGCCGTAGTCGCCGCTGGCCGGGCCGTCGCCGGCCTTGCGGTGGCCGTCGTCGAGCTGGCTGGCCGACAGGCCGCGGATGTCGCCCTCGAGCTTGGTGTAGCTCTCGTCGTACTGCTTGGGCTTGGGGAACGGGTCGTCGGCGCGCGGCCGGTGGATCGCCTTGTCCTCGGCGCCGCTGACCTCCATCCGCAGCGCGGCGCCGCCCAGGTCGATGCGCTGCCAGCCGCGGTCGGGGAACCAGACCTCGACGAAGGCGTGGGCCTCGTTGGTCACCAGCCGGGTCGGGATGCCGGCGGCCAGCGCGGTGATCAGGAACGTCGACGAGCGGTGGCGGCAGACGCCGGCCTGGTTCTCGAACAGGTCCCAGTAGATGTCGCCGGTCGGGTTGGCGATCGGCTTGGCCTGGAAGCCGCGGTGGTAGGCGACCAGCTTGTTCATCACCTCGGTCAGCTCGTCGCGCGGGCCGATGTGGAGCAGCGCCATCCCGCGCTCGCCGGCGTGCTGGACCTCGGGCGGCAAGGTCGGCAAGAGGCCGGCCTGCTGGGCCAGGTCGCGCACCCGGCTGACGCTGAACGCGCGCTCGGGCAGGGCGGGGGCGAAGTAGCCGGCGTCGGCGTCGGCCAGGAACACCAGCCGGACCTGGCCGCGGGCGCCGCGGTCGTCGGTGCGGACGTAGAAGTTGTCGGCCGCGTCCTTGCTGAAGGTCAGGCTGACCGTCGGCTGGGTCTCGTACGACAGGATGCGCATGTCGGGCGCCACCGACGGGATCGCGACCTGACGACCGGGCGCGAGGTCGAGCACCAGCGAGCCCCAGAACCGGTCGCGGGTGTGATCGGTCGCGCCGCCGACCGGCAGATCGCGGGTCGCGGGATCGCGCAGCCGGGCGGTGTAGTCGGCGCCGACCGCGTCGAGCGCGCTCATCCGCTTGAACGGCAGCACGTCGGGGTTGAACACGCTGGTGTACTTGAGCGTGCCGTCGCTGCCGGTGTTGGGGTCGGGCCGCTGCTCGGTCACCCGGTCGGTGGCGAAGCCGTCGCGGCCGAACACCGGCTCGCCGGCCTCGCGCCCGCTCAGCTCGGGCTCGGCCAGCATCTTGTCGCCGGCGGCGAAGGCGTCCGGGTTCTTGCCAGCCACCGGGTCGTCACCGACCAGCGGCGACGGCTCCGACCCGCCCGGCGCCGGCACGTCCTCGTGGAGGATGGGCGCCTTGTCCTGGGCCGACGCCACCGCGATCGCGACCGCCGCCACCAGGGCGGTGGTCGCCGCCGCCCGTCGCGCGATCCGGGTCGAGAGCCGCATGTCCATGGATGATACGCGGTGGACACCGCAAGGCCAGGCTCGGTTCCGCGGTTCGACCGCCGGGGCGGCAACCCGGGCGCCGATCCGGGTTAGCTTCGCCGCCGATGCTCGCCGACCGCCAGGCCCGGCTGGCCGCCGGCGCCCTGGCGTGCGCGTCGGCGGGCGGTCAGCTCGCCGCCAGCGCCGCCGACGCCTGGTTCCTGGCCGCGCTCGGCCCGCGCCACCTCGGCGTCGCGATCGCCGGGTCGAGCCTGCTGGTCGCGATCGTGTTGGCGGTGGTCGGCGCGCTCGGCGATCACCGCGATCGTCGGCGGCTGCTGGTCGGCCTGGCCGCCGGCGGCGTGGTGCTGCTGCCGCTGCTCGAGCTGTCGCACCAGCTCGGCGCCAGCGCCACCGCGGTGATCGGCCTGATCGCGGTCAAGCAGCTCCAGGCCGCGGTCGAGCTCGGCTTCTGGATCGCGATCGCCGAGCGGTTCGACGCCCGCGCCACCCGCCGGCTGGTGCCGTGGCTGTCGGCGGCCGGCGGGGTCGGCGCCACGCTGGGCGCGGCGCTGGTCGTGCCGCTGGCCGGTCGGGGCGGCACCACCGCGGTGATGCTGGTCGCCGCCGCGGCGAT
>Ga0075163_10008078_pt1 | contig 13898 bp, 12 predicted proteins | sample JI1023141ADNA_FD_71478 | JGI IMG/M metagenome (GOLD analysis project Ga0075163, IMG submission 71478) | Wastewater effluent complex algal communities from Wisconsin, to seasonally profile nutrient transformation and Carbon sequestration -... | ecosystem: Engineered > WWTP > Effluent > Algae...
TTTATTCCATTTGGGGTAAAAAGACGATCGCATTAATTTTCCGCTCAATGCATACTCTTCACGTTTTAGAATATTTTTGTCCGCTTGATCTACCCAAAGATTTAAAACGGGATAAGCCACGTCGACGCCTTCTTTCACAGATAGTTTAAATTTATAAACTTTATAGGCACCTAATTTGTCGGCGCCTTCATATTTTGTTGTGTACTCTTCGGTTAAACGGGATTCATCAAAGTCACTCCGACGAGAATTTGTACCCGCTAGTTTTTCACGTTCTGTCCGGCGCTCCCATTTTCCCGTACCCGGGTCATAGTTCCAAAGATTCTTATCGATTTTCAAATAGGCTTTACCCGCTTCCTCTTTTGGCTTAGTGAATAGTATCATAAACTTATCATCGCCATCACGACGATAAACCATAGCCTGAAACAAGCGCGGCTCTTTGTTTTTTTCGGTTTCTTTTACAAACACCAATGATTTATAATCGCCCGAATTTCTTTGGCGATCATCGACAAGTTTTACAATTTCGTCTGCTTGGGCCTGAGTTAACTCTGGCTTTATTTCTATTTTGACGTCTTTTTTCACGTCCGTTTTGTCTTCGGCATATGCGTTTACAGAAAAACAAATGGAAATCAGGGCAGCATAAAATATACTTTTAGATACTACTTTCTTCATAAAACTCTCCTAAGACTGATTAATAGCAACAATGGGACTTAACTTGGCAGCAGACAGTGCGGGAACCAATGACCCTAAAGTAAAAAACACCACTAATGAGAAAAATGTAATCATGGCTTGAGTAAATCCGAATGTGAACGACAAATTGTTCGTCATCAAAAACATTTTAAATGCATCATCGGTTATTGGAATGGCCGCTGCATTCAATGCCTGACAGACGATGGCCGCAAAAATTAACCCAGCCGCGGTCGACGTTACAGATAGAATCATCGATTCCAGAACAAACATCCACAAAACCTTAGTTCGTTGCATTCCGATGGCCCGTAGGGTACCAATTTCGGTAGTGCGCTCTTTTACCGACATCCACAACGCATTGACCAAACCCATCACAATAATAATGGAAAGAACGATAGTCAGAACAAATGTCAAAGCACTAAGTAAAGCCACTATCCATTTCAAAAAAGAAGTTTCATCTTCCCAAGTCGTAATGTCGATTCTTTGCCCCGTCCAAGACTCTCCGGCAACGCGATCGAATTTCATCCAGAAAGGAGCCGAGTCCTTGTCCATTAATGAATAACCTTTCTCACCAAGGTCTTTGCGCATGCGGGCTTCCACCAACTGTAACTTTGATAGATCTTTTAAATAGATCATGATTTGCCCTGTTGAATCCGGTTTATTTTGATAAAGGGTACGCACATCTCCCGCATTCAAATACGCATTGAATTGCGACATCATCCCAACATCTTTTAATATGGCGACGACTTTGACATCCTTGGTGTTTGTCATATTCCGATAAGTAGGAACCGAGACGGTAACCATATCGCCCACACTGACTTTCAATTTTTTAGCGTGTACGGCAAACAACGCGATGGTTCCTGGTTCCTTTAGTCGTTTCAAATCCGCGGGATTTTTTGGATCTGTCGACGGCTCAACATCTAGCCTTCCAAGAACTTTGTCTTCTTGTTCCATGTTGACTCCCCACATTGGGATCATTGCGGAATCCGTTTCTGAAATCACTTTTCCGTAGGCTTTCACCCGATCGATAATAATGTCGGCTTCAGGGATATTCGTTTTCGCATATTCTAACAAGGCAGGAAATTTTGTCACCATAGGATTAGCCGAGCTTTGGCTGATTTTATAAAACCCAGCGATGTTCACATGTCCCGTCATCAGGGCCGTACCATTACCAATCAATGTATCCTGAACTCCCTGCACCAAAGCCAATAGCAGCGAGAATATAACTGAAACCGCAATAATTGCGATCGCGAGCATTAAGCTGCGTACTCGACGTTGAAGAATATTTCGATAAGCAATAAGGAAATAGACATTCATGGTTATTCTCTTTTCTGCATTGCTTGTAATGGCGATATCTTCATCGCTTTCCAAGCCGGGTATTGAGTTGCTAAAATCGCAATTACTACCATTACGATAATCACTACAAAAATTAACATCGGATTCAAATGTAAATAAAGTCTTGGTCCTGAAAAGAAAAATGTCGCCACATCACCAGATGCCGGAACACCTACTTTACCAATCAACATAACTACGAGAGCACCTAAAACCACGCCGATACCACCGAAGAGCAAACTGATAAACAATGTTTCGTAAAAGAATAACCGATAAATAAACGTAGAGTGAGCACCAATGGCGCGCATCGTACCGATTTCTTGTTTGCGATTCATTGCCGCCATCAATAAAGAATTCATAATCATAAGACCCGCAAGCATCAACGAGATTCCGATGAATATATTCAAGATTGCTTTCATCATAAAAGTTAACTGACCAATAAATCCAGCAGCATCCTGCCACGAGACCGCTTTAATTCCTAATTTATTTTGTTTGGATGTTTCATTGATCTGCTCGATGACTACCTTCATGTTGGATTGATCCTTCAAAAAAACCGCTGCATGCAGGAATACGCCTTTGTGCAACTCGTCCTGAGTGTAGCTAGATCCCATAATGCGTTTCTTGAAATTCAAATCAACGGTCTTTGTATTCGTTACTGCCGCAACCGCCGGCTTGGCGCTAATGTCGCCAGAGCCGCCGCCGCCGCCTCCGAATAGATTTTCAATCGAATCCTGTCCAATGTCCGCTAGCCCCATTTCGGCTTCGATTTCTTTATTCTGGGCACGGCGCTCATCTGTCATAAAACCGTAGAGTTCGCGAAGAGAAACCAAATCCATCAAACTAAAATTTCCCGCCAGCGGCGAATTTTCAAAGCTTTTGAATCTAAACGTCCCATACACTTTGATATTCACCGCTGTTGAAGTGCCACCCTTTGTAAAGGCCGACAAAGGCAGAACATCACCAATCTGAACACGATACAGAATTATGTGTGGCGCAATTTCTTTATAAAAGAAATCATATCGCTGCTGAAAATTATCGTCGGCCATGTTTAGATAACTTTTCAAAAGAACACGAAAATCTTTTTCCTCTGACTTTAAAAGTTCGTTTAGTTTTACTGATACTTTTTCTGTCTCGGCCGGGCCCAGCTGTAGATATATTTCCGCAGACTGCTCGACATTGGCCTTAATTTGATCTTGAATTTCTTTGCTGCCAGCAATAGCCAGCTTGTCGTCCTTCATTTTCTTTTTAATCTGATCCAATCGCCGTGCAACTTTGTGCTTGACCATATTTTCATAGAAATAATCATGAAACAAAAAACCCCGCGTGCCCGCCGGAATCATTTCGCCTTTTACAATTTCAAACTGTGGAAACCTTTCCTTAAACATCTGCGGATCTGTACCGACATAGTTAAAGAAAATCATGTTATCATCGAAAATCAGCGGCGCAATCTTGTTGGCCATAAATTCAATTTTATTTTCCGCATTGTTGTTAAAATCAGCCCAGAATGCGTCCTGTGACAATAATTCCAAATTTACTTTTGCCTGAGCCGCTTCGGTAGCAGACAAAATGCCAATCTCTTCGAATTTGCCTTCTAAATTCTTCTTAATTTCTTGGACTAAAAATCGAATGCGGCGTTTTTGCGATTCAATGTCTGGCAGATCGTGATTTGGATCCTTGAATGACTTTCTTAGCTTTTCCAAAAAATGATCCAGAATATTGCCAGGGCTGACTTGTGCAAAGCTAGTCCCCATTGGAACAACGGAAACTATTTCAGGATTTTTCAACAACGCTTGTTCGACGGTTTGGAAACTGCCAACATGTCCAACATCCGTCGGTGATCCATCCATATTTCCAAAAACTGATAATTTTTCCTTAGCACTGTCGCTGTATATTTGAATATCACCCGTGATACTTTGGGTGGTGCTGTTTTCCATACCACCAGAAATACCATCCACAAATGAATGGCCCAAGACGGCCAGAAAGGCACCAAATGTTAATATCGCCCCGACTACCAATGTTCGCATGCGGTGAAGAAAGACATTACGGGCCGCAATTTTTAACACCATTAAATTGGTCATGGTGCTTCCCGTAGTACACCATCTTGAATACGACCATCATGCAATCGAATAATTCGACGAGCTTGATTCATGATCGAATGGTCATGGGTAGAAAATAAAAAGGTCGTCTTTTCGGCCGTGTTAATTTCTTTCATTAGATCAATAATATTTTGGCCGGTGACGGAATCTAAATTTGCCGTAGGCTCATCCGCTAAAACAATCTGAGGTTTTGTCACTAGGGCTCGCGCAATTGCGACTCGCTGGCGTTGCCCACCCGACAACTCGCTAGGTCGATGATTGGCATATTGACTTAAACCGACGCGATCTATAAACTTCATTACTTGAATCCGTCTCTCTTTTGGAGAAAGCTTATCTTGTAACAATAACGGAAATTCAATATTGTCGATGACATTCAAAACTGGAATTAGATTAAATGACTGGAAGATAAATCCAATTGTGTGCAAACGTAAATCGGTCAATTGCCTTTCTGATAACGTCCCCGTTTCTTTACCGCCAACGACGACTTTACCTTCGGAAGCCGTATCCACACAGCCAATCAAATTTAGAATTGTTGTTTTTCCTGAACCGCTAGGTCCAGCAATAACAGTGAATTCTCCGGCGTCAATCGTTAGTGTAATGCCTTTCAATGCGGATACTTTAACTTTATCAAGGAAATAATTCTTATGAACATTTTCAAGACTGATTGGTTGCACGCGACCCCCGATGTATGAAGAACTGATCAAAATGTTCTCTTATACGGGGGAACTCAGCAAAAGGTTTTTATAAACTAACTAGATGCAAAAAAAATCTTGATCAAAATCTAATTTTACAGCGAAGTCATTTCTTCACGTGTTCGCGGCAGTTTAGTTTTAGCCACTTCCGGTCCAAGTAAATAGCCAATGACGTCGGTTGCACCGTAAGTACCTTGACCCTGTTTTACTAAGCGGCCGATGTTATTTAAATCATCGCCGGCCGTTAACAAATGAATTTCTGGCGTTCCGTCGGCTTGAATTTGAGCCATGCCAATATCGGCCATCAAAGCATTACATAAACACTTTCTGCCGACCGTGTCTTCTTCCAGGCCGCCTTTTTTGATGTAGTCAGCTACTGGTTCGGCAGGACAACGTTGCCCTAGAGTTCCATCTGGTTTTTTATAAGTGTGTCTAAGATAACCTAAATCGCAAATACGTTTACGGTTTAGGTAATTCGCTTTTTCAGAAATACTGCCTGGTAATCTAGCAGCCTTGAATGGGAATCCGGTCGGAGATGATCTTGGATCTGTGAAAATCCAGCCGCCATCAGGCGGATTTGTATTAAGAATAGTTTTGATCGCATCCAATCTTAAAGTGCGATCAACGCCTGATTCTTCGGAGAACGCGAACAAAGTTCCTACTTGGATCCCATGCGCACCTTGATCTCTAACCGCTTTCATTTTATCTGGCGTTGCATAGTCACCCGCCATCCAGAATGGCAATTCCAGCGCGGCCATATCGGCTAAATCCACTTGATCGCGAACGCCGTAAATAGGTTCGCCGCGCTCATTCAACTGCATTTGTCCACGGGGAGGCGCATTGTGTCCGCCAGCTAATGGGCCTTCAACGATGAAACCATCAACACGTCCTGTGGATTTCTTCTTTAAATTCAAAGCTAAAGTAGCGGATGAAACGATAGGGAAAAAGTAGGGACGTTTCAGTGGTTTAAGATCCATACCTTCCATTACTACTTGAGGATCAAAATAAGTTAATGCGTCCTCGCCACCAGCAACAGGAACTTTCAAACTCGCTTTTTTATTTTCAGCTAATAGATCTAGCACTCCCGGAATTTCACGCGGAATACCGGCGCCCATGATCACATAATCTGTATCGGCCAGCATAGCTCCATAAAGGCAGGCTAAGTTTGGTAAATGAATTTTTTCAAGCAAGTTAACACCGACAACGCCGCAATGGCCTTCTTTCGCTAACCAAACCTCAACGAAACACGCCGCAACGGTTTGCTGAAGCAAAGCCACAGGCGATACCACATTGTACATCAGTGCCCGTTTATAAGGCTGGCCTTTGGGGCGTCCACCTTCGATAAAAAAAGTGTCGATAATTTTTTGAGCAATCGTTTGCGCGGGAAATGCTTTTAAAGCACGACGTGTGTTGCCATCTAGATCCCCGTCTTGTAGGCGGCGTACTAGAACTGAATTTATGGCCGTTCCAGAGACAATGCCGAGCTGTCCTGTTAAAGAAACGGTGCGCGCCAGTTTCCAATCGGAAACCGCGATACCCATACCACCTTGAATAAGAATCGGATGATTGATTTTCATGGCCTGAATCTATATGGCGGGGTTTATTTGTCAATAATTACCTATTTCGTCATATGCGGTGTAGGCGGATTCATTGGCGGCACTTTAGGTTCCGGCAAAGACGCTGGGGCCGTGTCAATCACGGGATTGAACATCATCGGATAAATCAAAACCAACCCACCAAATGCAACAAGAACAAGCAATGCGATAGCGGCTAGTGTATTTCTTTTCATGTTTTTCCCCTTGTTATATTCCTGTCAAAGCAAAGCCTCAATTTACAACCAAATTAGATTGCAAAATTTTGACCGACCTTATCGACTATTTTTAACAAGGACTATCCCAGAACGAGCACTCGTATAGAGAAATTTTCCCCAAACGAGCCCCAAATTCGCCCCAATAATGTGGGCTCAAAGTAGATTATTTAGATGAAGTAGATGTATCACCGACGCACGATAAAATTTCGTGGTATTCATAGATAGTATTATTACCAGGTTTGATGGCTGCTAGCATTTTAGTGATGCGCCCTAAAGTGTAATTAGGATCTGGATTTAATTGAACACAAAATACGTGTCCACCTTCAAATCCCCAAGCTGTCGTTACAAAATGATCAACAACACCTTCAGTAATTAACGAAGCCATAGCCGCGCGAACCGCATGATACCCATCCGAATCAAAGCCAGTGATGCCACCTAATACTCTTACAGAAACGGCTCGATTTTCGATGACGCCACCAGGACCTGGTTCTGCCATAACTTTTGCGCCACCTAATATCATGATTAGAACTAAAAGATATTTCATACGTGATCTCCTTGTGATAATCCAAACCCAAAAAAAATGGCATGTCTATACTTTTCAGGTAAAGAACATGCCACGTTTTTATTTTAACAATTTGTTTAAAATAAAATTAGAATCTACGGAAACCTGAGTTCAAAGGTTTGAACCAGCAAAGAGGGCGTACACCTACTGCGCTGCCACCTGCTGTAAAGCAAGAGTATTTCATAGCTTCTTGCTCAGCTTGCGGAGTGTCTTGTCCACCAGAGAAATTTTTTGCTGGAATTACATTTAGGTCCCATTTCGCTGTGCAAAGTGCACCAGAGAAATAAGTATCCAAACGACATTGTGCTTTAGGATGGGATACCGATGTTTTTGTAACTATTGATTTATCAGGAGTATCAAAACTTGGCGCTGGCGCTGCATTTCTGCCGCCAATAGAGTGAAGTAGCGTTGCTAGTGAGTGACCACCTAGAGCCGTACGTACGCACCATGCTTGCGCATTGGCATTTCCATTCCATACTGTTTCACATGCTTTTTGAACCACCGGTGGCGTTTCACGCAAGCGACGGTAAAGTACGTTTCTGTTTTGTTGTTTACCCCAGATGTATTTCGCACAAACATTTGTTGCGAAGAAATCGGATTCACCTTCAGCCGATGCCCAGTCTGTGCGACCGTAAAACGAGTAACCACCAAAATGGTGACCTAATTCATGACATACAACTAATGCAAAACCATCTTCAGTCACTTCTGGACGACGAGCTAAACCGCCGTACATGTTTACAACCCAGTTTTTGCCGCTTTGTGAAGCTGACGCATTCACCGTTGGATCTGACCAACGTTTTTCAGCTGTTAAAGTAACGCCTTTAGCTTTCGCTACTGGAGTCCAAACAGCCATCACTTCATCAATGATTTGTCCAAATCGTTGTTCAGTAATATTCACAGCGCGACCAGTGTCTTGCAAATGCAAATTATTTGAAGGCAAAGACCATCGCATTTGTTGAGAACCATAATATGCGTAACCATAGCGTGATTGAGCTTGAGCCGCACCCGCCAAAAATAAAAGTACTAACATCATTGTTTTCATAACAACCCCTTTTGATTTAGTTATAGAAGAAAAAGGTAGGACAGCATTTTTACTGTTACAACAAAAAAGCTGTGACTTGGAGTGAGATTTATTTTTTTATTTTTTCAGACATTGCGATTGTCAGATTGTTTTTGGCCGCGACAGATTCTGGATGAACCGTCACTGCATGTTTCAAAAGACGAACAGCTTCTCTTCTATTGCCGTTTCGATAAGCACCATTTGCAGCGCCGATCAAGGCGACCAAATTGTTTGGCCATTTCTCTAAAATGCGTTGATAGCTTGCGGCCGCATCATCCGATTTCTTCATCTGCTCTAGTACAACAGCGGCTTTTACGTGATCCATTTCTGTTGCCGATGCAGATAATTTATCGGGAGCGAGGACAACCAATCCCCAATTATCGGCAAGCTTCCAAGTGTATTCAAAATCACTGATATCCACGTTCATATATGGCTGATGACCCGAATGTAATATTATTTTCTTTTCTGTCAGATTGTAACCGACAACTAAAGCATAATGCCATTGAGGAGCCCAACTGAGTGTCAGATTCTGAAAGACGATGACAGGGTTGTTGGCCGCAATTTCTGTTAGCAAAGATTCTAAGTTATTCACAGGTATAGCCAACATCCCATAGCGACGATTGGCACTGATCACATCGATAGGCAATGATCCCGCAAGTCCGGGCGTAAATACTTTGTCTGCAACGCGCTCTACATCGGCATCGATACCGTTCCAACGAAGTGCCATCGTGACAGCCGCCGGCCCACAGAAATCGTTCGCCTGATCTACAAATTCTACGTTAGGAATTGTGTAGGACGAAGGCAATGACAATGACTTTAACAAGCTCTCCTGTGCGGGCGCGCGCGTGGCGCATCCCGTACTAAGAATAGAAAAAGTAATCGAAGCTAAAATTAGATAGAGATAGTATTTCAATTTCATTGAGTAACGCTCTGATATGTCCTACTAAATTCGTTTGATGAAATAAATGATCAGTACGATGACCAAGATAGCGATCAGCAAGTCTCCGCCCGCGCGCGCTTGCTGAATTTGGGTCGACATAGAGTTCATCTCTTGATCTGACAGACTCGCTAAACGCGATGTCATTTCCTCTGCTGAAACGCCTTTGGCTTGCAATTGTGCTTTAACGTCGTCATTTTGCAAGAAGGCGCGAATTTCTTTTTCTTGTTGTTGTCGATTGGCTGGTAATGCAACGACATTCATTTCATTCAGCACGCTCGATGCCGATACCATTTCTTTTTGTACATTCGCCGCGAACGCCATATTCGGAATCGGCATAGCCATCAATGCAACCATCACTAGACGCACAATTATATTCAACCCATTTTTTTTCATAAGCCCCCATTTGTGTTTATGTGGAAATTTTCCCCAAAACCGGTCAAAATTGATCCACTACAACAAGATTAAGCAAACATAAGACCATCAAAATTAGCTGCTGGCACACGGCTAGCAACCCAATTTGTATGAGGTTTTGTTTGAGAACTGCTTTGCTTCATTCAGCTCGCACTTATTTGCGTACAGCTCTGCTGATGGCATCTCTTTTTCTGTTCGCATTTACCGACAGCGAATATTTCAAAAATGACTTCGATTTCCCTGCGCTTGTGTCTCGATATGAAACATTGCCGACGTCAGCTGACTATAGCACAGCTCTAGGAATTGAAGTCGAAGGTTACTACACCGAAAAACGTAATACAGATGACATCTCGGCTTTAGGTTCCTACAAAGATTTGGCTGAGTTAAGCATGACGACCTTAAAAATCGGAGGTTTTCAAAACGTTCACAGCTCGCGCCTGAACGGCTCGGGTGAAAAGAGTGGCACTGTTGGAGTTTTCTATTCGGATAAAGCAAAAGAAAATGTAATTAGACTCGTTTCTGATTCATCTATTCACCATCCACCGGGAACCACGCCTGTTGAATTCATTTCTCCTATCCTCAGTGATCTTGAAAATGCGAACGTATATTATTCCCTACTGAGGAAAATGGCTAACCAAATGCAATTTGAATCGGAACCTATCAATTCAGGAACACATATTCATTTCGATTTTAAAAATCCAAAGCCAGAAGAAATTTTAATTCTGACGATCATCATTGAAAAAATCCTTCCCGAGCTACAGGAGGTTTTTTCTATCAATGAAAACCGCATGAATTTATATGCGGCTCCCTACTCGGAAAACGATTTCAAGAAGCTAGTGACGTTCACACGTTCGAGCCTCAGTCTAAACGAGACTCGCGAACTAGATATTGAAAGGCATCGTGCTTCTAACTGGCATGCACTGGGAAAGCATGGCACGTTTGAGTTTCGTGCGTTTAACAGTACCAACGATCCCACCCTATTATCCATTCAAGTCGATCTTATGCACAAACTGGTAAAAGCCGTGCGCCAAAGAGACCCCCGGTTAATCACCATGCTAAAGAGTCCCAATATGAAAGGTATTAATTTAAATAATTTAGCGGCTGGACTCAATTGCAAACTGGCAGATCCTACGTTTCAAATCTTCGCCAAAAAACGAAGCAGCTATGAAGTTATAAAATCTAAACGAATAGCGCACACTCTGCGAAGTCAAGATGTCCTGCAATTCAATTTATTTAATTTAAGCCAATTTGGTTCAAGCCAATTGAATATCGAAGGTACCAGGGGCGCCGTTGAAAACTACCGATATGTTTCGCCGCAAACCCCATCGTCAATCACTTTTACTGGTGATTTTTATCGACAGGATTACAACTTTCAACCGCTACGGCAGCTTTCACAATCGCACAGTCCAAGCCCGGCCAACCAATGCCTCGAATTCTACAGATAGATTTTTTTTCGATCCCGCACTTTCAGCGCCATTAAAACCAGCATCATCAGAAAAAGTTCTATTAATGTGTTGGTCCAACCCGCTCGAGTTCCCGTACCAATCGAGCCGACCTGCGCGCAGGATAAACCGCCCGGCGCTTCTTTGCTTGGATAGAGATAAGTAACCGCATCGATGTCATCTTTGCTCAAAACATTTTTGCGCCCAGAACCGGTCGCGTAGTACATCAAAGAATTTGTATCTGATGAATGTCCGATTCCAACTACATGGCCAATTTCATGAGTCAACACAACACTCGCAATAGTAAAATCCATCGTGACTAAATTAGCTCGAGCACCTGATTGAAAATTTAAAACCAACAAACCGGTTTGTATTTCTCCGGCGCTATTTAAGTATTGTGAGGTCGCAAAACCAGGAATCGAGTCGGCATCTTGACCAGAATGAGCCGCAAATGCGGTATCACAATATATTACCGGATTACCTACAGGAACATACTGCGTAGCCGACGTGCCAACATAAGTGGTTATCGCTGACGGCAATTGAGTGAATTCACCTAAAGAAATTTTTAAAGTAGAATTAGGTACGGCTCCCCATACTTTCGCTGCCGCATCCACTGTGGATTTAACCAAATCCGAATAACTTGCGCAGCTGGTATCAACATCAAAAGTTACATTTGCGGATGCATATCCCAAAGCGGCTTGACCGGCGCTTCCTCGAGTCAGTGTAAATCCGTGCACACTAGATCCAAATGCCAAGCATAAAATAACTTGGAGAATTTTCATAGGAAACCTCGGCTTAAAGTAAGCATTGGGTTAATTGAAGTTTTATTAAAATCGGTAGCATTCGATATTAAAAGCGACGTTTCAAAACGCCACTGATCAAAGACATAAACAACGCCTAAATCCAGCGCGAGCCGCGACGTTGTTTCGGTAGTTTTCGGTGTGGCAAATGTTGACTGTGAAGAGCCGTTATTTTGGACAACATCACCGCCATCGCCGCTAATCCCGTAATACATGCCGCTCAATCCAACGATGAAATTCCAAGCATCGGTATAAACATAAACTCCACGCAGGCCCCAACCGAACACGCTAAATTTTTCGTGACCGTCGGGTGATTTTTTATTTGGAATTGAAAAATAAAACTCGGGCGAAAGACTCCATTCCGAAGTGATTTGGTGTAAAGTCGCTAAATGAAGATATGTGTATGTGTTAGAAAATCGTGGCTTATCGTTCGACGTTGCCGAGGTCGCAATTTTTCCTGACCAATGGTCGATTACCCCTAAACCACCATAAAAAGTATTCGTCCCAGAAGAATTCATGAAACCAGCAAAAGAATGGACGGAATACACTATCGTCAGAAAGCTAACGATGTATTTTGTTATCATATAAAAATCCTCTTGGAATTTGATAGTGGGTGCTACCAGGATAAAACACGAATGTGTTCTCTTCAACACACACGAGATCCCTTCCAAGACTTCTAGACCGATCTAGACCGAAATGTGGACTAAAATATAAAGCCCACGATTGTGGGCTTTAAAAAGAATTAAATACTTGTTTCAAGAATTAACAAGATCAAGCCAATGATAGAACCACCCGCAATTACGCCGGCCGCCATTGTTTCTTGATTATCGATAAATGCACGATAGGTAACTGATGATTTATCTTTAGCCAAACGTCTGATCACCCAGAAAAAGAGGGCACCAAGTGCCATCATTAATGAATCTGTGAAGCGAAGTACAAACGCTAAACCAACCCCTACCGCAGATATTGGAAATTTACCGCGTGTTTTCTGATCAAGGTAGGCCATGACAATGCCCAAGATACCGCCAACGAGGGCCGCTAGCTGCGCCGATGGATGAAGGGCCGCTAAACCAACCGTTAAAACTTCCGCCACAGCTTTCCAAACAGTAGCCGATGGTAGAGGTAACTTTTCTGATGTGAACATTGAAATATCGCCGTGGAATAACATATAAAATACAGGAACAGCCACTAAACCACCGGCAAAGATTCCCAAAATATGACCAACTGCTTGGTGCCGAGGCTTACCACCCAACATGTAGCCCGGTTTGATATCCATCAATAGATTACTAGAATTCAAAGACACTTCACTTGTAATTCCCGCTGTCATCAAGTTCGTCGCAATTTGACCAGGAGCTAACATACTGTAGGTAACTTGAGTCAGTTTACCTAACGCACTTCCTGGAGTGATCGCTGTTAAGCCTGTTGAGTTCACTGCAATCAATGTAAATACGAATACCAATGGAATCGCAATCACACCTAACCACCAATGAACGCCAAACCAGGCATGACCCATCCATACCGCTATTGCGCCAACTATCGGGATACCAACTAAAGAAATCCAAATTGGCAATTCGATATCTTTTAATGGATCTGATTCTTTTGTTTTTACTTCTTTATTTTTACGTTTGAACGCTGACAAAATAATTTCTGGACGTGCAAAAAATGAATACAAAGATGCGGTGGTCATCATCGCCACACCAAACCACAACGACCACATCGTGATCGCTTTAAAGGTAGCATGTGACACAATACCGATTTTAATTAGGTACGGAGCGAAGATAACATAGTTCAGAACCGCACCAAGTAACATCGACATAGCTGTCTTCATACTCATCAGTCCGCCCGTTCCCATTAACACGATTGAGGAATCTAAACGAATCGTTAAATCTTTCAATGGAGTTCCAAAAATAGCCGGAGTCGCAAATTTATAAATTAAATCATCCCAGAATTCAGGAAGAACTAAAAAGGGAGCTTTAAGCATAGTCATGACTTTTTCACTGCGCATGAATTCAATCAATGCCGCTACACCCGCGCCGGCCATTAGAACTTTGGCTTTGAAAATACCATCT
>Ga0075163_10008080_pt1 | contig 13895 bp, 13 predicted proteins | sample JI1023141ADNA_FD_71478 | JGI IMG/M metagenome (GOLD analysis project Ga0075163, IMG submission 71478) | Wastewater effluent complex algal communities from Wisconsin, to seasonally profile nutrient transformation and Carbon sequestration -... | ecosystem: Engineered > WWTP > Effluent > Algae...
CGTGGCACCGCTCATTTTCGCTCCCGAAAACGGCCCTGCCACCGTGGCACCGCTCATTTTCGCTCCCGAAAACGGCCCTGCCACCGTGGCACCGCTCATTTTCGCTTCCGGCAACGGCCCTGCCACCGTGGCACCGCTCATTTTCGCCTCTGACAACGGCCCTGCCTGCGTGGCACCGCTCGTTTCCGACTGCGGCCTTGCCAGCCTACCCCGCCACCACGCGGGTGCGGGCCATACGCAGCGCGGTCAGCACCCCTCGATCGGGCGCCGGCCCCATGTGCACCAGGGTCACTTGCCGGTGCCGGGCGGACGCCAGCTTCAGCGCCCGCACGGCCGGCCCGTCGGGGGCCCACCCGCGCAGGTCTGTCAGTATCAACAGATCGTCGGCGCCCTTGCCGCTCAGGCAGCGCCCCACGGCATGCACCAGGCCCTGCTCGCGATCGGCCCCGGTGAGGCGGTAGGGCAGTGTGATGCCCCGCAGCGAGCAGAACAGACGCAGGCGGGCGGCGAGTGTGTCGCGGGCAGGGCGCAGCTTGCCATGCAGGGCGGCCTGGGCCCGCTCACGCTCCTGCGCCAGCCAGGTGGTGACCGCCGAATACAAGGCGCCTGTGTCATAGATCTCGGCCAGCGGATCGGCCAGGGTGCGGGCGGTGCGGGGCCGCATGGGATCGTCGCCCGCGCGCCGCAGGGGAACCCCGTCCTGCACTTCCAGGAAGGCACCCACCCGCGCCAACACTTCGCTGTCGGCGATCTCGGTGAGATCGGCATCGACCACGCGGGTCACATCCATGAGGTGGCGCAACAGGCGCCGCTGGTGGGGCAGGCCCCCGCCGGGCTCGAGGGTGCCATAGACGCGGGTGTCGTAGGTGGTGAGGCCCAGGCGGTCATGCACCGAGAGCTCGACCAGGGTCGAGCCCAGATCGATGGCCCGGTCGAGGGGCGTGTCACCCGCCACGCCCGCGCGCATGGTGGGGCCGATGTCGATGAGCAGCTGCAGGCGGCGCACGCTCTCTTCTTCATAGGCCCGCACCAGGGGCCGCTGGCGGCGTGCGGTGGCGCGCCAGGCCATGCTGCGCAGGGCGTCTCCCGGCACATAGTCGCGCAGCTCCCGCAGCTCCATGCCGCTGCCCGCCATGCGGTTTCGGTGGGCACCCACCCGCTCGCGGGGGGCCCCCGAGAGCGCGATGAGCCGCTCGACCTGGCGATCGGGCAGGTGGCGCGGGCGGATGTGCAGGGCGAGCTCGCAGGGCTGGTAGCGGCGGGCCAGGGTCAGGCCCAGGGGACCGGGGACCTTGAAGTCGATTCCATGCACATGCCACTGCCCGGCGCGGGGAAAGGTGAGATCGAGCACCAGCGCTCCGCGGGCGCGGGCGGGAATGCTCAGCCCGCTGGGGGCCTCGTCGTCGCTCTGGTGGGTCTGGATGGTGGGCTCACCCGTCACCCGCAGCCGCAGCTCGACCCGGCTGACGGCACGCCGGCCGCGGTGCTCGAGCACCAGCTGCACCGGCAGGCGCTTGCCCCGCCCCCGGGAAGGCCCCCCCAGGGCCGAGAGCTCGAGCTTGATGCGCCCCAGCAGGCGCTGATCGGCCCGCACCCCCACCCAGGCGCCCGCCACCAGGGCCAGCATGAAGGCACCGGCCGCCGCGAGCAGGGGCTGTCCGCCGGTGGCGGCGGTGATCAGCAGCATGGCCGCACCCAGCAGGGTCGCCCGCCCACGGCGGGTGAGGGCCGGGGGCAGGGCCTCGCCGGGCCGGCGGGTGCGAAACCGGGCCAGGGCGTTCATGCGAGGCAGGCCCAGCGACGGCAGCTACCGCCCATCCGCCGGCCCCACATAGCGCACGCTGCCCAGGGCCTGCTCCACCACCTGGTAGGGGGTGTGGCCATCGAGCTCGGCCTCGGGGGTCAGCACGAGGCGGTGGGCCAGCACCGACGCGGCAAGGCGCCGCACATCGTCGGGCAGCACAAAGGTGCGCCCATCCAGCAGGGCCCAGGCCTTGGCCGCCCGCATCAGGCCCAGCGAGGCGCGGGGGCTGGCCCCCAGGCGCACGGCATCCTGGGTGCGGGTGGAGCGGGTGAGCCCCACGATGTAGGCCTGCACCTCGGGCGCGACAAACACCGCCTCGGCCTCGGCCCGCAGCTCGCGGATCGAGTGGGGATTGAGCACGGCCTCCGCCTGGGTGGGGGCGTGGTCGTAGGTGGCCAGCATGCGCTGCTCACCGGCCGAGTCGGGGTAGTCGATGTGCAGCTTCATCAAGAAGCGATCGACCTGGGCCTCGGGCAGCGGATAGACGCCTTCCTGCTCGAGGGGGTTTTGGGTGGCCAGCACCAGGAAGGGATCGGGCAGGGCCAGGGTCTCGCCCTCGATGGTGACCTGGCCCTCCTGCATGGCTTCGAGCAGGGCCGACTGGGTCTTGGCGGGGGCGCGGTTGATCTCGTCGCCCAGCACCACGTTGGCGAAGACCGGGCCCTTGCGCAGCACAAACTGCTGCCCTCCCAGCCGGTCGCCCCCCCGCAAGTCGATGATGTAGCTGCCGGTGATGTCGGCCGGCAGCAGATCGGGGGTGAACTGGATGCGCCGGAAGCCGCAGCCGGTGGTGGTGGCGAAGGCCTTGGCCAGGGTGGTCTTGGCCACGCCGGGCACGCCCTCCAGCAGCACGTGGCCGGGCGCGATGAGGGCGGTCAGCAGGTGGTCGGCGATGCGGTCGGGGCCGATGAAGACCCGGCCGATGTGGGCGCGCACGGTGTCGCGGAGGGCAGCGTGATCGGTCATGCAGACTCTCGGGCAGCGGGATCAGGGACACGCTCGGGGGCCGCCGGCCCTCCCGGGGCGCCGGCCGCTCGCTCGACGACCCCGCTCACCTGGGAGGGGCGGCTGGGGCCGAGGCGGCGGGTGGGGCGTCCAGGAAAGACCAGCAGCGTATAGGCGGTGACGGCGCCCAGGAGCAAGGCCAACAACACATGGACCAGCAGGGCATCGGGAGGACCCTGGCCGGCCAGACCCGCGAGGGTCTCGTTGATGCCGTCCACCCCCTCGGCGTCGGGGGTGCCGAAGGTGCCGGTGAGGGGCACGCCCCCCCCCACCACCGTCAGGGGTACGGTCCCCCCACGGCTCAGCCAACTAGCTGTATTTGCTGCGAAAACCCGGTTGCCCCCGGCGTCGAGCATCAGGTTGATGAAGAGGCTGGCGTCCCCCAGCAGCAACAGCTCCCCTTCCCCCAGCTTGAGGTGCCAGGCGAAGGGGGTACCGTCGGCGAAGCGCACCGCGGGATCGAGCACCCCGATGGGCGCCAGGGCCATGGGCCGGTTGGTGACCAGGGCGCCCACCCCCGAGAAGACGCGCGCTTGCGGCGGGCGCAGCACGAAGAGGGCATCGTGGCCCCCCAGCCGCTCTCCCTCGGCCGGCGGCTCGGTGGCGTGCGTCTCGAACTCGCGCAGCAGGTCGTTGGCGCTCTCGTCGTCGACCGCCACCAGCACCCGCCCGCCCTCCTGCACGAAGCGGCGCACCCCCGCCGGATCCTGCACGGGACCGGGCGCCAGCAGGGCGAGGCCACTGCCCGGGGGGACATCGGCGAGGTGGATGGAGTCGCCCGCCCGCAGTACGCCGCCCGCTGCGGTGTGGCCCTGCACCCAGCGAGACAGATCGTCCCAGCCGTCGCCCTCCACCCGAAGCTCGGCGTGGGCGGAGGTGATCCAGAGCAGCAGGAGAACCCAGGCGCGGCACATGGCGAGCAGCCTACCGTGGATGTCGGCGAATGTCGCGAGCCCTGAGACCTGGGCAGCCGCCTTTTTTTGAGGTGCGCCGCCTCACCCAGCTCGGCAACCGCGCGAACTGCCTCCCCACCAGGCGCCCGGGCGTTTTTTTTTGAATTTTTCAGGGCGGGGGCCTCGCGGTGCAACTGTGCGGCGCTTACGGTGTCGACAGTTTCGGTGTTCGGCAGCGTGTTTTGGCAGCAAGGAGGGCTGAGAGATGTTTCGCTTTCTCATTGCATTGATGGTGGCAGGGCTCGGGTGTCAGACCACCCCGGGGGTCGAGGCGCCCCCCCAGTACGCGACCCCCAACCCCGATCCGGGCCACACCGCCACGGTCAAGCCGGCGGTCAAGCCCGCGGCCAAGACCGCACCCAAGGCCGCGGTGGTCAGCCGTCTGCCCACCTACCAGGCCCAGGCGTGGATGGAGCGCAACCAGAAGAAGATGGTGCTCAAGGACGGCCGCTGGCAGCCCATCACGCCCAAGGCGATGAAGGCGAAGCAGCTCCCCAAGCCCGCGAAAACGCTGGAGAAAGTGCCTCGCTGATCACCCGGGCTCGCTGGGCCTGGCCAGCCCGGCCCGCACCTGATCCGCCAGGGCGTGGGCCTCGACCAGCAGGGCATGGGTCACCGGGCCATCACCAAAGCAGGCGCGCTCCACCAGCTCGGTGAGGGCGGTGAGCGCATCGAGCGGCGCACCGCGGGTGGCCAGCACGGGGGCCGCCTCGCGGGGGGTCTGGCGTCCGAAGCGCAGCGGGGGCCGGCCGCTCTGCACCAGCACCTCGTCATACAAGGTCTGCAGCCGCGCCCGGATGGGCAGCAGCCCGACCCGTGCTCGACCCCCACGCGTGGGCACCGGGTGGCAGGCGGGCGCATGCTCTGCCGCCCAGGCCCAGAGCCGATCACCCCCCCCCAGCAGCACCGCGTGGCCCGCTTCGGTCTGGGCCTGCTGACCCGCGGGCGGTGTGGCCTCAGCCGGGCCCGGCATGGGGGTGCCGGCGGCCAGCCACACCACCGTGGCATCAAGCGCCGCGCCGGTGAGGGCATCGTACACGTCGACCTCGAGCCGACCGGGCACGCCGTTGGGTGGGGCCTCGAACACAAACGGCGGCGGCGGCACCGCCACGGGCTTCAGGGGCCGCACCTGGGGCCTGGGACGCTTCCACCACGCGCGCCCCAGCAGGCCCAGCAAGGCGATGCCCGCCAAAATCGCCGGCGACCACAGCCACCAGGGCGAGGGCGGCGGTGGGGTGGGCAGGATCACCACCACCGGCGCCGACATCCCGTCGCGCCACCCCTCCACATCCGTGCGCGCGGCCACCCGAAACGTGCTGGGCCCCGGGCGCAGGGCGTCGGCTTCGACCACGAAGCGAAAGCGCCCATCGGCGTCGCTGCGCCGCTCATCCTGGGGCTGGCCGTTGACCAGCAGGCGCACCGAGACGGCCTGATCGGGGCCCACCACCGCCCCCGTCAACACCACCGGCAGCCCGGGGGCGGGGGCGGCATCGGCCACCTCCAGGCTCACCCCCAGGGTGCGCCCCACCTCGAAGGCCTGCTCGGCCTCGGCGGGCAAGCGGTGGGCATCCCCCGGCCAATACACACGCAGCGTGTGGACGCCCGGCTCGAGGGCGGGCAGGGCCAGCGCCGCCGTACCCGCCGGCCCCAGGCGCAGCGGGGGCAGCGGGGTCGCGTCGACCCGCGCCTGCAGCATGAGCTCGGCGGCCGCCCCATCCGCGTCTACCGCACGCACCGACGCCGTCGCCGGCTCCCCCGCCTCGAGGGAGGCCGCCAGGGCGATGTCGAGCTGCACCTCGCGCCGACCCACCTTGACGGGCGCCGACGAATTTGCCTGTGAAAGCAAGGGGTTACCAGGGAAGCTCACCTCGATCTGAGCCACCCCCTCCCCCACCACTTCGAGCAGGGCCTCGAAGCGCCCATCGGGCCCGGTGCGGGTTGCCACCTGGGCCCCTGCCACCCCCACCCGCAGCTCGACCTGGGCGACAGGCTGCCCCAGGTTGTCGCGCAGCACCCCGGTGACTCGCACGCGCTGGCCATCACTGCTGGCGCGCAGATCGTCCACCGCCGTGCGCGCCTTCACCGCCAGGTGGGGCTGGGTCCAGGCCGGCAAGGCCCACAGCAGCAGCGTGAGCACACTCAGGCGAGTTCTCAATCGACCAACACCCCCGGATTCATGATGCCCGCAGGATCCACCACCGCCCGGGCCGCCCGCAGGGCCGCCGCAAAGGGCGCCGGGCGCTCCTGGTCATACCAGGGTCGGTGCACCCGCCCGACCGCATGGTGGTGGGTGGTGGTGGCGCCGTGGGCCATGAGCACCTCGCTGGCGGCCGCCTTGATGCGGTGCCACTGCGCCGGCACGTCGGCCGCCATGGGGGTGAGGAAGGTGTAGTAGGGCGCCGGCCCGTCGGGATAGACGTGGGTGAAGCGGCACGACACCACCACCGGGCCCGCCGCCGCGTCACGCACCGCCGCTCGCACCGCCGCGTCCAGGCCAGGGAAGGCCGCCCAGGTACAAGCCGTCTCGAAGGTGTCGGCCAGAATCCCCAATGAAATCAAAGAGCTCTGGAGGTAGGGACCGCTGAGAAACGCCTGGCGCCAGCTCTCTGCCGATGCATCGCGGGCACCCGCCTCCTGGTGGGTGGGGGGCCGCGGTAGGTGCCCCCCCGCCGCCTGGGCGATGGCCACCGCCTGGCTGAGCGAGGCCTCCACCGAGTGATCGGCCGCCTCGAAGCCCAGGAGCAGCACCGCCGACCCCTGGCTGACGAAGTTGAGCCGCGCCTCGGTGGGGTCCAAGAGCCGGCAATTGCTGGGAAAAAGCCCCGCCTGGGCCACGCGGCGGGCCGCCTCCACCCCCGCTTCGAACGACGCGAAGTGCACCCCCGCGCTGCCCTTGGAGCGGGGCCGGCGCCGCACCCGCATCCAGGCCTGCGTGATGATCCCCAGGGCCCCCTCGCTGCCCAGCAGCCAGCGATCGGGGGCCGGCCCCGCCCCCGAGCCCGGCAGGGGGCGGCTCTCCCACACCTCGCCGGCACCCGTCACCATGCGCAGGCCGGCCGTCAGGTCGTCGATGTGGGTGTAGACCGTCGCAAAGTGGCCCCCCGCGCGGGTGGCCAGCCAGCCACCGAGGGTGGAGAACTCGAACGACTGCGGGAAGTGGCGCAGGGTGAAGCCGTGGGGCGCCAGGGCCGCCTCGACCTGGGGGCCCAGCATCCCAGCCTCCAGGTGGGCCAGGCCGCTGTGGGCGTCGAGGGCCAGCAGGCGATCAAAGCCCCCCAGATCCACCACCACCACCCCGGCCCGGCGCTGGTGGGCAGCGCAGGTCACCCCGCCCACCACCGAGGTGCCGCCGCCCCAGGGCACCACCACCCACCCCTCGGCCCGCGCGTGGGCCAGCACCGCGCACAGCTCCGCCTCGCTGCGGGGGCGCGCCACCAGATCGGGGGCGGCGGTGAAGTCGCCGTGGAACGCCCGGTACTGGTCGAGGAAGCTGCGCCCCCAGGTGCGACGTAGGCGCACTCCGCGATCCGCCGTACAGAATTCAGCAAGAGATTCGGGCACTTGCAGGCACGAGGGGCGCACGTTGGCCGCCCCCTCGGCCACCGCCTCGGCCACCTCGGGCGTGGGCACACCCAACAAGGCCGCCACCTGGGCCCCCACCATGCGCCGCGCCGCCGGGGCGGGGAGCTGGTCGGCCGCACCCCAGGCCCAGTGGCTGCGGCCCTCTCGAAGCGCGCTGTGCATGGGCGTCACCATGCCAGAGAACCGCCGCGCCTGCACCCCCCAGCCTCAGGGCGCATGCCACGTCCCCCGCCAGCCCAGGGCCCGGGCGAAGCGCAGCCGCCGGTGCACCCCGCCCTGCCCGAGCTGCAGGCACTCGATGGTCTCGGCCCGGCAGCGCAGCAGCGCGAAGTTCTGCCGCGCTGCCTCTTCATCACTCTGCTCCGCCGCGGGGCCCTCGATGGCCGCCCCCGGCAACGCCAGCCCGGCATACTCGCGCCGCGCCGGGGGCGAGAGGCCGGCCCAGCACTGCTCGACCCGCTCGCCCTCCACCTGCACCACCGCGGTACAGCGCAGCCGAAGCTGCATGCCGTCCGAGTGCCAGAACAGCCACTCCACCCGCGGATCAGTGCGAATTTGCTGCACTTTTTCCGAGCGCACGTCGGTGTAGGCCGTCAGCAGGCCCCCCTCGGCGTCCACCCCACGCAGCACCAGTAGCCGCGCCGCGGGCGCCGCCGTGGCCAGCACCCCAAACCGCCAGGCATGCCCCGGCAGGTGCACCGCCTGGCCAAGCTCGCGCCAGATCATGGCCAGGACGTCCTCCGGTGACTCCATCACTCCCTCCCTCATGGACAGGCATCGGCGCTGGGCACCCCGGCCGCCGCGCAGACGCAGGCATCGGTCTCGACCACATCATCGATCATGCACTGCTGGGCCTCGCCGCAGTCCCCGCGGGTGCAGCACACGCTGGGCCCCTGGTCTTCGGGCGCCACGAAGCAGCGCACCACCGCCTGGTGGCAGGCCGTACAGGCCGGTGAGCACTCGAGATTACTGAGTGGATTCAAGCACTTGACCACGTTCCCGCTGTCACCTTCGCCAGTGCAGTGGGTGCTGATGCAGGCGTCGTGCACGTCGCAGCAGCCCCCCTTGCCGGGGGCCGCCGCCAGGGGTCCGCGGCCGCAGGAGACCAAGCCAGGCGTCAGATCGATGTCGTCGCAGCCGGCGTGATTGCCCACGATGCCCAGGCCGGTGAAGGGCTGGCCCACCCCACCGCCCTGATCCGCCACATAGGCCCCATAGAGCAGCAGCGCCCCGCGCTCGGCCGCCGCCCCATCGGCGGGGACCACCCCGACCGCCAGCGGCCCCAGGGTGGGCCGGTTGCTGCCCTCGATCTGCACGGTCTCGCCGCGCCACACCACCCGGACCACCGCCCCCGCGGGCCCAGAAAACTCCGTGAAATGGCCCTCTTGGGTGGCCTCGGTCCGCCAGGTCAAGCCCCCCACCACGGTGGCGTCCACCGCCTGCCCGGCGGCGTCAACGGCCGCATCTCCGGCGGCGTCCCCCGCCCCATCACAGCCCAGCAACACCAAGAGCCACGCGCTGCGCATCCCACGCTCCCCCGGCGGATTGACGCCCCGCCACCTGCCGAAGTATCTGCCAACCGATGAAGCTGAGCGAGGCCCTTGTCCTATCGGTCGATACGGAGACCACCGGCTCCGATCCAAGGACCGATCGCGTCGTCGAGCTGGGCGGGGCCTACCTGCGCGGCCGCGAGCGCCTGGGCCCCCCGCTGCGTGCCCTGGTGCACCCGGGCATCTACATCCCGGCGGGCGCCACCAACGTGCACGGCATCCGCAACGAGGACGTCGAGGGCGCCCCCCCCTGGCCGGTCATCGCCGAAAAGTTCAAGCAACACCTCGACTTACAGCCCGTGGTCACCGGCTACAACCTGCTCGGCTTCGACGTGCCCCTCATCAACGCCGAGAACAAGCGCCACGGCCTCGACTGGCTCATGCCCCGGGTGCTCGACACCTTCGTCTTCGCCTGGTGGGGCCACCGCGAGCTGCGCAGCCGCAAGCTCGGCATCGTGTGTGAGCACTACGGCATCGGCCTGCCCGCCGACCAGGCCCACACCGCCGACGCCGACAGCCTCGCCTGCGGCTGGCTGCTCATGGGCATGATCGAAGTGGGCCTGGTGCCCGACGACGTCGAGCGCGCCTTCACCCGCCAGGCCGAGCTCCTCGCGCAGTACGAAGCCGAGCAGGGCCGCTTTGGCCGCTACCTCTACCCCGATCGCGACACCGCCGAGCTGCGGCTGGGCCTGGGCAAGCACACGGGCATCCCCCTGGCCGACGCCGAGGAGGAGTACCTGGTGTGGCTGCTGGGCCGCCCCGATCTGCCCGACGAGGCGAAGTACGCCATCAACAAGAAGCTCGGCCGCGTCGAGCAGCAGAGCTTGTTCTAGCACCCTACTTCTTGATCCCCAGCAGCAGCCCATCCGGCGTGGGAATGCACACCGTGTCGAAGGCCAGCGCCGCCTCCTCGTGCAGGCGCCGCACGGCGGCGGCCACCGGGCTGTCATCGAGCAAGTGCCCGAAAAGATAGGCATTGTCGGCGATCAGGAGCCCACCCGGCCGCAGGTTTCGAGCCGCCCAGCGACCGTAGAAGTCGTAGCCCTCCTTGTCGGCGTCGATGAACACCAGGTCGAAGGGCCCGTGGGCCTCGAGGCCCGGCAGGGCGGCCTGACCCGAGCCCAGCACCACCGTCGCCCGCCCGCTCAGACCGGCGGCCGCCAGGTTCACCTCGGCGGCGGCGGCGTGGGCCGGCTCGATCTCGATGGTCCACAGGTGGCCGTCGGCGGGCAGCGCGCGGGCGATGTGCAGGGCAGAAAACCCAGCCAGCGTGCCCACTTCCACCGCTTTCTTCACCCCGGCCAGCTGGCAGAAGAGGCCCAGCAGGCGGCCCTCCGACGGGCCCACCTGGATGGCCGGCAGCCCCAGGCTGGTGGGGGCCTCGAAGGCCAGCTTCAAGGCCGGGTCGAGGCGGGCATGCAGCCCATCCACCCAGGCCACGATGGCCGCGTCGGCGTAGCGCACGCCTTGCCGGGAGTCGTCGTCGGCCATGGGGCCTCCTTTGGTCAGCGGGTCGGGCGCCAGCGCGCTTCACGCAAAAAACTGCCTTGTAGGTACTCACGCTCGATGACCTGGGCGAGCTCGTCGGCGGTGCGCCATGTCTCCCAGTCCACCCGGATCACCGGCACGGTACGCGAGATGTCCTCGATGAAGTCGAGGTAGTTGCGGTGCAGCGCTTCGAGGTAGGCCATGCTGATGCCCACCTCCACGTCCCGCGAGCGCATGCGGATGCGCTCCATCGAAGATGCGGGCTGCAGATCGAGGAAGACGATCACGTTGGGGCGGCACATGAAGTTGCTCATGTGCCGAAACAGTTGGAGGTAGGTCCGGTAGTCACGCTCGTCCATCAGCCCCTGCTGCACCAGGGTGCGGGCGAAGACCGCGTCCTCGTAGATCGTGCGATCCTGCACCCCGCCGCCACCCCGCCAGATGATCTCCTGGTGCTGCTGGAAGCGCCGGTTGAGCAGGTAGATCTGGGTGGCGAAGGCATAGCGCGCGGTGTCGCGGTAGAAGTCGGCCAGGTACTCGTTGTCCCCCACCGGCTCATAGTAGACCGGCATGCCCAGGTGCTGGCCCAGCGCCGTCGCGAGGGTGGTCTTGCCGGCCCCGATGAGGCCCGCAATGCCGATGAAGATGTCCTGCAAGCCTTCCATGGGCTCCCCTTCCCGGTTCGGTCGAGCTGAGTACCACGAACACCCCATCGCCGTCGCCACAAGAAAAAATCAAATGAAATCATGTACTTGACAAAAGCGTCCCGCTTGACGTTGAAAACCGGTCTCAAAATGGCTAGGGTGCCCAGCGCTCCAACGGTGACCCCATCCACAGGGGACTGGCGCCTCGATGATCATTTGTATATGCGAGGGCGTGAACGACCGGGATGTGCGCCGGATCGTCTCGCAGGGTGCCTGCAACCTCAGCACCCTCAAGCGGCTCTGCGGAGCTGGCGGTGACTGCGGCGCCTGCCGTCCGCAGCTTCGGCGCATGATCCGCGAAACCCCACCCGCCGAGAGCAAGACCTCCGGCGGCTGACCGGAGGCACCATGGCGCGCGAGCCCGACAAGGCCATCATCAACCTGCTCAACGACATCCTGACCGCTGAGCTGACGGCCATCAACCAGTACTTCCTGCACGCCAAGATGTGCGGCGACTGGGGCTACCAGAAGCTGCACAGCTACATCCGCAAGGAGTCCATCGACGAGATGCGCCACGCCGAGGCCCTCATCGAGCGCATCCTCTACCTCAACGGGGTGCCCAACGTGCAGCGGCTGGGCAAGGTCACCATCGGCGAGACGGTCAAGGAGCAGTTCGACCTCGACCTGGCCCTGGAGTACCTCGCCGTGCCCCGCCTGCAGAAGGCCATCGAGGCCTGCCGCACCGCCAACGACGAGGGCACGCGGGTGCTGCTCGAGGGCATCCTGGTGTCGGAAGAAGAGCACATCGACTGGCTCGAGGCCCAGCTCACCCTCATCGAGCAGGTGGGTCTCAACAACTACCTCTCCCAGCAGATCAACCCCTGAGGGCCCATCCCGGCGCTTCGCCGGGATCCCCGCCGAGAACCTCCCTCCCCTTCGGGGGGCATTGCCTCCACCCATCCTCGCCCCGCACAATGCCGTCTCGACACGAGGCCGCATGCACCACCACCACCCGGTTCCCACCATGTCCATCAAATTCGCGATTGGTTTCGCGGCCTTGCACGCCCTGGCCGCCTGCGACAGTGGCGAGGGATCCACCGATGCCGCCCCGGCCATCGATGCGGCCCCCCCCACCGCCGCCCCCCCTCCCCCCTTGACCGGCCGGTTCCACCTGCGCTTCGAGCGCACCGGCGGCGACTGCCCCGCCCACCTGCCGGGGGCCTGGACCGCGGCCCTCGACGAGTCCGGGGGCACGCTGCGCTTCGAGCGCCAGGGCACGGCCCTCGTAGGCACCCGCGACGGCGACGCGGTCGAGGCCAGCGGCGTGGGGGAGACCCAGGTGGGCGGCTGCACCGTGCGCGAGGACACCACCTTCACCGCCACCGTCCGCCCACCGGGCAACGCCTTCACCGCCGTGGGCCGCACCACCTACACACCAGCAGGTGTCTGCGCTTTTTCCACCTGCACCGCCGAGTGGACCGGCCGCGCCGCCCGGGTGGGGGGCACCGCCGACGGGGCCTGGTCCACCCTCGACCTCGATCCCTCCGACACCGCGGTCGAGGCCGCCACCGAGTTTCAAAACGCCGCCTGGTTCGCCACCGCCAGCGCCGGTGGGGGCCGCCTGTGGCGCCTGGTCAACGACGCGGGCGTGCCCAGCCTCACCCCCCAGGTGACCGAGGGATTTCGCAGTGAAGACGCGGAACTGGCCGGCAACAACCAGGCCATCCGCAGCCTGCTCGCCACCCCCGAGCGCCTCTACGCCGGCACCTTCGACGCCCCCGACGGCACCCCGGCGGGCAACGGCTTCGACCTGTGGACCTTCGACGGCACCACCTGGACCGCGCTGACCACCGACGGCCTGGGTGACCCGGCACGGACCGCGGTCGACAGCCTGGCCATGCTCGACGACGTCCTCTACCTGGGCATCCGCAGCGCCGGAGGGGCCCAGATCTGGCGCCAGAATGCTGGATTTTTCGAGCAGGTCTTCCCCGTCGAGGGCGCCGTCGACGCCGCCCACGCCCAGGGACCCCGCGATCCGCGCCACTGCGCCACCGAGGTCACCTCGCTGGTGGTGCACAGCGGGCGCCTGCACGCCGCCCTGGGGGGCGCGGACTGCACCGCCGGGGCCTTCGTCCTGCGCCTCGATAGTCCGCAAGTCCCTGAATGGACTCTGCTTTCTGAGGGGGGCCTGGGGGATGTCACCCGCCACAGCGCCACGCTGGCCAGCGACGGCACCGAGCTCTTCGCCCTCGGTCACGGCCAGAGTGCGGCCATCTTGCGCCACGCTGGCGGCCGCCACTGGGTGACCCACACCACCGACGGCCTGGGCGAGCCGGGTGCCCGCGGAGGGGCGCGCTCCATCCCCCCGCCTGCACGCGGCTTTCTCTTCTTTCCCTTCGATGGCGAGGGCCCGGGCAGCCTCTGGGCCACGCAAGGCGGCGCCGATCCCCGCGATTTCATTCGGATTGCCGGCGGAGAGTCGCTGGCCGACACCCGCCTGGGCCCGGCCGTGGTCTTCGAAGAGCGCCTCTTCGTGGGCACCGCCACCCCCCCGGCGCGCCTCCTGCGGGCCGCCACCTTGCTGGCCGAGCAGGGGGCAGGCACCGTCATCACGGCCCACGACCGCGCCACCACCGCCGCCCGCGGGGCGGGCACCGCCTGCCACCGCAGCGGGGCCTTCTTCAACCCCGCCCTCCAGGCCGACCAGGCCCTCCGGGTGGTGCTGCCCCCCGGGGTCGAGGCCGCGGACGACGTGCTCCTGCCCGCGCTCTATGTGTTGCCCCCCGACCTGAAGGTGCCCCCGCCCGGGGCCGACGCCACCGAGGACGCCCGCGCCCCCCGCCTCGCCGCCTGGCTTGAGGCCGCCGCC
>Ga0075163_10008081_pt1 | contig 13893 bp, 12 predicted proteins | sample JI1023141ADNA_FD_71478 | JGI IMG/M metagenome (GOLD analysis project Ga0075163, IMG submission 71478) | Wastewater effluent complex algal communities from Wisconsin, to seasonally profile nutrient transformation and Carbon sequestration -... | ecosystem: Engineered > WWTP > Effluent > Algae...
GCAGGGCCTTCTCGAGCACCTCGAAGCGCAGGTCGTCGCGCTTGGGCTCGCCGAAGCGCAGGTCGCCGTAGGGGAACGGCTTGTGGACGCCGGTGCGCGCGTAGCCGCGGCGCTGGTAGTAGGCGATCAGCTCGTCGCGCACGTCGATCACCGTCATCCGCAGGACCGGCAAGCCCCAGGTCTCGCCCACCAGCCGCTCGGCGGCGGTGAGGATCGCGCTGCCCAGCCCGCCGCGCTGCAGCCCCGGCGTCACCGCGAACATCCCGAAGTACCCCGCGCCGTCCTCGACGCAGACGTGGGCGCACGCCACCAGCCGGCCGCCGTCGTCGGCGACCAGGACCTGGCTGTGCGCGCGGTCGAGGCAGGCGCGCACGTCGGTCGCGTCGGTGCGCCGCCCGCCCAAGAGGTCGGCCTCGGTGGTCCAGCCCGCGCGGCTCGCGTCGCCGCGGTAGGCCGACTCGACCAGCGCCACCACCGCGGCGACGTCGTCGTGCGTGGCGCGGCGGATCGGGACGGGCGCGACCATGGCGCGCAGCGTAGCAGGCCGCCGTGCTACCACCGCGCGGTGACCACGCTGGTCCGCCCGCTGTCGGCGTTCGCGCCGTGGTCGTTCGATCGCGCGGCGCTGGTGGCGCTCGGCCGGGCGCGCCACGCCGCGTACCGCGACGCGCGGCCGTACCCGCACGTCGTGATCGACGGCCTGCTCGGCGACGCGCGGTCGGCGGCGCTGGCCGCGGCGTTCCCGGCGCCCGACCACCCGCACTGGAAGCGGCGCGATCACGTCGAGCAGGCGGCGCGGCTGTCGCAGCTCGCGCGCAGCGACTTCGCCGACGTCGCGACCGAGCTGCGCTGGCTCCTGGCCGAGCTCGGCGGCCTGGCGTTCCTCGACTTCCTCGCGGCGGTGAGCGGGCAGCGCGGGCTGATCGCCGACCCGCACTTCATCGGCGCCGGCCCGATGGCGACCTTGCCCGGCGGGCACCTCGCGCTGCACGCCGACTTCAACCGCGACAGCGTCCGCCACCTCGATCGCGCGCTCACCGTGCTGTATTACGTGCCGACCGCGTGGGACCCGGCGTGGGGCGGCGACCTCGAGCTGTGGGACCGCGCACGGACGCGCTGCGAGGCGGCGATCGCCCCGGTGCGCGACCGGCTGGTGGTGATGGCGTACGGCGAGGATCACTGGCACGGGCACCCGGCGCCGCTGGCGTGCCCGGCCGGCCACTGGCGCGCCGTGGTCGGCGCCTATTACTACGTGGCACGCGCCGCGCCGGGCGACGACGACCACGCCCACGGCGCGATCTGGGCCCAGCCGTCGACCGCCGGTTGACAAGCCCGCGCCGGCCACTACGGTGTGCGGAATGCTCCACCGCACCTCTCGCATCGTCCTCGCCGTCGCGCTGGCGGCGGCCTCGACCACCGCCGCCTGCAGCCCGTCGCGGCCCGAGGCGACCGATCGGTGGACCACCACCGAGAACACCAACGTCAAGATCGACTGGGACAAGGTCAACGACGCGTACAAGCACGCCGAGGGGCCGGCCGATCTCGAGCGGCGGATCAACGAGATTTACGAGGGCGACGAGGTGGTGTCGATCGCCGTCCACGACACCGACGCCAAGACCCAGGTCGTCACCGGGTTCTTCGACAAGAACACCGACGGCAAGGTCGACGAGCCCGAGAAGATCTTCACGATCACCCGGGTCATCACCGGCGAGGGCGAGGGCCAGTACCAGACCGCCGGCTACGGCCACTACGCCGGCTACACCTCGCCGATGTTCGGCATGGTCTCGGGCATGCTGATGGGCTCGATGCTCGCCAGCATGATGATGCCGAGCTACGTGCCGATGTACACGCAGCCGTACACCACCAGCGCCGCGCGCCACGGCGAGCTGCACCGCCAGCGCTCCAGCTACCGCGCGCAGTACCCCGACCGCTTCGCCAAGAAGTCGGCCACCGGGCGCAGCTACGGCGGCTCGAGCGGCACCAAGCGCACCCCGCCGCGGTCGCGCGGTGGCAGCCGCTTCGGCGGCCGCGCCAGCGCCACGCCGCGCGTCGTCCTGGTCGCGTGACGTCGCCGCGCGCGCTGGCCGACCTGCCGTTCGCGCGGCGCCCGCCGCTCGAGCTGCTCGGCCTCACCGAGGACCGCGCCACCGTCGACACCACCTACGCCGGCTTCGGCTGGACGCTGGTCGACCGGCTGTGGCTCGACGCCGGCGGCGCGCTGACCCGCGTCGATGACGCGCTGGTCCTCGCGCTGCACGCGGCCGACGACGGCGCCGCGCTGGCCGACGACGTCGAGCTCGAGTTCGAGCTGGGCGAGGTCCGGGCCATCGCGCCGCTGTCGGCGTTCCTCGCGCGGTGGCTGCCGCGGCTGCCGACGGCGACGACCGTGGTGCTGGCGCTGTGCAACCCGCACCACGCGCGGCTGCCCGCGCCGGCGGCCGTCGCCGGTCGGCCGGTCTGGTACGGCCGCGGCCCGGTCGACTCCTGGCTCGATCACGCCCCCGATCACGATCGCCTGCGCCTGGTCGCCGCCGCCGGCTGGCACCAGGCCCACACGCCGACATGCCCCGAGGCCCCATGACCCAGCTCATCCGCCGCCCGACGCCGGTCGTCGACGCCGACGCCATCCGCACCTACGCCGGCATCTACGTCTTGAAGAAGATGGACCTCAAGCCCGCCGACGGCGGCCTGGTGTTCCCGATCGGCCTGCCCGCCGAGCTGTCGCCGATCGACGAGGTGCTGGCCGACCTGTCGAGCCGCGGCCTGGTCGAGATGAGCCGGTGGCGCGATCGCTGGAACCTGACCAAGGCCGGCCTCGCCCACCTGGCCGATCTGATCGACGAGGCCACCGATCTGATCGACGAGTTCGACGACGACGAGCTGCCCGACGTCGTCGCCGAGCTGCGCCGCCGCAACCTCGATCCGCTGCGCGCGCGGTTCCTGTGGGGCTGGTACGACGGCGAGTTCGACGACCTGCTCGAGTTCCAGCGCCAGCGCGGCGTCGCCGAGCCGCAGCCGCTGTGGGCGTACTACCTGACCGACGACGAGTTCTACGCCGAGCTGGCCCGCGACCTCGCCTAGGCCGGGGCGTTTGGCCGCAGGGCGCGGCGCTGGCCGGCGCGCCGCCGGCCGGTAGGATGGGGCATGGCGTCGACGGCCAAGAGCAACGTCCGGATCCAGGCGGTGGTGGTCGCGGTCGGCGTCGTGCTGCTCGCGATCAAGTTCACCGCGTGGAGCCTGACCCGCAGCAACACGATCTTGAGCGACGCGCTCGAGAGCATCGTCAACGTCACCGCCGGGGCGTTCGCGCTGTACAGCCTGTGGTTCGCAGCGCAGCCGCGCGACCGCGAGCACCCCTACGGCCACGGCAAGATCGAGTTCATCTCGGCCGGCATCGAGGGCGGGCTGGTGATGGTGGCCGGCGGGCTGATCATCTGGCGCGCGGTGCAGGCGCTGCTCGCGCACCAGCAGCTCCACGATCTGGGCATCGGCATCGCGCTGACCAGCGCCGCCGGCGGGCTCAACCTGATCATGGGGCTGGTGCTCGAGCGGCGCGGCCGCCGCGCGCACTCGATCACCATGGAGGCCAGCGGCGCGCACCTGCTCAGCGACGCGTGGAGCACCGTCGCGATGGTGGTCGGGCTGGTGCTGATCCGGATCACCGGGATCGTCTGGCTCGATCAGCTGTTCGCGATCCTGTTCGCCTTCTACATCATCTTCACCGGGCTGCGGGTATTCCGCCGCTCGGTGGCCGGCATCATGGACGAGGCGGACCACGAGCTGGCCGGCAAGGTGATCGCGCAGCTCGAGGCGGCGCGCCGTCCGCCGTGGATCGACGTCCACAACTTCCGCACCATCACCTACGGCGCGGTGCTGCACGTCGACTGCCACGTGACCTTGCCCTGGTACTACACGCTGGCTCAGGCCCACCAGGAGATCACCGCGATCGAGCGGCTGGTCAACGGCCACGATCGCGAGGTCGAGCTGTTCATCCACATGGACCCGTGCGTGCCGGCGTCGTGTCGCATCTGCACCGTCGCCGACTGCCCCGAGCGCCAGTCGCCCCACGAGCGCCGCGTGCCGTGGGCGCTCGAGACCGTGCTGGCCGACGCGCGCCACGGCGTCGCCGAGACCGCCCCGGCCGTCGAAGCGCGCTCATAATCGCCGCGATTCCGTGGGGATGCGAGGCGGGGCCGGGGCCCCGAATCCTTTGCGCGACCGGCGGCTCATACGCGCTCGATGTCCCGCGTAACGAGCCTCGTCGTCCTCGGTGGTGCGCTCCTGGCGCTCACCGCCTGCCATGATGAACCCCGCGCCGTCACGCCGGCCGCGCTGCCGACGATCGCCGTGCAGACGCAGCCGGCCCGCGCCGAGGCCCCGGTGCGCGGCGTCCACGCGGTCGGCGCGGTGCGCGCGCAGGAGCGCGTCGAGATCGCGCCCAGCGTGATGGGCAAGATCACCGAGCTGCGCTGCGTGATCGGCGAGCGGGTCGCGGCCGGCGACGTCGTCGCGCGGCTGTCGGTCCGCGAGCTGGCGGCCCGGGTCGATCAGGCGCGCGAGGCGCTGGCCAACGCCAAGCTCGAGCTCGAGCGCGGCGGCAAGCTGATGGCGCAGCGCGCGATCCCCGGCGCCGAGTACGACGCGCTGGCGTCGCGCCACCGCATCGCCACCGCCGGCCTGGCCGAGGCCGAGACCATGGCGCGCTACGCGACGGTGCGCGCGCCGATCGCCGGCGTCGTCACCGCCAAGCGGGTCAACGCCGGCGACATGGGCCTGCCGGGCCAGCCGCTGTGCGTGATCGAAGATCCGTCGTCGTTCCGCTTCGAGGCGACGATCCCCGAGACGCTGATCCGCCACGTCGCCGTCGGCGCGCGGCTCGACGTCAAGCTCGACATGCTCGACCACGCGGTGGCGGCGCCGGTCGTCGAGATCGCGCCCACCACCGACGCGGCCAGCCGCACGGTGCTGGTCAAGCTGACGCTGCCCGCCGATCCCACGCTGCGGGTCGGCGCCTTCGGCCGGGTGCTGGTGCCGTCGGTGGCGACGCCGATCGTCACGGTGCCGGCCGGCGCGGTGCGCCGCCTCGGCCAGCTCACGTCGGTGTTCGTCGCGCACGGCGGCAAGGCCCAGCTCCGGCTGGTCCGCGTCGGCCGCACGCTCGGCGACGGCGCCGACGCCCGCGTCGAGATCACCGCCGGGGTCCAGGCCGACGACGCGATCGTCGTCGACCACCTCGAGGCGCTGGTCGACGGCCAGCCGATCACCACCGGCGCCGGCGGGAGCCCGTCGTGAGCGCCGCCGCGCCGAAGCTCGGCCTGGCCGGCGGCCTGGCCAAGGCGTTCATCAACTCCAAGCTGACGCCGCTGTTGATCATCGTGTCGATCCTGCTGGGCGTCGGCGCCGCGGTGATCCTGCCGCGCGAGGAGGAGCCGCAGATCAAGGTGCCGATGGTCGACATCATGGTCACCATGCCGGGCGCCTCGGCGGCCGAAGTGGAGCGGCGGGTCAGCTCGCCGATCGAGCGGCTGTTGTGGGAGATCGAGGGCGTCGAGTACGTCTACAGCACCAGCCAGCCGGGGCGGGCGATGGTGATCGTCCGCTTCAAGGTCGGCGAGGACGTCGAGCGCTCGCTGGTCAAGCTGCACCAGAAGCTGATGGGCAACGCCGACAAGATCCCGCCGGGCGCGTCGGCGCCGCTGGTCAAGGCGCGGTCGATCGACGACGTGCCGATCCTGGCGCTGACGTTCCACTCGCGGCGCTACGATCACCAGGAGCTGCGGCGGGTCGCCGCCGAGGTCGAGGCGCAGGTGAAGCGCACCGCCGACGTGTCGGAGACCAAGCTGATCGGTGGCCTGCGTCGGCAGATCCGCGTCCACCTCGATCCGATCGCGCTGGCGTCGCGCAACCTCGGCCCCGGCGACGCGTGGATGGCCGCGCTGGCCGCCAACCACCAGGCCCGGGTCGGCGCGTTCACCGCCCACGATCAGGACGTGATCGTCGAGGCCGGCGGCTTCTTCTCCGACGCCGCCGACGTCGGCGCCACGGTGGTCGGCGTCTACGGCGACGTGCCGGTCCACCTGCGCGACGTCGCGACCATCGAGGACGCCGCCGAGGACGTCGCTCAGTACGTGTTCTTCGGCCAGGGCGCGGCCCGCGGCGGCGGCGCCGAGCAGCCGGCGGTGACGCTGTCGGTGGCCAAGCGCCCCGGCACCAACGCCATCGTCGTCGCCGACGCCGTGCTGGCCCAGGTCCGCCGCCTGCAGGGCACCGTGATCCCGGCCGACGTCGAGGTGACGATCACCCGCAACTACGGCGAGACCTCGGCCGAGAAGTCCAACGAGCTCTTGCTGCACATGGCGATCGCCGTGGTCAGCGTGTCGCTCCTGGTGCTGGTGATGCTGGGCTGGCGCGAGTCGCTGGTGGTGGCGATCGCGATCCCGTCGACGTTGGCGCTGACGCTGCTGGTGTTCTACCTGGTCGGCTACACGCTCAACCGGATCACGCTGTTCGCGCTGATCTTCTCGATCGGCATCCTGGTCGACGACGCGATCGTCGTCGTCGAGAACATGGTCCGCCACCGCGACCTGCCCGAGAACCGCGGGCGCAGCCTGCGCGAGGTCGCGATCACCGCGGTGGCCGAGGTCGGCAACCCGACGATCCTCGCGACCCTGGCGGTGATCGGCGCGATCGTGCCGATGGCGGCGGTCGGCGGGCTGATGGGGCCGTACATGCGGCCGATCCCGGTCGGCGCCAGCGCGGCGATGGCGTTCTCGCTGCTGATCGCGTTCGTGGTCACGCCGTGGGCGGCGGCCCGGCTGCTGGGCGGCGGCGCGGCCCACGGCCACGCCGAGAAGGAGAGCCGGCTGACCCGCGCCTACCGCTGGATCATGCGGCGGCTGGTCACCCGCGCGATCTGGCGCTGGGGCTTCTTCGCGGTGATCGGCGCGCTCCTCGCCGGCGCCATCGCGCTGGTGCCGACCCGCGCGGTGCTGGTGAAGATGCTGCCGTTCGACAACAAGAGCGAGCTCGACGTCGTGGTCAACATGCCCGAGGACGCGTCGCTCGAGCGGACCGCGGCGGTGGCCCGCGAGATCGCCGCGGCGATCCGCGATCAACCCGAGGTGCTCGACTACCAGGTCTACGTCGGCACCGCCTCGCCGTTCACCTTCAACGGCCTGGTGCGCCACTACGACATGCGCCGCGGCCCGGCGGTGGCCGACGTGCAGATCAACCTCCTGCCCAAGCACGCCCGCAGCGCGCAGAGCCACGACATCGCGCGGCGCATCCGGCCGCTGGTGGTCGCGGTCGCCAAGAAGTACGGCGCGCGCACCGCGGTGGTCGAGGTGCCGCCGGGGCCGCCGGTGCTGCAGACGCTGGTGGCCGAGGTCTACGGCCCGACGCCGCAGGTGCGGCAGCGGCTGGCCGCGCAGCTGCGGGCGATCTTCGAGAGCACGCCCGGCGTGGTCGACGTCGACTGGTACCTGGAGTCGCCGCAGCCCAAGGTGCGATTCGCGATCGACAAGGAGAAGGCGGCGCTGCACGGCATCTCCCCCGACGACGTCGCCACCGCGCTGCGGATCGCCACCGACGGCGCGCCCGCCGGGTTGTTGCACGCGCCGGCCGAGCGCGAGGACGTGATGGTCATGCTCGACGTCGCCGACCCGCTGGTGGCGTCGACCGCCGACCTCGCGGCGCTGCGGCTGCGCGCGCCGGCCACCGGCGCCACCGTGCCGCTCGGCGAGCTGGTGAAGCCGGTCGACGTCGACGAGGACCGCAGCATCTATCACAAGAACCTGCTGCCGGTGGTCTACGTCACCGGCGACGTCGCCGGCGGCGCCGAGAGCTCGGTCTACGCGATCTCGGCGATGAACAAGCGGATCGGCAGCTTCGAGGGCCAGCCGGTCGAGGTGTTCAACCTGCAGATGCCCAAGGACGACGCGCGGCCCGCGATCAAGTGGGACGGCGAGTGGCAGGTCACGCTCGAGGTGTTCCGCGATCTCGGCCTGGCCTTCGCGGTGGTGATGATCGTGATCTACGGCCTCTTGGTCGGCTGGTTCAAGTCGTTCACGACGCCGCTGGTGGTGATGGCGGCCATCCCGTTCTCGCTGGTCGGCATCCTGCCGGCCCACGCCGGCATGGGCGCGTTCTTCACCGCGACGTCGATGATCGGCTTCATGGCCGGTGCCGGCATCGTCGTGCGCAACTCGATCATCCTGGTCGACTTCATCGAGCTGCGCCTGGCCGAGGGCATGCCGCTCACCGAGGCGGTGGTCGACGCCGGCGCGGTGCGGTTCCGGCCGATGCTCCTGACCGCGATGGCGGTGGTCGCCGGCTCGGCGGTGATCCTGTTCGATCCGATCTTCCAGGGCCTGGCGATCTCGCTCCTGGCCGGCGAGATCGCGTCGCTGTTCATCAGCCGCATGGCGGTGCCGGTGCTGTACGCGATGCGCGGTCGGTGGATCGAGCGGCGCGGCGGGCCCGGCGCGCTGGCCGACATGACGGTGGTGGCCGCGCCGACGACCGCCGCGCCGACGACCGCCGCGCCGACGACCGCCGCGCCGACGACCGCCGCGCCGCCCGAGGCGTCCGGCGACACGCCGCCGCGCTGAGCCCGCGTCGGGCTGCGACATGGTGCCGTCTTCCCTCGCGCCGCGCGCGGCGTATGGTGCGCCCGAGATGCGCGCGCGTCGGCTGTACCGCCTGAGCCTGCTGGCGCTCGTGGCGGTGGCGTTCGCGCTGCAGCCGGCGCTCGCCACGGCGATCGCCCGCGACGCCGCCCGCGCCGCGGCGTGCTGCTGTCCCGATCCGCGCACCTGCCCGTGCCACGATCACGGCGACGCGACCGACGCCGGCATCCGCCCGTGCGGCAGCAGCGAGCCCGGCGCGTTGCCGGTCGCCGCGCCCGCGCTGGTGCCCGCGCCGTGGACGCCGCGGCTGGTCGCGCCGATCGCGGTCGACGCGCCGCTCGGCCACCGCGGGGTCGGCCCCGCCGAGCGCCCGACCCGGCCGGTGACGCCACCCTTCTAGCGGCCGGCGTCCGCGGTTCGCGTTCGTGAGCGGTCGACGTGGTCGGTCGCGGCGTGCTCGCCGCGTCGCGGTCACACGCGCCGCCGTTGCTCTCGTCCTCATCACCGGACGCGGCGTCGCCGCGTGCGGAGGTCTCTCATGTCCATGGTCCTGTCCTCGCGTGCTCTCCTCGCGTGCGCCCTCGGCGCGTTCACCCTCGTCGCCTGCAGCGACGAACACTCCCACGACCACGGCGTCGACGCCGCGCCGCCGGTGATCGACGCCGCGCCCGACGCGCCCCCGGCGGCGGCGTCGGTGACGCTCGCGCTGACCCACCTGGTCGCTGGCGCGCCGGTCGCGATCGGCACCACCACGCCCTACACCAACACCGCCGGCAACGCGTTCGGCGTCACCATCGTGCGCTACTTCATCAGCGACGTCACGTTGACCTACGCCGATCAGCAGGAGCGCCGCATCGCCGGCGTCCATTACGTCGATCACGATCTCCCGGCCACCCTCGCGTGGCACCTGGCCGACGACCTGCCGACCGGCCCGCTCGCGTCGGTCGCGTTCACGATGGGGCTGGCGCCGGCGAACAACGTCACCGGCGCCTTCACCGCGCCGCCCGAGTCGCTGATGGAGTGGCCGGTGATGATGGGCGGCGGCTACCACTACCTGAAGTTCGAGGGCCGCTACGTCGACCGCAGCGCGGCGCCGTTCAACTTCAAGGTCCACGCCGGCCCCTTGCAGGGCACCGACTACTCGTTCCCGGTGGTGCTCGACGCGACCGGCCACACCGTCGGCGCCGCCGGCGCCACGCTGCCCGTGCAGATGAACCTCGAGCGCTGGTTCGGCGCGTGGGACCTGAACGACTACTTCAACGCCGCGCACCCCGGGATCATGGGCGACGCCGCGGCGCAGGCCGCGCTGCGCGCCAACGGCGCCGCGGTGTTCACGCTGGGGCCGTCGTGAGGTCGCGGCTCGTCGCGGCGGTCGTGGCGCTCGGCGCGGCGGCGTGCACCGCCAGCGATCCGCCGCCGGCGCCCTACGACCTGCCGCTGCCGCCCGGGTTTCCGCCGATGGCGGTGCCCGCCGACAACCCGACCACCGAGCCCGGCGTCGCGCTCGGGCGCCAGCTCTACCACGACGTGCGGCTGTCGCCGGACGGGCGACGGGCGTGCGCGAGCTGTCACCGCCAGGACCGCGCGTTCACCGATCCTGCCGCGCCGGGCGTGCTGCCCCACGTCAACCTGGCGTGGTCGCGCAACTTCCTGTGGGACGGCCGCTTCGTCGGCACGCTCGAGGAGGCGATGGTCATGGAGGTCGAGGACTTCTTCCAGACCGACGTCGCGCGCCTGGCCGAGCCCGACCTCGAGGCGATGTTCGCCGCCGCCTTCGGCACGCCCGAGATCACCACCACCCGCGCCGCTTACGCGCTGGCGCAGTTCCAGCGGACGCTGACCTCGGGCGCCGCGCCCTACGATCGCTACTGGGCCGGCGACGCCAGCGCGCTCGACGCCGCCGCGCAGCGCGGCCTCGCCCTGTTCTACAGCGAGCGCGCCGAGTGCTTCCACTGCCACGGCACCCGGCTGTTCACCGACAACCAGTTCCACAACATCGGGCTCGACGCCGACGTCGCCGGCACCGGGCGCGGCGCGATCACCGGCGCGGCCGGCGACGACGGTCGCTGGAAGACGCCGACCCTGCGCAACGTCGCGCTGACCGGGCCGTACATGCACGACGATCGCTTCGCGACGCTCGAGGAGGTCGTCGCCTTCTACAGCAGCGGCGTGGCGCTGTCGCCGACGCTCGACACGATCATCCGCATCGGCGGGTTCCAGCTCACGCCCGAGGAGCAGGCCGACCTGGTGGCGTTCCTGCGCAGCCTGACCGACGAGGCGTTCGTCACCGATCCGCGCCTCGGCCCGCCGCCGTAGCCGCGCCGGCGCGGGCGGCAGCCGCTACACTCGCCGGCGATGGCAGCCAGCGAGTGTGACGTCGTCCTGATCGGCGCGGGCATCATGAGCGCGACGCTCGGCGCGCTGTTGCGCAAGCTCGACCCGGGCCTGCGCATCGTCACCTTCGAGCGGCTCGACCGCGCCGCGGCCGAGAGCTCGGACGCGTGGAACAACGCCGGCACCGGCCACGCCGGCTACTGCGAGCTGAACTACACGCCGGCCGCCGCCGACGGCACCGTCGACTGCGGCAAGGCGATCAAGATCGCCGGGCAGTTCGCCACCAGCCTGGCGCTGTGGCGGGCGCTGGTCGAGGCCGGCGATCTGCCCGATCAGCCGTCGTTCATCCGCCGGGTGCCGCACCTGTCGTTCGTCGAGGGCGACGCCGACGTGGCGTTCCTGCGCGCCCGGGCGCGGCAGCTCGCGACCTCGCCGCTGTTCCACGATCTCGAGTACAGCGAGGACCGCGCCCAGCTCGCCGAGTGGATGCCGCTGGTGATGGACGGCCGGGCCGCCGATCGCCCGGTCGCGGCGACCCGGATGGCGCGCGGCACCGACGTCAACTTCGGCGCGCTCACCCGCAGCCTGTTCACCTGGCTCGACGCCGCGCCCGGCTTCGCGTTGCGCCTCGAGCACGAGGTCGTCGATCTGCGCAAGGACGGCGCCGGCTGGGCGGTCGACGTGCGCGACCTGGCCACCGGCGACGAGCGCACCGTGCGCGCGCGGTTCGTGTTCATCGGCGCCGGCGGCTACTCGCTGTCGTTGCTCGAGCAGTCGGGCATCCCCGAGGCCCGCGGCTACGGCGCGTTCCCGGTGAGCGGGCAGTGGCTGCGTTGCACCAACCGCGACGTCATCGCGCGTCACCACGCCAAGGTCTACGGCCAGGCCGAGGTCGGCGCGCCGCCGATGAGCGTGCCGCACCTCGACACCCGGTGGATCGGCGACACCCAGGAGCTGTTGTTCGGGCCCTACGCCGGCTTCACGACGCGCTTCCTGAAGGAGGGATCGATCTTCGACTTCCTCGGCTCGATCGGCATCCACAACGTCCGCGCGGTGGTGAGCGCCGGGCTCGAGAACCTCGAGCTGACCCGCTACCTGGTGGGCCAGGCGATGCTGTCGACCGAGGAGCGGGTCGCGATGCTGCGGCGCTACTGCCCGAGCGCGCGCGCCGATGACTGGGAGGTCCAGGTGGCCGGCCTGCGCGTGCAGATCATCAAGAGCGACGGCCGGGGCGGCGGCGACCTGAAGTTCGGCACCGAGGTGGTGACCAGCGCCGACGGCACGATCGCCGCGCTGCTCGGCGCGTCGCCGGGCGCGTCGACCGCGGTGGCGATCATGCTCGAGCTCCTGGCCCGCTGCTTCCCGACGCGGTGGGCGTCGCCCGAGTGGCGCGCCACGCTGGCGACGCTGGTGCCCGGCGCGGCCTGATCGGTCAGCGCGCGTCGAGCCGGCGCGCCGACATCCACGCCAGCGCGGTCATCGCCGCGAGCAGCTCGGGCAACATCACCAGCGGGCCGAAGTACACCGCGGCCAGCGCGGTCAGCCCGGCGACGCCGTACGCCAGCGGCGGGCCGCCGATCGACAGCACGGCGTAGACCCGCAGCCGACGATCGGGGAACTCCAGCGCCCAGGCGATCAGCAGCGCGTCGCCCAGCGCCCAGCCGCCGAGGTACGGCAGGTGCTGCGCCGCCGGGGCCAGCGCGGTCAGCGTCAGCGTGCCGACGCTGGTCACGCCGACGATCGCGCCGACGAAGCGCCGCAGCCCGGGCTCGCGCCAGCGCTCGGCCAGCTCGCCGCCGAACCAGTACAGCCCGACCGCGGTCGCCACCAGCGTCTCGGGGCTCGGCAGCGCGAACACCCAGGTGACCAGCCGCCACACCTCGCCGCGCCACACCCGCGCCGGCACCAGCGCCAGCGCGCCGAAGCCCTCGGTGAGCGCGCCGCCGAGCGACAGCGCGAAGGTGGCCGCGAGCAGCGCGGCGACCGTCGGCGAGAACCAGCGCGGCAGGCCGGTGACCATGGCGCACGATAGCCGATCGCCGGCTTATGATCGCGCGCGAATGGCGCCGCCGCTCAAGCTGCCGATCACCAACGCCCTGATGGGCAGCGACTACACCGGCGTGATCGAGGTCGGCGCCGCCGGCACGCGCGTCGCGGTCATCCTCGACACCGGCTCGAGCACGCTCGCCGTCGACGGCCAGCACGTCGATCCGCTGGCGTCCCCCGACGCGCGCACGACCAACCTCGCCCAGGCGGTGAGCTACGGCGCCGGCGGCTGGCTCGGCGCGGTGGTGCAGACCGCGGTCGCGCTCGCGCCCGACGTGCGGCTGCCGGCGGTCAACGTCGCCGTCACCTACGCCGAGGGGGCCGGCATGTTCGGCGGCGCCCAGGGCATCCTCGGGCTGGCCTACGCGCCGCTCGACACCGCGTACGTCATGCCCGGCGACACCTGGGCCGCGAAGTACCCGCCAGCGCAGCTCGCGACCGCCGCGCCGATCGAGCTCGCGCCGTACTTCACGCAGCTCGAGCAGGCCGGCGTCGTCGGCAACACCTTCGCGCTGTACACCAAGCGCGCCACCGTCAGCCTCGCCACCGCCGACCCCGCGACCGATCCGCTCAACCACGGCGTGCTGGTGATCGGCGGCGGCGCCGAGGCCACCGAGCTGTACACCGGCGGCTTCACCGCGATCGCGGTGGTCGACGACCGCTGGTACAACACCAACCTCGTCGCGGTGCAGGTCGGCGATCGACCGCCGATCGCGGTGGCGCCGACGCCGGCCGGCAGCCCGCTGGTGTCGAACTCGATCATCGACAGCGGCACCAACTGCCTGCTGTTCGATCAGCCGCTGTTCGATCAGCTGGTCGCGGCGTTCGCGGCGATCGACCCGGCCTTCGCGACCGCGCTCGGCGCCCACGCGGTCGGCGGCGCCGG
>Ga0075163_10008082_pt1 | contig 13893 bp, 14 predicted proteins | sample JI1023141ADNA_FD_71478 | JGI IMG/M metagenome (GOLD analysis project Ga0075163, IMG submission 71478) | Wastewater effluent complex algal communities from Wisconsin, to seasonally profile nutrient transformation and Carbon sequestration -... | ecosystem: Engineered > WWTP > Effluent > Algae...
GGTGGCCGAAATACATGCCGGTGCTGCAAGTGGTGTTGCTGAAACAACAACAGACAACCAAGTAAATGTGTTTCCGAATCCTGTGACTGAAAGTTTTACGGTAGCGTTTACATTGGAAGAAAGCACCATGGTGGATATTTCGGTTATGGATTTGAATGGCAAGCTGGTACAATCCTTGTATATTGGCAAAGCAACATCAGGAAGCAATACGTTCTCTTTCAATAAAGCAAACTTAGCAAAAGGAACTTATTTTTTAATGATTAAGAACAACACTAAAATTATAAAAAATGAAAAAATTATTATTGCCAATTAGTTTTTGTGTAGTTGTTTTTGGGTTGATTGTAGCTTGTCAGAATTCAAAAAAAACAAATGATAGCGTTGCTGCAGAATCGAAACCGGTAGGAACAACAACGGTTACGAAGGACAGTTCATCAGTATCCGGAACAGCAGGAGGAGGGAAGGGAATTAATAAGGATTCGTTAGCACCTTCAGGAACTGGAACAGCGATTATTCATCCCGTTCCCAATCAAGAAAAAATTGATTCGATAAAAAAGGCAAAAACCAAGAAAGAAAATTAATATGTAGTATCTTAATGTTTGTGAACGTTCCTTGCAGCAATGTAAGGGACGTTTTTTTATTTATTGTTCTCCTTGTTCGCAAATGCAGATTCTTTCTAAATAACCACTCGTTTATCATCATTTCATAAATAATCCTACTTTTGCGCAACTATTAAAACTCATACTCATGTCTATCAGCGCATCCTTAAAAGAAAGAAACTCCGGATTATGTGAATTGTGTAATGCAGAAAATGCAACCCACGAATATACTGTTACTCCTAAAAATGACGATTCAATCGATAACCAAGTGGCTTTGTGTTCAACCTGTTTGGAATCCCTTGATAAAACGGATGCTGGTTTTCACTGGCGTTGTTTGGAAGGTAGCATTTGGAATCCGCAAGCGAGTGTTCAAGCATTGAGCTACCGCATTTTACAAAATTATAAAAACGAAGATTGGGCAAGTAATTTAATGGCATCCGTGGATTTGGATGAAAGTACCATTCAGTGGGGCATGACAGCTTTTGAGGTGCCGGATGTGCACACCGATGCTTTTGGAAACAAATTGGAAAATGGTGATACGGTTGTATTAACACAACAATTGAATGTGAAAGGAACGAGCTTTTCAGCTTCCAAAGGAACAGTAGTAAAGAAAATTAAATTGGTACACGACAATAGCGAACAAATTGAAGGTAAAATCAATGATCAAACCATTGTGATTTTAACCAAGTTTGTAAAGAAATCGTTATAGATTAGCCCTTATTCTAAATGAAAAGGCAACAAAATGTCATTTCTCCGGTTGGAGGGATGACATTTTTTTTGTTCTTTATGAATGTTTCAAGCTATTTTCAACGAAATGGGAAGGATGAGTATATTTATTCTTTAAAAGCATGCAACCATTTTTAATTTTAGCGTTTTTAGTTTAGAACAAAACAAAAATGACATTCGATACAGAAAAGATATTGCAAGGTTGCAAAAATGGAGAAAGTAAATCCTTTAAGGAGCTTTACAATCTTTATGCAAAGGCAATGTTTAACATCAGTGTTCGGATATTGAACAATAAGAATGAGGCAGAAGATGTACTGCAGGAATCTTTTCTAAAAGCATTTCAAAATATACACGTGTTTGATAAACAAGCTGCATTCGGTGGCTGGTTAAAAAGAGTTGTCATTAATAAATCCATTGATGTTATCAGAAAACAGAAAGAGACGATTATTTCGTTGGATGAATTGGTGGATATTCGCTCGGATGACGCTGAAACGAAACAGGAAGAGGATGCAATGGATTATGATGTGGAAATGATAAAGGAATCCATTCAAAAATTATCGGATGGATATCGCATAGTGCTGACCCTTTATTTATTTGAAGAATTTACTCACAAGGAAATCGCTGCAACATTAAATATTTCCGAAGGGACATCCAAATCGCAGTATAACCGCGCTAAGAAGAAGTTAATCGAATTCATTCAGTTAAAAAACAAGAGTCATGTTATCTAATCTCGAAAAATATATAAAAATGAACAGAAACCAGTTTGACACACTTCGTCCATCAGATGCACTGTGGGCTAAAATTGACAAGAGCTTTACTCAATCCGTTGTTGTGAAAAGTAAGTTTTCATGGTTAAAGTATTTTGTCTTTGGGGCATCCATGATTGCTTTAGTTGCATATCTGAAAACGTCTTCGACTTCAACTAACGTCACTTCGGAGCTTCCGAAAAAAGAAACGTTGATTTCAACAACACTTCTTACAGATACAGTGGAAACAAGTCCAGCATCGGAAATAAATCCGGTTGAAAAAGGAATGCTTTTACAGAAAAGCGCCTTGCCAATAGAGCAGATAGAAACCGAAGAAATAACTTGCGGAGATGTCGGTTATATGGAGTATTCTGAAAGCAATGAATTGGATGAAGGTGCTGAAGAATCGGATGGAGATGGAAGTGGATCAGAATTCACACCGATAAACCCTGTAAACACGTCTTCTAAGCAAAATTCTAACTTCACGGTGGATACATTGTTTCAAGGAGTAAAAACGTTGGAAATTATTTGTAATACGTTTGATGTTGATGTTAAAACCCATCAGGGTAATCAGGTTTTCTTTAAAGCCAATGTAACCACTGTTAATAAAGGTATTGTAAAAGGAAAAACAATATACAATACCATTTATGAGCGCAAAGATTCAACCCTAATTATTACCATTAACTCAAGTTGTAATACCATTGTTATTGGGAGCAGCACGGTAAAAAATCCGAATCTATACTTTGATGTACCTGAGCATACGAATGTTATTGTTACAAATGCTTATGGCAATGTATCTGCAAATGGTCTGAAAGGAGCGATTTGTAATTTACAAGCAAAGTCAGGCAAAATGAACGTTGAGAATATTGAAGCGAACACCAAACTGATTGCAAATTATGGAGATGTTACAGTTTCAAATATCAAAGGAAATTTAACAGCGCTTGTAAAATCCGGTGATTTATCCGTAACCACGGTTTTTGGAAATCTGGATATCAAATCAACCTACGGAAGTCAGGTATTAGCGGATATTCATGGGAATATCAATATTTCCAGCACTTCAGGGAATGTGAAAATTCGAAAATTAAAAGGGAATATTGAATTATATGCTGTTTATGGGGATGTACATCTGGAAGATTGTATTGGAAATTTGAATATTCAAGCAACATCCGGTGATGTAAAGGGGAAAAATATTGAATTACTCGAACGGATGAATACTACCAGTATCTATGGTAGCGTGGATATTCAATTGGCAAATGAACTGAATAGTTTAAGTTTTGATTTAAAAACTACTTATGGTGACATCACCATTGATAAAAATGGGCAACACCTGCGTGAAGCGAATAGTTTGGTACTTAATAATGGAAAAATTACAGTAAAAGGGATTACTACATCCGGTGACCAGTACTACAAATAAGGTTGATTGATTGCATGGGAAGGGGAGCATTTTATTGGAGTTATTATTCGTAGCATTTTGATTATTCCGGCTCCCTTTCTTTTTTATGAATTTGGTAAGAATGATGATTCAGCATTCAAGATTGTTTTGTATTTCCCAATAATACATTGCTCCAGCCATATTTATCTTTTTTGATTTTCCAGATAAATCCATCAATAAAATAATGCAGGACTTGCGGCAACGCAAGTAAAGGGATTATTAAACTCATAATGCTTTTATCAGTTGTTAAATCGGGAAGGAAATTGGATGTGGGAAACACGAGTGCATGTTCTTTCCAAACGAATCCATCCCACAGCAATTCTTCAACATAGGCCAGCGCAAAAATAAATCCAAGAAAAAGTAGAATGTTACGTGGTGTAAAAAACAATGCAATTCGATTTTGTTTTTCTTCCAATTGCGTTTTTTGTTTGTTGCCAAATGCCCATACTAAAGCAAAGTAAGGAATGCCATGACTCACCACATTTAATAACGTAAATGTTAAATCGCCTTTAAAATAAACAATGCCCATGTACCACGAAACGATGGTTCCTAGCATCAATGCGTTTTTAGGAAGGTTGAATGTATTGCTTTTAATCGAAAAATAGATTTCTTTTACGGTATACGTTATTAGAATGATTATATACAGTACCGTGAAAATTGGAATCCACTCAGGACGATTTAGGTATAAAAAATCATTTTCGATAAACCAATTGAATTGCTGTGGTCCTTGCAAATGCCAATGGATAATTGGATATAAAGTGGATGCATAAATGGTGACGGTATCGATGCGTTTGGAAAATAAAGAAGCAGTCTCGTTTCGGGCATACAAGCGCATAAAGCCGTATTGCTGACGAATGAAATGAAATACTGCCAAATAAGCCATGGCTCTCCAGAAAATTACAGGATGGATGGAATGTAAAAACACTCCGAGGATGTATAATAAAAGCGGGCTGCCATAAAAGAGTAGTTTGTTTTTTGCAATTGTTTCTTTGTCCATGTATGTGCGGTAAATGGTGCTATACACATGTCCCACATCAATTAATACCACGAGTAAAAACCAAACCCATTCGTTGTTTTCATTCGCTTTATTAAAAAAGCTTTTGAAAAAGTAGATGATACAAAGGCATAAAAAGGGGGGAAGCAGTATAAATACTGTATCGTACCAAGGTGATTTAATCCATGTATGTTTAGCTGTTGGCTGCATGTGATTGTTTTAACAGCTGGTTGGCAGCAGTGATGCCTCGGTGAAAAGCTTGTTCGAAAATGGAAATACCACTTATGTCGGAGTGTGCAAAAAATAAAGTATCGAATCCTTTTTCAAGCAGAAGGCGTGAAGGATTGGTTTTAAAGTTTTTAGCCGGACTAATCATTCCGTGTCCGAGTACATTCACTTCAATGTCAAGTATGTTTTTTTCAATTGTAGGATGAACTTGTTTTAAGTCGTCTACGATAAATTTTTTCCAATACTGTTCATCTTTTTGATACAGTGCCTCCCGTTCTGTCTTGGGTACTTGTTCCGAAAAATTATAATAGTAGGTAATCACAGTTTTGTCCGAATGTTGATCAAAGTTTTGATGGCAAGCATTTACATAGCCTAGCGACTTGGAGTTGTAAAGAACATTGTCCCAAGCAAGGTGATGTGTGGCATTTAGATCCTGTTTCTTACTTAGGCTGATGTTGGCGACTATCCAAGGGTAATAGGCAAAATCATTGTAATTGATATCTGTTTCAAAAGCGAGGATCCGTTTGTTTACAAATTGAGGTGTGGCCATAATTACATTGTCGCAAACATATTTGGTGCTCGTATTTTTTACAACATCGAATACATAACAGTTCCATTTATTGTTTTCTTTCTCAACTTTATAGGTCAGTTGTTGTGTAAACAGATGGTTTTGTAAATTCGTTTCCAGTTTTTTTGTTAGAAAGTTATTTCCTTCGGGCCATGTTAAAACATCGGGTGAAGCGGCATTTGCGGCTTTCCCATTTCTACAAGCAAAATAGTGAAAGGCTGCCCAAGCAGAAGTGGTTTCGATGGACGAACCGAAATCATCTTTGCAACAATAGTTAATATACCATTTTAGAAAGTCGGAGGAATATTGTTCGCGTTTCAGATACTCGGCAATGGTGATGGAATCCAATTCCATAAAACGAGAATCTTTGCTGCTGTGTTCCAATGGAATGGTAAATGCAGGAAGTTGATCGTTACCAATGGCATTTTTAAAGTTTTCGGTTGTTTTTAAGAAGCGAACCAATTCTTTTTCTTCCTCTTGTGATAAGCCGACTTTCGGAGGAAGTGCATCGTGCCATAATCCTCGAAACCAAAAGCGTTCGTGGGGTTCAAAACAAATGTAATATTCGTTGTAAATGGGTAAACCATTTTCATCAAAGCCAGTAATGATTTGATGTTCGTGTAAAAAATCAATAAGTTCTTTATAGTTTTGGTTGGGGATAGGTAAGTAATGAGCTGCAAAAGGGTAAGCCGTGATTTCGTTTTTGCCACCTTTGGAATTGCCACCAATTTGTGTATCTAGTTCAAACAACTTAAAGGTATGATAGTTGTTTTTTTTCAACCAACGCGCGGCACTCAATCCGGATATTCCACCACCAATAATCATGGTCGGGAGATGTTCTGTATGCGTAGGAGCCGGGAATTTGTTTTCGCGAAGCAAGTGACCGGTTTTAGAATTAGCTCCGGCAATGCGGGTGGAATAAGAATAATTATCCGCAAATGGGTTGCAGGCATTTAAATAAGCGGCTGATAAGGTTAGTCCGCTCAGTTTTATAAATGTTCTACGATTCATCATTTATTGCACTTTTCCCCATTCCTCTTCAAAGTAATGAATCAGAATCTGATTGTTTAATTTGTTGACATCAGTGGGTTCATAGGCCATGTCTTTCGGGAAGGTGGTCATTTCGGTAAAACGAAACTCATCGTAATATTTTAAGCTATCGGGTAAAAAATACGGACGAGTTGCTAAATCGTTAAAGCCCATCACATAGCCCCATTCGCCAAAAGAGGGTACATACAAATGATAGGGCAATGTTTTAAATCCAACCGATTGAATGGTATTGTTTACACACCAAAAAGATTTTCGAGCAACATACGGAGAAGTGCTTTGTACCACAAAAGCGCCTTGTGGCGCCAACGCATTTTTAATTTCTTTGTAAAAGGAGGTGGTATATAATTTACCTACAGAAAAGTTAGATGGGTCAGGAAAATCAATGATGATAAAATCGAAGCGGTTGGTGTTTTCTTTGAGCCAACGAAAGGCATCGGTATTGATGACGGATAGTTTTTTGCTCATCAGCGCATCGTTGTTTAATGTGCGCAATAATTCCGAACTTTTAAAGATAGCGGTCACGGATGAATCTAAGTCCACCAAGGTAATGTCCTGAACGTTTGGATATTTTAATACTTCGCGCACGGCTAATCCATCACCACCACCTAAAATTAAAACATGTTTCGGTTCTGCAATGCGTGATAGTCCGGGATGAACAAGTGCTTCGTGGTAGCGGTATTCATCGGCTGAGCTAAACTGAAGGTTGTTGTTTAGATACAATTTAGTAACGCCTTTATTGCTGGTTAAAACAATGCGTTGGTAGGGTGATGATTTACTGAAAATAATGTTTTCGTTATAGGTTAACGATTCGGTATATGATTGAATTCGTTCGGCAAAAACAAAACCGACTACTAAAAAGAGTGCAGCAAGAATGGCTTGTGTGCGCAAAAAACGCAGGTAAGCAACAGCCGTTTCAAAGGTGAAGCATAAAATAATGGCAACAGCCACATTCAGGATTCCGAAGAGAAACGATGTTTTTAATAAGCCTAGATAAGGCACCATAAACAACGGAAAAAGAATAGAGGCGAAGAGTGCTCCAATGTAATCGAAGGTGAATACTTTGGATACGAGTTCGCTGAAATCAAATTCATCTTTGAGGATACGCATCAACAGGGGAATTTCAATTCCAACGAGTGTGCCGGTCATGACGATTAAACTGTATAAAATGACATGAAAGCCACTGGCATGTTCAAAGGCAATAAACAAAATGGTAGAGCTGATGCCGCCAATAACACCTACAAGTATTTCAATTTGTATGAACCAGCTCAGTAAATTTGTTTTAATGAATTTGGAAAGATAGGAACCAATCCCCATCGAAAAAAGATAGATACCAATGATGATAGAAAACTGGGTAACGGAATCGCCCAGCAGGTAGCTGGCAAGTGTGCCGGCAATCAACTCATAAATTAATCCGCAGGTGGCAATAACAAAAACCGAAACCAACAGCAATAATTGGTTCTTCTTTTTCTTTAGTTGGGTCATTGGTGTTTAGCCGTGTATAGCCGATGAAATAATAATGGCGATTGCAATCATAAACGATGCTGCCATAATCGCCAAGGCTACGTTTTTATTTTCAATGATTTCTTTCCAAAGATTTTCAGGAGTGATTTTTTCTACAATCCAGAAACAAATAAATAAAATAAGGATACCGACAATTGAATAAACAACAGCGGGAACAAGATACTGTAGGTGTAATGATTCCATTTTTTTTAAGTTTTTAGTTCGTAATTATTTATGAAAATAGGTTCGGGTACGTATTCCTTTTGCATCCTTTGTATGGCTCGATTCATTGAAGCTCAAAAACCTCCAGCCGGTGATCATCGAATACATATAAATGCCTAAAACAATTACCACAAAGGAGAGGTAATATTTTAAGCCTTTTAAGTCTGCTTTATCTATAATATTAATCTTCATCGTATGGAGAATAGTTACTGTTATACCAACGTTTCTTTTCAAAACTGTCTTTTCTGTAAAAATAAAATGCAGGGAACAAGCCCAATATCAGGACCACAAGCAATCCGTTTGAAATCACAAATACATCACGGGTAACAGATATGCCAAGGTTTACAAACGACATGTTGGTTGGTTTATCCGGATAAATGATTAAATAATATTTTCCTTCCGGCACTTGTGATACAATTTTTGAAATCCAGCTTTTGCCTTCGCTCCAACTTTCGCCACCTTCGTAGCCGTGGTAATATTCTGCTTCCAAATCCACATCGTACAAATCGCCTGTTGCTTCGTTCACCAATGTTACAGCTGTATACATCCAATTATTATCGATGTTGGTTGTGATTTTTATTTCAGCATTAGCGGTTCCGTGTTTTAATTCAAAGGGCTTTGAATAAATTTCTTTTCTATTTAACGAATCTGTGATTTGATACGTTTGACTAAATACTAATTCTTCGTGTGAAGCCGATGAAAAATAAAATTGCATGATTCCCCAAATCAATGTTAAAACCACCAGGAGGTTGCGCAAACCTTCTGTTTTAAATTTCCCGACATAGGGCTGAAGCATGCCAACACCTTCAGTATCCGGAATTTCTTTTAAAGAAAAAGCATCTTTGATACTGCCTGGTGATAGATATTCTCCTTTGTACCAAGTAATATTGGTGGTGGTATATTCTTTTGAAACCATAAAGGGTGGTTGAATATACTCTTCCACACTTATTGTTTCGGTAGGAGAAAAAGCAAATGGAAATTCGCCAACTGCTGCATGTACTTTTGACTGGTAGCGCGAATACAAATCATAGTCTTGTTTCTCGAAGGATACTTTTAAACCTGCTGGAGGCGCAAAGCCTGAAATTTCTGTTAAGTAGATCCAATGTCCATCGTATTGCGATAAATAAGCAATACCATGAATGGGATTAAACAATGTATATTCATCCCAATAGTAGGTGGTTCGGTATTCAAATTTTTTGACATAAGCAATTACCTGATAACGAATACCCTGAATTTTACCAATTGTTCCCAAAGGAATATCCAAAGGTTTTATAGGGAGTTTTGCAGCAAAGGTGGTTTTGTTTAATGGACCATCGTATTGGGTGTATACCAATCCGCACTTGCCGCAAATGATGGAGTAGGCGTTTGAGTTCAGGTACGACTGAAACGTTGCGTTACATTTAAAACACGTTTTTGTTGTTGATGGTATGTTGCTTGTTGGTTCCAAATAAATTTACATCCATTGTTCGAATTCCTTTAGGGTAGAAAGTTCCAGCTCAGCAAGCGCAACCTGTTTCCCCATAAAGCCTTCAATTAATTCTTTACTATATATATTCACCGATAATAAATTACCGCTTTCCCAGTTGATGGTTTCGTATTTAAAATAAGCTTCATCATTAAAACAATTTTCAGGAATTTGTCCGTCCATTTGAAACTCCACTTGCTTCGTTAAATCATAAATCACATAGGCTTTTGATTTAACATGGATGGACGAACCCATTTTATTCACTTTTGTTTGAGCGTGGGTGAGTACAATGGCATCCGTATCGTATACAAAATAGCTGAATACATTTTCTATCAACCATTTTTCTGTACCATCCGAAAACTTCATCAACCATTCATTGTTGATGGAGCTGGTGTTGATGCTGCGTATATGACCGATGATTGTAAATGATTTGTTTTGATATTTTCCGGTGGCACCCAGTGCAATGGTTTTGATTGGCTGCAAATCGCGTTTACGCAATCCGTTGGCAACAGCTGTTTTATCAGTCTTTACCTCGTAGTTATTGCCACAAGAAGGGCAAATGATAAAAAGAGGCAATGCGAGTAGCAGTTCGGTTTGAGCTGAACAGTCAGGACAATTAAAACGGTTGAGGTTCACAGCGTGCATGGTCATTTATCTGTTTAATCGAGTAGTGGTAACTTCGGTTGCATCCAGTAACAATAACAATTCATCATGAATTTGTTCTGCAATAGCATCGTTGTATTTCATGAAGTTGCTCAAAAACACATCAAATGTCACTCGATTAAATTCGGGCCATGTATGAATAGAGATGTGTGATTCGGTAAGACAAATGATACCGGTGAATCCGGAATTTGGAAAATGATGAAATACTTCACCCACCTTTGTAAGTCCTGTTTTAGTGACTACTGCATTTAAAAACGTTTCTGTTTTTTTGCAGTCCTTTAAAACCTCGGGATCTTTCACCGAAAATTCTGAAATGAGATGTAAGCCTTTTTTGTACAAAAATGAATGGAGTTTGCGTTTTGGTAAATATATGGAAAAAAGTGATTGAGTGACTTATATGTAACTAAGTAACTAAGTGACTAGGTAGCTAAGTGACTAGGTAACTAAGTAACTAGGTGACAGGGTGATTTTTTATTGGTTCGATTCGTTTTTTATTTCTATCTTCGTGTCGCCCTACTCCTGGTAAGACATATATCGTTATAACTGCCTCATGAAAATATCAAATTTTTCGGGAGGCTTTTTTTTTACCCCCAACTTCCGAAAGGTTTGATATTTATAGTTTGTGTTTTCACGTAATCTCAAAAACTATGAATACAACCGACATTCACTCTCACATGTTCAATCTGAAGTATTTGCCCGTTGCAGGTATCATCAGACGTTACTCTAATAATAAAGTTTCGTTGCGCATGGCCAGAGGGGTGGAACGGTTTCTCCTCAACAAAACAAAATCATCGTTTGAATCCGAAAAAGGATTAAAAGCGGTTTTTAAAAACATGCTTAACAAATTGTTGGGCATGTTTAATGCAAAAGATGCTGAAAAAATTCAAACACTTTTGCTCAACCCTGCATTTAAATTGCTGGAATTGAATCAACATCAAATCATTAGTAACCTAAGCAAACAATTGAATCTGGACGATTTAAAAGATCCACTCATTGCAGATGCCTTGTTGGAATTTCAGGAAATGCTTTCACTATCTGCAGATAAAAAAATAAAATTTGGTGATGTTGCTATAGGTAAAAATTCGGCTGATGCATTAAATTCAGGTAATTTACTAATGGATAAACTCTTGAAAGAGGTTTTTGAAAAGATGGACGAAGCGATGGGCGGTCTTGAAAAAGCAGGCAACATGGCACGTTGGTTTGCTTTTATGCTTAATAGTGAAGAAGAAATTTTTAAGCGCATACAAGGCAGCGACTCGCAAGGAGTGAGTCGATTTGTACACCAGATGATGGATGTCGATTATTTTTTCACGGAAGAAGATGGCACCACTCATAAATCGTATTTTGATTTTGTGACCCAACAAATTCCAAACATGGAAAAATTGGATAAAAAGTATCCTGGTAAGTTGCATGCTTTGGTGGCATTTAATCCTTCGCGTGAAAACAGTTTGGAGGTAGTAAAGTTGGCCATGTCCAAAGGTTTTAAGGGCGTAAAGTTTTATCCACCATTGGGTTATCGTGCGCATGGGGATCCCAACCCAATATTTCAGCAACGCATAGCCGAACTGTTTCGATATTGCAGTCGCCCAGAAAATGACATTCCTATTTTCGCACATTGCAACAACCAAGGTTTTGAAGCCTATCCGAAAGGAGATTTCCACTATCCGGCACCACGTTATCCTTCCGGTTATAATTCCAGTCCGGTTTACTGGTACCATGCCTTGCGCGATTTTCCTGATTTACGTTTGTGTTTAGCGCACGGTGGAGGCACTGAAGGGTGGTTTTGTCATGTTAGAAATACCGATCATATTAAGGCGTATGAAATTTTTCCTGAAAATATTAAGGATGATTCAAGTATTCAAACCAACTGGAACAATTCGTATGCGGCCATGGTATTTAAATTATGTGTAGAGCGTCCCAATGTTTATTGTGATGCAGCCTATCTAGATGATATGGTATTACCCGATGGCAGTTTTGATGAAACAGCCAAAGCGAATTTTAAAAAGCGTTTGTTACGTTTGTTTATGTCAGAGCCTAAGTTTGCAAGTCGTATTATTTATGGCAGCGACTGGCACATGCTGTTTCAGGAAGGCAAAAATCAGGTGTATTATTCTACTTATCTTAGGTTTTACAGCGAACCCGAATTTATGCCTTATAAAAACGATTTTTTTGAGGCAAATGCAAAAAGGTATCTGAAGTTTTGATGGTTTAATTTTTTTACTATTTTAGCTTTGATTCTGAACATTACAAAGGGGTCGTAAATAGATTAGTAATGAAATACCTCCTCGTCCTTGTCACCTTTTTCTTTACGATTCAATCTTTCGCCCAGCGTGACACCATTTTCTTTAATAAAGAATGGAAAGTGTGTAAAAAACGATATGCGATGTATTACCGCATAGCAGACCCTCAAACGGATGGTGGCTATATCATTACAGATTATTACCTGAGCACCAACATTCCTCAAATGACAGGTTTTAGCAGAACCATTGAACCTGTTTACCTCGAAGGGAAATGCACTTATTATTTTCCCAGCGGAAAAAAAGAAAGTGAAGGATTTTATGAAAAAAATTTAAAAACAGATGTTTGGATTCGCTGGACAGAAACCGGAAACGATTCTACCCTTGAAAATTATACCACTAAGGGTAAAAAGGAAAACATTACTACCAATATGCCTTTTTTATACGATACCCTCCACCCGTTTTCAATAGCTGCACGTGGAAAAGTCGCTTCTTTTTTTATTATTGAGGATGTGTTTTTTTTAACGTATTCATTAGGAACAGAACTTGCCTATAAACGTCATAGTTTGGGTGTCGACTATTCCTGGTTTAGATGGCGTTATGAGGAGGATGACAATGAAGATGTTGGGATGTATTCGCAGTATGAACTTCGAAAGTATTTCCATGTCGATTATAAACTAACGTTTCTTTCCTTTAGTCGACCGGAGATGGATGTTTATTTTAACCTCTATGATAAGATTGGGGAATATACCATGTGGTACGATAAGTACGAGGAGTATGATTTTGGTACCAGGCCAATGGCGTTTTTGCAATCATCGGCAAAAGGTACATTCAATGAGCCGGGTATTGGATTTGGGTTTAGAAAATATGCAGAGAAAACCGGTTTTGGATTTGATTGTTCAGTGAATTATGGGTATCGAATGTCGGATACGAATGAGAAAAATTATATTACAACTACTCAAACAGATTTCAGAGAGCATGTAAAGGTGGATCGGGATGTGTTTTACATGCGGATGAATTGCTTTTATATTTTTGGGAAGTAATGCATGTTTATCTTACTTTTAAAATCGTTACTGCCATTTTAGATTCTTTCTTTTTTTAGTTCATGGACATTTGAACTATTATTTATCCTTATTGCATTATATCTACCAAATTAGCAGGATTTGACAAATGCTAGTTGTTTCGGATACTTATCTTTGGTTAACACATAATCTGACATCCCGAAACGTATAAATAGATTGAATATGAAAAAAATTACTCCGTTTTTTGTAGCACTGTTTTTAACTGGATTCACTCAAGAAAACAAAGCACAAACAGTTCCGCTTGTATTGGAAAATATGTTGAATACTACACTTGATAGTATGCAGCTATTCATCAATAATAAATCTCTGAGTGCATCCATTCAACTTTCAAATACAGCTGTATGGGAGAAGGCTTCAGGGATTTCCTCTGTTGTGCCTTACGCG
>Ga0075163_10008083_pt1 | contig 13892 bp, 15 predicted proteins | sample JI1023141ADNA_FD_71478 | JGI IMG/M metagenome (GOLD analysis project Ga0075163, IMG submission 71478) | Wastewater effluent complex algal communities from Wisconsin, to seasonally profile nutrient transformation and Carbon sequestration -... | ecosystem: Engineered > WWTP > Effluent > Algae...
GGAGCCGGAGCCGGAGCCGGAGCCGGAGCCGGAGCCGGCGTCACGGCGTCGATCGCCTGCGCCCGCGCGCTGCCGCCGCCGGCGACGGCAGCGAACAGCACAGCGGCGAGGCGGACGCGACGCGACGACATGGTTGAGACGGAGCGCATGATGGAGTGGTGTAGTTGCGAAGCGGTCGTGGGTCGGTGGCGAGGTCGCAACGATCGAGCGACGTGTCAGCGAACCGCGGCCTCGGTGAGCACCGCGATGTTGGCGGCGCCGCCACCGCGCGCGGCGTCGAGCACGCGCATCGCGTCGCCGTAGGCGACCGCGTCGTCGGCGTCGAAGAACACCAGCCGATCGGTGCGCGCGGCGAAGATGCGGTTGAGCTTGTCGCCGAGCTCGGCGAGCTCGACGCGATCCTTGTTGATCCACACCGTCTTGTCGGCGCGGACCGTCAGCACGACGGGCACCGGGCCGTCGCTGGCGGTGTCCTCGGTGGCCGCCGCGGCCTCCTTCTTCGGCACGTGCAACCAGAACTGCTTCACCATCATCGGCGCGATCACCATGAAGATGATCAGCAGCACCAGCACCACGTCGACCAGCGGCGTGACGTTCATCGACGGCCGGACCGCGTGCTTGCTGCCGCGGCCGCCGGTGGCCAGGTCCATCGCCATCTCAGCTCTCTCCTTTGCCCTTGTCGCCCACCTGCAGCGACACGCCGGGGAACCCGAGGCCCTGGCAGTCGCGGAACAGCGCGCGCATCGTCGCGTAGGTCACGGCGCGGTCGCCCTTCAGCACGAGCTTGCTCTTGGGCGCGCGGGCGTGGCCCTCGCGCAGCAGGCCGAGCAGCTCGTCGCGGCTGACCTGGCGCTTCTCGAGGTACAGGTTGCCGGCGGCGGTCACCGACAGCGTGATCGGCGGGTGGTTGACGTCGCTCTTGGGGTCGGGGTGGGCCGCGCCGGGCACGGTCACCGTGGCGCCGGCCTCCATCTGCGGGATGACCACCATGAAGATGATCAGCAGCACCAGCACCACGTCGACCAGCGGCGTGACGTTGATGTCGGGCTTCGCGCCCTCGGGCCTACGCACTGGCGCGCGCCTCGACGCCGACGGCCCGGCGCACGTCGGCGCCCTCGCCGCGCTTGGCCCCGCTGCCGTGCTCGCCGCTGCCGCCGCGCTGGTTCTCGAGGTAGTCGAGGAACTCGCCGCGCGACAGGTCGATCGCCAGGAGCAGCGTGTCGGCGCGCGCCGACAGCAGGTTGAACGCGAGCACCGACGGGATCGCCACCAAGAGGCCGATCGCGGTGACGATCAGCGCCTCGGCGATGCCGGCCGACACCGCGCCCAGCCCGCCCGAGCCCTCCGCGGCGATGCCCTGGAACGCCGAGATGATGCCGACCACCGTGCCGAGCAGCCCGACGAACGGCGCCACCGAGCCCACCGAGGCCAGGAGGCTCATGCCGCGCCGCACGTCCGCCGACACCGCGTCGGCCTGGCGCGCCAGCTCGCGGCGGGTCAACTCGACCGGCTCGAGCTCACCGGGCTTGGCCACCGCGGCCAGGTAGGCGCGGGTGCCGGCGGTGAGCATCGTCGCCAGGTGGCAGCCCTCGAACTTCTCGGACAGCTGCACCAGGCTGCCCAGCTCGCGACGCTCGAGCGCGGCCGACGCCGCGGCGCCGAACGCCTTGGCCTGGCGGCGCGACTTGAACACTACCCAGATGCGCTCGACGAAGATCGACAGCGCGGCCATGGCCATCAGGAGCAGCACCGCGACGATGGCCATCGCGAAGGGCTGCATGTGCTTGAAGACGTCGACGAGGCTGAAGCTCATGGGTGACTCCTGGGTTCGGCGGGCGGCTAGCTACGGATGCGGAACGGGATCTGGACGCGGCGGGTGAACGCGACCGGGCGGCCGTCGACCAGCGCCGGCCGGTAGCGCCAAGTGCGCACCGCGGCGATGGCGACCGACGCGAACGGCTCGTCGCCGCGGATCAGCTGGACATCGAGCACCTCGCCCGTGTCCGAGATCCGGACCTTCAGGATGACGTCGCCCTGCCGGCCCTGCTTGCGCGCGTCGGCGGGGTACGCCGGCAGCTGGTTGCCGGCCAGCGGCGCGGGGGCCACGACCACCTCGGCCTCCTCGACCACCGGGGGCGGTGGCGGCGGCGGTGGCGGCGGCGGCGGCGGTGGCGGCGGTGGCGGCGGTGGCGCGGGCTCGCCGATCTCGCCGTCGCCGTCGCCGTACTCCTCGCCGACGCCGGTCTCGATCGCGCCGGTCGGCGTGGTCTCGTCGGGGCGCGCGTCGGGGATCTTCTGCGGCGAGGTCGGCGCGGCCTTGCCCGGGCGCTTGACCCGCGGGCGGTTGGTCGGCGGCGGCGGCGGCGGCGGGGCCTCGGTCTTGACCTCGGGCACGTCGGGCGCCGCGTGGAACGACACGTCGATCGGCGGCTCCTCCTTGGGCTTGGCCACGGTCTGCCGCGCCAGCACCAGCAGGCCGACGCCGACGATCCCGTAGACGACCAGCGAGGTGCCCGCCGACGCGAACCAGCGCTTGCGCGCCTTCTCGTCCTTCGCCTGTTCAAAGCCACCGAACATCGGTGGTGACCATGCCGCCGCTCGATGACGTCGCGACGGCCGCCATGTACCGACTCGGTGACATCACACGCCGTGATCGCTCGGAGGTGACGTCACGATGACCGACCGGCGGCGGCCGCGTCGCAAACCCGTCACACGGCGCAACCGCGCGCGCGCTGCCGCGCCGCTACTCGGTGGCGAGCAGCTTGTAGATCTCGAGGCCCGTGCTCGGCGCGCTGGCCACCGCCCACACCGAGCCCGCCGCGCTGATCGCGCGCTGGAAGCCGGGCGGCACCGCCAGCGGCTGCGGCCGCCACGCGCTGGTGCCGGTGTCGAACAGGTACAGCCCGGCGTCGGTGCCGATGAACAGGAGCGTCGACGACGCGTGGCCGATGCCGCGCTCCGGGAACAGATCGCCGGGCGCGTCGGCCAGCGGCTCCCAGGTCGCGGTGCCCAGCGGGTGGCGCACCAGGTGGCGGCTGCTGTTGTCGTCGGGCAAGCCGCCGGCGGCGTACAGCACGGGCGAGCTCGGCATGACGTACGCGCTGGGGCTGCGCCAGCCGAACGGCGCTGCGCCCGGCTCCGCCGCGACCACGCCGCCGGTGGTGATCGCGATCGCCGAGCCGACGTAGGCGCCGGAGCCGTCGCGCCCGCCCACCGCGTAGATGCGCCCGGTCGCGGGATCGACGGCGCCGCCGGCCTCGCCGCGGCCGCTGGTGTAGCCGGACAGCGACGTCCAGGTGTCGCCGGCGGGATCGTAGCGGGTGCCGCTGTTGCCGAACATGAACAGCGCGCCGCCGCTGCCGACGAAGATCTGGCCGTAGCCGCACTGGCAGAAGTCGCCGGTGTCGGTCGACAGCGGCTGCGAGAGCTGGTTGGTCGCGGTGTCGAACGACCGGAAGAACGAGCTGCCGATGCCAGCGTCGGTGGCGATGAACAGCTTCGATCCGACCGCGGCGCCCAGGCCGTCGAACGGCGCGTTGTAGGTGATGCCGGGGAACGCCGCGACCCGCTGCCAGATCGCGCGGCAGGTCACGCCGTCGCCGAGGAAGCCCGCGGCGCACGCGCAGGTGCGTCCGCCGTCGGTGTTGGTGCACGCGGCGTTGGCGTCGCAGCCGCCGTTGCCGGTCTGGCACTCGTCGACGTCGGCGCAGGTCTGGCCGTCGCCGCTGTACCCCGGGTCACAGCCGCAGGTGGTGCCGGCGCACGTCGCGTGGGCGCCGCACGCCGGCACGCAGACGGCCGCGGCGTCGATCGCGGCGTCGACCGCGGTGGGCGTCGCGTCGGTGGTGGTCGACACCGAGCCGCAGGCGGCGGCCACGATCAGCGCGACCACGGCGAGTCCAGAGGCGAGCGTGCGCATCGGCGAATTGTACGCGAACCCGGAGCGGCCCCGCACCGCGCGCCGCGGCCGTGCTACCAGCGTCACCATGGATCACCCCGTGGTGGTGGCCGCCCGTGGGCTGGCCGCGACGCTCGCAGCCCACACCGATGATCACGTCCGCGCGCGCGCCCTCGCGCCCGCGGTGATCGACGCGCTGACCGCCGGCGATTGCTGGCGGTTGCTGGTGCCGCGCGCGCTCGGCGGGCTGGCGTTGACGCCGGCCGACTACGTCGACGTGCTGACCGCGCTGGCCGCCGGCGACGCCGCCAGCGCGTGGGTGGTGATGACCGCGTCGACGTCGACGTTGCTCGCCGGATACCTGCCGCCGGCCACCGCGCGCGGCATCTGGGGCGCCGGCGCGGCGCCGATCTGCGCCGGCGTGTTCGCGCCGGGCGGCCGGCTCACCCCCGAGGGCGACGGCCTGCGGCTGCGCGGGCGCTGGCCCTACGCGTCGGGTTGCCAGCACGCGTCGTGGGCGCTGGTCGGCGCGCAGAGCGGTGAGCCGCCGCGCCACGTCGTGTGCGCCGTGCCGATGGACGCGCCCGGGGTGACCATCGTCGACACCTGGGATCCGATCGGCCTGGCCGGCACCGGCAGCCACGACCTGGTCATCGACACCGCGCTGCCCGCCACCGCAGTGACGTCGGTGTTCGATCAGGCGGCGTGGCTCGACGAGCCGCTCGCGCGGGTGCCGCTGTTCGGGTTGCTCGCGCTGGGCATCGCCGGGGTCGCGCTGGGCATCGCCGGCCGCGCGCTCGGGCTGGTCGGCGAGCGCTTCGCCGCGGCGCGCGCGGGCCAGGCGCCGCCATCGCCGGCGCTGGCCAGCTACGCCACGCTGCGGGCACGCCTCGACGCCGCGACCGCCGCGACCCGCGCGATCGCGCTGCGCGCACAGGCCGCGGCCGAGGCCGGCACCGTCGACGACGATCTGCGCGGCGCGCTGCGCGCGACCGCCGCGCACACCGCCGCGACCTGCGCCGAGCTCGGCCGGGCCGCGTTCCACCTGGTGGGCGGCGCCGCGATCGGCCGCAGCGCGCCGGTCGCCCGCGCGGTCGCCGACCTCGAGGTGCTGCTGACCCACCGCATGGTCGCGGATCGGGTGCTGCCCACCGCGGCCCGCGCGTTGCTCGGCCAGACCGCGCCCGCCGACCTGTGAACGTGCCACGCTGGGGGGATGGCTCGCTTCACCGATCGCGCGACCCAGCCGGCGCGCGGCCCGGCTGACATCTTCCGCTGGCGCGTGCTCGATCGCCTGCCGGGTCGGCGCCGCCCGCGCGCCGACGACCACGCCGCGCTCGACGAGGTCCGCCCCGCGGTGCGCCCCGGCGGCGCCGCCGCGCTGGCGGCCGGCGCCCCGACCGCGTGCTGGGTCGGGCACGCGTCGTGGATGGTGCGCACCGGCGGCCTGCTGCTCGCGATCGATCCGATCTTCTCCGCGACGATCCAGGGCGTGGTGCGGCGGCTGGTGCCGCCCGGGGTCGCGCTGGCCGAGCTGCCGCCGGTCGACGCGGTGCTGGTCACCCACGATCACATGGACCACATGGACCTGCCGAGCTTGCGCGCCCTCGGCGATGGCCCGACCTACGTCGTGCCGCTGGGCAACGGGCCGCGGATCGCCCGGCTCGGCGCGCGCACCGTCGTCGAGCTCGACTGGTGGCAGAGCCACGCGCTCGGCGACGTGACGATCACGCTGGTCCCGGCGCGGCACTGGTCGATGCGCGCGCCGTGGAACCGCAACCAGTCGCTGTGGGGCGGCTACGTGATCCGCTCGAACGACGGCGTGCTGTACCACTCGGGCGACACCGCCGGCGGCGACCACTTCGCCGAGATCGGCGCCCGGCTCGGCCCGATCGACTGGGCGATGTTGCCGATCGGCGCGTACGAGCCGCGCTGGTTCATGGAGCCGCAGCACTGCGATCCCGACGACGCCGGCGCCGGCTTCCTGGCGCTGGGCGCCCGCCACTTCCTGGCGATGCACTGGGGCACGTTCCGGCTCACCGACGAGCCGGTCGGCGAACCGCCGGCCCGGCTCCGCGCGTTCTGGGAGCGGCACGGCCTGCCCGCCGAGCGGCTGTGGTTGCTCGACGTCGGCGAGGCCCGCCCGCTGCGCCGGTGATCGGGGATCAACGCGCGACGACCGCCGACTCGTGCAACACCGCGAGGCCCCAGCCGGCCGCGCCACCGTCGTCGCGGTAGATCGCGAACAGCCGGCGCGGCGCGGTCGCCGGCGCGGCGTCGCGGTCGTCGCGATCGCGGTCATCGCGATCGCGGTCATCGCGCTCGCGGTCGTCGCGCTTGTCGCGCTTGCCGCCCTCGTCGTCGATGCGGCTGGCGTTGGCCACCACCCACACCAGCCCGCCGTCAGGCGAGGCGCCGGCCACCGTCGCGTCGACCGTCCACCGCGGCGCGCGCTTCTTCCACTTCTTGCCCAGGGCCTTGCGCCCGAGGATCACCTCGTCGGGCGACGGGCCGACGAACGCCGCGTCGGGCTCGTCGCCGTACTGGGTCAGGCGATCGTCGACGTCGCCGCTGGCCAGGCCGAGCGCCGCGACCACGTCCTTGGGCGCGTCGGTGTGCGCCGCCTTGGCCTCGCCGCTGGGACGCCAGCGCGGCAGCGCGTCGGGGGCCGCGGCGCCGTCGAGCTTCTTGCTCGAGATCGCGCGCGTCACCTCGATCGCGGTCAGCGACCACAGGCCATCGACCTCGGCCGCCACCGCGGTCATCGCGAACGCGACGCCGTCGTACTCGAGCTGATCGATCGCGTACGCGCTGTGGCCATCGGGGCCGCCGAACACCTCGAGCCCGAACGACTTGAGCTTGTGCTTCTTGCGACCGTCGATCAGCTTGCCCGCGAGCTCCATCGTCGCCGCGCGATCGAGCCCGACGTCGCTGGGCCCCGGCCCGACGAAGAACAGGTCGGGGGCGAGCAGGCCCATGACCTCGGTCGGCGAGCCGTCCTTGAGCACGCGGTAGCACTCGTCGATCAGCCCGCGCATCTCCTGCTTGGCCTCCTTGGCCGAGCCGCGCGGCAGCTCGGGGGCGGTGGCCTGCGCGCCGCCGCAACCACCGAGCGCACAGGCCAGAGCCACGACGGCGACGCGCTTCATCGCGCGATCATCGTCCGGGTCGCCGGCGATCGCAACCGCCGGCGCGTGCAGCCCGGCGGGCCCCGTGGGAGCATGCGGCCATGACCGCGCGCTTCATCGACGGCACCGAGCTCCGCGCCGCCGAGGTGCGCCGGGCGGTGCCCGAACTTCGGTTCGAGCTCGCCGGCCTGCCGGCGGGGTACTCGACCAGCACGCCCGAGCCCGAGCAGTGCGCCCACGACATGGTGATGGCCGTCGACGATGGCTTCCCGTGCTTCGCCGAGGCCACCGACCTGGTGACGATGGAGGGCAACAGCCTGCGGCTCGACCTCGACTCGGAGAACGAGAGCCGGTTCTGCCGCTGGCTGCGCGAGACCAAGGTGCGCCTGGTGCTGTGCGTCGCCGTCCGCACCAGCGCCACCGCGGCGGTGCAGGTGTTCCGCGCGACCTGCGATGGCCGCATCGCCGACAAGCCGGCGGGGCCGCGCGCGCTCGGCTGGGACCGGCTGTTCGTCCCGGCCGGCTTCGAGGTCACGCTGGCCGAGCTGGTCGCGGATCCCGACGCCACCGGCGACGTCGTCGGCCTGCGCACCGGGCCGTACCGCGCGCTGCACGCCGCGCTCAACGCGTGAGCGGTGCGGCCGCGGCCGCGCTCACAGCTCGTCCTCGCAGGTCGCGCGCTGCTGCTCGGCCATCTCGCGCAGCGCGTCGACCGCGGCCTGATCGGCCAGGTCGCCTTCCCACGCCGCGCGGTACCAGCACTGCGCGAGCTGCTCGCCGTCGGACGTCGCGGCGCGCACGCGGACCATGCACACGCCGGGCTGGGTCAGCTCGAGCTCCGCGAGGCACGCGTCGCCGTCGCACACCGCGGCCCGGGTCACGCGACACGCCGAGCCCGCGACCACCTCGATCGAGCCCATCGCGACCGCCTCGCGGTACGCGCGCTCCTCGACCGCGCGCTGGATGTCGACCTTGACGCTGACCCGGTGCGGGTACGCGATCGCGCCCGGCGCGGTGACCGCCGTCGCGCCGCCGCTGTACGACCAGGCGGCGTCGCCGATCGCGTCCAGCGCACCGTCGGCGTCGCCCAGCCGCAGGTAGCGATCGGTGGTCTCGGTGAGGCACGCGGTGGTGAGCGGGGCGACCAGCAGGGTGGCGAGGAGGAGCGACTTCATGCCCACCGGTAGAGCAATGGCCGGACCAGCGACATCAACTAGCCGTTTCGAGGACTTAGACGTCGGTGGTGGTTGAAGGTTCGACGTCGATTCGCCACCCCGTGACACCTACACGCGCGAGCCCGCTCCTATATATAGGAGCCGTGGCCGGGTACCTGCTGCACGCCGTGGCCGATGCGCCGATCGATCCCGCGATCGCGGTGGCGATCAGCGACGCGATCGCGCCGGTCGCGCGCATCGACGTCCGCGTGACGGCCGGGCAGCACACGCTGGCGTTCACCTGCCCGCGCGCCGCGGTCGATCGCGCCGGCGCGGTGGCGCTGCGCACCGCCGCCACCGCGGCCATCGGCGCCGCGCCGATCGATCTGCTGGCACGCCCTGCCCCGATCGCGGCCCCCGCGCTGGTCGTGATGGACATGGACTCGACGATCCTGGCGATCGAGGTGATCGACGAGCTGGCGCGGATGCACGGCGTCGGCGACGCGGTCGCCGCGATCACAGAGCGCGCGATGCGCGGCGAGCTGGCGTTCGAGGCGTCGCTGCGCGCGCGGGTGCGGCAGCTCGCGGGCCTGCCGGTGACCGCGCTCGCCGAGCTGGCGGCGCGCCTGCCGCTGTCGCCGGGCGCCGCGACGTTGATCGCGGCGCTGCGCGCGCGCGGCGTCGTCTTCGCGATCGCCTCGGGCGGGTTCACGTTCGCCGCCGACGTGCTGGTGCGCGAGCTGGGCTTCGCCCACGCCTTCGCCAACACGCTGGGCGTCGCCGACGGCGCGCTCACCGGCGAGGTGGTCGGCGAGGTGGTCACCGCCGAGCGCAAGGCCGCCGTGGTCGAGGCGCTGCGCCGCCAGCACGGGCTCGACGCCGCGCAGGTGATCGCGATCGGCGACGGCGCCAACGACCGGCTGATGCTCGCGGCGGCCGGGCTCGGCGTCGCGTTCCGGCCCAAGCCGGTCTTGGCCGGCGTCGCCGACGGCGTGATCGCCCACGGCGGGCTCGAGCGCGTGCTGGCCTTCGTCGACTAGTGCGCCGACCGGTTGTGCGCCGGGCCGCGGGAGCGCACCATCGAGGGTCAAAGGGGGACCCTGCATGCGCAAGCTACGTCCGTTGATCCTGATCGTGGCGCTCGTCACCGCTGGTGGCTGCGGCAAGAAGAAAGACGAGCCCGGCACGCCGCCGGTCGCTGGCAAGGGCGGCGACGGCAAGGGCGGCGGCAACGGCGACGGCAAGGGCGGCGGCGGTGGCAAGGGCGAGGGCAAGGGTGGCGGCAAGGGCGACGGCAAGGGCGGCGGGCCGGCCATCAAGGCCAGCGCGATCGCGGCTGGCGCCCACGTCTCGTGCGCGTTGATCGACGGCGGCGCGGTCCGCTGCTGGGGTCGCTCCGACGCCGGCGAGCTGGGCACCGGCCGCGTCGAGGGCCAGGCCGCCAGCGCGGTCGACGTGCCCGGCGTCAGCGGCGCGACCAAGCTGTTCGTCGGCGGCGACCCCGGCGACTCGGGTGATCTGGCCTGCGTGATCAACGGCGGCGGCAAGGTCTCGTGCTGGGGCTACCGCGGCATGTTCCCGGACCCGCAGCCGAGCGACAAGACGCCCGTGGCCGAGGTGCCCGGCCTGACCGGCGCGGTCACGATCTCGTTCGGCGGCGGCCAGGGCCTCGCGCTGTTCGGCGACGGCACCGTCAAGGGCTGGGGCGGCAACGTCTTCAACGCGCTGGGCGTCGGCAAGGACACCAAGGTCGACAACGGCGCGATCACGCTGGTGCCGGTGAAGGACGTCGCGGCGGTCGCGTCGGGCCAGAACCACGGCTGCGTCGCGCACAAGGACGGCACCGTCAGCTGCTGGGGCTACTCGGGCAAGCAGCTCGACCCGACCAAGATCGACGGCGCGGTCGACGTCGCGCAGCTCGCGGCCAAGGCGGGCGGCGACGACACCTGCGCGCTCACCAACACCAAGACGGTGCTGTGCTGGGGCAGCTACGACCTCAAGGCCAAGCCGGTGGAGGGGCTGACCGACGTCGTCGGCATCACCGCGCGCACCCACTTCTGCGCGGTCAAGCTCGACGGCACGGTGTGGTGCTGGGGCGGCAACCAGCGCGGCCAGCTCGGCAACGGCCAGATGGGCGACGACGTCAGCAAGCCGACGCAGGTGGTCGGCGTCACCGACGCGGTGGCGGTGTCGGCGGGCGCGCAGAGCTCGTGCGCGCTGCGCAAGACCGGCCAGGTCCTGTGCTGGGGCATCAACCGCTTCGGCCAGCTCGGCGACGGCACGCTGGTCGATCGCGCCAGCCCGGTCGAGGTGAAGCACCTGAACGACAAGTCGCCGCCGAAGCCCGATGACGGCCTGGCCGACGTCCCGCAGTACGCCGAGAAGCAGACCTTCGACAGCCTGCCCGAGGGCTGCCCCCACGGCGGCAAGCTCGACGCGAAGTTCAAGACGCTGGCCGGGCCGATGGACGTGGTGTCGGCGTACGCGACCAACGAGGACGGCAAGGGCCTGACCTACAAGGTCACGCTGGCCAACTACCAGGTCGATCCGGCCAAGCTGTGGGATCAGCCGCGCGGCGGCCAGCTCCAGCTCAACCTGCGCTTCGCCAAGATCGACCTGAAGGCCCAGGCCAAGACGCCCAAGGAGATCGTGCCCGGGATCTACTCGATGGACAGCAAGCAGGACCAGCTGGTGTATCCGTCGGTGGCCGATCGCACGTTCACCAACATCATGCTCGGCAGCATCACGCTCGAGGGCATGAAGGCCGGCGAGGTCGAGCTGACCAAGCTCGGCGACGGCTGGGTCTGCGGCGAGGCGCGCATCGCCACCAAGGACTCGGGCTTCACCGGCAAGTTCGCCGCGAAGCTGGTCAGCGCGAAGTAGCCGGCCCGGCGCGGGGCTGGAGTACGATGGCGCGATGTCCCGCGCCGAAACCCGCCGGCGCCCGCCGGCGCGCGCCGCGAAGCCCGCCGCCGCGCGCGCGCCCCGGGCGCGCCCGGCGAAGCCCGCCGCCGCCGCGCCGCCGACCCTCGAGCTCCAGCACGATCACGCCGCGCTGCAGCTGAAGGTCCGGGCGCTCGGCGTGGTCATCCGTGAGTTCGCCGGCGCGCCCACCGCGGCGGCCCGCGCCGCGTGCGCGACCGCGCTGGCCAGCCTGCGCGAGGACCTGTTCCTGCACTTCGCGCGCGAAGAGGAGGCGCTGGTGCCGTTCGTCGCCGCCAACGCGCCGACGTTCGCCGCGGCGGTGACCGGCCTGGTCGACGCCCACGACGCGATCTGCGGCGCGCTGGCCCGCATGGGCGAGGTGATCCGGGCCGGCACCGCGCCGACGATCACCGCGATCTTCGATCGCTTCACCACCGCCTACGCGACCCACGCCACCCGCGAGCGCGACCTGCTCGCCCAGCTCGCCGCCGCGCTGACCGCCCGCCAGCGCACCGCCCTCGCGACGTTGCTGCGGGGCGTGTAGCCGGCGCCGCGACCCGGTAGCATCGGGTCATGCTCGACGTGACGATGTGCCCGGGCGGGGCGTGCCCGCTCAGGCAGCGCTGCTTCCGCTATCGCGCGGTGCCCGACGAGCGGCAGGAGTGGTTCGGGGCGGTGCCGTTCGACGAGGAGGCGGCGGCGTGCGCGCTGTTCTGGGACGTGGCGCGGCTGGCGCCGACCGACGAGGCGATCCGCACGCGCGCGTACTTCCTGTGGCTGGCGGCGGGGCGACCGCACGGCACCGCCGAGGCGCACTGGTACGCGGCGCAGGCGCAGCTCGTGGCCGCGGCGGCCGCGCTCGTGCGCGACGGCCTGCCCTGAGCGCCGGCGCGGCCCGCGCGCGCGCCGAGGTGATACGATCGACGGCGATGGCAGGCGCTCGGGTGCGCGAACGGTCGCGGTGGCGGCGCTAGCGCAGTACGTGTGCCCGGCGTGCGGCCTGGCCCACGACGCGCCCGGCCGCTGCCCGACCGATGGCGAGCCGCTGGCGCTCGCGAGCGATCCGATGCTCGGCGCCACGGTCGGCCGCTATCGCGTCGCGCGGCTGCTCGGCGCCGGTGGCATGGGCCGCGTCTACCTGGGCGTGCAGCCCGCGATCAACAGCCGCGTCGCGATCAAGGTGCTCACCGACGCGGCCGGGCCGGAGCTGATCGATCGGCTGTTCGCCGAGGCCTACGCGGTCAACGTGATCCGCCACGACAACATCGTCGACGTGCTCGATCACGATCGCCTGCCCGACGGGCGCGCCTACCTGGTGATGGAGTACGTCACCGGCCAGACGCTGCGCGCCATGCTCGGCGCCGGCGCCGGCCCGCTGGCCGGGGTGGTGGCGGTGCTGCAGGACGTGCTCGACGCGCTCGACGCCGCGCACCGCGCGGGCATCGTGCACCGCGACCTCAAGCCCGAGAACATCATGGTCAGCACCTCGGGGCGGACCAAGGTGCTCGACTTCGGCATCGCGAAGCTCGGCGACGGCCCGGCGCGCCGCACCCGCACCGGCGTGTTGATGGGCACGCCGGCGTACATGGCGCCGGAGCAGATCCTCGGCGAGGCGGTCGGCCCGGGGGCCGACGTCTACGCCGCCGGCGTGGTGCTCTACGAGGCGACCACCGGCCACCTGCCCTTCGACGCGCGCTCCGACTACCACGTCATGCGCGCGCACGTCGAGCAGGCGCCGCCCGCGCCGCGCGCGCACCGGCCCGACATGCCGGCCGCGCTCGAGGCGATCATCCTGCGCGCGCTGGCCAAGGCCCCCGACGCGCGCTTCGCCGACGCGCGCGCGATGGCGGACGCGCTGGCCGAGGTCGCGCCGACGCTGCCCGCCGAGCCGTGGCGCCCGGCCGCAGCCACCGCGCGCAGCCCGCAGGCGGTGACGACCCACGACGATGACGCGGCGCTGACCGCGCAGGACGACGGCGCCCCGACGGCCGCCGACGCCGGCCCGGCGCCGGTCGTCGATCAGCAGCCGACGGTGAACGCGCGGCGCGGCACGCCGGTCGCGCCGACGCCGCCCGCGCCCAGCCCCGCGGCGCCGCCCGCGCCCAGCCCCGCGACGCCGCCCGCCCCGCCGCCGCGATCGCGCCGCCGAGCGCTGGCCGTCGCCGGCGCCGGTCTCGCCATCGCGGCCGCCGCCGTCGCGCTGCAGGCGACCCGCGGCGGCGATCCCGCGACGGCTCCGATCGACGCCGCGGCCGCGAGCGCGCCGCCCGACGCCGCCGTGGCCCTCGCCGACGCGGCGCTCGCGACCGCCGCCGTCGCGCCCCTCGACGCCCCACCGCTCGACGCCGCGCCCGTCGACGCAACGCCTCGCCTCGACGCGCGGCCGTCGCTCGACGCGCGCTCCGGCCGTCCCGACGCCGCGCCGCCCACCGACGCGTCCGCGACCACGGCGCCCGTCGACCCGCCCACCGAGCCCGCGCGCCCCGCGCTGACCGCGAGCTGCACCTGGGGCGGCATCCGGCTGTGGGGCAAGGTGAAGCGCGTCGACTTCAACGGGCAGATCAAGATCAAGCTGGTGCGCAACCTCGCCGACCTGCACGTGAAGGTGGTCGACGTGATGGCCGACAGCTGCGGGCGCTGGAAGTGGGTCGACATCGCCCCCGACTTCACCGTCGAGTTCGTCGACATCTTCGAGGACCTGCGCATCAAGTACGTCGACGACATGCCCGGCGTCGCCATCCAGCGCTGACCCGAAACGCCGAACGCCCGGCGGTCAGGCCGAGCGTT
>Ga0075163_10008084_pt1 | contig 13892 bp, 4 predicted proteins | sample JI1023141ADNA_FD_71478 | JGI IMG/M metagenome (GOLD analysis project Ga0075163, IMG submission 71478) | Wastewater effluent complex algal communities from Wisconsin, to seasonally profile nutrient transformation and Carbon sequestration -... | ecosystem: Engineered > WWTP > Effluent > Algae...
TGGCCGCGCCATTGTTCCTGCTGGCACCGCCGAGGTCGTACACCTCGTTGGTGAATGCGATGCTGGGACAGCATCCGCAAGCTTTCGGACTTCCGGAGCTTTGTCTCTTCAATGTCGAGAAGTTGCTCGAACTGTGGAGTGGGGTGCAGGGCGAGAACGCCGAGCGCGGTGCCATGGCCCGCCACGGCTTGCTGCGTGCGGTGGCGGAGATTTATGGTGGCGAGCAGACCGCAGCGACCGTCGACATGGCACGGGCCTGGGCTTCCGCGCGCGAGGAGTGGTCCACGGGCCTGGTGTTCCAGGAAATCGTCGCCAAGATCGATCCCTTGGTGGCCGTCGAGAAAAGTCCTTCCTATGCCATCACCGTCGTGCGAATGCGAGGCTTGCTCAATGCATTCCCGGATGCTCGATTCCTGCATCTGGTCCGCCACCCGGTGGCACAGAGCAAGTCGGTGATGGCCATCAATGGTGGCGCATTCACGATGAAGGTCCAAGCCTTCGAGATCGGTGAGGACTACGCCATGATGGAGCCGCAGATCGCGTGGCACGACGTCAATCTGAACATCCTCGACTTCCTCGAAGAGGTCGCGCCCGAGCGCCAGTTGCGCATGCGAGGCGAAGACATCATGGGCAACCCGCAGCGCTACCTGGCGGAGATCGCACGGTGGGCGGGCCTTCGGGATGACGACGAGGCCGTCGCCGAGATGATGCATCCGGAGCGCTCGCCCTTTGCCTGCTTCGGCCCGATCAGCGCGATGTTCGGCAACGACCCCAACTTCCTTTCGGGACCGACGTTCCGTCCCCATACCCCCAAGATCCCGCCCATGAACAAGCCCGTGCCGTGGCGACAGGACGGCAAGGGTCTGTATCCCGAGGTGATTGCGTTGGCCAAGGAGTTTGGATATGAGTAGCGACGACGCACCCAGCCAGCCGCCGGCCCCGCCGGTCAAGAAGAAGCGGGTGTTCCTGACGCCTGCGCCGATCGATCCTGTCACCGGTCGTCCGGATCCCGGCAAGCTGAACGCGCATCAGGCCGCCTTGCGTCAGGCGGTGGTGGATGCGTTCAACGCCAAGAAGGCGCGGTCCTTTCTGCAGAAGCACGTTCATCACGTCAGTGTCAATCGTGAGTTGTCGGAAGGTATCCGGTTCCTCTTCGACGAAGCGGGCAAGGCACCTGCGAACGCGCCCTTGGAGGACATCATCGACGAGCGTCGCAAGATCGAGTACCAGGTCCTCTGGCTTGAGGGTGCACTTTCTGAATTGCGCCATCGGCTGATCCGCATTCGCGAACTCGAAGACTACGCGCTGGAGATGCTCGCCAAAGTGCCGGCCGATCTATGAGCGCGGACTCGAATCGCTGCCGCAGCCAGCCGGCCAGGCTTGCCGTGGTCGGCGTCGCCCTGGCCGCTCTGACCGGGTGCATGACCGTGGGGCCCGACTACAAGCGACCGGAGGTGCCATTGCCTGCTGCCTGGCGCGCGAGCACGCCCGCTGCCGCCGACGTCGTGAACACGGCCTGGTGGGAAAACTTCGGTGATCCGGAGCTGAGCGAACTGATCAAGATCGCGCTGGACGCCAACAAGGACCTGCTGATCGCTGCCTATCGCATCGAACAGCTCGACGCCAGGCTTCAGGTCAGCCAGTCCGCTTCGATGCCTCAAGTCGGCTACAACACAGGCGTGGAGCGCAAGCAGCGCAGCGAAGAACAGCCGGCTCTGCTGGCTCCGGGCCGCAGCGCAAGCTACAACAACCACGCGGTCAACGGCACGTTGAGTTGGGAGTTCGACATCTGGGGGAAGGTTGCCCGTGCCAACGAATCGGCTCGGGCCGACTTGCTCGCGGCAGAGGAGACCCGGCGCACGGTGATGTTGAAGGTGGCCACCGGCGTGGCCTTTGCCTATGTGCAGTTGCTGTCGCGCGATCATCAGCTCGAACTGACGCGGCAGGCGGCGGCCAACCGCCGTGAAGCGGTGGCACTGCTCGACATCCGGTACAAGGGCGGGTCGGGCACCCTGATCGAGGTCGTGAAGGCACGTGCCGCCGCAGAGGAGACCGAGTCGACCATTGCCCCCATCGAGCGCGACATCGTGCAGATCGAGAATGCGTTGTCGGCGTTGCTAGCCCGCAACCCCGGGCCCGTCAAGCGCCGCAAACTCGAGCAGCTCAAGATGCCGCCGGTGCCGCAGGGCGTGCCCTCCGACGTGCTGGCCAGGCGGCCGGACGTGCTGGCAGCCGAACAGACCCTGGTGTCTGCCAATGCCCAGATCGGAGTTGCCAAGAGTCAGTACTTTCCGACGATTTCCCTCACCAGCGCGCTGGGCCTTGCCAGTGATCAGCTGCAGTGGCTTCTCGCGCGCACTGCGCGAACCAGCGACGTGAGCGTGGGTCTGGTGGGTACGCTGTTCAGCGGTGGGCGGATCGAAGGTGACATCCGTGCCGCCGAGGCGCTGCAAAAGCTGATGGCCCAGACCTACCTCCAAGCAGTCCAGACGGCCTTGCAGGAGGTCGAGGATGCGTTGATTGCCCGTGCCAAGGCGGGCGAGCAGGTGGCGGTCCTGGAGCAGCGCGTCAAGACCATGCGGGACTTGGTCAAGCTGTCTGAGTTGCGCTTCGAAGGGGGGCGTTCGACGGCGCTCGACGTGCTGGATTCTTCGTTCCAATTGCTGGGCGCACAGGGTTTCCTGGCCCAGGGCCTGCGTGAACAGTACGGCGCGCTGGTCGGTATTTACAAGGCAATGGGGGGAGGCTGGATGGTGGAACAGCAGAACCTGCGGTCGCCTTCCAAGGTGACCGGCGTGGATGCGACCGCTCCATCGCAGCAGACCGCCAAGGCCCATGAGGTCGGGAATCGACAATGACAGATCAAACCAAGAAGATCGTACTTCCTGCGTACCTGGTTCGGCGCTGCGAGGCGTTCCGCATCGTCTCGGGCGAGGTGGTGAGCTATGTCCTGCGCGACAAGCTGCACAGCAAGACGCACGACTTCGAACCCTGGCAGTTCTTCATCCTGGAGGTCCTGCTGGGCTGCGAGAGCCTCGCAAAGCTTCAGTCGGTCTTCAAGGACCGGTTTGACCGTGACCTGTCTTCGAAGGAGGTCGACGACCTCTTCACTTCATTGGCGGACAACAAGCTGCTGGATGAATCCGCTGTTCAGCACCCGCTCCTGAAGCCGTTTGTCCAGGCGTCCGAGAAGGACGCCGGTGCTCCGGTGCCGCCTTCCGATGCCGCTCCAGCGCCCCCTGCCCAGGAGGCCGGAACGAAGGTGATCCTGCCGCCCTATCTCGTGCGGCGTTGCGAGGCCTACCGCAACGAGACGGCCGAGGGTTATGTCTACATCCTGTCGGACAAGATGCATGACAAGGCGTTCAGCTTCGAGCCTTGGCAGTTCTTCATTCTCGAGGCCTTGCCGAAGTGCGACACGCTGCCCAAGCTGCAGGACGCCTTCCGCGAGCGCTACGACCGCTCCCTCACGAAGGAAGACGTCGACATCCTTTTCGCATCGATTGCCGATCGGAAGCTGTTCGACGAGTCGGCAGTCAAGCATCCCCTTCTGAAGAGCTTCGCCACTCGGACGTTCGAAGTCGTCGATGGCAAGGCAGTGCTGAAGTCTCAGTCCGAACGGATCGTTCCGGCGGCCAAGCCCGATGCCAGCGCGCCTGCGCAACCCTCCAAGCCGGCCGCGAAGGTTCTTGCCGGCGGCGTACAGGACGTGCCCGGGCTGGACCCGGCCGCGACGTCGCGCATGTTGCCGCTGTTCGATCCACGCCCGATTCTTCGATGGTTGGTGCCGGTGGTGAAGCCGCTGCGGTATCTGGCCTACACGCTGCCCGTCCTGGTCATCATTGCGCTGATGCTCGTGGGCAAGTATTCGCAGATGCTGTACACCGATCTGAGGGCGCTGCATGTCGACCGCCCGCTGATCGAGCACTTGGTGTTCTCTCTGCTGACCTTGAACCTGTTCGGCACGATCACGATGGCTTGCGTGGCGCATTCGTATCGGGCTGCAGTCGAGCGTTTCTGCATCACGTTTTACGTCGGCTTCATTCCTCGATTCGTGAACCGGATCGTGGGCAGCGAGCAGATGACCCGGCGCGAGACGATGTCTTTGCACGGCGCCAACCTGATGTTCCGCTTGTTCGTGTTCTGTGCTGCCGTGCTGGCCTGGTACAACACACGCGACCTCAGCGGAACCTTCCATGACTTCGCGTTGACGCTGGTGCTCACGGCCGGAGCGAGCCTGCTGCTCGAGACGGGCAACCCGCTGATGAAGGGCAGCATGTATTTCCTGCTGTCCGCGTATCTCGACGAACCTCACCTTCGCGGCAAGGCGTTCAAGGCCTTGATGAACAAGCTTCGCGCCGGGGTCTACCAGACATCCGACAAGTCGATCCTCGTGATCTACGCGCTGGCGTTCATCACCTATGCCTTCCTGCTGGTGACGTTCGTGATGGTCGGTCTCGGCCAGTGGCTGATGGGGCACCTCAAGCTCGGCGGATCGGCCATCCTGGTGACGGTGTGCCTGCTGGCGTTCCTCTTCTGGCGCAACTACGTCAACCTGAAGAAGTTCGGCGATGCCTATGAGCGCGCCATGCAGTTCGAGTTGTGGCGAAAGCGCACGCTGATCGAGAAGGGCGAAAGCGAAGGCGAGATCAAGACCGAGAAGCCGAGCTACTGGACGCGGGCCATCCTGCTGTGCCTTTTCATTGCACTCTTCATCCCGTACCCTTATGAACCGGCTGGCACGTTCACCATCTTCCCCGCGCGCAAGCAGGTGTTGTCGACCGACACTCCCGGACTGGTCGACGAAGTGTTCTTCGATGGTGGTGAGTCGGTCAAGCAAGGGACGGTGATCGCCCGGCTCTCGCACGAAGACTACAAGGCACAGATCAAGGTCTTCGACGCGAAGATCGATGAGCAGAGGTCAGTCATCGCAGACCTGAAGAGCCGCCCCAAGCCCGAGGAAGTGAAGCTGGCCGAGCAGGTGCTGCAAGTGGCCCGCACGCGCGAGACGTTCACCCGGGAGCGCGAGCCGCGCCTCGAAAAGCTCTACCGCGCCGGTGCAGTGACCTTCGAAGAATACGATGCCGCCCGCAAGGAGCATGAAACCGACGTGATGCAGGTGGCAGAAAAGCAGGCGGCACTGGACCTCGCGAAGGTCGGCGTCACCCGGGACAGGATCGCCGCTGAAGATGCCAAGTTGGTGAGTCTCCAGCAGGAACGCGAGGCCTTCGTCGCCAAGGTCGATCGCACGGTGCTGCGCATGCCGTTCGACGGCAACATCCTGACCCTGCACCTCAAGGACCGGATCAACAGCTACCTGGACAAGGGACAGGCCTTCGCCGCCGTCGAGTTCACCGGGGTGGTGACGGCCGAAGTCGAGGTGGCGGAGTCAGATGTGCAATATGTCAGCGTCGGGTCTGCCGTAAGGCTGCGCCCAGCGTCGTTCTTCCACCGCGAGTTCGAAGGCAAGGTGACGGTGGTCGACAGGAACGTCACCGTCAAATCCTTCGGCAACGTGGTGAAGGTGATCGTCACCGTCAACAACCCGGATGCCGAACTGAAAACGGGCATGACTGGCGAAGGCAAGATCGCCGGACCGACGATGCCGGTCTGGGAGGCCTTCTCCCAGGCGATCATCCGCTTCGTGAAGGTGCAGGTCTGGTCCTGGATACCGTGACGCCTCGACTGGCAGGTGCGCACGCCTTTCGGCCTTGACCCGACGGCTCCTTCTGGAGCCGCTGGTTGCAGGGTTCAGCCTGTCACAAGGTTCCCTGCGCATCCGTCGTGAAGCGGCTGCCGTGAATGGACGACTGCTACAGCTTGGTTCGATTGACGAAGGCTTGACGGATCAAGCGGCCACACTGGGCTGATTCGAAACCGTCCTGGACGTCACTTTGGGAAGACGATCGAGCGATGACACCGTACATCGATCGGGACGCATTGACCCAAGGGTAGAAGCCCAGCGCGCCTGCACTGCTGTAGCCGGTCATGCCAGCTTTCACCGAAGCGTCGTCGTCCTCGACCCAGTGCCCCAGGGAGTAATGCCAATCGCTCGGATTGGGCGAAGAGACTGCAGTAGGGCAGACGCGCGGCAGCGTACACACCGAGTGCGAGCCCAGCACAGAGCCGATGCGCAGCGGCGTCGGGCTGCCGACAAGGAGTTTTCTCAGGAAGCGGGCGTAGCTGTCGGCGTCGGTGATGCCACCGCCGGCCATCAGCACATCCGTGAAGGTGATATTGAGGTCCGTACCGAGCACCGATCGAATCTCGGTTGCCATGGTCTCCCCGTTTTTCGAGCCGAGCCCGAAATTCGACGCATGCTTCTCCATGTGGCCGGCGTTGTAGTGGAACAGTCTTCCGGCAGCCTCGGTGGCGTTCAGGGTCCCGCGCACGCCTTCGATGCACTGGTCGACGGTCCCGCCGCTGCCGGGGCAAGTCGGCAGCGGAAAATTGCTGTAGCCGCTGGTGAAGTTCAGGTAAGGCACGTCGTCGATGGCGCTGACGCCTGAAGCGCCGCGCTTTTCGACGACATAGGCGGCGTAGAGCCACTTCGATGCCGACGCGATCGGCATGCGCGTCGAAGAGATCGGGGCGTTGGCGCCGACGGAGCCCGATGCAAGCTTTCCATTGACGTCGCCGATTTCCCAGTAGAAAGGCACGATGGTGGTGCAACGGGCGTTGGTCGAGGCGGTGGCCGAAGCGGCCTCGGCCGCTGTCTCGTTGGGGTCGGAAACCGATGAGCCGCCTCCGCCGCACGCCGCCAGGAGCAACACCGTGGCGGTCAACGAGAAACTGACGGGGATGGGATTTTTCATGAGGCGAGAGGCACTCCAGGAGGATGAGGTGGTCGACGGCAAGATCGAGGCCTTCATGGCGAAGGCGGCGCGAGGCGAGGTGGTTGGTGGCAGTTGAGGTCGCCACGTCTGCCGGGATGCTTCTTCCCATTCATGCATCTCGCCCATCACAGGTGGCATGTTCCTTGCGCGCTGTCTCGAATGCCGTAGCGCGCTCTGCGCGGGTGCCTGACAGCACCGCAAGGTTCCCGCTCGGACACCCCTTGGGGTTTGATCGTGCAGCCGCGTTACTATTTTGCACACTCGAGAATTCCGGCACTGACTTTCCGCACTGAGGCAAACGATAGTCGAGCATCTTGCCTTGGTGTAGATCGCATGCCGGACAGTCGCTGTTGCTGGTGCGCGCATGCAGATCCGGGCCCCAGGGTAGGGGGTCGTTGAGAGGTTTGTGCATGCTATGGTCAAACCTAGCGAGACCGTGTTTCTGCCCTATTGCTTGCGCCTGCCACCATGTCTGAATTTGCGAAGCTAGTTTTCACCCCGGCCGGGCTGAACGATGTCAGTCTGGCCGTTGCCGCCACCCGGGCAGGCGCTGTAGGCATCTACAACGCTGAACTGGAAGCAGACCCGTCGCGGGTCATCGCTGCGCTGGAGCGGTTGGCCTTGAACGCAGGTGGTCCGTTCGGGGTCAAGCTCGACGCACTCGACGAGTCCGTTCTTGACTGCCTGCCGGCCCTGGTCGCGTCCGGACTGAGATGGCTGATCGTGGACGAACCTCTGCTCGCTTCGGAGCGCGCGCGCTGGAGCGCACTTCGTTTGGCGGGTGTCACGCTTCTGGCCGAGGTCGTCTCGCCGTCGTGGAGCGGTGCGGCCCTCGATGCGGATGTGGATGGCGTGCTGATCAAGGGCAACGAAGCTGGTGGCTTCGTCGGCGAAAACTCGAGTTTCATTCTTGTGCAGCGTTGGCGCGGGCGCACCTCGCTGCCGATGTTCGTTCGGGGGGGATTGACACCCCAGGTGGCGGCAGCGTGCAGCGCCATCGGCCTGTGCGGCGGTGTGCTGGATTCGCAGTTGCTGCTGCTCGAGGAGGTTCGTTTGCCTGACGCGCTGCGAGCCCAGATCGGCAACCTGGCGGGCAGCGAAACGGTCGCCGTGGGCGACGGCGAGACTGGGGAGTACTTCAGGCTGCTGGTGCGTCCGAGCTATACGTTCGCGCGGGACTTCGTGACCCGGTGCGACGGATTCGATCTCAGGGCTTTGCGTGAACAGGTCGTCGGCAAGGTCTCTTGGTCCGATCCCGCCCATGGCCTTTTGCCGATCGGCCAGGACGTCGCGTTCGCGGCCAGTTGGCGCAAACGTTATGGTCATCTCAAGGGTGTGCTTCAAGCCATCGACGACGCTGTGGCGCAGTATCCCCGTGCTGCCGCCTCCCGACCGTCGGTGACGTCTGGAGCACCTCTGGCCGTGGAGTTGGGCCTGCGTTACCCGATCGTGCAAGGTCCGATGACGCGGGTATCGGACACCGCGGAGTTCGCTTTGGCCGTGGCCGACGGCGGCGCTCTGCCCATGGTGGCATTTGCGCTGCTGAAGGGGCAGACGCTCGAGACGCTCCTGACGAAGACGTCAGACCTGCTTGGGTCCCGACCCTGGGGCATCGGCCTGCTTGGTTTCGCGCCGCAATCGCTGCTTGACGAACAACTGGCGATCGCTGTCCGTTTCAAGCCGGCCTACGCGATCATCGCGGGCGGTCGGCCCGACCAGGCAGTGCAACTGGAGCGTGCCGGAATCCCGACCTTCCTTCACGTCCCGGCATCGAGCCTGATCCCCGGCTTTCTCCAGGAGGGCGCTCGCCGCTTCATTTTCGAAGGTCGTGAGTGCGGTGGCCACATCGGGCCGCTGTCGAGCTTCGTGCTCTGGAGCACGATGGTCGATCGACTGCTTGCCGAGGTGGGCCCAGGCAAGGTCGAACCTGCGCAGGTGCAAGTGCTGTTTGCCGGTGGCATTCATGACGCGGTGTCGTCGGCAATGCTCCAGGTGCTCGCAGCACCGCTGGTGGGTGCCGGTGTGCGCGTCGGCATCCTGATGGGCAGCGCCTATCTCTTCACCCGCGAGATCGTCGCCAGCGGATCGATCGTTCCGCAGTTCCAGCAGGAAGTGCTCGATTGCGAGCGCACTGTCAATCTGGAGTCCGGCCCAGGTCATGCGAGCCGGTGCGCCTACACGACCTTTGCGCGGGATTTCTTCCGCCGGCGCGTCGAGCTGCGCACCAGCGGCGTGGCGCCCGACGAGAGTCGTCGCGTCCTGGATGACCTGATACTCGGTCGCCTGCGCATCGCGTCCAAGGGCAGCCGGCGTGATGGCCTGAACGGTGCCCTGCAGACCCTGGATGCCGCGCAGCAGCGGGAAGAGGGCATGTACATGCTCGGGCAGGTCGCCACACTCCGAGGCAGCGTCACCGACGTGGCGGCCCTCCATCACGATGTGACCGAAGGGGCCCAGGCCTTGTTGGCCCAGCAGCTCGACCTGCCGGAAACCCTTGCGGGTCCCCGCCAGGCTGCCGCCGACATCGCGGTGATCGGGATGGCCACGGTGTTGCCGAAGTCGAACTCTGCGCATGACTACTGGGAGAACATCCTGGCGAAGGTCGATGCGATCACCGAGATCCCGTCGCATCGGTGGGACTGGCGCCTCTATTTCGATGCGGACCGCACCGCCAAGGACAAGATCTATTCCAAGTGGGGCGGGTTCCTCGACGATCTTGCCTTCGACCCCACCCAGTACGGCATGCCGCCCAAGTCCATCGAGTCGGTCGACCCGATGCAGCTGATGGGCCTCGAGGTCGCACACCGTACCCTGGTCGACTCTGGTTACCACCAGAAGCCCTTCGATCGGGAGCGGGCCTCGGTGATCCTGGGCGCCAGCGGTGGGGCGGGTGACTATGGCCTGATGTACGGGTTGCGGTCGGAGCTGCCGCGATTCAACGGCACGCTTCCAGACGATGTTGCCGGGCGGTTGCCGACCTGGACCGAGGACTCGTTCGCCGGGATCCTGCCGAACGTGGTCGCTGGTCGCATCGCGAATCGCTTGAATTTCGGAGGCGTGAACATTGCCGTCGATGCTGCCTGCGCGTCTTCGCTGGCAGCGGTCTATCAGGGTGTTTCCGAGCTGTGTGCGGGGCGCAGCGACTTCGTCATCGCTGGTGGCGTCGACACGGTACAGGGCCCGTTCGGCTACCTCTGCTTCAGCAAGACACAGGCCTTGTCTCCCCGCGGACGTTGCTCCACCTTCGATGCGGCCGGAGACGGCATCGTGATCAGCGAAGGCATCGCAATGATCGCATTGAAGCGTCTGGAAGATGCCAAGCGTGACGGCGACCGGATCTATGCGGTGATCAAGGGTGTAGGTGCCAGCAGCGACGGCAACGCCAAGGGACTGACCGCACCCTTGCCAGCGGGTCAGTTGCGCGCCATGCGCCGGGCCTATGCCATGGCGGGTTTCGGTCCGTCGACGGTGGGCCTTTTCGAAGCCCACGGCACCGGCACCGTGGCCGGCGACACCGCCGAGCTCGAGAGCACCACGCGGCTGATGAAGGAAGAGGGTGCTGCGCCCAGGTCGGCAGTGATCGGATCGGTGAAGACGAACATCGGCCATACCAAAGCCACGGCGGGCGTGGCAGGGCTGGTCAAGGCCGCGATGGCGCTTCATCACCGCGTGCTGCCGCCGCATCGCAACGTCAGCAACCCCAACGCTGTCCTCGCGGACCCCGCAGCGCCCTTGTATCTGCTGGATGAAGCTGCGCCCTGGATCGCCCCTGGCGACCGCCCGCGCCGGGCAGCCTGCAGTGCATTCGGCTTCGGCGGAACCAACTTCCACGTGGTGCTCGAGGAGTACCAGGATGAATACCGAGAGTGGCTGAAGCCCGTGGCGTCCGACGGCTGGAGTGCGGAACTGCTGGTCTGGAGTGGCGACGATCGCGCCGAGCTCGGCTCGCGGCTGGCAATGTTGGCTTCATCGCTGGCGACAGTCGAGGGTCTCGCATTGCGGGACCTCGCCGCAAGCCTGGCGATGCGCTGGCGCAGGCGTGGAGAGGTCATCGCTGTCGTGGCGCGGAGCCTCGACGACCTGCGAGGGAAGCTGGCCGCCGCCGTGGCGTTCCTCGGCGGCGATGCGACCAAGCTGCCGCCCGGCGTGTTCCACGGCACGGCCAAGGAGCCTGCCGGCAAGGTGGCAGTGCTGTTCCCGGGGCAGGGATCGCAATACACCGGAATGGGGCGCGAGGCTGCCTTGCACTTCGAATCGGTTGCACTGGCCCTCACCGACGCGGACGCGTCACTTCGCGATGCGATGGAGGCCCGTTTCGGACGTTCGAGCCGGCTGTCGCAGTTCATCTTTCCGAGAGGGGCCTACGACGATGCCGCGAAGGCTGCGGCGCGCCAGAGGCTGACCAGCACCGATGTGGCGCAGCCTGCACTTGGCGCGATCGAGGCCGGGCTGTTCGCGTTGATGCGGTCATTGGGCCTCGCTCCTGACATGCTGGCGGGGCACAGCTACGGCGAATTCGTCGCGTTGTACGCGGCCCAGGCGATTGATTTCGGCGCGCTGATGGAACTCTCGGCGGCACGTGGGCGTTTCATCGTGGACGCGGCGTCCGAGCAAGGCGCTGAACTCGGGACGATGGCAGCTGTCAACGCGGACCGCAAGGTCGTCGAAGAGGCCATCGCCGACATCGATGGCGTGATCATCGCCAATCACAACGCGCCGCTGCAGAGCATCATTTCCGGCACCCGCCAGGCGGTCCAGGCTGCCATGGCGAAGCTGGTGAAATCCGGCGTCGAAGTGAGCGAGATTCCCGTGGCGGCGGCGTTTCATTCCAGCCTCGTCAAGCCAGCGCAGCGAGCGCTGTCCGATCTGATCGATGCCACGCCCTGGGCCACGACGCGTGTGCCCGTCTACTCGAATACCACAGCACGCCCGCATGCCGCTGACGTCGCGCGAGTGAAGCGACAGATGGCGGAGCATCTGGTTCGCCCCGTCGAATGGGTGGCCGAAATCGAGGCGATGTACAAGGATGGTGCGCGAGTCTTCGTCGAGGTCGGCCCCAAGTCGGTCCTTTCGCGGCTGACCTCGCGCATCCTGGGCGACCGTGCCCACGTGGCCGTGGCCATCGACGACGGTAGCGGCCTGTCCGGCCTGCTCGGCGGCATGGCCCAGTTGCTCTGCGCCGGGATCGACCTTGAACTTGGACAATTGTTTGCGCGCCGCGATTGCCGCATGGGCGACCCTGCGCAGCCTGCCGCGCTGGTCCGCAAAGTCGCTGTGGGCAAGCACGCTTGGATGCTCAATGGCAGCGGACCCCGGCGTGCCGCAGACCCTGTTCGGCAGATTGGCGTGACCCTGGAGCAGGCGCAGGCCAAGGCCGCTGCTGCGCCGGCTCCCACCGCTGCGCAGTCGTTGCCCGCGCCAGCACCCGCGGCGACCTCTGCCGTGGCGCCGACCCTACCGAAGCGCCTGAACCCGGCACCCGAATCCAACCTTTCAACACCCACCGTCTGGAGAAGAGGCAACCCCATGGATGAACGACGAAGAGCACCGGGCATGTCGGACCCCTCCGTCATGTCGGACTATTTTGCGACGATGCGACAGTTCCTGGAGACCCAGGAGCGAGTGATGTCCTCGTACCTCGGTGATCCCGGGGTGGCGCGCCCGACCATGCGTCCCCGCCCGATGGCCATGCCCCTCCAACGTGTGACCGAGTTGCCGTCACCGGCGTCGGTCGTGGCCGCAGCGCCGAACCCGGTCGCCGCGGCACCGGCGCCCGCGCCTGCGACCGTGGTCCCTGCGCCGACGATGGCAAAGGCACCTGAACCCGCCGTACCCGCGAAGGTCGCAGAGCCAGTCCCTGCGCCCGCGGCGGCGAAGGCCGCAGGCGAGACACCGACACGCGACAAGCTGGTCGACATGCTGATGGCCATCGTCGAGGAGAAGACGGGCTACCCGCGCGACATGGTCGGGCTCGACCAGAACCTCGAAGCCGACCTTGGCATCGATTCGATCAAGCGGATCGAGGTGGTGGGCGCGTTGTTGCAGTTGCTGCCCGCAGCGCATCGCGAGGCTCTGACCGAGAGTCGCAGCAAGCTGAACACGCAGTCGACGCTCAACGGTGTTCTCGATCTGGTGATGCAGGCCAAGGTCGGCGGGGGCGTCGCCGTCCCTTTTGATGTGGCCGGGACGGGATCAAAGGTTGTCGACACCCACGTCGTCAGCCACCCGCCCCGGCATGTCATGCAATCTCGACCAGAGACTGTTCCCCCGGGTGTGGCGCGCCGCCCGTTGCGGGGCACCTTCGTCCTCACCCGCGATCGCCTGGGGGTGGTGGAGGCACTGACCTCGCTCCTGGCTGCCCGCGGCGTTTCGGTCAGCGTCGTCGAACAGGATCTGCTGGGCAGTGAAGCCCGGCTCGTCGGCCACTGCAAGGAGTTGGCAGCGACCGGGCCTGTCAGCGGTGTGGTCCATCTTGCTGCCTTGGGCAGCTTGCCGTTGGCTAAAACCGATGGGCCCATGGGCTGGCGGGCGGCCATCCATGCTCACGAAAAGTCGTTCTTCCTGCTTTTGCGCGAGCTGAGCGCGGCCCTTGCGCCAGGGGCCGATGTCGTCGCGGTGAGTGATTTCGGAGGCCTGTTCGGCCGCAATGGGAGTGCCAACGCAGGCCTCCGGCTGTTGGGCGGTGCCGTCGGTGCCGTCAAGTCACTGCGTGAGGAGAGGACTGACCTTCACGTGAAGGCCATCGACCTCGATCCCAGACGTTCTGCAGCCGACATGGCCGCTGACCTGATGAGTGACATCGATCTGGACGGTGGGCGCATCGAGGTGGGCTTCCCCGAGGGGAGGCGTACGGTCTTTCACAGCGTGGCGCAAGTCGTCGAGGTCGACCCCGATCGCGAGTCCGCATTGAATGGGCTGGTCGTGCTGGCCACAGGCGGTGCCCGCGGCATCACAGCGGAAGTCCTGCGCGGCTTGGCAGCGCCGGGCAATACGCTGGTACTCACCGGCCGCAGTGTCCTGCAGGAGACCGAGCCCGACGCCCTGGCGGGACTTCCG
>Ga0075163_10008085_pt1 | contig 13892 bp, 13 predicted proteins | sample JI1023141ADNA_FD_71478 | JGI IMG/M metagenome (GOLD analysis project Ga0075163, IMG submission 71478) | Wastewater effluent complex algal communities from Wisconsin, to seasonally profile nutrient transformation and Carbon sequestration -... | ecosystem: Engineered > WWTP > Effluent > Algae...
TCGACCGTCGCCGACGGCGCGGAGAGGTTGGTGACCACCTTGGTGATCAGCTCGCCGTTCGGAATCACGAAGAGCTCACCGTTCTCGCTCTCGACCTGGGTCGCGCGCAGCCCGATGTCGCGCACGGTGCCCTTGAAGGCGTCGACCTGCACGAAGTCGCCGACCTTGATCGGGCGCTCGATCAACAGGATCAGGCCGGAGATGAAGTTCTCCGCCATCTTCTGCAGCCCGAACCCGATGCCGACCAGCAGGACGGCGAACGCGGCGAACACCGCCGTCATGTCGAGCCCGACGGTGGTCAGCGCGATCAGCGTGCCGATGATCATGCCGAGCCAGCGCGTGATCTTGCCGACCGTGAAGCCGACGTCGGGGTGATGCGAAAACGCTCTGGTGAGCGTTCTCGCCACAACGCGCGACACGATCCGCGCGACCAGCAGGATCAGCAGCGCGGTGAGGATCGAGAGCGGACTGATCGGAGTTCCCGACAGCTCCGCAAACGGTTCTCGCAGGAAGTCGAAGACACGCTCGAGCATGCCGTGGCCACGTGCAATCACGTGGCCGACGGATCAGCTGGCTTCGGACTTGGTGTCGACGTCGACCGCGCCCGAGCTCTTCATCAGACCTTTCGCCTTGGTCGCCCACTCGCGATCATCCGCGTGAACGGCGAGCAACGCCTTGCCGTTCTTGTGGACCAGCGACTCGTAGCGCTTGGCCTCGTACTCCGGGATGCCCATGCCGACCAGCGCACCGGTCAGCGTGCCGACGGCGCCACCGGCACCCGCACCGGCGAGCGCGGCGACGATCGGACCCGCGGCGATGAACGGTCCGAGGCCCGGGATGGCGAGCGCGCCGAGCCCGACGAGCAGGCCGAGCGTTCCGCCGACCGCACCACCGGCACCCGCGCCGACGAGCGCGCCTTCGGGAGCCTTGGTGTGCTTCTCGTGCGCGACCTCGCGGGTCGAAGCGAGATCCGGCAGTAGCGCGGACAGATCGGACTCGCGAAAGCCGCTGGCGCGCAGCACGTCGATCGCGCGCTCGAGCTCGATGCGCGTGTCGAACAGGCCGAAGACTGCAATCTTCTTGTCGTTCTTGGTGTCGGTCATGATCGGAGTCCCTTACTTGGCAATTTCGAGTTGGTTGATGACGGTGGTGGCGCCCGCGGACGTGGCGATGCCCTCGAGCCGCGTGCTCTCTTCGGCCGACGCGACGGGACCAACGAGCGTGACGACGCCGTCCTTGACGACGATCTTCGCGTTCTGCGCGTTGGTGGAGAGGCCGTCGGCATCCATGAAGCCGCGGCGGATCTTCGCGGTCAGATCGAGATCCGTGCCGCGCTGAGCGCCTTGGTCGGCGGTCGGAACCTTGTCGCTATCGCGCTGGTTCTTCGCGGTGTTGTCCGCGGCGGGAGGATCGGTCTTTTTCGACGAGCACGCACCGAGAGGTGCGGCGACGAGCAGAGCGCAGACGAGCATTCTCATGCCGCGTTCGAAAAGCACGTCGCGGGCCATTCGCGAGGTTGCCGAGAGAGGCCATCCTCGCGTTGTCGGCGAGCGCCGAGTGACATTGCGACAGCGACGCACCACAGCCGGAGTTGTTCGCAGCTGATGCCGATTCGTCTACACTGTCGCGATGCGCCTGAGCTCGGTCGTCGTGATGCTCGCAGCGTGTGGCAGCACGTCGGTGGAAGATGACGAGCCACCCGTCGGTGGCACGTGCGAGGCGGCACCCGCGGAAGCGACCGGCGAGGCGACGTTCTACGACGCGACCGGCGCGGGGAACTGCAGCTTCGATCCATCGCCCGGCGATCTGCGCGTCGCCGCGATGAACGCGGCGGATTACGGCACGGCGGATTGGTGTGGTGGCTGCGTCGAGGTCGATGGCCCGGACGGCAGCGTGGTGGTGCGGATCGTCGATCAGTGTCCCGGGTGCGCGAAGGGCGACATCGATCTGAGTCGCGAGGCGTTCGGCATGATCGCGCCGCTCAGCGCCGGGCGCGTCCCGATCACGTGGCGCGAGGTCGCGTGCAACGTGACGGGACCGATCGCGTATCACTTCCAGGAGGGCTCGAATCCCTTCTACACGTCGGTGCAGGTTCGCAATCACACGTATCCGATCGCGAAGCTCGAGGCGCAGGTGGATGGCGCGTACGTCGAGATCGCGCGCAAGGAGTACAACTACTTCGTCGCCGAGGCGGGGCTAGGCGACGGCCCGTTCGCGTTCCGCGTGACCGACGCCCGTGGCCACGTGCTCGAGGATGCCGCGGTGGCGCTGGGCGACGACGAATCGCGCAACGGGACCTCGCAGTTCCCGCTCTGTCCTCAGTAGTTGTTCGAGGCGTTGCAGGACGATTCCTGACTCGAACAGCTGCTCTCGCAGAATTTCTTGTTCTGCTCGCAGCCGTTGCGACAGGTATCGCACTGCCGTTTGCACTCGTCCCAGCCGGTGCTGGTGTTGCAGCTCGAGCAGCCGGGGCACGAGAACCGACAATCGCTGTCGGCGCGATAGCACCCGTCCTTGCACGTGCGGTTCTCGCCGCTGCAGTCGCGCCTCGGGCGCTGGATCGTGACCGTGCGCTGCTGCGGTTGCGCCGCGGGCTTGGAGACCGGACCCGCGGGCGGGGAGCTCGGCACCGTCGGCATCAGCGCCGAGCGCGGCACGGCGAGCCGCGATAGCGTGCCCCGGCCCGTCACGGTACCGGTCGTCGGCTCCGCCGCGTTGAGTGCGCCGAGCACGACCGTGAGCTTCGCGTTCCCGCGCGCCTCGACCTCGACGGTGCCGGAGTACGGCTCGTAGCCGAACACGTCGACGACGATCGTGTGCTTGCCCGGATCGACGTCGAGGTTCTCGAGCGGCGCGACCCCGACGAAGCGTCCGTCGAGGATGACGTTGCTGTCCTTCGGCGTGGACATCACCTTGAGCTTGCCGCGATCCGAGGTGACGGCGGCGACCTCGACCGCCGGCTCGTCGGTGGACGCGCGACCGATCGCGATCCCGACCGCGAGGGCGACGAGGATCGCCCCGACGAACAGCGCGATCCACATCGGCTTGCGGTTCGGCGGCGGCATCGGTGGCATGCGGACGGCCCGGCTGGGATCGACGTCCGTGAAGTCCGGCTGCGCGAGCTCGGGCTGCGACGGCATGCCGACGGTGCTCGCGAACTCGGGCGGCTGCATGCCGTCCGACTATCGCTCGAATCCGGACCGAAGGTGTAGGCAGCAGCGGCAGTTGGCCGACGCGCGCAACTCGGGCGACGACCGGGCGATGGGCGCGCTCACCATGAAGCCCAAAGCCCAGTCGTTCACCCACACGATCCCTCGCGAGGGAGCCGAACCGTTCACGCACACGACCACCATCGTGCCGGCAGGCGTCGATCCGAAAGAGGCCCTGCAGCAGGCGATGGACGACTGTCCCGAGTGCCAGGCAGCGCGCGCGCGGGGTGAGACGCCGACGGTGCTGAGCGGCGAAGACGTGAGGCGGATCGCGCGTGCGTACGAACAGACGCACGGTGCCCCCGATCCAGAGACCCGCCAGATGCGGCGCGCGCGAGAGAGAAGGATGCGGCGCCGCGCAGCGAACTAGACGCCGATCACGCCACCATCGTGATCGCGATCGTTGCCGAGCGCGGTCGCCGACCTGCGAGCGATGATGGCCAGGTGTTGTCGGGCGTCGCGAGGTTCGCCGCGTCTCTTCACCCGGGTGCTGGATGTTGACGAACCGCGTCTTGCCATCCGGCGTCTCCGAGGCGCGGTGACAGGCGCGTGAGCTCAGCGTGACCCCAGACATCGATGTCGTGATCCATCATGGATGGCGGTTCTGGCGAGCGGCAACCTCGCGAATCCGCGGCGCCTGCGTGGCTCGCGGGTTGCTGTGAGGGGTGGGGTGCGATCAGCGATCCTGGTTCTGCTGGTGATCACGGGGGTCGCCCACGCGGAGAGGAAACCGGGGTGGGTCGGCGTCGGGTTCGCGTTTGGTGGTCCGCCCGCGATCAAGGGGGACTTGCGAGATCGGATGGACGAAGGGGACTGCGGGCACGGCAGCTGCGAGTTGACGGCGACGGTGCAGCTCGGCGGTGGCTACAAGCGGTGGGGCATCGAGCTGATCATCGGAGGGCATCCGATGGCGGACTCGTTCTCGACGGACTATCGCGATCGGGATCGGCACACATTTCTGTGGGGTCCCATGGTTCGGTACGCGCTCGTGCAGAAGTGGGGCTTCGACGTGTCGATTCGGGCCGGGCTGCAGCACGGCAGCGCCCACGGCAACGAGGTCGAGGAGCGCGGGGTCGGCTGCGATGGTCCGTGCCCGACGACGACGTACGAGCCACCCGTGTACTCGATGTGGGGCCTGACGACCGGCGCGACGCTCGGCGCCAGGGTGCCCGTGCAGGGTGGCTATCTCGGCGTGTTCGCCGACCTCGACTACACGCTGGTCCGCGTGTCGTACCCCGACACCTCGATCACGGGCCGGCTGGTGACGAGGACGTACGGGATAGCGTTCGGTTCGCGGTTCCCCTGATAATGGGCGAATGCGATCAGCCTGGCTCGTGGTGCTCGCGGCGTGCGGCGGTGGAGATGAACAGACGCTGCCGCCGACGGATCCCGCGTCGGGCCCGGCGGCGGGCTGGGTGGACGGACATGCGAGCGTGCCGGCGGAGGGGCAGGCCGAGGACACGTCGGCACCGACCACGGTGATCACCGACTGCACGAGCGAGGCGGTCGTCGCCGCGGTCGCCGAGGGCGGCGTGATCACGTTCGACTGCGGCGCGGAGCCGGTGACGATCGTGATGACGGAGACGGCGAAGGTCTTCAACGATCGCGGCACCAAGCTCGTGATCGACGGCGGCAATCGCGTGACGCTGAGTGGTGGCGGCGCGCGGCGCATCCTCTACATGGCGACCTGCGACGAGGCGCAGGTGTATCCGCCGGGCGATGGCGACTGCAACACCAACCCGGGCGTGCAGCTGGTGGTGCAGAACCTGACGTTCATCGACGGCAACGCGCAGGGCCTCGAGGAGGGCGGCGGCGCGATCTACGCGCAGGGCGGCAGCTTGAAGGTGGTGAACTCGCGATTCTTCAACAACCTGTGCGACGAGCTCGGGTCCGACGTGGGCGGCGGCGCGATCCGCAAGCTCGACTACCTGATCGAGCCCGGCGCGGGACCGGCGCGACCGACGTGGGTGGTGAACAGCACGTTCGGTGGCGAGGAGGGCTTCGGCAACTCGTGCGCGAACGGGGGAGCGCTGAGCAGCATCGGAGTGTCGTGGAACGTCGTGAACTCGTGGTTCGGATTCAACACGGCAGTCGGCCACGGCGCGAATAGCGGGCAGGGTGGGAACGGCGGCGCGATCTACAACGACGGCAACGAGATCGTGTTGAACATCACGAGCACGTTGATCGAGAACAACGTCGCGAACGAGGGCGGGAGTGCGGTGTTCTTCGTCAGCAACGACCGGAGCGGCACGATCACGATTCGCGATTCGCTGGTGCGGAACAACCCGCGCGGCACGTTCGAGACGCCGGATCTGCCGGGGTTCTACGTGCTCGCCAGTCAGCCCGCGATCGTGATCGACTCGCAGATCCTGCGGTAGCGCGCAGTCTTTGCGTTCCGGGATTCGGCCGGCTCGCTGGGAACACGGCTACGATGGAAGTTGGTGGTATGGACGTGCGGCTGCGATCACAGGCGGAGGTGTTGACGCGGTTGATGACGGCGCTGATCGACGCGCCTGCGGATGCGCATGCCGTGATGTCGACCCTGGCGACCGAGATCGCGAGCGCGACGGACTCGTACTGCCGGTTTCTGAAAGTGTCGGAGGATGGTGAGTGGTTGCTGTCGGAGGTGAGGGGCATCCCGCCGCATCGACCGGTAAGCGATGCGACGCTGCGATTGCTGGACACTCCGATCCCGATCCGAGGCGAAGCACCCGCTGCCCAGGTGGTTCGCGAGCGCCGGACGGTGCGCGTGCCCAAGGTGACGGAGGCGCAGGTACGGGCCACGTTCCCGGATCCCGCCGCGCAGGACGTCGTGCTGACGCTGGTGAAGGGCGGTGCCGTGCTCGTGCCGGTGATCGGCAGCAACGGTCTCCATGGCGTGCTGTCGTTGGTGAGAGCAGGCGAAGATGCCTCGGCGTTCGATGATCACGACGTCCGGTTCGCCGAGCAGCTGGCCGTGCATGCTGGCCTGGCCCTGACGAGCGCGAACCTGGTCGCGGCCGCACGAGACCGCGCAGCACGGCTACAGCTGGTGTCGGATCTGAGCCGCGACGTCGCGCAGGCGGCCGGCAACTTCCAGCAGCTGCTCGAGGTCATCGTCCGGCGCTTGGGCGCGGCGATCGCGGATTTCTGCGTCATCCGCATGTTGCGGTCGGACGGCCGTGGCTTCGACGACGGCGGTGCGGCCTATAACCGCGATCCGGAGCTCGAAGCGCGCCAGCGCACGCTGATGCACGAGCTTGGCGAGATGGCCCCCACGCTCCTCACGCGGCGCGCGCTCGAGGGGGTGACGGTCCGAGTGCCCCACGTCGATCTACCCGCGTTGCTCGCGAGCCTTCCGGAGCCGCTCGCGAAGTTGATGGCAGACCTCGCGCCGTCGACATTCCTCGCCGTGCCGCTCCGCATGCAGGGTGCCGCGACGGCCGTGCTCGTGCTGGGGCGCACGGCGGGCGGCCTGCCGTTCACGGCGGATGATCAGCAGGTCGTCGAGGACCTCGCGATCCACGCGACGATCGCGATGACGAACGCGCGGCTGCTCGAGAGCACCGCGCAAACCGTCGAGCGGCTACGCGTGTTGACCGAGACGGCGGCGGAGCTCGATGCGAGCGTCGAAGACCCGGGCGGGATTCTCGACAAGGTGGCGTGCAAGCTGTCGGAGCAGCTGCATGGCGTGTGCGTGTTGCAGCTCGTCGCCGAGGATGGCGAGACGATCGAAGCGCTCAAGGCGATCGTGCATCCCGATCCGGCGGTGGTGGCCGCGTTCCGCGGGGTGATCAGCACCGAGCGGCGCAAGGCAGATGGGCTGACGAGACGCGCGCTCACGGGAGAGGCCGTGATGGTCTCGGGCACCCCGGCCGAGGTGGCACTGCAGGTCGTCGCGTACGCGCGCGACCTGATCACGGGGCTCGGTGTCTGCAGCATGATGGCGCTGCCACTCCGGGTGGGATCGCAGGTGATCGGGGCGGTGCTGCTGGCACGCCTGGAGACCCGATTCTCCGACGCGGATCTGCGGCTCGCGCAAGATCTCCTGACGCACGCCGCCCTCGCCATTCGCAACAGTCGCCTGCTCGCGAGCGTGCAGCACGAGCTCGCGGAACGCGCGCGCGCGGAGCAAGCGCTGCGGCAGACCGAGGAGCAGTTTCGTCACGCGCAGAAGATGGAAGCCGTCGGCCGGCTTGCAGGTGGTGTGGCGCACGACTTCAACAACCTGCTCACGGTCGTGCTGCACTCGTGTGGCTTCATCACCGATGCCTTGCCGCCGGCGTCGCCGATCCGCGAGGACGTCGAGCAGATTCGACAGGCGGGAGAGCGCGCGGCGAAGCTGACGAGACAGCTGCTCGCGTTCAGTCGCCAGCAGGTCCTGCAGACGGAGGTGCTCGACCTCGGAACGCACGTCCGGAACATGAGCTCGCTGCTCCAGCGGTTGCTCGGCGAGCAGTGTGCGCTGTCCGTTCGCGTCGCTCCCGATCTCGGCATGGTGAAGGCCGACGCGACCCACGTCGAACAGATCATCATGAACCTCGCGATCAACGCTCGCGACGCGATGCCCCTGGGCGGGACGCTGACCATCGAGACGTCGAACGCCGAGCTCGACGAGCTCTACGCGAACGGCCATGTCGGCGTGAAGCCGGGGCGGTACGTGATGCTCGCGATCAGCGACACCGGCGAGGGCATGACCAGGGAGACCCAGCAGCGGATCTTCGAGCCGTTCTTCACGACGAAGCCGGCCGGGAAAGGGACGGGGCTGGGGTTGTCGACGGTGTTCGGGATCGTCGAGCAGAACGGCGGGACGATCTGGACGTACAGCGAGCTCGGTCGCGGGACGACCTTCAAGATCTACCTGCCGCGCACCGACGAGCTGGTCGCGGCCACCCAGCCGGCTCCGGTGGAGGAGGTGACGCGCGGCGGTGAGACGATCCTCGTGGTCGAGGACGATGATGCCGTGCGGCGAACGGTGGTGCGTGCCCTGACCCGCAAGGGGTACCGCGTGATCGAGACCCGCAATGGTCGCGAGGCGCTGACCACCTACGGAGATCGTGGCGCGGAGATCGACCTCGTGCTCACCGACGTGATGATGCCGGTGATGGGTGGCGGCGAGCTCGCGAAGCGCTTGCTGGCGACGGCTCCGCAGCTACCCGTGTTGTTCATGTCGGGGTACATCGACGACTCGATCCTCGAGGCGGGGATGGTCGAGCCGGAGACGCTGATCTCGAAGCCGCTGAACCTCGACGTGCTCGTGCGCAAGATCCGCGCGCGGTTCGACGAGCGTCACTCGTAGCGCGTGCACGCGGGCGGACGGTTCTCGACGGGCAGACACGCGTAGGGACGACACGCGTTGCCCTTGAAACAGGCGCCGAGCGTCAGGTTGGTGGTGATGAAGCCATTCGCACCGTCGCTGAAGCCCTCGGCGATCGCGTCGTGACCGACGCAGATCCCGTCGGAGAGCGCGCCGGTGTAGACGGCGTCGAACGTCTCGCCCGCCGCCTTCATCCGCACGTAGTGGATGCCGCCGAACGATTCGAGGCGCGTGACCACGCCGAACCGGATGTCGTCCGGTGGGGAGGGTGGTGGCAGCCGCGCGAGGACCACGCCGGCGCGGAGCCCGAGGGCCGCCCACACGGCGATCCAGCGCGAGGTCATGCGTGGACGACCGGCGCGGACGGGCGGGCTATTCCTGCGGGAGCAAACGCGTGTAGCCGGGAAACTCCGCGAGGAGGTGCGGATGCTCGCGCGGATGGCAGCGACGACGCGAGGCGGATGTCGTCGGGACTCTGTGATGGTCAAGTGGATGTTGCTCGTGCTCGTGGCGTGTGGTCCGGCGCGCCGCGAGGACCCCAAGCCAGGTGCAACACCACCGGTCGATGCGGGAGCGGCCACGCCCGTGGCCTCACCGGTCGATGTGGGAGCTGCCACGCCCGTGGCCTCACCGGTCGATGCGGGAGCTGCCTCGCCGATGGCCTCACCGGTCGATGCGGGAGTCGCCGGCCCGGTGACGCCGTGCTTCTGCTTCTCGTGGGTCCACCTCGACGAGAACGGGCAGCGTTGCTTCGCGACCCAGGCGACGTGCGACACCGAGTTCACCGCGTTCGGTCGCAGCACCAAGATCGCGTGCTCGAGGCAGACGGAGCACTGCAGCAGCTACGCGTGCCGCAAGGTCGGCAAGGAGTGCTTCGCGCTCTGACTACAGCCAGTTGCCTTGGACTTCGAGCTGCCACGGATTCGCGGCGTTGCAGCTGGTCCCGACCGGGCGAATCTCGACGGAGACATCGCGACTATCGCTGCTGCCGTTCGGGATCGTGCCTTCGCCCCACTCGGCCAGGTTCTCGTTGATCGTGCCGCTCGTGGACGTGGTCCCGACGGTGGTGGAGCACTCGACGAGATCGCTGCCGGCATTGACGTAGACGAACACGTCGTAGTCGTTGGTGGCGGGCGACGTCAGCTTCGCGCCGAACCGCAGGGTGAGGCCCGGGAAGTTGTCGTCGTCCTCGGTGACCCGGACGCGAAACCATGCCGACTGATGACCGGAGACGTTGAGCTTGATGTTGCTGGTATCGCCGCTGACGGCGCCGAGCGCGATCGCGGTCTGGCAGGTGGCCGCGCTCGCGCACAGGTTTTGCGGCGGCGAATCGGGCTGCTGCGCGTCGGCGGGCGGCGGCGAATCCTGCGGCTGGGGGATCTCCGAATCGCCGGGAACCTTGGAGTCAGGTGGAGTGATCTCGCCGTTGCCGGCGCTGGCGCACGCCACGAGCAGCAAGGCCGGTACTACACGAACCACCATCGACGGCGACGCTACCACGCGGGTTTGGGGGTCGAAGGGGTTTTCTTAGGCGGTGGGGGTGGTGCGGTCGGTCGGCACCGGGGTCTGACGCGGCAAGGCAAGGTCCGGAAACAGCGTCTCGAGCTCGAGGCTGCGGAGGACTTCATCGAGGTCGCGGTCGGAGACGGGGACGACGGGCGATTCACCGGTCTGGGTCATGGGACCGGCGACCAGCAAGACCTTTGCCGTCGCAGGATCGCGATTTCGCGCGGGCGGTACGTGGCAACTCGATCCGTCAGGCAGTCGACGAAGTGCAACGCCGGAACGAGTTGCGCATCCGGCTGCACGACTACGCCTTCGCGCGAGGGCGGGCGGCGTCGAAGCTGTACTCGATCAGCGGCAGGTTCGCGTACCCGATCCCCGTGCCATCGCCACCCGGATTCCAGACCACGACGGGATCCTCGCGGAGCGGCGAACGCTCCAGCACCTTCGCCGCGTGGTCGCGGAGCTCGCGAACCTGATCGATCGCGGCGTCACTCGAAGCGCGCGTGATCGCGATCAGGAACAGCTGGCGCCGGACGAGCCCCACCATCAGCTCTTCGGAGAGATCGATGATCGTCCCGGAGAGCACGCGCTCGGAGAGCTCCGGGCTCTTCATCCGCGGCATCACCACGGCGATCAGCGGCGCGGCTTCCTGCTCGAGCACGTCACCCGCGAGCGCGACGATGTCACCCTCGCGATCGACCAGCACCGCCGCCTTGATCAGGTCCAGATCACCCATGCCGAGCGTCACGAGCCGCTCGAAGTTCACGTCGCGCATCGCGCGTCAGGTTACTAGGTCACGGTGATGCGGAGAACTTCAAACACCTCCGCATATGGCACACCGTGCGTCTGCCCGAGCGTGCGCGCGACGTCTCGGCGCATTTCGGAGAACGTCGGCGGAAACTGCGAGGCGTGCTCGGCGATCGCCGCGAGCTTGCGCTCGATCGACGACGAGATATCGACGACGCACGTCGGCGGCGGCGGTGGCGCACCGGCGGGGAGCCGGGTGGCGAATGCGAGGATGTCGCAGCGACTGCGGCGGACCGCGGCGAGCACCGCGCGATGGACGAGCTGATGGTCGTGATGGCCGTCGTGCGAGCCGTGCACGATCAGGAGATCGGGATCGACCCGCGCGAGCTCGACCTCGAACCGCGCGACCAGCGCGTGCATCGGTAATTCCTCGACGCGGCTGTCGCGCGCCTCGGGTGGCAGCACGAGCTCGACGCCGAGCTGCGCGGCTCCGCGCGTGGCCTCGGCCGTGCGGATCTCGAAGCGGTTCGGGATCGAGGCGACCTGCAGCGTGACCGCGGCGCCGGCGGCGGCGAGCTTCGCGACCAGGCCTCCTGCGCCGACCTCGACATCATCCGGGTGCGCGCCGATCGCGAGGGCCCTACGAACGTGATCGAATCGCATCGCGCTCGTCTATCACGCGCACCACTGCGCGTGGAGCTGCAGGGTGAGGGCGTTGTCGGGCAACGCCAGGAACGTGGGCTTGGAGTCGCCCAGCTTCTCGGCCCGGCGCAGCAACCGTGCGCGCGCATCGCTGATCGCGGCACGGGCCCCGCGATCGCCGGCGGCGTGAAGCGCCCGCGCGAGCGCCAGTGGTGGCAACGATTCGCCCTGCAGCAGCCCGCCGAGACGCTCGAGGATCTGCATGGCCGCACGCGCCGGTGCGACGGCGTCACGCCCGAGCGCGAGCAGCGCGCGCGATCTCGTGGCGAGGGCCCACGCCTTGAGCCCGGGCGAGACATCGAGCAGCAGGGCGGCGCGCTCCGCTTCGGCGAGCCCGGCGGCGTGATCGCCGGTGAGATCGTGGATCGCGGTGAGGTGCGCACGCGCCCAGCCCTCGAGGCGCGGATTGCCGACGGCGCGACAGTCGGCGATCGCGCGCACGAGATGCTCCTTCGCCTCGGGCAGCTTGTCGGGCTGCGTGAGGATGTAGCCGAGGTTGACGAGCGCGTAGGTGGTGGCCTGCGGTGCGCGCACCGCGAGGCAGCTCGCGAGGGAGGCGCGGCACTCCGTCTCGGCGCGGGTCAGCTCGCCGAGCTCGGCCCAGCACCACGCGACGGTGGTGCGCTCGAGCGAGAGGTTGCGGCTATCGCCGGCGCGCTCGAAGCCGTCGACGGCCGCGAGCAGGTGATGGAGGAAGGTGGCGACGTCGCCGACATGCGCGGCACGCACGCCTTGCACGTGGTTGACCTGCGCGTAGGTCAGCGCATCGAGATCCACGGCGCGCGCGGCGAGCGTGGCGATCTCGGCGAGGACCCGATCGGCGCGCTCGAAGCGACCGGCGAAGATCAGCTGGAACGCACCGCGCGCGAGGCAGATCAGCTGCGCGGCCTCGGCCTTGGGTGGGCGCATGCCGATCTGGACCTGGCGCTGCGACTCGAGATCGTCGCTGCCGGGCGCGGGCTGGACGGCGAGCACGGTCTCGAACAACCGATCGACCGTCTCGTAGTCGCCGAGCCGCGCCGCCGAGACCAGCGCGCTCGCGAGCGCGACGAACCACGACGCGCGACCCGCCGGGATGTGCACGGAGGCCTGCTCGCCCCAGCGTCGGCCATCCGCGTAGCGCGACGACCAGTACGCGGCCGTGGCCTGGAGGCCGAGCAGCTCGCCGAGGAGCTCGCCCGACGCACCCGCGGTGATCGCGCACTCGGCACGCTCGATGACACCGGCGAGATCGTTGCCTTCGAGGGCCTGCTCGGCGGCGCGCCGGTACCAGTGCACCGCGCGCTCGCGATCGCCACCGCGCATGAAGTGACTCGCGAGGACGAGCCCGTCGAGCTCACCGGCGCGGACCAGCCAGCTGGCGGCCAGCCCGTGCCCGAGGATGCGATCGGCGCCGGTGAGCAGCTCGTAGGCGCCGTCGCGCAGCAGCGCGTGGCGGAACGTGTACTCGGTCTGATCGGGCAGCCGCGAGATCGCCGCGCGCGAGATCACCTCGCGACGGACCAGATCCTCGAGCCACTCCGAGGCGTGCACCGGCTGCTCCGTGCCGAGCAGCGCGATCACGCCGCCGTCCCAGAACGCTTCCCCGAACACCGCCGCTGCGCGCAGCACGCGACGCGCCGGCGCCTCGAGGGCGGCGAGGCGCGCCTGCACCATACCGATCACCGTCTCGGGGAGCGTCTGCGTGCTGTCACCCTCGGCGACCGCGCGCACCAGCTCCTCGAGGTAGAACGCGTTGCCGTCGCTGCGGCGCACCAGCTCGTCGACGAGCGTGGGCGTGGCTTCGGCTCCGAGCGCCGCCCGGACCAGCTCGCCACACGCCGAGGCCGACAGCGCGTGCAGCGCGAGCTCCTCGGGCTCGCGGTGCTCCCACAGCCGCGGGAACATCTGCCGCACCTCGGGGCGCGCGAGCGCCAGCACCATCAGCGGCGAATCGGGCAACGCGCGCAGCGCCGCGTCGACGTAGTTGATCGACGGCAGATCGCCCCAGTGGAGATCCTCGAGGACGAGCAGCACCGCCTGGCGAGCGGTGGTGGCGCGCAGCCAGTCGACCCACGCGCGCTCCATGTGCTGGCCGAGCAGCATCTTGTCGGCGCGGGCGGCGCGCAGCAGCTCGCTGCTGTCGTCGGGGAACGCGACGCCGATCAGCTCGCCGAGCAACTCGGTGACGCGCCGGCGATCGCTCGGGGGCAGGGTGGAGTCGACGAGCAGCGCGAGCTTCTCGCGGCGGCGATCGAGGGGCTCGCCGTCGAGGATGCCGGCGGCTCGTCGCAGCGCCGGCGCGATCATCACGAACGGCGATCCCGCGGACAGCGAGTCGCCCTGGCCGTAGAGCACGAGCACGTTGGGTGAGATGCCGCGGCGTTCGAGCGAGCGGACCAGCTCGTGGCGCAACCGCGACTTGCCCATGCCGGCCTGCGCGAGCACCAGCA
>Ga0075163_10008086_pt1 | contig 13889 bp, 12 predicted proteins | sample JI1023141ADNA_FD_71478 | JGI IMG/M metagenome (GOLD analysis project Ga0075163, IMG submission 71478) | Wastewater effluent complex algal communities from Wisconsin, to seasonally profile nutrient transformation and Carbon sequestration -... | ecosystem: Engineered > WWTP > Effluent > Algae...
CACACATCGCCCAGCCTCGCGTGCGCAAAGACTCGCTCGACGCGCCCCACGCGGCCTTGCTCATCAACAAGCATCGTCCACGCTCGAGCCACGCCGTCGGTAAACGTAATGGGCGTCACCGACTGCCCGTCCTGACCGATCTTCTCCGCAGCACGGCATGTTCCCGCCGCATCCAGTGCCTGCCTCAGGATACTGGATGGCAACCACTGACAGGCGTCGGCCTTCTCCGTGCTCAGTTCCTCGCCCGCAAGTTCTGCGAAGGGCTTGTCTGGTCCAGCCTGCCTTGCCACACGCTCATTCCAGAAAATGCTCGTCTCGATCGGAGCCTGGTCCTTGGGCCCGACACGCACGCGCATTTGCGAAACGCGCGAGGCATCATCCATGCGCAGTTCGATCCACATTGGCAGCGTGCGCAACTGCCCCGGTTTCATGAGGTGCGCTTCGTGATAGAACGTCCCTTCGTACACCATCACCATCGCCTGCGGCTTTGCGCCCGCGTGCACATCCAGTGCCTTCGCGACGCGCTCACGGGTCTGCCGAACCGACCCAATCATGACAGAGTCGCACGAGTTCACAAAGGGAGGATCGATGGCTTCCTTGGTCACAGGCGTCGCCGCTGCGGGCGTTTGGGCACGCACGCCCTGCGTCGCCAACGGACCCGACAATGACGCAATCATCAAGAAACCCATCGTCACGCGAGCTCGAATCATGGGATGACTCCAAAGATGCGCGAACGGACTCGTTCGCACTCCTCGTACCGCCCGTCCATCAATCAGGTTGCATTGCCGCAAACGGACTTCGGGTCATTTGGCTTCGAGCAACGCCTTCGCAATCACCGACGCCCCATCGCAAGGCCCGAGCGTGTCATACGCCGCACGCATCTTCGCGCACGCCGCGGCGTCAAAGAACGCCTCGAGCGCGGTTCGCAATCCCTCGGCGTTCTTCGCCGAATCGTTCTCGTCGTCCATGACCTTGGCCGCGCCCGCATCGACCAGGCGCTGCGCGTTGTGCTTCTGGTGCTGGTCGGCGTGGTGTGGATAGGGCAGGAAGAGCGTCGGCACCTTGTTCGCCCGCGCCTCGGCCACCGTCCCCGCGCCGGCCCGCGCAATCGCAAAGTCAGCCGCACCCCAGCACAAGCCAATCTCCTTGGTGTACGCCATCACAATCGCCGGCACGTCCGCCGTCGTGTACCCATGGCGCACCATCTGGTCATCATTCTCGCCCGTCTGGTGCACGAACTGCCAGTTCCCCACGCGGAACTGGTCCGCGTGCTTCTGGACATACAGCACCATCGCCTCGTTGATCGTGCGCGCCCCCTGGCTCGCACCCGTGATGAAGACCGTGGGCCCGTTGGGCGCAAGCCCCAACTTCTCGCGGCACGCGTTCTTCGCATGCGGCGCAAACGCTCGCTTCCGCACGATCGGTCCCACGCGCTCCCACCCGGACCGCGCGGGGATGTCGTAACTCGTGAACACACGCCGAGCACGATCCGCCGCCCACTTGTTCGCCTTCCCCGGCACGGCGTCCAGGTTCACCAGGAACACTGGGATCTTCAACTTGTTCGCGGCCTCCACCACGGGCGCACTCACAAACCCGCCCATCGCGATCACACGCACCGGCCCCTGCTTCAGACACAACTCCAGGAACTCCGTCGACTTCGCAACCGCAGGTCCCCACGCGCGCCAGAACGCCCACAATCCCGACAGCGTCGTCGCGAAAGGCCGCGCGTCGATGCGGATGCAATCAATGCGACGGCCATGCAGCGACTCGTCCTGGATGATCTGACCATCCAAAGGCCGCTGCGAGACAATGAACTTCACCTCGGCCTTGGGATCAAGATCGTGCAATCGTTCCGCGATCGCCACCGCGGGATAGATATGCCCGCCCGTGCCGCCGCCCGCAAAGAGGTACGTTGTCTGGCTCATGCGATGGAAGGCTCCGACGTCAAAATCGGGTCACGCTCGAGCACAGCGTCCTGCCGAGTGCGGTCGACCGCGATCACAAGTCCAAGGCTGAACGCGGTCAGGATCCACCCGGTACCGCCCGAAGAAAGCAAAGGCAGCGCGATCCCCTTCGTTGGCGCAAGGGCCGTCACGACCGCGAGGTTGATGATCGCCTGCAACCCCACGGTGCTGATGACCCCAAGCACGAACAACCTCAGAAGATGGTTCGGCTCGCGCTTCACGATCGCGAGGCCCGTCCACACCATCACGAGGAACAACGCAATCACGATCCCCGCCCCCGCAATCCCCAACTCCTCGCAGATCACCGCAAAGATAAAGTCGGTGCGATCCTCGGGCAGGTACGCGAACTTCTGCAAGCCATGCCCCAGCCCGCGGCCAAACCCATCACCATTCGCGATCGCAATGAGCGACTGGATCATGTGGTAACCGGTCTTCTCAGGGTCCGCATACGGATCCATGAACGCCGTGATCCGCTTCATGCGGTACTCACTCGTCACGACCGCCACAATAAACGCACCCAGCGCCAGCGGCACGAACATCAGGAACTGCCACAATCGCGCCCCACCCGCGAGCAGCACCAAGCACGCGACTGCGGCGATCAGCGCCCCGGTGCCAAGATCCTCCAGCACTATGAACCCCGCGACGCCGCCGACGACGACCAGCGCGGGAATCAACCCCGTCCAGAACCGGTGCATGACCGCCGCTCGGCTCGTGGCATACCACGCCAGAAGGACCACCATTCCCCACTTCGCCAGTTCGCTGGGCTGCATCGTGAGCCCCTCGGCCCCCTTGCCCGTCCCCGGAATGCCCACCCAGCGATGCGACCCATTGATCTCGCGCCCCACAATCGGCAGGTACACCATCGCGCACAATGCAACCATCGCAAGCGCCGCGATCCCAATCGGCCAAAGCCCGCCCCATCGGCTCACCGATCCGTTGGAAGCACCGGCGACCTTGGCTTCGAGCGCCCCAGCAAGCCGCCGCACCGGCAAGGTCGCCGCGACGCCCATGGCTCCCAGCGCCAATGCCATATAGACGGTGGAGCGTGAGAACATGATCGATTCTGGCGTGATGACCGCCGGCGCCGGCAGCCCGGGCGTGACGATCTTCACGCCCATGCTGGCCGAGTTGACCATGACCACGCCCAGGGTAAGCAGGGCGAGGGCGCACAATGCGATAACGTGCCCGAGTCGGAGCATGGTCCGTGTATCGACGAAACGGGCAGAAACCCTGCAAGAAGTCAGGGGCCTTGCAAGCCAGCCGCTGGCCCTATCGCCCCATCACCTTCAGCGAGACCTTTTTCTCGATCTCCTCGAGAGGCTTGGCGACAAGGTCATAGCCGTCGCAGCCGACGATCACGCAGCGCACCACCTCGCCCGCCGAGAGTTTCTCCCTCGATTGGACAAAGGTCATGGCGTCGATCTGGGGTGCTTGGAAGTAGGTTCGGCCGGCGTACAACTTGCCGCCCTTGCCGACGCCGCTGGTCTCAAGGCCGCTGGAGCGCAGGCCCGCGTCGATGATCACATCAAACTGCTTCCCCCCCGCCATCGGCTTCTTCTCATCGAAGTGGCTCGCCAGTTCCTGCGCCCGCGCGAACGCGACCTCCTGCTGGGCGGCCATCACTTCGTTCCTGCGCTGCGTCTTTACGCCCACGGGCACCGCCAACTTCGCGTCCTCTTCCATCGTGCCCGCGACCGTGCCCGGCTCCTTGGAATACTCGAACACGCCCACCGCCTCGAACTTCATGCGCCCGATGAACGAGACCAACTCATCATGATCCTTCTGCGTTTCGCCCGGGAAGCCCGAGATGAACGTCGTGCGGATCGCCATCCCCGGCACGCGCTCGCGCAAGCGATTGATCAGCGCCTCCTGCTGGCTCGCCTTCACGTTGCGGCGCATCGCCTGCAGCATGTTGTCCGACGCGTGCTGCAGCGGAATATCCAAGTACGGCAGCAATCGACCCTTCTTCGACAACTCCGCGAACGCATCAATGCACGCTTCCGAGAAGTTCGTCGGATAAGCGTACATCAAACGAATCCAACCCTTCGAGCCTTCCTCATCCATCGCGTTCGAGATGGAACGCAGCAGGTGCGGCAGGCCGCCGTCGTTGCCTTTCGACGCCGACGCAAGCCCAATCCCGATGTCATCGCCATAACTCGTCGTGTCCTGCCCGATCAGGAGCAACTCGAACGCGCCATCGTTCAGCAGTTCGCGCGTCTCGGCGACGATGCGGTCGAGCGGCTTGCTCCGCATCTTGCCGCGGATGCTCGGGATCGTGCAGAAGGCACAGTTCTGGTTGCACCCTTCCGAAACACGCAAGTACGCGTAATGCCGGGGCGTCAATCGCAAGCGCGCGGAGTCGTCCTCGAAGTATCCAAGGCCGCTGCCGTCCTTGCCGTTGACCGTCAGGCCTGTCGTGTTGAGCCCGCGCTCCTTGGCGGCGACGAGTGCATTGGCGTTGATCCAGTACTTGGGCGCGTCGGCTGACGTGGGCGCCGTGTTCTTCGCCTTCGCCTGCGCAGCGCCCTTCACGGCCTCCACGATCTTGTCGCGATCAAAGACGCCGATCATCGCGTCGATGCCCGGGGCCCATTCCAGAATCTTGGCGCGGTGTCGCTGCACGAGGCAGCCAGCGACGACGACGCGCTTCACCTCGCCCGCTTCCTTGGCGGCGATGGCCTCCTTGATGACGGCGAGCGACTCGTCCTTGGACGCTTCCAGGAAGCCGCAGGTGTTGACGACGATCGCGTCGGCCCCGCCAAAGCCGCCCTCGGCTGGGTCATAGGAAATCGGAGCCAACCCGCTCTCGGCGAGGAGGCCCAGCATCTTCTCTGAGTCCACGAGGTTCTTGGGACACCCCAAACTGATCAGAGAGACGGACTCGATGGCGGTATTTCGCGGCTTGGAACGGGCTTTGGTTGGCACGCGGGGATAGTAGGTTGGCAGGACAGGACTTACAGCACACGCTGGAAGCCCGTGCCACGTCCCCGAGCCGCGTCCTTAAACCGCGATCCCCGTCCCCTTGATCACGTCCACGCCCATGCCGGCCATGGGGTAGTGCGTCTGCATCGCCTCGGCCAGGTGCGTGGCATCCGCCAGCACGAACTGGCACTCTTCGCCCAGTTTCCAGCACGCAAACTTGAGGGCGCGCGGCAGGTGCAACTGCGTCGTGCAGGCCACGAAGCCGTTGGGGCGCGTGTCGAGCGGGAGGATGCGGAACTGCCAGGCCTGGCGGCGTTCGATCGCCTTGAGGGCGCGGGGGTGGATGTTGAGCGTGCGCGGGTCCACCATCTGCGTCATGGCCGCGTACTGCTGGGACCATGCGTCTTCCACGGCTTCGGGCGTGACGCCAAAGAGTTCTTCTGCGAGGACGCCGAAGGGGCGGCTGCGGACCTTTTGCGTGTTGAGGATGTGGTCACGCTGCTTGGGGGTCAGGTTGCCATTTTGAACGAGAAGATCGCCAATTCGTAGAGTGCGCATGAAGTCTCTCTCCGTCGGGTCGCCACGCGCGCCCGGCGGCGGCCGCCGTAGCACTGGTCCGACATCTCGCGTGAGACGCCGGACGCGACGCAGTAGAGATCGGGAGGGATGCCGCGCGTGTTCATCGGCAGGGGCGGAATCACCCGAGTGTGATCGCGGCGGGGCGTCGTGCGACGCGTGGCCCGGTCGGCGAAGGGCTGCGGCGTGGATGGGAAACCAAGGGCCGAGAACTTGGAAAATGGCGGGGCGGGGGTTGACAAAGCGGTGGCTGAATTGCAGGGCCAGGATTCAAAGGTCCATGAAAAAGCCCCGGGAAACCGGGGCTTTGGAGGGCAATGACGTTGTGTGCGGCTCAGGCCTCGAGCGTGCGAAGGCCGAGCCCGAACTCTTCGAGCCGCTCGCGGATTTCCTTGAGCGAGGTGGCGCCGAAGTTCTTGACGCCCATGAGTTCCGCCTCGGTGTGGCTGGCGAGATCGCCCATGGTCTGGATGCTGAGGAGTTGCAGGGCCTTGCGGGCGCGAACGGAGAGATTCAGTTCGCTGACGGGCTTGCCGAGCAACGCTTCCTGTCCGGTGCCCTTGTACTGCTCCATCAACTGGCGGCGGGCGACGCGGTGCGCGTCTTCCAGGCCCTGGCCCAGTTTGAGGCCGCGGGCGGAGAGCATCTTCTTGATCTCGAAGAGGCTGGTCTCGCCGAAGTTCTTGTAACTCATCAGTTCGGCTTCGGTGATCTTGAGCAGATCGCCGAGCGAGCGGATGTTCATCTTCTTGAGGCAGGTGCGGGCGCGGACGGAGAGTTCGAAGTCCGTCACGGGCGTGTCGAGCATCGCCTTGCGCTTGAAGGAGTCGCGGTCGGCTTCCTCTTCCACGATCATCTCGCGGCTCGCCATCACGTCCTTCATGTACAGGTTCGCGCGAAGGTGATTGGGGAACGTGTCGAGGATCTGGCGCAGGCAGCGTTCGGACGCCATCAGTTCGTTGCGATCCTCGTACATCACCGCGAGGTTCATGAGCGCGTTGACGTGCGCGGGGGCCAACTGGGTGCAGCGCTCGTAGAGGGTGATCGCTTCGTCTTCTTCGCCCACAAGGTCGAGGTGGAAGGCGAGACGGAACGTCGCGTCGTGGCTCTCAGGATCGGCGGCGAGGGCCTTGCGATACTCGGCGATCGAAGCGGGACGATCATTGATCGCCTCGGCCTTGCGGGCGGCGTCGATGTGCTTCTGGGCGAGAGGGATGTCGCGCTTCACAGCGTCGGACGTGCCAATCACGGTGTCCATCGGGTCGTGCACCAAACTGCTCCTTCGGAAAGGGTCGATCATGCTCCACGGGATAAGCCCCGGGAAGCCTTGCACATCACTTGGGTCGAAACTCTAGGCGCTCCCCTCGCGCCCGACCCGCCCGCGGAGCCCTGGACCCAACCACAGTCCTTACACGACGGGGGCGTGGGCGACGGAGGACTCCATCAACTTGATGGTCTTCCACTTGCCTGAGAGGAACCGGGCGAGGATGACGAGGCTGAGGACGATGATGTACGCCGCGGCGGCGATCCAGGGGCCTTGCGACTCGAGTTTGGGGTGGTAGGTCACGAGGTACCAACTCCCCCCCACGATGAGGCCCCAGGCCAGGGCGACGGTCAGGACGCCGACGATGACGGTATCGCCCGCCCCGCGCAGCGCGCCGGAGAGGGTCATGGCGATCGCGTCAAAGAACTGGAAGGCGGCGGTCGCGAGCATGAAACCCATGCCGAGTTTGAGCACTTTGTCGCGCATGGCGCCCGTCGTGCCCTGGTCGATGAAGAGGCCGACCATCTCGCGGCGGAAGATGAGGAACATCGCGCCCATGAAGGACATCCACAGGACCGCCACGCCGACGGCGAGCCAGGCGCGCTTGGCGGCGATGTCGGGGCGCTTCATGCCCATGTACTTGCCCACGGTCGCGGTTGCGGCGATCGAGATGCCGACAGTCGGCATGAACGAGAGGCTCATCCACTGGTGCGCGATCCAGCCGGCGTTGGAGTGCTCTGCCCCGAAACGGCCCACGAAGTAGACCATGAAGAGGCTCCAGCAGACCATCTCATTGCCGAACATGAGCGCGCCGGGCCAGCCGATCTTGAAGAGGTCCTTCATGTGCCCGAGGCTGGGCCGCCAGGAACTGCGCGTCTTGTACTGCTTGTTGAGTTTGGGCCCCAGGAAGATGGCCATGGGGATGGCGGCTTCGACGACGGAGCCGAGGATGGTGCCATAGGCGGCGCCGGCGATGCCCATCGCGGGGATGTTGAGCGCATCGGCAATCTTCGCGGTCATCGCGAACCACGGCGCCATGAAGCCGGTGACGCTCTCGGGCGCGTGCGAGCCGTAAATGAGAACCGAGTTAAAGACGAAGTTGACGACGTTGCCCGCGAGGCCTGCGACGAGGACGACCTTGGCGCGGTGCATGCCGTAGAAGTACTGCCAGATGGCGCGCGAGCCCATGGTGAGGATGGCGGCGTAGACGAGTGGCTGGCCGTAGGCGCAGGAGAGTTCGATGCGCCGCGCGAGGTCGGACGACGGCGCGGCGCCATCCTGTTGGCTCCAGAGCATGTGGAAGATGTCTGGCAGGAAGTAGCCGTACGGCAGCAGGAGGATCCACCACAGCACGGCGAACCACATCGCGTTCCAGACGTAGGCCGGGCCGCGTTCGGGCTTGCCCGCGCCCATGTTCTGTGAGACGTAGGTGTTGACGACGGTGATGAAGCCGAAGGCGATGGCGATGGGGGCGAACGAGGCGAGGCCGCCATTACCCTGCGCGCCGACGTAGATGGGGTCGGGGTCGATGCGGCTGGCCATGAGTTTGTCGACGGACTGCATGACGGTGTAGGACGTCATGGTGACGACGGTGGGCCCGGCGATAGCGAGCATCTCGCGCAGCGGGTGCTTGGAAACCGTGGGCGTTTCCGCCGGGATGGGTGAGTTAGTGGACATGGTGTGACGCTCGTTCCCCTGTTGAGCGGGCGGAAGGATAGGAGCGTTGCTCGTTGGGCTCGCGGCGACTCTGGTTCAGTATGCGAAGTACGCGGCCTTGATCCAAACTGCAAAGGCGATGGGGACCATCGCGAGGATTGCCCAGCGCAATGACCGGCGACGCTTGAACGCAAGGAGTGGAATGAACGGCAACGTGCACACCAGAGCGACAATTGAGTCGGCCCTGCTTTGCTTCAACTCTCGCATTGGAGCGAGGTCCCAGCCTCGCATGAATCCGAATCCGTCCCACCAATATGCTGCGGCGACTGCGGCGTGGCGCAACGATTCGATACAGACCACGGCGATCACGATCGCGACGACGATGCGAACGAGACGGCGCCTTCGCGCGGAGTGATTCTGAGACCACTCGAGATACCGTGCCGCGTGCTCCGAAGGCGATGAACCACACTCGGGGCAGAGTGAGTCTGCCGGAAGATTCGCAAGCGAGTAATCGCAGTTTGCGCAACAACCATCACCAGGAGTTCGCGGTTTCTTCCACGAGACCAACACGAGCATGGTCGGCAGAAACAGCACGGACACAAGCGCGGACATTATTGCGAAGGAGACGATCACCACATCATGACCGTACGGCCATCCTCACCGCGAGTTCCATCGCCGCCTTCATGCTGCCCGCGTCGGCGAGGTCTTTGCCTGCGATGTCGAAAGCGGTGCCGTGGTCGGGGCTGGTGCGCGGGATGGGGAGGCCGACGGTCATGTTGACGGCCCGGTCCCACGCGATGGTCTTGAGAGGAATGAGGCCTTGATCGTGGTACATCGCGACGACGAGGTCGAAGGAGCGCGGGCGGGCGTTGGGGAATGCGAGGGCGCTTTGGAAGATGGTGTCGGCGGGGAGTGGGCCTTGCGCGTCGATGCCTTTGGCGCGGGCAGCGGCGACGGCGGGGGCGATGATGGCGGCGTCTTCGTGGCCGAGGAGGCCATGCTCGCCGGCGTGGGGATTGAGGCCGCAGATTCCGATGCGAGGAGCATCGCAGCCGAGGCGCCGCATCGCATGCGCGCCGAGTTCGATGGTGTCGAGGATGCGCTGCGTGGTGAGGCGCGCGGGGACTTCGCGCAGCGGGCAATGGACCGTTGCGAGGATGACGTTGAGGCCCGCGGCGAGTCGGCCCGGGCGATCCTCCGCGGCTGGTGGCGCGTGGAACATCATGGCGAAACGCGAGGCGTTGAATCGCTCGGCGAAGAGTTCGGTGTGACCGGGGTACTGCTTGTGACCCGCGAGGGCCCACGCTTCTTTGTTGATGGGAGCGGTGACAACGGCGTCGGCCCGCCAGGGATCGGTTCCGGCGTTGCGCGATCGCTTCGCCCACGTGATCGCTCGCTCGACGAACTGGAAGGACGCTTCGCCCGCTTCGGCGTTGGCGTGCGTGGGCCAGCGAGCGCCCGCGGCGTGTCCCAAGTCCACGAGCGTGATCGAGCCTGCTTCGGTCAGGGGTGTGCTGTGTGGTGACTGGTCGCCACCTTCACGAACGACGCGCACGTTCCATGAGTTGTCTGGCACCCATCCAACGGCGTCTGGCACGCCCGCGATCAGCCAGCGGGCGGCGTTGCGCAGCGTGTCGTCGGCGAGGGCTTTGCAAAGGACCTCGGGCCCGATGCCGCCGGGATCGCCCATGGAGATGGCGATGGTGGGCCGGGTGTTTTCCCTGCTTGCGGCAGGGTCTTGCGGCGTGGGCGAGAGGAGGATGCGCGGCCGTACAGTCACGCACAAGAGTATCGATGGACGGCGGGGTCGAGCGTTCGGCACGGCGGACCATCCGGGAGATTCGCATGTTCATGCATCGCACGCAGCGTTTTGGAGCCACCCTGGCCGCCACGTCGGCGGTGGTTGTGGCGACGGCGGGGCTGATCGCCTTCGCGGCGTTTGCCCAGCCCAGCAAGCCCGCCACTGAACCCAAGAAGGAAGAGCCCAAGTCGATCCCGGCGACGCCCGTCGAGGCCAAGCCCGAAACGACCGACACACCCAAAGGAGGCCGCCCGATGGCGCAAGGACCCGACGGGAAGGAGTATCCCGTCATCTCAAACAGTTCGATCTGCATCGAGATCGAGGACCTGAAGATCGGCGACGGCAAGGAAGTGATGGCTGGTTCCACGATCACCATCCACTACCACGGCACGCTCGCGAGCAATGGCAAGCAGTTCGACTCGACGCGTGGCAAAGAGCCCGCGACGTTCCCGCTGCAGCGCCTCATCCCCGGCTGGCAGGCCGGCATCCCCGGGATGAAGGTCGGCGGCATCCGCATCCTGCGGATCCCGTACCAGTTGGCGTATGGCGAGCGCGAGATCCCGGGCCCGGACGGCTCGCCGCTGATCCCCGCGAAGAGCGACCTGGTCTTCTCGATTGAAGTGAAGGACGTCAAGTAAACTCGGGTTGCGAGTGATTTGAGATCCAGAAACGGGGCGGGCCGAGGGGCTCGCCCCGTTTGTTTTTTGCGTACGATCCGGGACCTATGGCCCACGACCCCATCAGCGACAGCGTCCTTTCCCTCCTCCAGAAGCACGATCCCGCGATCGCCGAGTTGCTTGGCAAGGAAGCGAGGCGGCAGGCGACGACGCTCGAACTGATCGCGAGCGAGAACCATGTTTCGCCCGCCGTCATGCACACGATGGGGACGTGCCTGACGAACAAGTACGCCGAGGGATATCCGGGCGCTCGCTACTACGGCGGGTGCGAGTTCCACGACGGGATCGAGTCGATCGCGATCGATCGCGCGAAGAAGATGTTCGGGTGCAAGTTCGCGAACGTGCAGCCACACTCGGGCGCGCAGGCGAACGCCGCGGCGTTCATGGCGCTGATGGAGGCGGGGGACACGTTCGCGTCGCTGGTGCTCAAGGATGGCGGGCACCTGTCGCACGGGATGAAGTTGAACTTTTCCGGGCGGTTCTTCAAGCCTGTTCACTATCCCCTGCACTATGAGGCGTCGCACGCGGAGTTTGAACGCATCGACTATGACGCGGTGCGGAAGGTCTGTGTCGAGCACAAGCCCAAGGTCATCATGTGCGGCTATTCGGCGTACCCACGCATCATCGACTTCAAGAAGTTCCGCGAGATCGCCGACGAGGTGGGCGCGATCCTCTTCGCGGACGTAGCGCACATCGCGGGGCTGATCGTGGGCGGGGCGCACCCTAGTCCGTTCCCCTATGCGCACATCGTCACGACGACGACGCACAAGACGCTGCGCGGGCCGCGGGGCGGATTGATCATGACCAACGACGAGGAACTGGCGAAGAAGATCGACAAGAACGTCTTCCCGGGGATGCAGGGCGGGCCCTTGATGCACGTGATCGCGAGCAAGGCGGTCGCGTTCGGGGAGTGCCTGAAGCCGGAGTTCAAGACGTATGCGGCGCAGGTCGTCGCGAACGCCAGGGCGCTCGCGAACGCGCTGACTGGGCACGGCTTCCGCATCACCAGCGGCGGGACGGATAACCACATGATGCTCGTGGACCTGCAGAAGAAGAGCGACAAACTCACGGGCGCGGACGCCGAGAAGTGGCTGGAGGCGGCGGGGATTGTGACGAACAAGAATGGGATTCCCAACGATCCGCGGCCGCCGAAGTTCACGAGCGGCGTGCGCCTGGGGACGCCCGCGACGACGACTCGCGGCCTCAAAGAGCCGCAGATGATCGAGATCGCGGGGTTCATCGATCGCGTGCTCTCCGCGGGCGTGGCGGGCGAGGCCGAGCGCGCGAAGGCGACGAGCGAGGTGCGCGAGAAGGTGCTTGGGATGTGCGAGAAGTTCCAGATGCCGTGAGGGCGCGATCTCGCGCGAGTTCGCACAGGGTGGAAGACTGTGCCACGGCGGAGTATCGCTAAGGGGGCGCGATGCGAGCACGCGTGACACTGCGGGGACTGTTGGTGGAGCGCGAGCCGGGGCGCGTGGAGGTGGTGCCGTGGCTTCAGACGCATTGCCATGCCCAAGGGTCGTTTGTCCCGATCGGACCCGATGGCGAACAGATCGGCGGATGGCGAGGCGTCCTTCTCACGAGGCACGTTCGAGAGGGGCGCGTGGCGGCGCGACTGCATGAGCGCGCGATGAAGCGTGCGTTTCGCGATGGGACGCTGGAAGTTCGACGTTGCTTCAGGAGCGAGATTCGCGGACAACAGTTCAGTGCCTACATGATCGGCGTGCTGCTTCTGCTAGCGCTGGTTGTTCAGGTGCAGCACATGGGCTGGCCGTGGACATGGCCCTGGTGGTCCCTTGCATTCATGCTTGTTCCCATCTTGGGAGCATGGTGGATCATGACTCGGCCGCCGTTCTACGGCTCGCGGTGCGTGCTGCGCGTCTGGTTGACGCCGACTGTGCTTGGCATTGAGCGGCGCGATGGGTCGCGCGAGGAACACTCGTTCGACGATGCGAGGCGGCTTGAACTCCGCGGCGTGCCCTTGATCGAACTTCGCAACGGAGAGATCGTGCGTGTGCCGGGCCTTCGCGGCATCCGCGGCGTGCTCACGATGATTCAGCGCGAGCGGTTTCCGGAAGCCGCCGAGCGCGAGAAGGGGGCGCTACATCGCTCCCTAATCCGCTCGTGCGTGTACTTCATGATCGGCGGTGTTGCGGCGGGCGTGTTGACGTGGTACTTGCAGGGACAGGGACTGATGCCGGCATCGCGATGGCGGCCGCTGCTGGGCGGGCTTGGGTTCGGACTGGGCATGCCGTGCATGCTTGTGCTCAGTGTCGTGTTTCAGAAGTGGATGGATTCTGGCGTGCCGCCATGGAAGAAGAAGGCGTGGACAGAGATATTCCGGTGACTTCGCAATGGCTGGAAGCCAAAGCCACGGCCGTACTGTCTTTGCCGCGTTGCGGCAAAGAGGAAGCACAGGCTTGCCTTTCACAGTTGACACTTCCCCCACCGCTCGCACGTTACGAGGTGGTCGTTCACCATTCCCACGGCCTGCATGTACGCGTACATGATCGTCGTGCCAACAAATCGGAAGCCGCGTTTCTTGAGGTCTTTGGAGAGTGCGTCGGACTCGGCGGAGCGGGCGGGGAGGTCCTTCATGGCCTTGCGTTTGTGCACGAGCGGCGCACCTTCGACGAAACGCCAGAGGTAGGCGTCGAAGGAGCCGAACCCTTTCTGCACCTTCAGGAATGCGGCGGCGTTGGTGACGGATGAATCGACCTTGAGGCGATTGCGGACGATGCCCGCGTCGAGGAGCAACGCGGCCTTCTTCTTCGCGTCGAACTTCGCGACTTTGGCGGGGTCGAAGCCGGCGTAGACCTTGCGATAGTGGTCGCGCTTCTTGAGGATCGTGTCCCACGAGAGGCCGGCCTGAGCGCCTTCGAGGATCAGGAACTCGAAGAGAACTTGGTCGTCGTGCTGGGGCACGCCCCACTCTTCATCGTGGTAGCGGATCGCGAGATCGTTCTTTGCCCATGTGCAGCGTGGCATGGCAGAAGGTATGCGTCGTCGAGGACAGCCACGCGGTGCGA
>Ga0075163_10008087_pt1 | contig 13888 bp, 17 predicted proteins | sample JI1023141ADNA_FD_71478 | JGI IMG/M metagenome (GOLD analysis project Ga0075163, IMG submission 71478) | Wastewater effluent complex algal communities from Wisconsin, to seasonally profile nutrient transformation and Carbon sequestration -... | ecosystem: Engineered > WWTP > Effluent > Algae...
TGCGCCTCTTGCCGCCAGCGCTGCATGCGCGACCAGTCGCGGTATATGCGACGCTCAAGCCAGCCCGCGTCGATGTACGGCAAGCCGTCGACCTCGAAAACCGGCATGTCGTCGCTGTCGCGCCCCCTACGGCGCGGCCGGGCCATCGCTTCCACCGGGCGGCGTGGTCGGCTTGGCGTGCAGTCCGCGAGCGCTCAGGCGCTTCAAAAGACGCACTTGGCGCAGCAGCGAGGGTGGGAATTTACGACGGTGACGCAGTTTTCTTGTGCTGCGGACGTGACAGGGCATAATGCCTCCGTTCGCGTCGGACCTTCACTTTCCTAGGGCGAGTGTCCGACGCGGGCATGGGGCCTCTCGGCGAAAGCCGGGGGCCTTTTCTGTTTCGCTAGGCGTCGTACAGCGACGCGGCTGGCCAACAGACGGCGATTGTTTCGAGGGTCAGTTCATGGGGGCCTCCCGAACGAACCCAGCATTGATCAAGAAATGTACATTATGTGCATGTATTTAATATGTTCATTATAGGACGTGTTATTTATTACAATTGACCATGTGGTGATGGCATGGTCCATTGCGCGACATGGCACGAGCCGTCGTCCGCATCCCCCTCGATATCCCGCCTGAGCTCGCTGAAGCTGTAGACCGAGCGGTGGGCTACTTGCACATAGAGAGCGGCAAGCGCCAGACGCGGACCAGCTTCATCAAGCAGGCGATTCAAGCCGAGGTAGACCGGCTGGAAGCGATCTACGGCTCGATGGCCAAGCGCTCGCCCGCCAAGCGTGCTGACTAGGTCGGCCCTCGGAACAAGACCCAGAGCGGAACCTGATAGCCCTCGGCGATCCGAGCGATCGTCATGATCGTTGGGTTGAGCTGCGCGGCCTCGATCTTCTGCAGGTGCTTCCAGTCAACGCCAGTCCGCTCGGCCGCGACTTCTAGCGTCCAGCCTCGGATGAGACGAATCTTTCGGACGCGCGCACCCAGAGCGGCGATCTCGGCGTCGTAGGTGGCGGGTCGCTCATCCCGAGGGCGAGAGGGCATGGCCAACCCTGGCCAGTCGCCCTCAATGCTCCCACCTCACCCTTGCAGAATTTTCCTGTACAGGAATGCGCTGGCGGTTTTACGGTGCGCAGCCAGGAGGCCCTAACATGCAGACTGTCTTCGTCAACGAACCAGCCAAGCCGCCGCCGATCCCAACTAGCGTCGCCGAACACTCGCGGCCAACTCCAGCGGCACAGCAACCCATCAATTCGCACTGGGTGAACTTCCACCTCATCGTTCCAGACCTGTCCATCGCTCAGTGGGCATCTCGACTGCTGAAGTTTTCGATCGGGACGCTAATTGCTACGCTGGCCTTGGTTCTGCCCGTGCTAGCCCTCGTCGGGATCATTGCGGCAATCGCCGCGGCGCTGAAATAGCTGCTTCGGTTCAAGTCTCAGCGACATTTTCTGTCCGAGCCCACCTCGGCTTTCCTTATTCTGGACGGCCAAAAAATATTTTTTTGTCAATGAAAATCATCCGATCAATTAATGTTTACACAATCACTCAATAATCGCCCAAGGGCAGACTTTCGTGAAAATTACATTTTCTCGTCGGTGATAAACTGGCTCAAATAAACTGATCAATTTCCGTTGACGATATGGTGTTGACGGCAAGGCCGACCCATTAATAGAATGGACGCGCCAGAACGAATAGATCGATCCGATTTTTCCTATTGAAATCGATCGGGCACTTAGGCCATCAATCGCACCACCCAGCAATTGCGCGGGGTTGGTTGAGAGGTGGCCTGCATGAAACACAAACGCCCAGGAAACGACGCTACCAACGTCACCTCCCAGGCGTCTGAGTCCGTATTGCTGCTCTCTAGGTTGAATCGCTTACCAGGGAATTGACCTAGAGAGCCCCGGCACTGAATCAGGGGGACACTGCCAGAAAATAGCGACGGTGTCAATAGGATTCGTGTGCCTTTTTTACGAAAAGGTAAACGATTATGACCGCTGATGAATGTCTGGCCCAAGGTGGGCACTTTCCGAAATCGATCTGCGTGCCAAGCGTGCGTCGCAGAGATGGGCAAGGACGGATCTTTCCTAGGTTCGCCCGCTGCCTCTGCTTCGTTCTCTGTTCTCATTGCGGCAAGACGCTCAGCCGCGGCAGGAACGGAGGAGCCTAGCTGAAGTCGTGCCGCCGCTGTGCTGTCTCGGCTGCGGCGGCACCTCTACGTCTTGCCGCTGTGCCGCGCTTTTTCGAGCGCCACTACGCGGACCCACGTCGATACCCCCATGCCGGCCGCCTCGGCTGCTTGATCGAGCTCGGCGCGCTCCGCATCGGTGGTGAGCACTTTGATGTGCGTGGTCCGGCGGTTTTCGTCGGCGACGGGCGGGCGACCCATCCGGGGTTTTTCCACTGGCTTTGCCATGGACTTAATATGCCTATAAAAAATCTCTTGTCAAACCGACTTTGTGTGCGCATATTAAGTGCATGCAAACGAACGCCGTCGAGAACTTCGCCGCCGATCATGCCCCGCTTCCGACTGCCCGCGAGGAACGCGGCCGGGAGATCGCCAAGCGGGGCGGCATCCGTCAGATCGGTTCTCGATACTCGGTTCCGTCGCAGTCCGGCTCGGCCGGTTCCTATCTTGTCGATATCGTCGACGAGACCTGCACCTGCCCCGACTACGAGCTGCGCCGTCAGCACTGCAAGCACGTTCACGCCGTCTACACCTGGATCGCTTGGGACAGCGAAGTGGGCACCGACGGCAGCGTGACCGAGACGGTGACGGTCAAGCGCAAGACCTTCAAGCGCGACTGGTCCGCGTATAACGAGGCCCAGACGAGCGAAGGGATCTACATTGAGCGGCTGCTGCGCGCCCTTTGCGACGGCATCGAAGAGCCCACCCGCAAGCCGGGTCCGGGTCGCAAGCCGATCCCGCTCAAGGATGCCGCCTTCGCCGCCGTCGCCAAGGTCTACAGCGCCAAGTCACAGCGGCGCGTGCAGTCCGACCTCGCCGACAGCGCCGAGAAGGGAAACCTGGGCCACGTCGCCCACTTCAACACGATCTCCAACTTCCTCGGCGACGAAGGCTCGACGGCGCTTCTTGTGTCGCTGATCGAAGAGTCCGCCAAGCCGCTGGCCGCGCTTGAGAACGGCCAGTTCGCGATCGATTCAACGGGTTTCTCGACGGTCACGTACGATCGATGGTTTGACCAGAAGCACGGCAAGCTACGCGCCTCGCACCCGTGGGTGAAACTGCATGTCGCCGTCGGCACGGTGACGCACGCGATCACCGGCGTCAAGGTCACGCCAGAAGGCGACTGCCCGCAGCTGCCGGACCTGCTCGCCCAGACGATGAAGAACTTTGTCGTGCGAGAGATGAGCGCCGATAAGGCGTACAGCAGCAAGGACAACTTCGAAACGCTCGACCGCTTCGGCGTCGAGGCGTTCATCCCCTTCAAGATCAACGCGGTCATGGACCCTAAGTGCGAGACCTGGACGCGCCACCTCGGCGAGTTCCTGTTTAACCAAGACAAGTTTCTGCCGCACTACCACCGCCGGAGCAACGTCGAGTCGACCATGTGGATGATCAAGTCCAAGTTCGGCGGCGCGGTCCGATCCAAGACCCCGATCGCCCAGATGAACGAAGTCCTAGCCAAATGCCTCTGTCACAACCTCGCCTGCCTGGTTCAGGCGATCTTCACCGCCGGGCTCGCGCCCAAGTTCTGGCAAGACGCACCGCCTGCAGCTGCGCCGCGCCCCCACCTCGCCCTCGTACCGATGCCGACGGAGACCTAGTTATGAGCGACCTCGATCAGAAAGAGCAAAACCACGTCCGCTCGGCGCTGCGCTTCCTTCGTCGCCGGCTTGGAACCTGGGCAACGGTCGCCGATGCGCTCCACAGCGCGCCCAAGACTATCGACAACGTCGTCAACGGCTACAACTCCGTCTCCGCCAGCTTGGCGATCCGGGTCGCTCGGCTCGCTGGGGTCATGGTGGATGACCTGCTCGTGGGCAAGTTTCTGCCGCCAGGCGCGTGCCCTAACTGCGGCCATGTGGCCGTGCCGGACTTCGCCGACGACTCCACGGTCGTTGAGGATCTGCCGCGGCCGGCGATCGGCGGCGGGCTCAAGGTGGTGAGGTAGAGCGGCAATGGGATAGGCCAATAACGCCACGTGTCATCTAAATAGATGATCTTATTGCGGTATTACGAATTGCAATTTTTGCCATTGCTAAATCCGTAAGCGGACTTACCTTCCACGCCGAGCAAGTTTCCCCTGTCCGGCGAGTGCCGACGACGGGGGATTTCTGTTTTCTCTTGTCCCGGGGGGGACCCATGACGACGCGCAGCACGCCGAAGAAGGACTATGTTGAGATTACTTTCATTGAGTGGTGCAGGAAATGGGGTTATGACGATATCGCGGATATCGCTGAAGGATTCTTAAATAAATGGGCAGCCGAGGGGAACGGCACACGGCGGAACTGGTGGGATAAGTTCGCCGGGATGCGCGACGGCAGGCACTGCAAGATCGATGGGATCGAGCTCCCCATCTTGCAGGCGGCCCGCAAGAGGAAGGGGTGGCCCATGGTCAACGGTGCCATCTGCAGGAATGAGGCGGAGCAGATCCCCGGAATCTCGTTGCAGTCTCGGTGGGGCAACAAGTGGAGCGCGGCGGCCCGCGGCCCTGCCGCCACCGTGAACCCGAGCACTCCCTGAGCGCCGGTCCGGCGCACGGGAACCACCCCGGCTGGCGTGTCTCGGCGGGCGTACCACCGCCTGACCTCTTCTTGTCGGCCGGCGGTCACTTCCGAGGCAAAGCCGGGCCACATTTAAAAAAGTGCAGCCGCCGCAATTAATGTGCAGGTGGGTCGGCGACGGCAATAAAAGTGCAAAGCCACCGCGACCCTGAGGCCAGCCAGTCATGACCCTTCTTCTGGCGATCGAGAAAGACGACAAGATTCACTACGCCGGCGACCGCTGCGAGAGCTTCAGCTACAGTCACCGCGTGCTGCCTCACTCCAAGTTCATCGCCCATCGTGGCTGGCGCATCGGCATCGCAGGATCGTCCAAGTTCGGCACGCTGCTGCTGCAGGATGGCCGGTGGCGCTCGATCCTGGGGCCGGCAGGCGAAGAAAGCGTCGAGCAAGTGTTCGCCTTCGCGCGAGCCTGTCAGGAGATCGTAGCAGCTGACGGGTGGAAGCCCGAGCAGACCGAGCGACAGCCTGACAACTACAGCATGGGGGCACTGGTCGTCTCGCCGATCGGGATCTTTGCGATCTGCGGCGCGGCGTCGGTCCGCCAGTATGGGGCGGGGCAGATGGTGGCGATGGGGGCGGGCAGCGACTTCGCGGAAGGCTTCTGGGCCGGCTGCCATGGGCTCGACAAGAAGCGAACCGTCGAGCAGCAGATGCTGGCCTGCATGGAAGCGGCATCAAAGCAGAACTGCAGCGTCGCGCCGCCGTTCGACTTCGGCTGTATCGCCGTTCGGCCTGGGGCGCGGCCGATGCTCTGGGAGGGTGGCGATCGGTAGGTACTTGACAGCGATAGGAGGCGCAGGCAGTATGTTGTCGCCTGACATCGGGTTTAGCCTCCCTGCTTCAGCCAGGCACACCCGCCGGGGGAATGTTTCTCCCGGCGGGTTTTTTCTTTTCAGAGCACATCCCAGCGCTTGACGTTGTGGCAGTCGAGCCAGAACCTGATCCTCTTGGTGGCGTTCCTCAAGATCGCGCAGATCCTCTGCCGGCTGACAAGGTGCCCCTGGATGCCTTCCTCCTTGAGCCGGACCGCGATCGAGGCGAGCGACATCTCATCGACATAGCGCCAGACCACGATCGCCCGCTGGATGGGCGACAGGTACGCCAAGACCTTCTGCCCGATATCCATGCGCGCCAGGTGATCGCATAGATCGGCGGCGGACAGGTCGATGAGCCCCATCGCAGCGAGGTTCTTCCCGCTTCGAGCTGCTACGCCGAGGTCTAGGCTGTGCGTGCGAAGGGCTGCAGCGGCCTGGCGAATGGTTGGACTGAGCGGCGCGGCGAGTTTCTGCCGGGCATCTGATCGGCTCGCGGTGAGCGCGCTGTGCGCCCAGCCGGGAACGCGGATCGTCGAGCCGGCGGTCTCCACCTCGCGCTGGATGAACTTGTCTGCCCAATACATGCAGTAGGTGGTGACGGATGCGCCGCCGCCCGGTTTCCACTTCTCCGAGGCGGCAAAGAGGAAACCCCGCCGGGCTTCCTGCATGAGGTCTTCCACGTCGAGCCCCCGGTGGACGTAGGGCTGGCAGATGCGGCGAAAGAACCGCTCATGATGGCGAAGAAGCTGGGCGGAGGCGTGCCGATCGCCGGCGCGGTGCCCGTGGACGAAGGCGACGATCTCCGAGGCCGTGTACAGGTCTATCCGACGGCGACGGCGAGCATGGGGTTTCTTTGATGGGCAGCCAGAGGTCTTGATCGAATGGAGCGGCATGGGTGGATGAGCCGGGATATTTATCGACGGGACGGCTGGGGGTCAATGGAAATTAATTGATGTACAAGAAAATAAATGTTGACGATCGAGGCGCGGTCGTTCAGATTGTTTCTAGCGCTGGCGGAACAAGGTTCCCGAGCTGACAGCCGCAAGGTCCGGCCCGGATAACCTAACCACCAGCGCCCGCTCTCTCCCCTCTAACTCGCTGACAGAGGGGTACTTTACCGACTTTCGCGCCGAGCCGGCGAGCCGCCGGTCTGCTGCTACGGTGCGTAAACAGCGCGCAGCAAATGCTGCGCAACATGAACGACACTCACAAGCAGGGTGAACGCCGATGACTGACAATTCTCCCGCCTTCCATGCGCTGGTCTACGATACCTTCCAGCGCCTCGCCAAGTCCGCTCTGGTATTCGTCACTACCGTAGAGCCGGATGCGCTTTATGTTGCCTATCTGGCAGCCTTTCCCGAAGGCACCAACCCAATCTTCCGCAAGAACACCGAGCATGAGTGTAGCACCTGCCGGCAGTTCATCCGGCGCGCGGGCGGTGCGGTAACGGTCGACAGCAAGGGCCTTGTGCGGACGTGCTGGGACGATGCGGCCGACAAGGCACCGTATCCCTACAACGTCGTGGCGGCGGTGCTGCGCGATCTGCTGCGCGCGTCGCCCATCACCAACCTGTACCGGGTCCTACCGAAGGAAGTTTCTTTCGGGTCGAAGCAGACGCGGTCGCTCGACGAGAACAACCAGATCGTGCGGTGGAACCACCTGCACTCGGGCGAGATTCCCGATGCGCTGCGGGTGGCCTCGCCGGGGTCTGTTCTTGGCGAGTATCGCGCTCTCGTCCAGGTCTTTCAGCGGGGCCTGGTCGAGTTGCACCCGGAAGCGGTCAGCACGGTGCTGCAACTCATTGACGCGAAGAACCTGTACCGCGGCGAGGAGCACCGGCACGCGGTGGCGGAGTTCCAGAAGGCGCAGCTGGCCTACCAGAAGCTCGCCGAGGCCGGGCGGCAGGTATTTCCCTGGACGCATGCTCACGGCAAGTTCCGCAACTCGGCGATCGGCAAGCTGGTCGATGATCTGTCGGGCGGCATCGTGCTGAAGGACGAGAAGAAGGTCGAGCATACCTACCACCCCGATCGGCTGCTGCGGACCGAAGGCGGCGAAGTCACGGCGCGCGAGTTGGCTTCTTCCTGGGAGAGCGGCGAGCGCAAGTACAACATCGTAGAGGCGGTGCGTAACTGGCTAGGCTGGGACGAGATCGACCTGTACGAGATCCGCGAAGTGAAGGTCCTGGCACCGATGTCCGATGTCGAGGGGGCCGTACGGGCCTTCGAGAAGATGGTCGCGCCGGAGAACTACAAGCGGACGAGCGCCATCATCACGCCGGGCATGGTGCAGCAGGCCATGAAGACCATCGCCGAGCTGGAGCTTGAGCCGGCCCTGGAGCGGCGCCTGGCCCGCATCGAAGACATTTCGGTCAACGATGTGAAGTGGGTCGATGGGTCTGCGCGGCCCCTCATGCGCGGCGGCCTGGGCGATGTGCTCATGAAGCACGCGGTCGCCTCGTCTCCAAAGCGGGCGGACAAGGACGAAGAGAACGCTGAGCAGATTGGGCTGGATGACTTCGTGGCGAACATCCTGCCCAAGACCACAGGGCTTGAACTGCTGCTGCGCAACAACCACCTGGGAAACCTCGTGGTGTTGACTGCGCCCGTTCACCAGGAGTTCCGCCGCCTGTTCAAGTGGGACAACGACTTCGCCTGGTCGTACAGCAACAACCTGGCTGACTCGACGCTGCGTCAGGCGGTTCAGTCGCGCGGCGGCCGGGTCGATGGCGTGTTCCGTTTCTCGCACTCGTGGAACCACCGCAAGCGCAACGCCTCGCTGATGGACCTGCATGTGTTCATGCCGGGCTGCGGCGTGAAGTATACTCCGCCGGGCACCATTCATGACAACTACGGCAAGAACGACCAGCGGGTTGGCTGGAACCACCGCAACCATCTGCAGTCGGGCGGTACGCAAGATGTGGACTATACCGCGGCGGCGCCGGAAGGCTATGTGCCGGTCGAGAACATCACATTCCCCGATCTGCGCCGGATGCCCGAAGGCCAGTACGTCTGCAAGATTCACAACTGGAACTTCCGTCCGCCGACCGATGGCGGCTTCAAGGCAGAGATCGAGTTCGGCGGCCAGGTGTTCGCCTACGAGTACGACAAGCCGCTGTCCAACAAGGAATGGGTCACGGTCGCCACAGTGACGCTGAAGGACGGCGTCTTCTCGATCGAGCACCACATTCCCTGTGGTACGGTGCCCCAGGAGAAGTGGGGCCTCACCACCGAGAGCTACGTCAAGGTCTCCGCCGTCACACTGTCGCCCAATCACTGGGGCGAGAGCCGCACGGGGAACCGGCACACGTTCTTCTTCTTGGACGGTGCCAAGTGCGACGAGCCGATGCGCGGGATCTACAACGAGTTCCTTGACTCCCGGCTTGAGCCGCATCGCAAGGTCTTTGAAGTGGTCGGCGACAAGACCAAGTGCCAGCCGGTCGATGGCCAGCTCGCCGGGGTCGGCTTCTCGTCCACCAAGCGGGATTCGTTCGTCGTACGCGCTCAGTATGAGAAGCGCTGGAAGCTCTACAACATCCAGGTCGGCGCGTAGTCGACCTTTCACCAAGGAGGATCATGAAAATGTCGGAAATCAACCTGTTCGCCGAAGCGACCCGCCGCAAGCTGCGCTTCCCCACCGTGCGCGGTGAGATGGATATCGAGCGCCTCTGGGACATGCCCCTGCGCAGCAAGGACGGCTTCAACTTGGACGAGGTTGCCAAGTCCGCCGACGAGGCCCGTGCGTCCAAGGCCAAGAGCTTCGTCGACAAGACCAAGACTTCGCCGACCCAGACGCGGGCCGAGCTGACCATGTCCGTCGTCGAGTACGTGATCAAGGTCAAGCTCGACGAGGAAGAGGCGGCCACCAAGCAGGCGGAGAACCGGAAGCGGCTCGATCGCCTGATGCTGGCTCTCGACGAGAAACAGGCCGGCAAGCTGTCGACCATGAGCGAGGAAGACCTTCAGAAGGAGATCTCCGCGCTGCGCAACGCCAGCACTTAGTCGGCTATCGGCCAGCTGTCCCGAGCCCAGATCTTGAACGAACTTCGCCACCGAGTAAGGGACAAGGGCGTGAATAGCCGATCGAGCGCTGGAGGGGGTGCCGCGTTCCGCCCTCTCCCATGTTCATACCGCGTACCGGCACCGTGTACGGTCATCGATCGGCAACGGGCACCTTCCCCACCTGTCTTCCTTTCAGAGGAACATCCATGAAGAAAACGCTTCCTGATGCCGAGCCGACCGACTCGCCGGCCCTGGCTTTCGTTCGTCACCTGTACGTCTTCGGCCAGCAAGCCACCGACCATTCCTGGCAGCGGCTCAATGCTGCCCTGTTTGGGGCCGTGAAGGTAGCGATTGAAGGCGGCCTGGAGTTCGCCGAGGATGACTTCGTGGTCTTCCGCCTGCAGTTCAAGGGCGGCTACTGGCTTGGCTCGCCCCCTGATCGCTTCTATACAGTGGCCTGCGAGTACAACAACCTGTCTGCGGCGCGATCCTTCGAGAAGGACATGGAGTTCAATCCGTACATCCTGGAGGGGCACCGCGTCTACGTCGGGCGGCGATTCATGTGGAACGACCAGCGGAAAAGGCTCGCCTCGCCGCGGTGAAGCACTGCGCCGACTGGCACCTTCCCGAGAAGCTGCAGAAGGCGCTGGTGGACGACAAGATGCTCGCTCGCCTGCAAGATTACGAGCGCCCCCGGTTCGTCGAGTGGTTGACGAAGCGTTTCAAGAAGACCACGCCGACGGTGCTAGAGTGCCTGACGATGGGCAAGCGCTACCCAAGTGACAGCCATCTCGTTGAGCGCGCCGTCGCTCGCATGCACAACGAAGAGGCAGAGTAGCGGGTTTTCACCGCCTTAGTCCGGTTTTGCGGGCCAGCGCGGCTTCTCACCGCCAGCTCAACCGACGACCGGCCGATCGCTTTCGTCGAGCATCCCCAACCTCAGTGCGCGCACCAGGACTCGAACCTGGGAACCCCGAAGGGAAGTGGGTTACAGCCACCCGCTTTTGCCGCTCAGCCATACGCGCATACTTCTCAGATGAGCGGACTTCAGGGCGAAGCCCGCCTTGTTTCTGTCACGTCTTCTGCATCACCACCGCCGGCGTCGGCTGCTTCAACGCGAGCAGCTTCCCGGGAATTATCCCTTTAAGAAACCAGACTCAAGTGGTCGAACCACAAACCAGATCGCAACCCATGGAAATAGTTTAATTTTCCACTTTACAAACCATGGAGGAGAGCCTATCTTCTCTTCATGGCACGCACCGAATTGAACCTGATGGACCTGATGAAGCGTTTCCCGACGGAAGAATCGGCGCGGACCTATTTAGAAGGACTCCGCTGGCCGACGGGTCCAGTCTGCCCTCACTGCGGCGTCCATGGAAATAGCGCCAAGCTCGAAGGAGAAGCGCACCGCGCCGGTCTGTACAAGTGCCGCGACTGCCGGAAGCAGTACACGGTAACTGTCGGGACCATTTTCGAGCGCTCGCACATCGGCCTGGATAAGTGGGTGATCGCCGTTCATCTTTTAGCCGCCTCCAAGAAGGGCATGTCCGCGCATCAGCTTCACCGCATGATGGGAATCACGTATAAGTGCGCCTGGCACATGGGCCACCGAATCCGCTACATGATGCAGACGGGCAGCATGAATAAGCTCGACGGTATCGTAGAAGTAGATGAAACCTACATCGGCGGCAAGGCCAAGAACGCGCACAAAAGCAAGCCGATTCCCAAGAAGACTCCGGTCGTGGCGCTGGTCTCGCGCAATGGCAAGATGAAGGCGCGCGTGGTGACGGACGTGAACGCCAAGACGATCAAGGAAGTCCTCAAGCGCCACGTAAAGCCGAGCGCGGAGATTTTTACGGACAGCTCGCCGGTCTATCCGTCCGCCACGAAGGATTTAGCCGGCCACGAGACGGTCAATCACGATGCTGGCGAGTACGTGCGCGGCGTTGTCTCGACCAACACCGTCGAGTCCTTCAATGCGCTGGTCAAGCGCGGGATCATCGGTGTGTATCATCACGTCAGCGAGACACACCTCGACCGCTACCTTGACGAGTTCACGTTCCGCTGGGATAACCGCAACGTGAAAGACGGCGAGCGGACTACGCGCGCTCTGCTGCAGTGCGAAGGAAAGCGCCTGACCTACAAGGAATGCAAGCAGGAGGTGCGGGTTGACTAAGAAAAAGGCGGCAACCCCCGCAGCGAGCGGGAAGCAGCGGCGAGGCAAACAATCGGGCGCCGGCTCGGCTGAATCTGAGCCTGGTCCGGCGTCCAAAATTATTGACCTAAAGGGCCTGTCAGGCGAAGAGGCGCTGAAACTCGCCCTGGCCACACCATGGCCGGCTGAGAAAAGAAAAGCCGCCGGCCCGGACGTGGATTCCGAGCCGGCGGGCAGTGGTTAAATGCGCTGTCGCGGATTAGAGCAGTCGCGGATTAAAGCAGCATTCGATACGGGACGGTGCGGCGCCGGTTGAATGCTGGCGTTGGTTGAGGCATGGGCCTGCTGCGACGCTTGTGCTTGCATTCCGTGATGCGACCTGGAATGCGTCTGCATTTCTTGCATGGTTTTTGTGCCATGTGCGGAGTCTTCCTCTCTGCCGGCCGCGCTACGCGCGTCACCGACGTATTTCGGGCAAAATGGCTTGACAAAGGCCCTGATTGCCCGCAGACTCCGCGTTGCTGAGGCACGTCGTCTTTGGGCAACCAGGGGCAATGTCAACCTAACTATGGACCACTTGGTTTTATGTTGGGTCGCAGGCAGCGGGGACCAAGCTAAGCCCCGCTGCCTGCCTCTAATAAGAGCAGACGCATTGCTGTCTCCTTCCTACGGATCATCAAATTGAAGAGGTCCAAGCAGCCCAGATGGCACTTTGGGTTGCTGAACTTGTGTTTTCACAGGCTGAGGCTCGGCTGCCGATGGATTGCCGCTCGCTAGCAATGGTCCTGCGTACCAGCGAGTAAGCTTTCCTTCCTTTTTCACAATCACGAACGATCCAGCCGGCACCTGAGCATCGCTCTCCGCTTGCTTCAGAGCACTAATGGAACGGCTAACGTCAGACTGGACCCTGTTGACTCCACGTCTGATCTCTTCACCGTTTCCGCCGGCGGCCCCCCTGCCGATGAGAAAGTCTCGGATCTGCTGTGGGCCACGCGCCAGGGAGTCCAGGACAGAGCGAGCGCGGCTTGCGTCTACCTCAGCAGAGCGATGCGCTGTGCGCGTCGGCCGAATCTTTCTAATAGGGCCAGCCCTCCGCACAGACCGACGAGCCGCGACTGCCGGTTTTGATGCTGACCTGGCCGGAGCGGGGGCAATGGATTGCACCGCCGGAGCTGTCTCTGCGGCAACCGGATTTATGTGCTCCGCGACAGGCTTTTGGTCGAGGGCCTTGAGTATCTCGACCAGTTCGAGAGGGGTTACTTCGACTTCCAATCCATTTTTGCGCAATATCGCCATGGGTACTTACCTGACTGATTTCACACGCTTGGTGACTTGAGGCCCCAAGCTTTAGCGATCGATTCATACATGCGCAAGGTGTTTCTTATGCAAATGCACAAATCCGCGCATTTGCGCAGCATCAAAAGGGCCATCCACCGTCGGAGACGCGATAATTTGCCGGATCTGGCATTGCGAGGCATTAGCATGAATAACCGGGCCTAGCGTTCTGAATATGTCTGCATACGTGTTCGATAAATCGAACACGATGAGTCAAGTTAATAAGAGACTTTGCATTTCTGAAATGCTGCGACGTGCCGAATGGCGCCGCAGCTGAATTAGGGACGGAATCGACGGCAGCGGCGCTAGCGCGCGGAGTGTCGCAGTGATGGCTTTGCACATAAATGACCCACTCGCCCGCCCAATAAATGTGCAGGCTTCAGAATAAATGTGCAGCCCGCGTTTAATCCGCTGGCAGCGCGGTGCGCCTCGGCTTCTTGTGCCTCCGCCCATCGGCGGGGTTCTCTTCCAGTAGTTCTAGCCCCACGTCCGCCCACGACAAGCCCAGCGCCGGAACGGCGATCAGCGCTTCGATCGTCTTGCGGGCGATGAAAAGCCGGGTCCGCTCGACGTTCGCGATCGTCTTGTCATTGAGCCCGGTCAAGCGGCCGAGCGCCATAAAGGTCAAGCCTGCCGCCGTGCGCCGTTCCCTGACCAGCTCGCCGAATGCACCGCGGCTGTCTTTCTGGAGGCCGACGATCGCCGCCTGGGTGAGCGCGAGCCAGCGGCGCCACTTCTCGACGCGGTAGCTCATGTGTAACGCCTGCGTCAGGTACGCCTTGCAGGTTTCCCTGCCGTCGGTGTCCGACCGTTGCGAGAAGCGGTGCGCCTCTTGCCGC
>Ga0075163_10008088_pt1 | contig 13887 bp, 11 predicted proteins | sample JI1023141ADNA_FD_71478 | JGI IMG/M metagenome (GOLD analysis project Ga0075163, IMG submission 71478) | Wastewater effluent complex algal communities from Wisconsin, to seasonally profile nutrient transformation and Carbon sequestration -... | ecosystem: Engineered > WWTP > Effluent > Algae...
CGCAGGTCATGGAAGGGCTGCAGGTTCAAGCGAATGGAAGTTACCTGGACGGCACGTTCGGGCGCGGCGGGCATGCGCGTGGCGTGCTGCAACGACTCGGCCCGGGAGGTCGGCTGCTGCTGATGGACAAGGACCCCGATGCAATCGCGCATGCCGAACAGACGTTCGCAGCCGATGCGCGCGTGGCCATCCAGCGCGGCAGCTTCGCCACCATGGCGCAGTGGGACGCAACCTCCGCCGGACTCGACGGCATCCTGCTTGATCTGGGCGTGTCATCGCCGCAGCTGGACGTCGCGGAACGCGGTTTCAGCTTCGGCAAGGACGGCCCGCTGGACATGCGCATGGATCCGGACAGCGGCGAAAGCGCGGCGCAGTGGATTGCGCGCGCGGATGAAGCCGAGATCGCGGACGTGCTCTGGACCTATGGCGAAGAACGCCTGAGCCGCCGCATCGCCAAGGCGATCGTCGCGCGTCGCAGCGAGAAGCCGTTCACGCGTACCGCTGACCTGGCGGATCTGCTTGCCGCAGTCGTGGGCCGTGGCAAGCACGACATCAACCCGGCCACGCGCAGCTTCCAGGCCATCCGCATCCATATCAATCGCGAACTGGCCGATCTGGAAACGGGCCTGGACGCGGCACTCACCTGCCTGAAAGTTGGCGGACGACTCGCCGTGATCAGTTTCCACTCGCTGGAAGACCGCATCGTCAAGCGCTTCATCAGTGGGCACGCCAAGGCGCCGCCGGCCAACCGTCGCCTGCCCGAACTGGATGTGTTCGTGCCCAGGTTGAAGATGATTGGCGACGCGCAGCGCGCCGACGCCGCTGAAACATCGGCCAACCCGCGTGCGCGCAGCGCCGTGCTGCGGGTCGCCGAGAAACTGGAGCTGGCCGCATGAGCCGGCTCCTCGTTGCTGTGCTTATCGTTGCTTGCATAGCCTCGGCCATTGGCGTGGTCTATTCGCGCCACCAGCATCGCTTGCTGTTCGTGGAGCTGGCGCGGCTGGAAAAGTCACGCGACGAACTCAACATCGAATTCGGTCGCCTGCAGCTGGAACAGGCGACTGTGGCCGAAAGCAACCGCATCGACCAGATCGCGCGACTGCGCCTGGGCATGCAGTTCCCGGAAGCGGCCGACGTCGTGGTGATACGTCCATGAGCGGCACTGGCAAGGCTCCGGCACCACGCAACCGCAACCGCGCGCAGTTCAACCTGCGTGGCCGGGTGGCCTTGGTAGTGGGTGGGCTGGTGCTGTGTTCCTTCAGCCTGGTAGGGCGTGCCGCCTACGTGCAGCTGGTCAACAGCGAGTTCTACCAGGATCAGGGCAACCAGCGTTTCATTCGTGAACTGCCGATACCGGTTTCTCGCGGCATGATCACGGATCGCAACGGTGAGCCGGTAGCGGTGTCATCCCCAGTGGAATCCATATATTGCGACCCGACGGAATTGCTGAAAGCATCTGATCGCCTGCCAGAGCTCGCCAAGGCACTGGGTGAGCCATTGGACATGCTTACAAGTCGTGTCAGCCAACGCGCAGGGAAAGAGTTCTACTACCTCAAGCGCCGCATCAATCCCGACGAAGCGAAGAAAATCCTCGCCCACGGTATCCCGGGCGTGCATTCCAGGCGCGAGTACCGCCGCTTCTATCCGCAGGGCGAAGCCATGGCACACGTCCTAGGCTTCACCAATATCGATGATCGCGGCCAGGAAGGCGTGGAGCTGGCATTCGACGAATGGTTGAGCGGTACGCCCGGCGTGAAGAAGGTGATCCGTGACAACCGCGGTCGCTTTGTCGAGAACCTCGATCTGATCAAGTCTGCCCAGCCGGGCAAGGATCTGACTCTCAGCATTGACCGTCGCATCCAGTACCTCGCGTTCCGCGAGTTGCGTAATACGATGATCGCCAACGGCGCCAGCAGTGCCTCGGCCGTGGTGCTGGACGTGACCACGGGCGAAGTTTTGGCCATGGTCAATCTGCCCACCTTCAATCCGAATGCAGCCTCCCTGGGTAAGCCGGATGCCCACCGCAACCGGGCGATCACCGACACCATGGAGGCGGGCTCCACCATCAAGCCAATCACGGCCGCCGCGGCGCTGGAAGCAGGCGCGGTCACGCCAACCACGCAGTTCAACACCGCGCCGGGCTGGATTCCCAACGGCAGGTGGCGGACCACGGATACGCACAACTACGGCGTGCAGGATGTCACCGGCATCATTCGCAAGAGCTCCAACGTGGGCGCGGCGAAGTTGGCCGCCTTGGTGCCGGACCGGCAGTACTACGAGTTCCTGCGCAAGTTCGGCTATGGCAGCAAGACCGGCAGCGGGTTTCCGGGCGAGGCGGCAGGTGAGTTGCCTGATCCGGCCATATGGGACGGCACGACCAAACAGACCATGTCTTACGGCTATGCCATGTCGACCACGGCGCTGCAGATTGCGCGTGCCTACGCCACGCTTGCCAATGAGGGGCGGGCAATAGCACCGACCTTCGTGAAAGGGCAGCGCAATGAGCCTGAGCAGATCATTTCGCCGGAAATTGCGCACCAGGTCATGAAGATGATGCAGACCGTGACCGAGCCAGGAGGCACGGCCACACAGGCGGCCATATTGGGTTATCACGTGGCGGGCAAGACCGGTACCGCACGCAAGTCCAAGGCGGGTGGCTACTCACGTGACTACCGCGCGCTGTTCGCGGGCGTAGTGCCGGTGGACAACCCGCGCTTCTCCATGGTGGTGGTGGTTGAGAATCCAACGACTGGTTCCATCTACGGTGGCCTGGTGGCTGCACCGGTATTCCACAACGTGATGGAAGGTGCGCTGCGGATCATGGACGTACCGCCGGACGATATTGAAACGTGGATCGCCGCACAGGAAAAAAGTGAAGCCAAGCGCGTGGCTGCATTGCCTGCGCAAGCGGTCAACGTCACGGCGCCTGTTGATATTTCCCAGCCTGTCGTAGAGCCGGCGGTGCTGCAATGAAGCGCGCCATGGCCTTGTCCAACCTGTTGCCCGACGTGGACGTGCCCCGCGACCTGGTGGTGCGTGGACTGGTGCAGGACAGCCGCATGATCCAACCGGGTGATGCCTTCGTCGCCATCGGCGGATTCGGCGCGCATGGGCTCGGTTTCGTTGAACAGGCATTGGCAGCGGGTGCCAGTGCGATCCTGTTCGAGCCACCCGCACCCCACGACTTGCCTGCACCGCCGGACGCAATAGCCGTGCCCGGCTTGCGCGCACGCCTGGGTGACATGGCGGATCGATTCCATGCACGTCCCTCGCGTGACATGCGCACGGTCGGCGTCACCGGTACCAACGGCAAGACGTCCACGGTGCAATTGCTCACCCAGGCATGGCACCTGCGCGGCATCCGCTGCGCCAGCATCGGCACGCTCGGTGCCGGCCTGCACGGGCAGGTGGTGTCAACCGGATTCACCACGCCGCTGGTTCTGCAGACGCATGCGTTGCTGGCGCAATTTCGCGATGCCGGTGCCAAGGCAGTAGCGATGGAAGTCAGTTCGCACGCGCTGGACCAGGGCCGCGTCGACAATGTCCAGTTCGACGTAGCGGTGTTCACCAACCTGACGCGCGATCACCTCGACTACCACGGCGACATGGAAAGCTATGGCGCGGCCAAGGCGCGCCTGTTTGCCTGGCCTGGCTTGAAGTCAGCGGTATTGAACCTGGATGATGCGTTCGGCTCGGCATTGATGGCCTCGCTGCCGGCGGACGTGCAGGCGATTGGCCTGAGTTCGCGTGGTGCCGAAGCCGCCACCATGACCGCAGCGCAGTTGCAGTTGGATGCCGGTGGCATTGCATTCGACCTCTGCATCGACGGCGAACCCCATGCTGTCCAGTCGAAATTGCTCGGTCGTTTCAACGTGGACAACCTGCTGGCCGTGGCTGGTGTGCTGCATGCGTTGGGTGATGCGCCCGGCGAAATCGCGCGCACGCTGTCGCGATTGCAGCCCATCCACGGGCGCATGAACCGCCTGGGCGGCGAGGGTGATGCTCCGCTCGTCGTGATCGACTACGCACATACGCCGGATGCATTGGAGCAGGCGCTCGCCAGTCTGCGCGAACATGCATCGGCGCGCTTGGTTTGCGTGTTCGGCTGCGGTGGCGAGCGTGATGCAGGCAAACGTCCGCAGATGGCTGCCAGTGCGGAACGCCTGGCTGACCAGGTGATCGTGACCGATGACAATCCGCGCGGCGAGAATGGCGATGCAATCGTTGCCGGCATCCTCGCCGGCTTTTCGAATCCCGATGCGGTGATCGTGCAGCGCGACCGCGCCAAGGCGATCGCACTCGCGATTGGCGAGGCCGGTCCGCATGACATCGTGCTGGTCGCGGGCAAGGGCCATGAGGCCTACCAGGAAATCGACGGCATCAAGCACCCGTTCGACGACACCGCGATTGCACGCCAATGCCTGGAGGAACGTCGATGAAGACGGTTCCACTGTCCCTGCTTGCCCATTGGGCCGGTGGTGAATTGCAAGGCGAGGACATCGTCATCGATGCAATGACCAACGACACCCGCAGCCTGTTGCCGGACAGCCTGTACGTGGCTGTGCGCGGCGAGCGCTTCGACGGCCACGACTATGCCTACGACGCCGCCATGCGCGGTGCATCCGCCTTGCTGGTCGAGCACGCAGTGGACGTGCAACTGCCGCAGGTGATCGTTGCCGACAGCGTGTTGGCACTGGCGCGCATCGCGGCCAGCCTGCAGCGCGACCGCAACACCAAAGTCATCGCCATCACAGGCAGCAACGGCAAGACCAGCGTCAAGACCCTGGCGCAGTCAATCATGCAGCGTGCCGGCAACACGTATATCAACCCGGGCAACCGCAACAACGAGATCGGACTGCCGCTGGCGGTAATGGATGCGCCAGACGATGCCGATTTCGCCATTTATGAAATGGGCGCGGGCAAGCCGGGCGACATCGCTTATCTCACCGACATCGTCACGCCTGACGTAGCGCTGGTGAACAACATTGGATCGGCGCACCTGGAGCGCATGGGCAGCCTGATGGGCGTGGCCGAAACCAAGGGTGCGATCTATGCTGCACTATCCCCGGCCGGTACGGCGGTCATCAATGCCGACGACGCGTTCGGCGAGTATTTCGCAGCATGCTCCGCGGGCAAGCGCATCCTGCGCTTCGGCCTCGATGCCAGTGCGGATGTCAGCGCGCGCGACCTGCGCAGCAGCGCCGAGGGATCACAATTCGTCATGGTCACGCCGCAGGGTGAGGTGTCGATCACGCTGCCTCTGCCGGGTCGCCACAATGTAATGAATGCGTTGGCCGCGGCATCACTTGCCATCGCCTGCGGCGTCAGCCTGGCGACCATCGCCGAAGGACTCGCGTCCGCACAGCCCGTGCCCGGTCGCCAGATTGCACATGCCTTGGCCGGTGGCGTGGTGCTGGTGGATGACAGTTACAACGCCAACCCGGCATCGCTGGATGCGGCGATCAGCACCCTTTCCGCAGCCGGCGGTGAAGCATGGCTGGTGCTCGGCGACATGCGCGAACTTGGCGCAGAAGGTGAAGCGTTGCATGCCGAAGCAGGTCGCCATGCGTGCGCCGCAGGCATCCAGCGCCTGTACACGCTGGGTCCGCTCAGTGCCGAGGCTGCGCGTTCGTTTGGCGAAGGCGCGTGGAGTTTCGAATCACATGCAGCGCTGATTGATGCACTGCGCATCGATCTTGCCGAGCCGCATCCCCACGGACTGCGTGTGCTGGTCAAAGGCTCGCGCGGCAGTGCCATGGACCGCATCGTCAGCGCACTGCTGCCCAATCGGGAGACTACCCCGCATGCTGCTTGAACTCTCGAATTGGCTGCAGCAACAACAAGGCCTGTTCCGCCTGTTCGGCTACCTGTCGTTCCGCGGCATCCTGGCGGCGCTGACGGCCCTGTTCCTGTCACTGTGGCTGGGACCGGCTGTGATCCGCAGGCTGGCCCAGTTCAAAGGTGGCCAGCCGATCCGCCAGGACGGTCCGCAAACCCACTTCACCAAGGCCGGTACACCGACCATGGGTGGCGCCCTGATCCTGATGACGGTGCTGCTCTCCGTGCTGTTGTGGGGCGACCTGCGCAACCGCTATGTGTGGCTGGTGCTGGCGGTGATGCTCGGCTTCGGCGTGATTGGCTGGTATGACGACTGGATCAAGATCGTCAGGCGCGATCCGAATGGCCTGAAGTCGCGCTGGAAATACCTGCTGCAGTCGATCGTCGGCTTGGCAGCCGGCCTGTTCCTGTACTACACGGCAGACGTGCCGGCGGCTACCACGTTCTATATCCCCATGTTCAAGTCCATCGCGCTGCCGCTGGTGGGCGTCAGCTTCGTGGCCATCGCCTATTTCTGGATCGTCGGTTTCAGCAACGCGGTCAACCTGACCGATGGACTGGATGGTCTCGCGATCATGCCCACCGTGCTGGTCGCGTGCGCACTGGGCGTGTTCGCCTATGCATCGGGTAACGCCGTGTTCTCCGCCTACCTGCAGATTCCGCAGGTTCCGGGTGCGGGTGAACTGGTGATCATCTGTGCCGCCATCGCCGGCGCAGGCCTCGGCTTCCTGTGGTTCAACACCTATCCGGCCATGGTGTTCATGGGCGACATCGGCGCGCTTGCGCTGGGTGCAGTGCTGGGCACCATCGCGGTGATCGTGCGCCAGGAACTGGTGCTGGTGATCATGGGCGGCATCTTCGTGATCGAAACGTTGTCGGTGATGATCCAGGTGGCGTCGTTCAAGCTCACCGGCAAGCGCGTGTTCCGCATGGCGCCCATCCACCATCATTTTGAATTGAAAGGCTGGCCCGAACCGCGCGTGATCGTGCGCTTCTGGATCATCTCGGTGGTGTTGGTGCTGGTTGGCCTGGCCACGTTGAAGGTGCGCTGATGAATGACACCCCCCGCCAGGCCACGCGACTTGACGCCATTGGCGGTCGCTACGATCCGTGGCTGCTGGGTGTCGCCATCACCCTGGCCGCGCTGGGCGTGGTGATGGTGGCATCGAGTTCGATTGCGATTGGGAACTCGCCGTTCTACTACCTCATCCGCCACGTGGTGTTCCTCTGCGTGGGCATGTGCCTGGCGTACTGGGTCATGCGTACCGAACTCAAGACCATCGAGCACTACAACCAGTTCCTGCTGCTGGCGTGCTTCGGCCTGTTGCTGCTGGTGTACGTGCCGGGCCTGGGCAGCAGCGTCAACGGTGCGCGGCGCTGGATCAACCTGGGCATTTCGAAATTCCAGGTGGTGGAGGCCGTGAAGGTGCTCTATATCGTCTGGCTTTCCAGCTACCTGGTGCGCTTCCGCGATGACGTCAACGCGACGTGGCCGGCGATGCTGAAGCCGTTGGGCGTTGCTATTGCCCTGATCTTCCTGTTGCTGCTGCAGCCGGATTTTGGTTCCTCCGCACTGCTGCTGGCCATCACCGCCGGCATGCTGGTGCTGGGTGGCGTGAACCTGCCGCGCATGTCCATGCCGATCGTGATCCTGCTGCCTATCTTTGCCTTCGTCGCGATCCTGGAGCCTTACCGGATGCGACGCATCACCTCCTTCGTGGATCCGTGGAAAGACCAGCTCGGTTCCGGCTACCAGCTCAGCAATGCGCTGATGGCGGTGGGACGCGGCGAATGGTTTGGGGTCGGCCTGGGTGGATCGGTACAGAAATTGAACTACCTGCCCGAAGCGCATACCGACTTCATCTTCTCGGTGATTGGTGAAGAGTTGGGTTTTGTCGGTGTGTGCCTAGTCATTGCCTTGTATGCACTGCTCGCCGGCCGCGCGTTCTGGATCGGTGTGCGTTGCGTGGAGATGCGTCGCCACTTCGCCGGCTATGTCGCCTTCGGCATCGCCCTGTGGATCAGCATGCAGAGTTTCGTCTCGATCGGCGTCAACCTGGGCCTGCTACCCACCAAGGGCCTGACCCTGCCGCTCATTTCTTCCGGCGGCTCCAGCGTGTTGATGACCTGCGTGGCCATGGGTTTGCTGCTGCGCGTTTCGTATGAACTCAATCGCGCCGAGCGCCAGGTTGCCCTGCTGCGTGGCGAGCCATTGCCGAATGCAGAAGCCTCCACGCCGACGCATGACGAGCCCGTGTCCGCCGTGATGCCAACTCCGGTGCGCGGCACCAGCCGCCTCAACGCGCGCGTCGAGCCTACTTTCGAGAGGATTGCATGAGCGCACGCGTTCCTGCAGCCGACATGGGTGCGCCGGTGATGATCCTCGCCGGAGGCACCGGCGGACACATCTTCCCGGCGCTGGCCGTGGCGAAAGTGCTGCGCGCGCGCGGAGTGCCTGTGACCTGGCTTGGCGCCAACGGAGCGATGGAAACGCGCTTGGTGCCGCAACACGACATTCCGTTGGACACCATCGCTATCTCCGGCCTTCGCGGAAAGGGCAAGCTGGCGCTGCTGGGTGCGCCGCTGCGTGTGTTCAACGCCATCCGCAGCGCGGGCACCGTTCTGCGTCAACGCGCACCGCGTGCCGTGGTGAGTTTCGGCGGGTTCGCCGCGGGGCCGGGCGGCATGGCCGCGCGCCTGCAGGGCAGGCCGCTGCTGGTGCACGAACAGAATCGCGCGCCCGGTTTCACCAATCGTGTGCTTGCGAAATTCGCGCGCCGCATCCTTACCGGTTTCCCGGGGAGTTTCCCGGCACGCGAAGAAGCGGTCGGCAATCCCGTACGCGAAGAAATCGCCGCCTTGCCCGTGCCCGCAGATCGCCTGTCCGGGCGCGGCGCGCCACTGAACCTGCTTGTGTTGGGTGGAAGCCAGGGTGCACGCGCCTTGAATCTTGCCGTGCCCGCAGCGCTGGCGGCGTTGCCCGCATTCCAGATCGACGTGCGCCACCAGTGCGGCGAGAAGATGCGCGACGAAGCGGTGCGTGCGTATGCCGATGCCGGCGTCAACGCCAGCGTCGAGAGTTTCATTGCCGACATGGCGGCGGCCTACTCATGGGCCGACCTGGTGGTCTGCCGTTCGGGCGCTTCCACGCTGGCGGAGTTGTGTGCCGCCGGCATCGGCAGCGTGCTGGTTCCGTTCCCGGCGGCCGTCGATGACCACCAGACCAAGAATGCGCAGTACCTGGTCGAGCGCGGCGCGGCGGTCCTGTTGAAGCAGGACGACCAACTCGCCGTGCAGCTGCAGGAAGCGCTGCGCGAACTGACCTGCGACACCACGCGCCGACTCGCGATGGCGAATGCCGCGCGCGCACTGGCGAAACCCGATGCGGCGGAACGCATCGCGGACATCATCCTCGAGGAAGCACGCATGGGAGAGCCGGCATGATGGCCGCCGCACGCGAGCGCCGCTTGCAGCACACGGGCAACTTGGCGGAAGAATTCCGCCGCGTGCATTTCGTGGGTATCGGCGGCTCGGGCATGAGCGGCATCGCCGAAGTGCTGTGCACGCTGGGCTATGAAGTCTCCGGTTCCGACAACGCCGACAACACCGCCACCCGCCGCCTGGCGTCGCTGGGCGCACGCATCATGCGCGGCCACAATGCGTCCAATGTGCTGGGCACGGATTGCGTGGTGGTCTCCAGCGCCATCAAGCACGACAACCCCGAGTTGATGGAAGCGCGCTCGCAGCGCATCCCCATCGTGCCGCGTGCGGCCATGCTGGCCGAACTGATGCGTTTCCGTCGCGGCATCGCGGTCGCCGGTACGCACGGCAAGACCACCACCACCAGCCTCACCGCCGCGGTGTTGAGCGAAGGCGGCCTGGATCCGACCTTCGTGATCGGCGGACAGCTGCTGGCCGCCGGCGCCAACGCCAAGCTCGGTGATGGCCAATGGCTGGTGGCCGAAGCCGATGAAAGCGACGGCAGCTTCCTGCGCCTGAATCCCTTGATGGCCGTGATCACCAACATCGATTCGGATCACCTGGAAAACTACGACAACGATTTCGCCAAGGTGCAGGCCGCGTTCGCCGAATTCCTGCAGCGCCTGCCTTTCTACGGGCTGGCGGTGCTGTGCATCGACGATCCCGAAGTCGCCGCGCTCGCGGCCGATACCCCGCGCCACGTGATGAGCTACGGCTTTGCCGAGAACGCCGACGTGCGCGCCGAAAACGTGACCCAGGAAGCGGGGCGCATGAAATTCACCTTGCGCCTGCCCGAAGACACGCAGGTTCAGGTGACGCTGGCCTTGCCCGGTCGCCACAACGTGCAAAACGCGTTGGCCGCGGCTGCGATTGGCTGGCAGTTGGGCGTGTCACCACAAAATATCGCGCAGGCGCTGGAAAAATTCTCCGGCATCGGACGGCGCTTCAACCACCTGGGCGAGTTCGCCACACCCAGCGGCGCACGCGTGCAGCTGGTCGATGACTATGGCCATCATCCGCGCGAACTCGCCGCGGTCTTCGCCGCCGCGCGCGGCGGCTGGCCGGACAAGCGCCTGGTGGTAGCCTTCCAGCCGCATCGCTACAGCCGCACGCGCGATCAGTTCGATGCGTTCGCCGCCGTGTTGTCGGAAGTCGATGCGCTGGTATTGAGCGAGGTCTATCCCGCCGGCGAAGCGCCGATTGCCGGTGCGGATTCCAAATCGCTGGCCCGCGCCATCCGCGCGCGTGGCCGCAACGAGCCGGTCGTCGTGAGCCAGGTCTCCGAACTCGCGGCCATGCTGCCCGATGTGCTGCAGGACGGCGATCTGTTGTTGCTGATGGGTGCCGGCGACATCGGCCACGTTGCGCAACACATCGCCAGCCACGGCTTCACTGGAAGCAGGCAATGAGCGTGAATGCATTTCCCGCGCTTCGCACCACCGACCCGAACGTGTTCGGTCGCGTCGCGGTGTTGCTGGGCGGTACCTCCGCCGAGCGCGAAGTCTCGCTGGATTCCGGTCGAAACGTGCTGGAAGCACTGCAGTCGCGCGGTGTTCAGGCGGTTGCAGTGGACGGCATTCCTGCACTAATCAACGCCGTCCGCGACGGCAAAGTGGACCGCGTCTTCAACATCCTGCATGGCAATAAGGGCGGTGGCGAAGATGGCGTGTTGCAGGGCCTTCTTGATGCCCTGGGCGTCCCGTACACCGGCCCCGGCGTGCTCGGTTCTGCATTGACCATGGACAAGATCCGTACCAAGCAGGTGTGGATGGCGGAAGGATTGCCGACGCCGCGCTTCGTGCGTCTCGCGCCGGGCGCTGACTTGACTGCCGCCGCACGCTCGTTGGGATTGCCCGTGTTCGTGAAGCCGTCGAGCGAAGGTTCCAGCGTCGGCGTGTTCCGCATCCTCGCCGAATCCGACCTGGTGCCTGCCGCAGCGTTTGCCGCCGGGTATGCCGGCGAGCTGCTGATGGAACAGATGGTGCAGGGCGATGAATTCACCGTCGGCATCGTCGGCGACGTGGTGCTGCCGTCGATCCGCATCGTGCCGGCGGGTGACTGGTACGACTACCACGCCAAGTACATCGCCGAAGACACCCAGTATCTGTGCCCGGGTCTTGAAGGCGCGGATGAAGCGGAAATCCGCCAACTCGCGCTCGCAGCGTTCCGCAGCGCGGGCTGCACCGGCTGGGGGCGCGTGGACGTGATGCGTGATCGCGTACACGGCTTCCAGTTGATCGAAGTGAACACCGCACCGGGCATGACCAGCCACTCGCTGGTGCCCAAGGCGGCAGGCGAAGCAGGGGTCGGTTTTGCCGAGCTGTGCTGGCGCATCCTGGAACAGACGTTGCCGGAGGTGGCGGGCTGATGAACGCCGCGCTGCGCATCCTCACCTGGTTGCTGGCAATCGCGCTGGTCGCGTTGCCTGTGGTCGCCGTGGTCAATGGCTGGATCGGCGCCGAGCGCTGGCCGCTGACCAAGCTGCGCGTGCATGGTGAATTCGAGCGCGTGGATCCCGCGCAGCTGCGTGCGGTGGTGCTGCCCTACGCGGAGAGCGGTTTTTTCGCGATCGAATTGCAGGGCGCACAGGACGCGGTGGAGAAGCTGCCGTGGGTGGAGCGTGCAGAAGTTCGCAAGCGCTGGCCCGACGTGTTGGAAGTCGAAGTGGTTGAACACACGCCATTCGCGCGCTGGGGTGCGGATCGGTTGCTGTCCGAGCAAGGCCGCCTGTTCGCCATTCCAAAGGGCCTGCCGCTGGATGCGCTGCCGCAGCTGGGTGGCCCGGATTCGCAGGTGAAGGAAGTGGTCACGCTCTACAACGAGGCGCACGAGATGTTCGCGCCGCTTGGCCTGCGTGTGCAGGGCCTGGCCATGGATCGTCGTGGCAGCTGGTCGCTCGCGCTCGACAGCGGCACGGAAGTGGTGATCGGCCGTGCCGACGCACGTCCGCGGCTGCAGCGTTTCGTGCGCATGCTGCCGCAACTGCTGGCCCGCAACGCGCAGCCGCTGCAGCGCGCGGACCTTCGCTATACCAATGGATTTGCATTGAGCTGGCAGGAAGGCGCCGGACATGCGGGGGCGGGCAAGGGGGAAAGCGAATCGAATTCCCCTGGCGCCGTTGCTCCTCCTGTTCCGCTCGCCATTCCCGTCACTGCTCCACAACAGGCCTCACAGACATGAATCGCAAGGGTGACAAATCGCTGATCGTCGGTCTCGACATCGGCACTTCCAAAGTAACCGCACTGGTCGGCGAGTATTCGCCCGGCAATCCGATCGAGGTGATCGGCATCGGTTCGCATGAATCGCGCGGGCTCAAGCGCGGCGTGGTGGTGGACATTGAATCCACCGTTCAATCGATCCAGCGCGCGGTGGAGGAAGCAGAACTGATGGCGGGCTGCGAGATCCGTTCGGTCTACGCCTCCATCTCCGGCGCGCATGTGCAGTGCAAGAACTCTCCAGGCATCGTGCCGATCCGCGACGGCGAAGTGACCTGGGGCGACCTGGATCGCGTACTGGAAGCGGCGAAGGCCGTGGCAATCCCTGCCGATCAGAAAATCCTGCATGCCGTCCCACGCGAATACAAAGTGGACAACTCGCAGGAAGGCATCCGCAATCCGGTCGGCATGACCGGCGTGCGCCTCGAAGTGGACGCACATCTGGTGTTCTGCGCGCAGTCCGCCGCAGCCAATATCAGCAAGTGCGTGCAGCGTTGCGGACTGCAGATCGACGACCTGATCCTGTCGCCATTGGCGTCCAGTGTCGCGGTCTTGACTTCCGATGAGCGTGAACTCGGCGTAGTGCTGGTGGACATGGGCGCGGGCACCACCGACATGGCGGTTTTCGTGCAGGGTGCGATCTGCCATACGGCTTCACTGCCGATCGCCGGCGACCAGGTGACCAACGACATCGCGCACATGCTGCGCACGCCGACGCCGGAAGCCGAGCAGATCAAGGTGCGCTATGCCTGCGCGCTCGCGCAGATGGCCACGGCGGAAGAAAGTATCCAGGTGCCCAGCGTGGGCGACCGTCCGCCGCGGCGCATGCCGCGCCATTCGCTGGCCCAGGCCGTGCAGCAGCGTTACGAGGAAATCTTCGAAATGGTGCAGGCCGAACTGCGCCGCTCCGGCTACGAAGAACGCGTTAGCGCCGGCATGGTGCTGACCGGCGGTGCTTCGAAGATGGAAGGCGTGGTGGAGCTGGCCGAGGAAATGTTGCAGATGCCAGTGCGCATCGGCATTCCGCAGCACGTGACTGGTTTGGGTGAAGTGGTCGGCAATCCAGTGCACGCGACCGGCGTGGGCCTGCTGCTGATGGGCAGCCAGATCGAACATCCACGGCGTCCGTCGTTGCCTACTGGCAAGGCGGGCACCTTGTTCAACAAATTGAAGAACTGGTATCGCGGCGAATTCTGAGCGATGCAGGCGTGGGGCGCATGCGCGAGGGCGTGGGTGCGTGAGGTGAGGAAGGAAATACGGGAATTGAGCAACAACCCGATTGATTGAAAACACAACATAACTATTACGAGGACATGGACATGGCACATTTCGAACTGGTTGAAAGGATGGCTCC
>Ga0075163_10008089_pt1 | contig 13887 bp, 8 predicted proteins | sample JI1023141ADNA_FD_71478 | JGI IMG/M metagenome (GOLD analysis project Ga0075163, IMG submission 71478) | Wastewater effluent complex algal communities from Wisconsin, to seasonally profile nutrient transformation and Carbon sequestration -... | ecosystem: Engineered > WWTP > Effluent > Algae...
TAATATTATCTGTCAATTTTTTCATAAGTCTTACACTACATTAGTTACCATAAGATTTATTTTTATTCAAAAACACGTTTCGTGCCAGGCTTGCAATATTGCACATGCAATACTCTGAGCCTGGCACGAAATGTGTGCAATAGCCTGAGCCTGGCACGAAACGTGTTCGAAATGAGTTCTAACACTTAAATTTTTCTTCTAAAGCATTATTAATAACATCGCGAGAGCTACTAGATAGATCTTTATTTTTTATGACATATTCATTAACGACAGATATAATAGTGTACTTGTTATAACTATAGGGGCTTATTTTACACATAAAATTATGCCCAAGAAGTTCTCCAGCCACACTATCAGATAGTTCAACAAGTTCATTTAATGCTTCAAACTCTTTATCTGTTGGCTTTCCTGTCCAGTCATATATGAACTTGAAAGCAGCTCCTTTCGTAACATGAGTGTTAGAATCTTTTATGTAGGCGTTATTTTTTTCAAAAACCTTTAACCTCTGATGTAAGCCTTCAATACTTGACACTGGTGCAGTAATACTTATCAACCATAACCATTTGAGAAACAGAATTCCAGATGTAAATGTTACTAATATAGTTTTGCCACGATGTATTTCGATCAATCTTCTAAAATAGGACTTTTTACTATTCTTAATAGCAACATCCATCAAAATCTTGCGTACCTCTCTTATAGCAAAATCGCACTCTTTCTCCAATGATTTCGCCGCCTCATTAATCAGAGAAATTAACTCCTGATAGATATCGTTTTTATGAGTTTTTAATAGTGCGTGTATTAATTCTTTACTCTGTTCATTTACCTGCGCTTTATTTCTTTCAATTTTTTTACGTATCTCTGTTTTTAAGGAAAACTTTTTTTCTGTTTTTAGTTGATTTTTCTCGAAAACCATATTGCCATATACATATATGATAGTTTTCAAAAGACTTAAGTTGTCTTGTTTCTTCTCGTTCATCATTGCTTAGCTTCATTATCTTTCTGGATTTTTTTCTTTTTCTCTTCTCTTAGCTGATTTAAATCTAAAGATGAATCTAGTGCATAGGTTGCATTACAATACTCACAATCTAAAACCTTATTTTTAACAGCTCTTTTCGCTATTTTATTAAATGCGCTGAGTTCTCTATCAATGTAAAACACATAAGATTCACAGTTAATACATTTTACTAGTAGCCGAATGAAAGAAATACAGATTAGATACCCTCCAGTAAGGGCAGCAATAATACAACAAATCATTATTGCGATATTGTGTGCCTCCCCTCCTTTTAGTAATACTATCAAAATCAATATTGAGAAAGCCATGTTGAGCGCACAATATACAGAAAGATAAATATAAGAAACCATGAGCACTTTTATTGGAGAAGGATAATATTCAGCAACAAAACTACAATCAGTACCAACATTTTTATTCAGCGCCTTTTTATAATATGAGATTTTGAAATTGGCATGAAAAGAATGAAAGCCTAACAAAATGAGACCAAAATACAGTATGCTTAACCAAATGATTTTTTCTTTTAATGGTGATGGATCAGTTATGCTCAAGCCTATATATAAAACCATCATATAGCATGTCACTAACATAAATGCGCTAAGTAACAGCAATCCACAGCGACTAAACTTGTTATTTTTTAATATATATACATACAGTTGTGCCATCGCAACAGGTATTAGTATAAGCAAGACTATCAATAATATATCGAACATATTTTAATCACCAGTCCATAAATGAATTAGTATAAGTGTATCGCGAATTGAAATTATACAATGATGTGTTTTGCGATTTGTTTACCAAACCACTTTCCACTTTGAAAGAATTATTCTTATCGTGATAGCTTTTTAGATCTGGAATTACGGATACAACTGTTCCAAATTTTGAATAATTATATGTTCCAAGAGCACTAAGAGTTTCTTCTTTTGGTAAATGTCTTCCAAACCAGCCATGCGCTGCGGCACCAAAAATCGCACCTCGCGCCCCACTCGATACGTCAAGATTCCCAGTATTAATATAAGAACTTGATATGCTACCCATAGCATTTACAGATATATCCGCAGCTTTGAATGCAGAGCGTTGCAGTAAGTTATATTTTGCTGCAGCCCCTGCTCCCGCTGCTCTTGAAGCTAAAGGAGAACTGATCAATGCTGCTCCTGCACCAAAAGTAGCTCCAATTACAATACCTCGTAATGTTTGAGTTTCTAGATATCCTCCAATACCCCCCGCTATTCCACCAAGGACAACTTCTACTTGCATAGTGAAGGGATCTGCTGGTGCCCTCCCATCCGGATCAACATACTTATAAGGATTATTATTCCCATACGCATATCGATTAAACGAGAATGGTTCTTCTGGATTCACAGCCGCAGGATCCGGTGCCATAAACCTTGCAGTAACCGGGTTGTAGTACCTTGCACCAAAATAACTTAAACCTGATGCATCTTGTTCTTTACCAACAAACCAATATTTATTTAAATTGGTGTCATTGATTAATCTTGCGCCAAAAGGTAAATAGGCCTCACGCCACAAAATTTTACCAACTGCATCAACCTCTGCCACCGGGCTGCCCAGTGCATCATTATAAAGGTAGGTATGATTCGACGCTCCAGATTTCCCATCTTTCACAACTTTAACAACTTTGTTGTTACCCAAATGCAAATACTTGGTGGTCTGATTAGTGGCTAGATTTTGTTCATAAAGCATAATACCTGCTTTATTATAAAAATTTACAGTTTCATTGTTAGATTTAAGTGTTTTAGTATTTTGATAAATCCTGTTTTGATTATGATCATATTCAAACTCACCGTTTTGTAAGCCTGATATAGCCTGCATATTACCATCTAGGCCGTATGAATATTTATTATTAGCATCGGACTTAATATTACCTAACACATCATAACTAAATACTTGGTTTAATCGATGGTTTTTAATCAGCTTATTATTTTGATCCAACGACTGAAGGCCATTTAAACGCATATCAGCGTACTCAAAATTAAGCGAACTATTGATAGCTTTAATACCGTCAGCATTAGATGCAGTTCTAATCTGCGTCATATTATCATTTTGATCGTATTTATAATCTATAATAGATGCACCCAAATTAGTATTAATTAGTCTACCAGACTTATCATAGGCAAAACCGTATTGATAGTTATAATCAAGCATTGTGCTATCTGCCATTTGTAACCCAGTCAGGTTATTATTGGTGTCATAAACATAATCTAAATTAATAGTACCGTAAGTATATTTATTAACTCGATTAAAACTATCTAAGCTTGTTCTTAATCTTTGATGCAATAAATCCATACTCTGCCAATAGTTATTTGGATGGTATTTAATATTTTCTATATATCCACCTACTTGCGTAGCTCTACCATACTCATCTGGATTGAAATCAATTGTTGTTTTATCTGGGTAAGTCATACTTTCCAAATGGCCAGCAGGATTATAGTTATAATTAACAGAGAAAGGAGTTGCTAAAGCTGACTTTAACTGCATACTCTCTGCGACTAATCTATCTAATTCATCGTATTGGTAATTCCATGTGATTCGCCCTTTGCTGGCTTGCGTAACATTACCGTTTTTATCATAGGTGTAATGTTCTTCCGGACTTGTATCGGAGTATTTAACATTTAATAAATTGTAATTCTTATTATCATGTTTGTACGAGATTATGTTTGTACCTTGTTTTTTCTGCACCATCTTACCAGCTGCATCATAAGAGTACTCTGTGACGCCTGTTTCAGGCTCTATGTATTTTATAAGGTTATAATCTTTATCGTAAAAATACTGTTTAGTGACATTGCCTTGTTTGACAGCTGTGACAAAACCTAAATCATCACGCGTGATGGTTGTTTCACGATTATCTTCTTTGATATTGATAATTTTACTGCTATCAGGTGAACCATAAGCCACACTTGAAATAATTTTATACTCACCATTAGGAGCCGTTATTTTGTGAGTATTGTTATTTAAATATTCATGTCTAGTACATGTATTCGGCTCATTACTATAACAATCTGAGACTAGTCTATTTAAACTATCGTAACTGTAAATATGACCGTCTGCTGAAGAAACATTCGATTCAAATATTTTACGTCCCAAGCTATCATAGTTAAAGGTGATCAATTTACTGCTTCCCATCTCTTGCTTGTAAGGCAAATCATAACTTGTATTAACTGTGTGTTCTTGATAATTTCCACGGTTCATAGTTTTAGCTAAGCTCGATGGATAAGTATAAAAACTTGATAAACCTATCGCTGGCTTTTCTGACAGCACCTGACCAAAATCATTATAAGTTATTTCAGAACTAAAGCCTTTTGGATTAGTTTTCGCTGTTACATATCCATACGGGTTGATGACTTGGCTTTCAGTTGTACCATCAGCATGAGTTGTAAGTTGAGGCGTGCCTAAATAATAATTTGAGTAATTTGTCGAATTACTAAGGATGTCAGTAACACTGGCTAAATAACCACTGCTATCATAAAGATAATTATTAGCTGTGTTAAAACCAGATGATTTTGTTAGATTACCATTGCTATCGTATTCTTGTGATTGAATAAGCTTATTATTAACGGTTAAAGAAGTTCTTAAACCCAAAATATTTTTGTCAGTAATATTTTGGAAAGTTTGTTTTATAGTTCTAGTGCCTTGACTTCCCGTTTGCTGAATATCTTGTGGATTATCATATTCGTCATGATTACTGTAAGACGTTGTATAAGTATCACCGTCTCTAGAAATTGTAGCAGATTTTAATATTTGACGGTAAGTCCTAGTATCTGCTTTATTAGAAACATGGTGCTTATTATCTCGTTCTTCTGTATAGAATATAACTAATTTAAAAGGATCATTATTGTGTAATGCTGGCACATAATGATAACTTGTCTGCTGAAGTATATTGCCAGGATTAGTATCATTACTTTTAAAGATCATATTGCTAATCAAAGCACCTACTCGCCATACATTTTCATTGTGATAATTAAAGTATGTGTTAATTGTAGCAAAGTTATTATTTTTAACTGTGACAACTTTGGTTTTAAACCCCTCAACCAGACCACCCAGAGAATGAGTGATTGCCCAGCTACCATTTGCCACCCCTTCTCTTGAGTATGTATCTATAGTATTCACTCTCATTGCATGAACATAAGGTGTTAAACGCAGTGTTGGATCTTGAGAGTAGTTGTATACTGTTTTCCCATTGTTATCTGTAACGACGTTTAAAAACTCCCAATTCACGTGGTGAGCTAGACGCCGATCATCCATGCGATAGAGTCCATAATTATAAGACCAAGATTTATCGTTAACTGTAACGTGACTTAACGTATACCAGTTTTGCTCATGGTTAAAATGCTGTTCATAATTGTATTGGGCCACGATTTTGCCATTAAAATAAACTATTTGAGGTGTGTAGGAATAATGAGGAATTTTTTTAAAGTCTTTCTTCTTGTTATCCCACACCTCTAAACGTGATGTATGCTGATAGTATTTGATATCTATAACTTGACCTGGATTACTACTGGTTATTCTTGATAATAAATCCCTGGTACCAGCATAATGATATGCCACATATTGCCCATGCCTATTTTCAATCTTCTCTAAATGGTATCTGTAAGCTCCAACCATGCTGTATCCATAAGTAAATGAATACTTCAATCCATTTGGAGATGTTAGAACATAACCGTTATTTATCCTTTTTCCATGCCAATTATTAATAGTACGATACTCATTGAGATTTTTATTATCTCTTAATAAAGTAAGATTTTGGCCCTTTGAGTTAACATAAATAGGTAGGCACGTATTATTAATCACCGGGCAATTTTTAGGTACTCTTATAAACTCTCTTTGGAAAGTCCATGCTTGATGATTTATACTTTGAATGTAGTTTGGGTCATAATTATAATTATCAGTGTAATAGTGATCAGAGCTATAATTACGGTTTATTTCCATATTTAAACCTGGACCAACAGGTGCAGAGAAATCGGTATAAACTAATTTAAGTGTTCCAGAAAATAAATCGACGAACTCATTTGGATTAGGTGTTAGTTTGTGATTAGTTTCAGTGGGTGTTAATATTTCATTTAACAAAATATTATTATCATCAGATGGAGCTGCAGATCCAGCATTTGCACCTACTATAAAATTACTGCTGTGTTTTCCTATGGGCTCAAGATAAGTCTCCCCAGCGTCCAAATTTGTATCATTTGATTGCTCAGTGTTTTCAATATCATTATTTGAATTATTGAAAAAAGATGTTTCTTGAGCATAGATTTGTGACAACAATACAGATAAAACAATGAAGATACTGACACGTAAATATTTTTTAATCATTTTATAGTTCTTGTATATTATAATTATTATCAAGCGATATTATGATGAATATAAAAACAAAGTCAATGAGTTATATTTTTTTATAAGAATAAAGGTGTATAAAATACCATGCTAGTGAATTTAGATATAGCCCTAGATTATGCAGCCCGAAACAAAGTGAGGTGGTTGGGTAAATAGAATTATATTCGTATTAAACTAAATAGTGCCGTATTTGAATAGACCCCATCCCCTTTTGCTACGCAAAAGGTACTTCCCCTAAAAGGGGAAGATACCTGCAGATCTACTCAACCGTCACCGATTTCGCCAAATTTCTTGGTTTATCGATATCCGTACCGCGCAGGACTGCTATGTGATAGGCAAGTAATTGCATTGGAATAGTAAACAATAAAGGTTTTAATAATTCTGAACAAGTTGGAATAAAACAAACATGTTTACTTAATTTTGAGAAATCTGCTTTTGTGCCCATTTCGGCAAACACAAAAATATCACCATTACGAGATTTTACTTCTTGTAGATTGGATAACATTTTCTCTTGGAATTCGTCATTAGTAACTAATGCTATCACTGGCATTTTTTCGTCTACCAATGCTAATGGTCCATGCTTTAATTCACCAGCGGGGTAACATTCAGCATGAATATAAGAAATTTCTTTTAGTTTTAAAGAACCTTCCATCGCGATAGGATAAGTAGGACCTCGGCCTAAAAATAAAGCATGGTTTTTTTCTATGAAAAAGCCAGCTAAAGATTTTATTTCTTCTTCAATTTTTAAGCTTTCAGAAATCAAGCGTGGTAGAGTCTGAATAGCCTGATTAACTTCTGCCTCATCAAAATCATTTTTGTGTTGTACTCTTTTCATAAGGCAAACATTCAGCATCAATAACCCTAATAATTGAGTTAAAAAAGCTTTGGTAGACGCTACACCAATTTCAGGGCCTGCACGAGTGTGCATCACTAAATCTGCTTCGCGAGCTAAACTGCTATGCGGCACATTACATATGGCTAGCATAGCCAAATAATTGAGTTTTTTTGCCATACGTACAGCAGCTAAGGTATCAGCTGTTTCACCTGACTGTGAAATTGTCACTAGCAAGGTATTTTCTAATACTACTGGTTGTTGCATCCTGTATTCACTTGCTATTGAAACAAAGCAAGGAATCTTGACGTATTTTTCAATCCAGTATTTAGCAACTAATGCTGCATGATAGCTAGATCCGCAAGCCACAAACTGTAACGCTTTTACTTTATCAAAGATAGCGGAGCTTTTAAGACCAAAAGTTGAGTCAAGCACAGCATTGTCTATGATATTGCCCATCAAGGTATCACTCAGAACCAATGGCTGTTCTAGGATCTCTTTGTACATGTAATGACGATAAGAGCCTAATTCTATGGAATTAGCGGTAGCGGTGCTTTTTGTTATGGTTTTTTCTATAAGCTTGTCAGCGGCATCATAAATTGTTAATTTATCTGCAGTTAAAATAGCTATCTCTGCATCATCTAAAAAAATAAAATTACTAGTCACGGGTAATAAGGCTAACTGATCAGAAGCAACAAAGTTTTCTTCAATACCAATCCCTATAACCAAAGGACTGCCTTGTCTTACTGCATAAATTCTGTCCGGATGATGTTTATTTAAAACAGCAATAGCATAGCTACCTTTAAGCTGTTTAATTGTAGTCTGTAGAGTTTTTAATAAACAGGATTTGTTTTCACTAATCTGATAGTTCTCATAAAGCAAATGCGCAATAACTTCGGTATCAGTGTCGGATGTAAATTGATAGTTTTTCTTAATCAATTCGGCTTTTAATTCAGCATGATTTTCAATTATACCATTATGAACAACTGCAAACTCATCGTGAGAAACAATTGGATGAGCATTGTTTTCACTTGGTGCGCCATGAGTTGCCCATCTAGTGTGCGCTATACCAACACGGCCGTTACAAGGCTCAGAGACTAGTTTTTCTTCGAGTTTTTTTACTCTACCTTCAACTTTACAAGTTTCGATAATATGATCGTCGTTATAAACGCATATCCCTGCTGAATCATATCCCCTATATTCCATTTGATAGAGGCCACTGATGAGAATGGAAGTTACATTACGTTTCGAAACAGCTGCAATTATACCGCACATAATTTATTATTCTGAGTTATCTTTAATACGTTGCCAATTTTCAATCGTTGTTTGCTTGCCGCGCGACAGAGTCAATTTGTTATCTGGTGCATCTTTACAAATAGTTGAGCCAGCGCCAATAGTAGAATTTTCGCCAATGGTTACAGGGGCAACAAGCGAAGTATTAGACCCAATAAACGCGTTATCGCCAATAATAGTTTGATGTTTTTTAAAGCCATCATAGTTACAAGTAATTGTACCTGCACCAACATTAACATTTTTGCCTATAATAGCATCACCAATATAGCTTAAATGATTAACTTTACTGCCCTCACTAATTGTGGATTTTTTAACTTCAACAAAGTTACCCACATTAACATTGTTTTCCAGCACTGTTTGCGGTCGAACTCGAGCAAACGGCCCAATAACACAATTATCATTTATAATAGAATCTTCAATAATAGAATTCGCTTTGATATGAACGTGATTACCTATAGTAACATTTTTCAATATGCAATTCGGTTCTATTAAACAACTGTGCCCTAAAGTCACCTGGTCTTTAAAGATACAATTGATATCAATGCTTACATCATCGGCACAAGTTAAAGTACCACGTATGTCTATTCTGTTAGGATCTTTAATATTAACACCTTGTTCTAAAAGTCTTAAAGCGTATAAAAACTGATAATGTCTTTCTGCTTGTGACAGTTGGTACAGAGTATTAATGCCTCTATAACTGTTTTGATCAGATACAGTAACAGAATTAATAGTGGTTTTATTAATAACAGCTTGTTTAATAATGTCGGTTAGATAATACTCGTGTTGATTATTATTGGTTTTTAAATTTTGCAACCATGGTGCCACCATTGGGTAAGGCAGTAAAAAAATCCCTGTATTAACCTCAGAAATCAATTTTTGCTGGCTATCAGCATCTTTTTCTTCAATGATATCTATAATAGTATTATCAGCTTTGTTTCTGATAATTCTTCCCAATCCAAAAGGATTTGAAGAGTTTAGTGTTAACAATCCTAATTGATCAGCATCAGTTGTTGATAATAATTTACTTAAATCATTAACATCGACCAACGGTACATCACCGTATAATATTAATATTTGTGTAACTTTGAGCGCTGTTAGTTTTTCGCGAAGAGCAGTTACCGCTATATTAACCGCATGTCCCGTACCTAATTGCTCAGATTGCTCTACCCATTGCAGGCTTTCAGAGTTTGTAGTTGATTTAATTAAATCACCGTTTTTACCGTGAACAATAGCACATAGAGAATGTTCAAGCTTATTAGCAGTATTTAAAACATGGCTTATGATAGGGGCGCCAGCAAGTTTGTGTAAAACTTTTGGTCTTGAAGACTTCATCCTTGTCCCAAGACCTGCAGCTAAGATTATAACAGCTAATGTCATTTGTCATCCTGTGATCTATGATGATCTTTAATCTTATTATCTTTTATTTATGATCTTTTATGATCTTTTATGTTCAGCACTATTTTTAAAGCGTCTAGCAGCTCGTAACTGGGCTAATGATTGTGCTAATTGTAATTGTAACTTAGCATAATCCAATTTTGCAGTTTTATCAGCAAGCAATCTTGTTGCATCTTCTTTAGCTTTTAACGCCTTTGCTTCATCAATATCTTTCGCTCTTTCAGCATCATCCGCTAGAATAGTTACTAGATCAGGTTGTACTTCTATAACACCACCAGAAACATAAAAACCTTCTTCATGTTCTCCAGTAATGATAGTAACCTGGCCAGGTTTCAACATCGCTAAAAAAGGTGCATGTTTTGGCTTTATACCAACTTCACCATCATAGGCAGAAGCTACAACCATATCAGCGTTGTCCCAATATAATTCACCATTTGAGCCAACTACTCGAACAGCCAAAGTGTGTTTAGTAACCTTATTATTCATAATAAATGCCTAATTACAGATCCTAATTATAAGTTCTTAGCTTTTTCTATCGCTTCTTCAATGGTTCCTACCATGTAGAAAGCCTGCTCTGGAAGATGATCAAGTTCACCAGCAATAATCATGCTAAAACCTCTAATTGTATCTTTTAAAGATACGAATTTACCTGGTGCACCAGAGAATACTTCAGCAACGAAGAATGGCTGAGACATAAAACGCTGAATCTTACGAGCGCGTGTAACTGTCTTTTTATCATCTTCTGACAGTTCATCCATACCCAAGATAGCGATGATATCTTTTAATTCATTATTTTTCTGTAATATAGCCTGAACTTGGCGAGCAATAGTATAGTGCTCATGTCCAATAACTAATGGATCTAATTGTCTACTAGTAGAGTCAAGTGGATCAACCGCTGGGTAAATCCCAAGCTCCGCGACCTGACGTGATAATACTACTGTTGCATCAAGATGCGAGAATGTTGTAGCAGGTGATGGATCTGTTAAATCGTCTGCAGGTACATAAATTGCTTGTACAGAAGTAATCGAACCTGTTTTTGTCGATGTAATACGTTCTTGTAATACACCCATCTCTTCAGCAAGTGTTGGCTGATAACCTACAGCTGATGGCATACGACCTAATAATGCTGATACTTCTACACCGGCTAATGTGTAACGATAAATATTATCAATGAACAATAATACATCACGTCCTTCATCACGGAATTTTTCTGCCATGGTCAAACCAGTTAAAGCTACACGTAATCTATTTCCTGGTGGCTCATTCATCTGACCATAAACTAGAGAAATCTTGTCTAATACTCCCGACTCTTTCATTTCATGAAAGAAGTCATTACCTTCACGAGTACGTTCACCTACACCTGCAAATACTGATGAACCACTATGTTCAACAGCAATATTACGAATTAACTCCATCATGGTTACTGTTTTACCAACACCAGCACCACCGAATAGACCTACTTTACCACCTTTTACGAATGGGCAGATAAGATCTACTACTTTGATACCTGTTTCTAATAACTCAACACCTGTTGATAATTCTTCATAACTTGGTGGAGCTGCGTGAATAGATCGACGTTCATTTTCACCAATAGGACCTTGGTCATCAATAGGATTACCAAGAACGTCCATAATTCTACCTAAAGTTTCTTTACCTACTGGTACTTGGATTGGCTTGCCAGTATTAGCAACGGTTAAGTTTCTACGTAAACCGTCAGATACCCCCATAGCGATACAACGAACCACACCATCACCAAGCTGTTGCTGTACTTCTAGGGTCAGCTGGTGATCACCATTAGCTACAGTTAATGCATCATAGATTTTTGGCACAGCTTCTCTTGGAAACTCAACGTCAACTACTGCACCAATAATCTCTTTAATTTTACCTGTATTTGCAGATGCTACAGCATTAGCAGTTTTAGTAGTCATGGTATATTCTTACCTCTTCAAGCTTCTATCTATTTAATTATTTATTTAACGTAAATTACTATTCTTAAAATATTATTGTTGCTGTTAAACAACTGCTGATGCACCAGCTACGATTTCAGACAACTCTTGAGTAATCGATGCTTGTCGTGCTTTATTGTAAACAAGTTTTAAGTCGCTAATAACTTCTGTAGCATTTTCTGATGCAGATTTCATGGCAACCATTCTGGCTGCTTGTTCAGAAGCAATATTCTCTACTACAGCGTGATATACTTGTATTTCTATGAAACGCACTAATAAGAACGTTAATAGTTGTTTTGGATCAGGCTCGTAAATATAATCCCATTGATGGTTTATATGTAAATCTTCTGTTGGTATAATTGGTAACACTTGCTGTATTGTTGGAACCAAACTCATGGTATTAACAAAATCATTATAGCAAATATAAAGCTCATCAATTTCATTCTTATCATACAAGTCAATCATCACTTTAGTACCACCTACTAACTCGTAAGAGGCCGGGCGATCACCTAAATGACTGATTGATGCTGCTATATTAGTCTTAACTTTTTTGAAAAACGCTTCTGCTTTACTACCTATAGTATAACAATAAGTCTCAAAACCTTGTTTAGCATGGTGCTCCATGTTCGCAAGAACTTCTTTAAATAAATTAATATTTAAACCACCGCACAAACCACGATCAGTAGACACTATTATATAGCCTACTTTTTTTACTTCCCGTTTATCCATGTAAGGATGTTTGTATTCAGGATTGGTTTTTGCAATATGGCCAACGATATCGCTTATAGCCTTGCTGTACGGACGTGCTGCTAACATGGCGTCTTGAGTTTTACGCATTTTACTCGCTGATACCATTTCCATGGCGCGAGTAATTTTTTTCATGTTATTCACACTTTTAATTTGTGATTTTATCTCTTTGCCGCTAGACATGGTTACCTACTTACAACTACCACTGAGTAGATGATTTGAACGATGTTAAAACTTGATCAAATTTATTTTTAACGTCATCATTATAGTTAGTTTCTCTATTTACCTGCTCTAATAGTTCAGCATAGGTAGATCTAGCATAACTTAATAATGCATCTTCAAACTCTGTTATTTTCTTAGTTTCGATATCATCTAAGTACCCTTCATTAGCAGCAAATAAACTTAAAGCCATTTCTGCAACGCTAAGTGGTGAATATTGACGTTGCTTGATCACTTCCATTAAGACCTGACCACGTCTTAACTGCTTTCTAGTAGCTTCATCTAAGTCAGAGGCGAACTGCGCAAAAGCTTCGATTTCGCGATATTGAGCTAGCTTTAAACGTATACCACCACCAAGTTTTTTAATAATGTTAGTTTGTGCCGCACCACCCACACGTGATACAGACAAACCTGCGTTAATCGCTGGTCTTACACCAGCATTGAATAAGCTGGTTTCAAGATAAATCTGACCGTCAGTAATCGAAATTACGTTAGTAGGTACGAATGCTGATACGTCACCTGCTTGCGTTTCAATAATTGGTAGAGCTGTTAATGATCCTGTTTTACCTTTTACGCGACCATTAGTATGTTTTTCAAGATACTCAGCATTAACACGTGCAGCACGCTCTAATAATCTTGAATGTAAATAGAATACGTCACCAGGGTAAGCTTCACGACCAGGTGGACGACGAAGTAATAATGAAATTTGACGATAAGCCCATGCTTGTTTAGTTAAATCATCATAAACAATTAGTGCGTCTTCACCATTGTCCATAAAATATTCACCCATCGCACAACCTGCAAACGGCGCAATAAACTGCATAGCTGCAGGATCAGAGGCTGTTGCTGCAACTATAATAGTGTGTGCTAAAGCATCGTGCTCTTCTAATTTACGCACTACTGCTGCGATAGAAGATGCTTTTTGGCCGATAGCAACATAAATACATTTAACGCCAGAATTTTTCTGGTTAATAATTGTATCGACAGCAACCGCTGTTTTACCAGTTTGTCTATCACCAATGATTAACTCACGTTGACCACGACCTAGTGGAATTAAAGCATCAACAGATTTCAAACCCGTTTGTACTGGTTGATTT
>Ga0075163_10008090_pt1 | contig 13886 bp, 11 predicted proteins | sample JI1023141ADNA_FD_71478 | JGI IMG/M metagenome (GOLD analysis project Ga0075163, IMG submission 71478) | Wastewater effluent complex algal communities from Wisconsin, to seasonally profile nutrient transformation and Carbon sequestration -... | ecosystem: Engineered > WWTP > Effluent > Algae...
GGTCGGGGGCAGCGGCGCCCAGTCGCGCTCGATGAAGAAGCTCTCGGCGCCCCAGCGCAGATAAAACCCGAGCTTCTCCATCCGCGCCAGCCACGGCGGATCGCCGATCTGCCACAAGCCCCGCCCACACAGCAGATACTGCGAGTGCTCGACGCTCGCCCCGCGGGCCTCGATGTCGGCCCGCGAGTACTTCTCGACGATCGCGGCGAGCAGGCGCTCGGCCAGCCCCTCGCCGCGGTGCTCCCGGGCGACCACGAAATTCGCAATATGGTGATACGCCGTCGGCTTGAAGCGGACCAGGTCGGGGAACGCGAATTGGTCGAACCATCGCTGCGCCGGATCGCCGCCCGCGGGCTGCTCGAAGTCGACGTCCTCCGCGATCCGCGAGTGCCTCAGGTTGTTGTAGCGCCCGGTGAAGAAGAAGATCGTGCTCTTGCGCCGACCGACCAGGATCGTCGCCAGCAGCTCGCTGGTCGCCGCGTCGACCCGGCGCGACAGCACGAAGCGGTGGCCCGTCGTGCCCCACAGGTTCGCCACCCCGTACGGCGAGATGATCTCCGTCTGGACCCGCTGGACCACCGCCACCGGCAGATGCCCGCCACGGTCGTCCCGCGCGTCCTCCAGCGAGCGGCTCAGCATCGACGAGATGCCCCTGGCGAGCTCCGGCACGGCGCTCGCCACGATGCCGAGCTCGAGCCCGTCCTCCAGGACGACATGGTCGAGCGCCGACGGGTTTCGTGACCCCTCGTAGCGGAGATAGGCGCCGCGCAGCGTCTCCGTCGCGACGAAGCGATCGCGCTCGTTCAGGTGGATGCGCCTGTCGCCAGGCGACAGTGAGGACGGCGTCGGCATGTCGTCTCGGGACCGTGATGGCAACCGGCGAGCAGCTCGTATCAACGGCACGCCGCAGCCTCGGCGACGATAACCGAAAACTGCCCGCGACGGCGCGCGCGCCCGGCCACCCGCCAGCGCGCCACGAACGCGACCTCGCAGTTTCGCCCTCGACCGACGCCGCGGAACATCACCACGGCGCCGCTGTCACCTGGCACTGTCATTGTCCTGACATCCCCCGATGCACGCCCTCCCCCTGCCCGTCGCCGCGCCGCTGCTGCTCCTCCTCGCGTGCACCCCGACCGGCGAGCCCGACGCGGCCCGCGACGTCCCCGCGGCGACGGACCGGGGCAGCACCGACCTCGAGGCGCCGACGCTCCGCCCCCGCCCGCCGCGCCCGCCGATCGTCGGCGCGATCGTTGCGAGCACCTCGCCAGCCGCCGACGCTCCGCGCTGCGCTGACCGGCCCGCCTCGACCGAGGTCGTGCCCATCGACCCTCGCGCCGACCCGACCCCGGGTCGCATGGCGGTCAAGCAGGGGGACGCCTGGCTCGGCCTGCCGCTGCGAGAGACCCGCTACGACACCCTCGTCGTCGGCAACATGGCCGAAACCTCGCTGATCCAGGTGTTCTACAACCCCCGGCCCGAGCCGCTCACGGCGCTCTACAGCTTCCCGCTGCCGCCCGACGCCGCGGTCGACGACGTCTCGATCCGCCTGGCCGGCCGCGAGATCCGCGGCGTGATGCAGGCCCACGCGGACGCGCCTTCGCCCGACCGGGCCGCGAGCGAGCCGCGCTGGCCGAACCAGTTCACCCAGTCGGTCGACCTCCCGCCCGGCGCAACGGTCGAGGTCGAGCTGCGCCTCGTCCAGCCGCTGCGCCGCCAGGGCGGTCGCTACGGCCTGGTCCTGCCGATCGCCTCCGGTCCACGCGCCATCCCTGACGACCCCGCGGCGATCGCCGGCGTGCCCTGTTCGCCGGTCGACCTCCAGGTCACGCTCGCGGCCGGCGTCCCGGTGACCGCGCTGAGCTCGACCTCCCACGCGTTGACCGTCGAGACCGTCGGCGACCGAGTCCGCCTCGAGCTGAGGCGCGGCGCCCCGCGGCCCGACCGTGACTTCGAGCTCTCGTGGCAGCTCGCCGGCCCCGAGCCGCGTGCCCAGCTGATCGCCCAGGAGACCGCGGATGGCGGCTACTTCACGCTGACCATCGAGCCGCCGCAGACCCACGCCCAGGCCCGCCCGCGTGAGCTGATCTTCGCCCTCGACGCGTCGGACGGCGCAGGCATGGCGACCGCGGTCGACGCCATCCGGCGCGCGCTCGTCACCATGGGCCCCGACGACACGTTCCAGATCCTCCGCTTCGCCAACCACCCCGGCCAGCTCGCTCCGGCCCCGCTCCGCAACACGCTCGCCAACGTCGCCCGCGCCGTCGACTTCCTGACGCCGACGCCCGCCGACGACCACCGCGAGTCGCTCGCCGGGATCACGGCCGCCCTGGCGCGCAGCCCCGACCCGGGGCGCCTGCGCATGGTCCTGTTCGTGACCGACGGCCTCATCGCCGACCCGGCCGGCCTGCTCGCCGCGCTCACCCAGCACCGCGGCGACGCGCGCCTCTTCGGCGTCGGCGTCGCCGCTCCGAGCCACCACCCGCTGCTCGACGCCATCAGCCGGATCGGCCGCGGCGCGACGCTCTACATCGACCCGAACGAGCAGCCGGGGGCGTTCATCGAGCGCTTCCACGAGCACATCGCCGCGCCGGTGCTCACCGACATCGAGATCGACTGGGGCGACCTCCCGGTCGTCGACGTCGTCCCCGCCGCGCTGCCCGACCTGTTCGCCGGCCAGCCCGTCGTCGTCTACGGCCGCTTCACCCGCGCCCCGACCGGCGAGGCCAGGTTGAAGGCCAGGCTCGGCGCCGCCGCGATCGAGCTCCCGCTCAGGCTCGACCGCCGCGGACCTGCCGCGCACGCCGGCCTGCGCGCGATGTGGTCGCGCCGACAGGTCGATGCCCTGCTCGGCTACCCCAACAGCAAGAGCGTCGCCCCCGATGCCATGACCCTCGCCGCGGTAACCGAGCTCGCGCTCGCCCATCGTGTCACGACCCCATTTACCCGCTTCGGTGCCGTCGAGACGCGCGTGGAGCAGCAGCCCGACGGCACCCTGCGCACCGTGCAGGTCCCGGTCGCGGCGCCGGACATCGTCACGCTCGCGGAGCCGGGCGACCTCGCCACCCTCGCGGGTGGCGGCGGCGGCAGCGGCTTCGGCCGCGGCGGCTCCGGCCTCGGCGGCCGCAGCGTCCGCGTGCCGACCGTGCGCCAGGCCCGGGCCGAGGTCCTCGGCGGGCTCGACCCGGACCTCGTCCGCCGGGTCGTCCGCGCCCACATCCACGAGGTCCGTCACTGCTACAACAACGGCCTCGCGCGCGACCGGAACATCCAAGGTCGGGTCTCCGTCGAGTTCGCGATCGACACCCACGGCAAGGTGTCCGCGTCCTCCGTCAAGGAGGACACCGTGCCCGACAAGACCGTCGCCCCCTGCATCGCCGCCGCCGCCCGCCGCTGGCGGTTCCCAAAGCCCCAGAGCTGCGGCCCCGTCATCGTCGTCTACCCGTTTGTCCTCGAGCCCGGCTAGATCCCCGCGCTCGCCGGTCCGCTCGGCCAGGCCGCCAGGGCGGCGCCGGCGAGCTCGACCTCGCCGGCGAGCGACGACCGCTCCGGCGCGAAGGCGTCGCGCTGGTCGACGCGCTGATACACGACCCGCCAGCGCAGCGTGTGCCCGGCCTCGGCGCCGGGTACGTGCATTTGCATATGCGTCGGTTCGGTCAGGCGCTCGTCGAGCTCCGGCGGGTCGGGCGGCTGCGGACCCGGGCCCCGGTGCACGCGCGGCTCACCCGCCGTCGGTACACGGCGACCGCGGTCGGTCGCGCTCGAGCACGCGCGCGGCGCTCGACGATACGCCGAGTCCGCCGATCATTTCTTCTTGCTGCCGCGGATCGCCTGAATGATGTCGCTGGTCAGGCTGATCCCGATGAATGCGCCGACGCTGTGTTTATTGAACACCTCGTGGGTCGGCAGATCGCCGGTCGTGGTCCAGGTGTCACCGTCCTTGATCTTGCTGCCGGGGTCGAGGACGCGAGACTTGTAGAAGTTGAGCGCGACAAGGACCCCGAACCAGGGCGTGAACGTGAAGTTCATGCCGACGCCGGCGCCCTTGAGAAAGCGGGTGGGGTCGAACACCATCGTCGGGGAGAACATGTCGCAGGGCCGCCACTTGTTCGGGTTGGCGCCGCACGGGTGGAGCCCGACCGTGATCAACGGCTTGAGGCCGCTGTAGTCGCGGCTGGACGCCACGTACTTATCGCTCATCCCCATCATCGTGGCCGAGGGGCGTTCGCGGAGCCCGACGGCGTCCGGGCGGCCGACGTCGAACGCGAGGGCCACGCCCACGGACACGAAGTAGACGGGGTCGAGCGTAATGCTTTGAACATACTTGGCCGAGACGATCTCTGTCGTCACGCCTTCCTCGGAGGTGTACTCCAGCGGCAGATGGGTGACGAGCTGGTATTCGAGCTTCTCCGAGCAGCGAAACTCGCCGACCTCGACGAGATTCCAGGCGACCGCGGTCCGCACTTTCCCAGCCGGCTTGCTCTTGAAGAACCCGAGCGCCTCGATGGACTCCTCGATGCTCCCGCGGACCCTCCCGAGCTTGAGCTTCGGACAGGTGCGCGAAGCGATCCGCGCGGCGCCCTTCTCCGGCACCACGACCGCGAGGACGATCGTGTCGGTCTCCTCGATGTCAGCCGGCAGGGGAAACGCGGGTCGTCCGTCAGGTGTGTGGTAAATGGTGAGGGTGCGGAAGGCCCCGCGCTGAACCACCGTGTGCCCGGTGTGGCCCGCGTTTCGCAGCCACACCCGGGCCTCCTGGACCAGCTCCGCGAGCAGGGGGACGAATGGATCGTCCGTGTCCTTCTCGCCCTTCTCGCCCGCCGTCTCTTCCTCCTGCGCGCCGACAGGGGTCGGTAGCGGGACCTCCTTGCGCTCGCACGTCTGCTTTTTATACGTGACCTTGACATCGGCGGTCGTTTCGCCCGCGAGCCTGGGAATCGGGATCGACTCGCCGGGGATCAAAAGGATCTCCTCGTTCATGCCGAGGACTCTGACGCTGACGCCCTTGCCCGGAAAATCCGCGTCGAGCACCACGGACGCGTCCTTGACACCCTCGACCGACTTGGTCTCACAGACCAGCTTCTTGCCAGCGTCCAGCTTGACGAGGATCTGGGTGCCGGCCGCAGTCGTGGCGGGCGCGGGTCCGGCGAACAGGGTTGTGACGAGGATACCTGTGATCGACATGGCGTGTTATCTCGCTGGCGTGGTGGATTCAGTGCTGAATCGGACGGAGATCCCAGTAAGCAAATATCGGCGCACACGGGCAGAAGTAGTCTTTACCGCCCCAGCCGCCGACGAGGGTCCCTACGGGGCGGAACGCGCCGTCGAACAGCAGCGCACCCGAGTCCCCCTCGTCGGTGCACACGTCGGTGCTGATCAGGCCGTTCATCATCAGCTTCCCGGTCTTTGGGTCGGCCAGCGGATGACCGGGCGCATAAAACGGGGCGCTCGCCGTCGGATCTCGAATGATCGTGCTCACGGGCGTCGTCTGCCCCGCGCGAAACAGGAAACACGGCTTATCGCGCAGCGACGGGACGATCGGGTGCGCTGAGGTCGCCAACACGGCCTGGTTCGGGAGGTGCCCGGCCTGCGCAGGGAGGGGCGTGTCCACGCGCAACAGCGCCACGTCGACGTGATGGGTCCATCGCACCTCGTCGACCCGAGCGTCGATCCCGGACGCCGCCAGCCGGAGGATCTGGCCCATGAATGGCCTGGCGACGTGTCCGGCAGTGACGACGTACCGCTGGTCGTCCTTTCGCACGAGCAACCCCGCGGTCCCGCGGTGTTGCCCGTGGCGCATCACCCTATCCGCGGGGATACCGTGCAAACGGCCGAGCGTGGCGTGGACTTGTTGCACGTCGATCGGCAGGTCGTAGCGGCGACGGCCGACGCGTATCGGGATCGCCGGAGGGAACGCCCGGCGGCCCGCCCCGTTGATGGCCTCGCCCGGCAGCTTGCCGTCGATCGTCACGACCAGGCACAACTCGTCCTCGTATCTCTCGCTCCGACGCCGACTCCCGAGCGCGAGGCCGTGGACGTAGGGCCGGCGCAAGTACGAGCGCGCGCGTGCCAGCGTGTGCAGGCACGCGTGCCAGAGAGCAGTCGTGATCCTTGGTCCAGACATTAACGTCGACGATGTCGACTCCCGTGTTAGTGCCCGGTGCCGTCCAATCCGTTCCCAAATTCGACATTCATTGGATGGCCGCACAAGAGGTGCGATATTGCTCCTGGTGAGCTTCAACTCCGGTGAGTCCCGGACAGCGCGAACGTCTGGTTGTGGTCCCCGGCCTCGTGCTCGACCATGCCGGGAGTGATCGCCGCGCGTGCGCTCGCGGGGCTCAACCAACGGCCCCGGCGCATGTGGCAGGCATTGCCGCGGCGCGAGCGGTTGTGCTTGCACGTGCAGGGCCGCGCGCTCACGGCCGATTGCCGGGGCCAGCCGGCAGGGATAGAAGTCATGGGATGTTGCGGCGAGATATGCTCGTGTCTGTGCTGGGCGCGGCGTGCCTGGCGTGTGGCCGTAAGGCGGTGCCGCGAGGGCAGGCCGGGGCTCGCACGCCGGCGGCGGCCAGCATCAACGGCCTCGCAGTCGAGCTGCATCGCACGCTCGCGACCCGACCGGGCAACCTGGTCGTGTCGCCGGCGAGCCTGGTGATCGCGCTGGCGATGGTCCACGCCGGGGCGCGCGGGGCCACACAAGCGGCGCTGGAGGGCACGCTGGGGCTGGCGAACGCCGACTTCGGCGGGCTGCTGCGGCGCTGGGACGTCGACGAGGATGGGCTCGTGCTCAAGGTCTGCAGTCGACTGTTCGGCGACCGCGGCGTCGAGTTCTCGGCGGAGTTCCTGGCGCAGTTGAGCGAGCGCTTCGCGGCGCCGCTCGAGTCGCTGGAGATGCGCGGCGCCCCGGCGGCCGCGCGGGAGCGGGTCAACGGGTGGGTCGCGGAGCGGACGCTCGGGCGGGTGACGGACCTGCTACCACCGGGGGCGATCGACGAGCGCACCCGGCTCGTGCTGGCCAGCGCGGTCTATTTCAAGGCGAAGTGGGCCGAGGAGTTCGAGCCGCGTGCGACCGCGCCGGGGACCTTCTACGCGCCCGGAGGCGAGCGCCGGACGCCGATGATGACGCGCTCGGGCGAGCAGCGGCTCGGGGTCGGGGTCAGGGAGAAGGTGCGGCTGCTCGAGCTCAAGTATCGCGGCGGCGCGTTCGCGCTGATCATCGTGTTGCCGGACGGGCGCGACCGGCTGGCGGCGGTCGAGGCGACCCTCGATGCGGCGACCGTGCAGCGCTGGCTCGACACGCTCAAGCCGCAGAAGGTGGCGATCCGCGTGCCGAAGTTTCGCGTCGAGCCGCCGACCATGGCGGTCTCCGACGCGCTGCGGGCCGTCGGTCTGGGTGCGGTGTTCGCCCCTGACGCCGACCTCACGGGGATGGCGCCCGCGTCGGAGCGGCTGGCCCTGGCGCAGGCGTATCACAAGGGGTTCCTCGAGCTCGACGAGCAAGGCACCGAGGCGGCCGCGGCGACCGCGTTCATCGGAGAGGAGCGCGGGATGCCCCCGCGAAAGCCGCCGCTGGAATTCATCGTCGACCATCCATTCCTGTTCCTGATCCGCGACACCCGCGATGGATCGATCCTGTTCATGGGCCGCATCGCCGACCCGACCGAGGTTTAGCGGCATGTCGCTGCGCGGGTGGATGGCGGGGGTCGTGCTGGGCGCGGGGTGTTCGCCGACCCGCCCCAGACCCCCGCTCCAACCCGCGGCAAGCGGGCTGTCGCGCTTCGTCAACAACGGGCGATGCTCAGGAAAATGCAAGGTCTATGGCTAATGAGCCCGGGAATGCTCGCGTGGACTCGATTCGTGTAGCGGAGCACGGGCCGCGCCGTGGGGCGGTCTGCGCGACGCATTCAAGGCGCCGTGACGGCCGCGCCCAGGGCCCAGGCCACGGTCGCGCGCAGGCCGTCGTCGATCGGCGTCGGCTGGTGCGCGAAGCGGGCCGCGTACTTGGCGTGTGACACCCGATACGGCCGGTCCCACTGGAACCCGAGCTCGACCAGCTCGCGGATCGACGGGCTCAGCCAGGCCGCCACCCGCAGGCCCGCGCCGGGGATCCCCGCCAGCCGCAGGCGTGACCCGGCCAGCGCGGCGACTCGCCCGAGGATGTCGCGCAGCGACAGCGCCGGCGCAGACGGAGCGTGCCACACCTGACCGTCGGCGTCGTCGGCGAGGGCCAGCTCGATCAGCGCGGCGGCGAAGTCCGGGGTGAACGTGAAGGTGTGCGGCGCGTCGAGGTCACCCGGCAGGAACACCCGCCGGCCCGCCGCGACCGAGCGGATCACCGGGGCGCCGAGCATCGCGCTGATGACCCCCGGCCCGTAAAAGTCCGACGCGCGGGCGATCGCCACCCGGACCCGCCCGGTCGCGTGGGCGTGCAGCAGCATCGCCGCCAGCTCGGCGCGCAGCCGCGGCTTGGCGCCGTACGTGGTCGCCGGCAGGCTCTCGACCAGCGTCCCGGTCTGCGGACCATATGCATAGAGATTGTCGGCGAACACCAGCTTCGCCGCCGCCGCCGACGCGCCCGCGAGCGCGCCGCAGGTCATGCGCGAGAAGCTGCGCGCCCACTCGACGTGCGGGGCGCCGAAGCAGCCGTACACGACCGCGGCGCCGCGACACAGGCGCAGGGCCTCGCGCGCGTCGCCGATGTCGCCGGGCGCCTGCTCGACGCCCGCGGGCAGGCCCTGCACGGGCGCGCGAGCGACGGCGCGGACCGATAGCCCACGAGCGACGAGCCCCGAGACCAGCGCGCGCCCGAGCTGGCCGCCCGCGCCGATGACCACGTGAAGATCGCGATTGGTTTCTTGCGTGCTGTACATGCCACCAGCGTCGGCCCGCGCGGCCCGCCGCGCCGTGGCCGGACGCGCCAGGAGACTGGCCGCGGGCGCCATGCGACCTGGCGGGTCCGGCCACGATCGTGGCGGGCCCGGCCACGGCGTCGCCGGGCGCCGCGGCCTACGTTCGCCAGCGAGGCCCCATGCAGTTGACCCACCCGATCACCCACGAGCAGATGACGATCGAACACCCCGCCGCCGACGATCACGCCGAGAGCCGCGTGGTCTTCACCCTCCCCGCGCGCCAGGCCGGCCCGCCGAGGCACTACCACGATCGCTTCGCCGAGAGCTTCTGCGTGCTGTCCGGCGAGCTCGAGCTGACGGTCGGCGACACCGCGCCGCGGACCCTGCGGGCCGGCGAGCGCCTGACCGTGCCCGCCGGCACCGTGCACACGTTCCGCAACGCCAGCGCCGCGCCTGTCACGTTCTGCACCGAGGTCGTCGGTGGCCGCGGGTTTGAACGCTTCATCCGCGGCTGGTACGGCCTCGCCATCGACGGCCGGAGCGACCGGCGCGGCGCACCGCGGGGTCTGCTCGCCACCATCGTCCTGCTCGACGAGGGCGACGTGAACCTGCCGGGCGTGCCCCGCCCGCTGCAGCGCGGCCTGCGTCGCGCGCTCCGCTGGCTCGCCCGGCTCACTGGCGCCGAGCGACGGGTCGCGCGCTGGTGGTGAGCCCTGCCCTCAGCCCGCGACGGCGCCGAGCTGGAACTCGCGCGGCGTCATCCCGGTCCACCGCTTGAACGCCTTGAAGAACGCCGGCGGCTCGGTGAATCCGAGCAGGTACGCGACCTCGCTCGCCGAGATCGTGCCACGCGCGAGATACCGCTTGGCGAACTCGGTCCGGACCTCGGCCAGCAGATCGCTATACCCCGTGCCCTCGTCCGCGAGCCGGCGCTGCAGGCTGCGCGGGCTCATGCCGAGCTGCTTCGCCATCGTCTCGATCGACGTCTCGCCGCCGTCCATCGCCCCGATCAGCCGCTTGCGCACCTGGTCGACCAGGCTGGTGCCGGAGCCCAGCGCGCTCACCATGCGCTGACACTCGCCCTCGAAGTAGTCGCGCAGCCGCGAGTTGAACGAGCTGATCGGCAGCTCCTGCAGATCCGGCGGATAGACCAGCGAGTACAGCGGGGTCGCGAATTTCGGCATGACCCCGTAATATGCGGCGTACTCGTCGGCGCGCGGCGACGCCGGATGAGCCAGCCGCACCTCGCGGGGACGCGGCCCCGTGCGCCCGAGCCGGCGGATCGCGTCGGCCATGTCGGCGACCGCGAAGTCCATCGCAGCGCGATACCCGGGGTCGTCGCGGTCGCCGGGCCACGGATACCAGATCAGCCGCACGGCGTCGGCGTCGGCCTCGATCTCCCAGCGCGCGCCGACGCAGTAGAGCGCCCGGAACGTCGCGGTGCGCTGATAGGCCTGCCCGAGCGTCTCGCAGCTCATGGCCAGGAAGCCGAAGATCTCGTGGTCCTCGAGCTGGAACGTCGCGGCCACGCGCAGCGCGAACGCCGGGTCGGCGACCAGCGCCGTCGCCCGCCGCCAGACGTCGAAGTAGCGCGATGCTTCGATGTGCTCCTCGGCGCGAGGCGGCGCGCCGGGCTCGATGCCGCCGGCGCGCAGCACCACCGCTGGATCGATCCCCGCGCCGCGTGCGACCGCCGCGATGAGATGCGGGACAGCGCTGCTGATCGTGTACGAACTGGCCACGGCGCCGACGGTAACATACGGCCCTGGCCACCTGCGCGCGCCCGGAGCCCGCGCCCGTCACTCCGGGCCACCGGCGACCCACACCTCCGCGTGGTGCGGGTCGCCGTGGTGGCGTCGTCGCACGACACGCGGATCGTCGCTGGCTCGCCGGTCGCCCATCACCCATGCAGGCGGGCACGAGCGGGGCGGCCGGCGGGACGCCTCGGCATCGTGTCCTCCCCGACGAAGTCACGACCGCGGCGTCGATGCTTCCGCCGAGCCCACGCGCAGCGCGAGCAGCGACAGCGTGGCCGAGGTGAACACCAGCGCGGTGCGCCACCCGTGCCAGGTGCCCCAGCGCGTGAGCTCCGGACCCACCTGATCTACGTGCATATCTCCCCGGGCGAAGCTTGCGTTCGCGTCCTTGAAGTACACGAAGAAGGTGGCGACCGCCGCAAGCGCGAAGCCGGCTGCCGCGAGCGTCAGGAGGCGCGTGCGGCGGCGTTCCGGATAGGAAAGGACGGCAGCGACCACGGCCAGGAGCGCGGCCGCGCTGGTGAGGGGGCTGAAGAAGGCGTGGAGGCGCTGGCCATGGGTCGCGTACCAGGCCAGGAAATCTCCTGACTTCAGCGATTGCCACAACGGGACCAGCACACAGCCTTCGGTCAACATGCCGCCCGCAAACACGCCGAGGGCCAGCGCGGCGAGCAGCCGCGCACCCCCGGCGACACGTACGATCGGAGCGATGGAGCTGTTCATGGTGTACGACTCCATACCAACATGGCGTCGGCTCGACCATGGCCAGCCGCGACAGATCATGATCTCTGCGCGCCAGACCCGGCCGCCGACGCGCGCTGCGATTCACTGCGACAGCCCGAGCTGCACGAGCGTGCCGTAGTTGTCGTAAAATTCGTCGATCGCGCTGATGCGGTCGCCGTCGAAGGTGAGCAGGGCCGCCCAGTCCTGCTCGAAGGCGAGGCCGGTCGGGGGGATCTCCACGCCGCCGATCGTGATCGGGCCGAGCATCGTCCCGCGGGTGTGCATGCGCGCGACGAGGCGGTCGCCCTGACCGAACGCCTCGACCAGCTCGAGGTGATAGTCCGGGAAGGTGACCACCAGCTCCTCGATGTCCGCCCGCATCGCCGTGGCGCCGGCCAGCTCGCCCTCGACGTCCGGCGCGGTGCGCACGGCGTCCGGCGTATGCAGCGACTCCCAGGTGTCCCAGTCCTTGGCGTTGTTGGCGGCGATGCGGTCGCGGATGACGTCGATGTGGGCCTCCACCGCCGCGTCGGTCTGCGCGGGCTCCGAATCATCACAGGCGGCGAACGACAGACCGAGACCGAGGACGAGGGACAGACGATTGTGCTTGTTCATGGGAATCCTTGCTGCGACCGGCCCAGCGCCGCGTCGATGCTGGCAATATGCAGGGATGCGTCCGTGACCGCCGTGGCCGCGCCCGCCACAAACCTGTTCGCGGGCGCCAGGTTGCGGCGGGTCATGCGGCTTCGCCCAGGGCCCGGGCCACGGTCGCACGCACAGCGCCGCTGGCCCGACGCGACGCGGCCAGTACGGGACCCGCCCGTGCTCCATCCGTCGACGTGTCCGACGGGTCGGCGCAGCTCGATCCCGGCGCCTGCGTGGGCGCACATTGCCGGCACCTGGGCCCCGACCTTCGACTTCACGATTGAGCTGCGCGGCCGGTGGCCTTGTCCGGCCCGCGGGCCAGGGCGCCGCGACGGGCCGCTCCCGACGCCGCCGCGCGTGTGCTGTCGTTTTTTCGCGCCACGCTCCAATCGGCTCGCCATCGAACGTCGGCGAAGCGTGGGAATCGATTCGATTGACGTGGCACGTCGAAGGCACGACAGTAGGGCTCCCGTGCAGCACCGGCCTGGATCCTGACGGCCCACCCGGCCGGCCCGTGACGCTCCTCGAGCACGTGAAGCGCGCCCGTCTCCTGGCCTGCATGGGTAGGATTGTGTTTAGTATTATGTTGTTATCCTGGCTCGGGAATGATTATGCATAGGGATGACAGTGGAGTGAATACGCCTCCCGTCGCAGCCGCCTCCGTCGACAGCCAATCCTCCCCTGCCTCGGAGGCGTCCCTCCAAGCCTGGCTCGTCGCGCAGATCGCCACCCTGACGGACGTACCGCCGGACCGCGTCGACCCGCGCGCGTCCTTCCACGAGAACGGCCTGACCTCCGCCCTCGCCGTCGAGCTCGTGGCCGCCCTGGGCGCCGAGCTGGGGCGGCCGCTCTCGCCGACGATCGTGTGGCAGTTTCCCACGGCGGTCGCGCTGGCCCGCTGGCTCGCGGGCGTGTCGCCCTTCACCGGCGAGGTGCGCCCCGGCGAGCCCGGACGGGGAGATTCACCGGGAACTCGCGCCGAGCCCGTCGCCGTCATCGGCATCGGGTGCCGCTTCCCGGGCGGCGCGGACACGCCCGATCGCTTTTGGGAGATCCTCCGACGCGGCGTCGACGCGGTGACCGTCGTGCCGAAGGATCGCTGGGACGGCGAGGCGTACTTCGACGCCGATCTCTCCGCGCCGGGCAAGATGAACACCCGGCGCGGGGGCTTCCTCGACGGCGTCGACGCCTTCGATCCGCTGTTCTTCGGCGTCTCGCCGCGCGAGGCGGTCGACATGGATCCGCAGCAGCGGCTCGCGCTCGAGCTCGCGTGGGAGGCGCTCGAGGACGCCGGCGTCGTCCCCTCGTCGATCCGGGAGACACCCGCGGGCGTCTTCCTCGGCGCGATCTTCGGTGACTACGAGCGCCTCCTCCTGGGCCGCGGCGCGGGCGGGGCGACGCCGCATACGAGCACGGGGACCGCCCGCGGGATCGTCGCGAACCGCATCTCCTATGCCCTGGGGCTGCAAGGGCCGAGCCTCGTCGTCGACACCGCGTGCTCCTCCTCCCTCGTGGCGGTGCACCTCGCCTGTCACAGCATTCAGCGCGGCGAGTCCACGATCGCCCTGGCCGGCGGCGTCCAGCTCAACCTCGATCCGGACACCGGGGTCGAGATGTCCAAGTTCGGCGCGCTGTCGCCGGACGGCCGCTGCGCCACGTTCGACGCGCGTGCCAACGGGTACGTGCGCGGCGAGGGCGGGGCCGTCGTGGTGCTCAAGCCGCTCTCGGCTGCGCTGCGCGACGGGGATCGCGTCTACGGCGTCATTCGCGGCAGCGCCGTGAACAACGACGGACCGAGCAACGGCCTCACCGCCCCCAACCCGGAGGCGCAGCGCAAGCTGCTCGCGGAGGCGTGCCGAAGCGCCGCGATCGCCCCGGCGTCCGTGGGCTACGTGGAGCTGCACGGGACGGGGAC
>Ga0075163_10008091_pt1 | contig 13885 bp, 10 predicted proteins | sample JI1023141ADNA_FD_71478 | JGI IMG/M metagenome (GOLD analysis project Ga0075163, IMG submission 71478) | Wastewater effluent complex algal communities from Wisconsin, to seasonally profile nutrient transformation and Carbon sequestration -... | ecosystem: Engineered > WWTP > Effluent > Algae...
CAACCTACACGTGGAATAATGGTGCAACAACGAATACCATTCTTGTTAATCCGAATGTAAGCACAACCTATACAGTAACCGGAACAACAAATGGTTGTTCAAGTGATGCCATTGGATCGGTTATTGTTCCTGCTCCACCAAAACCTGATATTTGTATTGTTACTGTAGATAGTTTGAATCAAAATAACGAGATCTACTGGGATAAAACAGCTTATCCAATGTTGGATTCAATGATCGTTTATCGTGAAGTGATCACCAACACCTACAAACGCATTGGCGCGGTATCTGTTGATTCTTTAAGCTTCTTTGTTGATACAACGCGTTCGGTTGGTCCTGCAAATGGAAATCCAAACATTTCTACCTATCGCTACAAAATTCAAGTAAGGGATACGTGTGGTAATTATGGCCCAATGAGTTTATGGCATAATACAGTGTTCTTTTCGCACACAAATTCAACGTTCTTCTGGACCAATAATTATTTAATTGAAGGTCCTATTAATCCAGTTATTACTTATAGTTTATTGGTATGCCAAAATCCAACTGTAAATCCTGCCTACCAATTAGTGGGAACAACCACAGGAAATCAAAATCAACTGAATGATATCTTCTATTCAATTTATCAAGCAACGGCCGATTGGCGTGTTGAAGCTTATCTAGGATATTCTTGTTATGCGCAAAAGATGGCGCAACAAGGTAAATCAACTCAGGTAACACGAAGCAATATCTCTAACAATCGTCCTGCCGCTCCTGATATTGGGATCAAACTAAATAATGTTATTAAAGGCATAAACGTGTTCCCTAATCCTGCACAAAAATTTCTTGTAGTTAATTTTAATACAAATACTACTGAAGTTGAATTGAAACTAACCAATATGTTAGGCCAAACAGTTTATTCAGAAAAAACAATGGTTAGCAAAACTATTGATGTTTCAGCATTTTCAAAAGGGGTTTATACATTAAGTGTTAGTGCTAATGGTGCTAAAAATATGTATAAGATCATTGTGAATTGATCACTTACTTAACTTAAATAAAAATCCCTCACAGATTTGTGAGGGATTTTTTATGATCTTAATTTTACTTTAGCTTAATTGATCACTATCTTTTTAGTGGTGCTTTTGCCTTCTTTAGTAATTACTACAAAGTAGATCCCCGGGGTTAATTGTGAGGCATCATAATTGAAGGTTGTTTCATTTCCAATTTTGTGAGATGAGACCACGCTACCCAAAACGTTCATTACTTTCACTTCTGAGAATTCTAAACCGCTTCCGTTCATTACAAAGTTATGATGCGCTGGATTTGGGAAAATGTTCACATAAGTTCCATTGCTTTGTTCGGTGATAGAGGTTGTTGGGAAAGTTGTGAAGCTATATTCAATATAGGCACCAAAATCAGATTGTAATGTTTTCAAAATATTTCCGGAAGCATCTTTAAAACGAAGATAGCCGCTTCCCTGTGCTGAATTTGCCCACCAATTTAAACCATCCATTCCAACATCGGTTAGTATTAAACGGTAACACCCTGTAAGCACGTACGAATCGTTATAAATGGTAACGGCCGTTGTTCCTGTTCTAGATGCTACAACATTTCCATTATCATCATAAATTTTATAGGTGTTGTGCGACGCGTAATTATTTGATTTGAACTCAACCGTAAAATTATCAGGTAACTGATCGGCTTTATTAAATGGTGAATGATATTTATTATTGTGTACATAATCATCTACCACATTATTCACTTTTTTGATCTCGGCATGAAATACATTATTAGTTGGCTGTAAAGCGCTTTGCCATAAACCACCTATTGGTAATTTAATGGTAACGGTATCTAAAAACGCTAAGGTGCCTGTCCATGTATACGTTTGTGGTGTTGCACTATTGTTCAACCAATAATTAAATTCAATACTCGAGATAGAAGTTGAACCGGTATTTTGCACCACTAATTTTGGATTAGAGCACATAGCGTTTTGACGCGTATATGAAATTTTACTACTTGGTTCTTTAACGTCTAAAATGGATGCGTCCAATGAAAAGTTAGCTCCACCATAAGTAACCAACTGATGTGCTTCTTGGTATCTATAATCTCCACTTGCTACTGATGGATTAGAACAGTTATAATCTAAAGTAACTGTACTTCCTGGCGTTACATAAGGTGTAATATAATATTCCTTTAAAATACTTGTTTCACCAGGGCACCAACCTTGACGATCATATAACCATGTTCCTCCTTGAGGATAAACCGGAATATCAGAACATTTTTTTGTGATGAACCAGGCGAATTCATTCGCGCCACCATTCACATTTAGTGAGTGTGTTACTTGTCCACCATTTTGGTGAAATTCTCCTTCAGAACCATGACCGGTAATTGAGCTGCGCATTTTAAATTGTTTACCTGTAACTAAAGTTGAGAAAGTTGTTGGGGGATAAAAACTTTGGTTGTTAATGCTTCCAATACTTGGTGCGCCGGTACGATTTGTGCCTTGCCACAATTGATTAAATTCTAAAACTGTTCGAGGAGGAGTTCCCACAATAAAATAAAAATCAATATCCATCTGCTCTTGGTATTGACCACCTAATGTCATTACCATTCGCTTTCCGTTTTGTAAAATTGGTGCAAAGTCAGTTACATCATAATACCACGTTTTTCCATTAACGCCTAAATTCAATCCCTTACCATAAGGTGTAACAAACGATAGGATCTCATTATAGAATGGATATCTTTCATAGTAATTCAAATTTGTAACCACTAATGTTCCACTTGGTATAACCGCAATTGTTCCGGTTAACACATTATTATTGTCGCCATCATAAATGTTTGATGCAACAGCTTGAAATGAATTGCTGGTGGTAACTAAAACAACTGCATCGTGGGCCATTGGAGTAACGGTAGAATTATCAGTGATCGAATACGATTGTATTACATGTGGAGCACGCGCTACCGAATCGCGAACGGTTACTGTAGTTGTTGTTGTTGAATACGTTCCTTTAAAGAAAACAACATTTGGACGAATACTTGTTTCGTAGAACATACGATTTAATTTATCGCCGCGCTCATAACTCCATTGCAAATTTACACCGGCTGATGTCAATGCATTTTTACTATCGTTCAATGTTTGTCCGGTGCCCTCGCCCATTTTATAATAGGCTACCAAGTTTGTATAAAAAGGATGTGTAGCATCAATTGGCTTATTCATCCAATTTTGAATATCTACCAAAGCAAGTTCCTTATCCCAAATAGTAAGTTCGTTTATTTTTCCTTTGTAATTATTTCCAAGTGTATAATCTTTACCTAATATCAAATTCAACAGCGACATTGATTTTGTTTTTGCAGTTCCCGAATGCCAAAGTGTACCGTTCAAATAAATTCTCATATTACCGGTAGTGGCATTTTTTGTGAATGTCCAGTGATTCCACTGACCACCAATTTCGGTTGGTGTGGCTGCCTTATTTATACGATCAAAATTACCTGCTGAATATCCTGCGTCAAAATACATGTTATTGTCACTCCATGGGAAATGAATATTGAGATGTCTTTCGTTTGGATTATTGGCCCAGCCATATAAAACGGAGGTATTAGAAGGTAACAATGTTGCAGTACCATATGCCCATAAACTCACCGTTAATTCGTTGTTGATACTTGTTAAACTTGAAGTATTAATAACAGCGTGACCAAATTTCCCGAGATCGATAGCATAATTATTATTACTGTACAGTGCTAAATTAGAAGCATAACTCAAACCATTAAAAACAATTGAATTTGTAGGAACAGTATTCGTGAACGAAAAATCAACCAACACATTGCTTGTGCCATCCCAATTGAACGGCGTGTAAAATTGTACGCGGTTATTTCCATTCACAAAATTGTAATTCTGATTAAATACTTGCGTAAATCCTGTGAGTGTAGTTGTATTAGAAGTAAGAACGGTTGTAGTTGCACTCACGTGTTGCATTTTTACTCTAAAGAAATTTACTAAGCCGCCGGCATTTGCTACATTCAAAATAAACCCATCAATTGGTCCTGCTGTTAAACCCGCCGCAGTTAATTCAGAAGCTTTTACTAAAATTTGTGAGCGACCAGAAGTTTCATTTGCCTTCAAAAAATTTGGAGTAGCTGTACTTCCATTACCGATCGTAAACAGTGTTTCAGAAACAATAGAATTTAAAACAACGTTGGTTTGTGAAAAATCATAATAATCATACAACGTTTGATTGGAGTATGGAAATGTGGTTGGTGTATAATTTGAGATCAAATAATTAGGCGTTGTTTTTGCTGCCTTTTCAATTTTTGATGAATCAACAATATAAGTGTTGCACGAATAATCCCACTCGCCGCAACCTTGATTGGGTGCCGACTGAGTTGAGACCAAATTATTTTTGCAACGCATATTATACTTCATGATGATCTTCTCGAACGTTAGTGAATTGTTCGGAAAGTTGATCATCGTATCTCGCGAGGCACTTCCGTATTTAAAAGTTTTTATAATAATAGTGTCTCCAGCTGTTTGAGCTTGGATATGGATGATCAAGCTCGAAAAAAGCGCTAATACTAATCCTACTCTTAATTTTATGGTATTTTTCATTTTTTACTAAAACGTTTTAAGTATATAGTAAAAATAGTCCATTTCTGTAAAACAGCCAATTATTTCATCAAAAATTAGGATGGGGTTCTCGTAAAGCTAGTCTATTAGCTTTGTTATCATTTATATAAACGATTTTAGGACAAAGATATGGTGCCAGCGGCAACCGTATTATTCGTATTCTCGTTTATTAAGATAAATGAACCCGTATGACGATTTTCTTGATACGCATCAAAGCTAACCGGCTCTGCTGTTTTAATAAATACTTTGCAGATATCATTCAACTTCATTCCTCCATCACTTTCCAATTGTTGGAACGAATGAATGTCGATCTTACCAACAATATCTTTTACAATTGCTTTTGTTCTGAAACTATTTTGCTGCAAAATTAATTTTTGTCCGGGTTGAAATACATTATTGTCCATCCAACAGATAGTAGCATTCACTTCTCGTTCGGTTTGTGGTGTTTCATTAACTTTTACAATGGTACTGCCTCTACTAATATCCACATCATCTTTTAAATGAATGATAACAGGATCCAATGCATTCGCTACTTCTATTTCTGCTTGATGTTTTTCCAATTTCTCAATGGTTGTTTCAATATTACTTGGAAGAACCAAAACCTTATCTCCCTTTTTGTACGACCCACTTAATACTTTTCCGGCATAACCACGGTAATCGTGCAAGTCGTTTGTTTGTGGACGAATAACATACTGCACTTGAAAACGTGAAGCTCCATCCGAATTTACAACGTCGATCTTTACATTCTCTAAAAATTGCATTAAAGTTTCGCCCTTATACCAATTCATACTTGTTGAACGTTCTACAACATTATCACCGGCCAATGCGCTTGCAGGAATAAATGAGATCTGCTTCAAATTCAATGGCTGAGCAAATTCTTTGTAATCATTTACAATTTCGTTAAATCTTTCTTCAGAATAATTTACCAGATCCATTTTATTCACACACACCAGTACATGTGGAATTCCTAAAATAGAAGAAATAATACTGTGGCGTTTTGTTTGATCGGTAATTCCATTTCGTGCATCCACTAAAATAATAGCAAGATCCGCATTGGAAGCTCCCGTAAACATATTGCGCGTATATTGAATATGCCCAGGCGTATCGGCAATAATAAATTTACGCTTATCAGTTGTAAAATATTTGTACGCTACATCGATCGTAATTCCTTGCTCACGTTCTGCACGCAATCCATCAGTTAACAAAGCCAGATCAATATCCGAATTAACACCTGTAGTTTTACTCTGTCTTGTTAAAGTTTCAATAATATCAGTTGAGATAGAATTGCTATCGTATAAAAGTCTACCGATCAATGTGCTTTTGCCATCATCAACATTACCTGCCGTAAAAAATCTTAATAATTCCATTTTCTTTAATTTTTAATGTTGAATGCTAAATTTTGAATTAAGCGCTGATCAATTCAACATTTATAATTCAAAATTCAACATTTTTTAAAAGTATCCACCTTTTTTTCTGTCTTCCATTGCCGCTTCACTTACGCGATCATCCATACGAGTTGCTCCGCGCTCACTAATTTTCGCCTCTTTTAATTCTGCAATAATATCATCTACCGAATACGCTTCACTTTCAACTGCAGCGGTGCACGTCATATCACCAACTGTGCGGTAGCGTACTTTTTTGGTAACTACCACATCGCTTGCTTCGATCTGCACAAACTCATTGGTGTTCATTAATTGTCCATGTTCCGTTAAAATACATTCACGCTCATGCGTAAAATAAATAGATGGTAATTTGATCTTTTCACGTTTAATATAATTCCACACATCTAATTCTGTCCAATTGCTTATGGGGAATACGCGCACATTTTCTCCCTTATTTATTTTACCATTGTAAATATTCCAAAGTTCAGGCCTTTGCATTTTTGGATCCCATTGTCCAAATTCATCGCGTACTGAGAAGATGCGTTCCTTCGCTCTTGCCTTCTCTTCATCTCTTCGTGCTCCACCAATACACGCATCAAATTCAAATTCCTCGATCACTTCTAACAGCGTATAGGTTTGTAAACCATTTCTGCTAGGAAATTTCCCTTTACCATCTTGCAACTTTTTTTGTTTGATCGTGTCGGCAACATAACGCACAATTAATTTTTCATCTAATTGCTTCGCCAAATTATCTCTATATGTAATTGCCTCCGGGAAATTATGTCCTGTATCTACATGAACCAAAGGAAATGGAAATTTACCCGGACGAAATGCTTTTAAAGCCAAATGCACCAAACAAATACTATCCTTTCCACCACTAAACAATAATGCTGGTCTATCAAATTGCCCGGCCACCTCACGCAAAATGTGAATGGCTTCATTCTCTAACTGATCTAAATAATCTAATTTACTCATCGCTTCCTATACTTATTACTTCATTCTTATACTTAGTTCTTATTACTTTTCGTATGTAATCCACACTCTTTCTTACTCGCATCTTCCCACCACCAACGTCCTGCTCTAAAATCTTCTCCTTCTTTTATTGCCCGTGTGCAAGGCTGACAACCAATACTCACAAAACCTTTATCATGCAATGGATTGTAAGGGATATTGTATTTAAAAATATATTCTTTTACTTCCTCTAAGGTCCAATTCAAAAGCGGGTGAATTTTTATCAATTGATTTGCTTCATCCCACTCTACCATTGGCATATCACTTCTGTTACCCGATTGATCGGCGCGAATTCCCGTGATCCAAATGGTATGTCCTTTTAGTGCACGTTTAAGCGGCTCCACTTTTCTTACAAAACAACATTCCTTTCTATTGTCTACACTTTCGTAAAAACTGAATGGTCCTTTTTTTGTAACCAGTTCTTCCACTAATTGCGTATTAGGCGAAAATGTTTGGATCGTTTTTTTGTATCGTTCTAATGTGCTATTGAAAACCGAATACGTTTCAGTAAATAAACGACCTGTATCCAAAGTAAACACCGAAATATTTAAATTCTCTGTAAAGATCATGTGCGAGATAACCTGATCTTCATAACCTAAACTGGTTGAGAAAACAATACGCTCCGAAGGTAATTGCGCAACTAATTGAAGAATTTCTTCAGCTGTTTTGTTTTGAATTTGGTTTAATATGTTGTTTACTTTGTTCATTTTTTCTCGCCGCACACTTCGACTCCGCTCAGTGTGACAGATTACCGTTTAGTTTTTCACTTTAATGCTTGTTCAATATCATTTAATATATCGTCTTTGTGTTCTAATCCAATGGAGATACGAATGAGTCCCGGAGTAATTCCAACAGACAGCCGTTCTTCTTCCGATAATTTACAGTGCGTAGAAGATGCCGGATGTGTGGCGATACTTCTTACGTCTCCTAAATTTGGTGAGATCTTGATCATTTGTAATTTATCCAAAAATTTCTTCGCCGCTTCATAACCCCCTTTTACGGTAATGGTAATTATTCCCCCACCCGCTTTCATTTGCTTTTTGGCAATAGCGTAATGTGGGTGTGATTTTAAAAATGGATACGATACATTTTCAAGTGCAGCATTTTTTTCCAACGCTTCAGCAATAGCTAAGGCATTTTCACAATGCTTATCCATACGAATGCTAAGTGTTTCCAAACTTTTGCTTAAGGTCCATGCGTTAAACGGACTTAAAGACGGCCCGGTTAGACGTCCGTACAAATAAATTTCCTGGATCAATTCTTTTTTTCCAACCACTACTCCACCCAATACACGGCCTTGTCCGTCCATATATTTTGTGGCCGAATGAATTACAAGATCGGCACCATATTTTATGGGCTGCTGTAAATACGGTGTTGCAAAACAATTATCAACGATCAATAATTTGTTATGCTTTTTTGCGATCGCTGCCACAAATTCCAGATCGATTAATTCAATAGCAGGATTGGTTGGTGTTTCCAAATATATAAAGCGCGTTTCAGGCTTTAGTAATTTTTCAATACTACTCGGATCTTTGATATTAAAATACGAATGCGAAATATTTAGCTTCGGAAAATACTTTGTAAACAGCGCATGTGTTGCGCCAAATACCGAAGAACACGACACAATATGATCGCCCGACTTTAATAAAGCCATAAAGCTTGTGTAAATGGCAGCCATGCCCGAAGCCATTGCTACGCCTGCTTCAGCGCCTTCCATTAAACATACTTTATTTACAAATTCGTTTACGTTTGGATTTGAATAGCGCGAATAAATAAAATCATCGCTCTCTTCGTTAAAAGCCGCGCGCATTTCTTCGGCCGTATCAAAAACAAAACTGCTGGTTAAATATACAGGAACCGAATGCTCGTTATTTTCCGAGCGTTCCATTTGTGCCCTAATGGCATCTGTTTCGAAATGTTTCTTTGCCATTTTAGTTAATTGTTACTTTATAATTAATTTTTGCAGTAGGTTCTAATGTTTTAGAAACCGAGCAATATTTGTCGATCGATAATTTCACCGCACGTTCAGCTTTCTCTTGATCAACATTGCCTTTTATCTTAAAATGCAAAGTAATATCTCTGAATAAACTGTAATGCTCCACCTTTTCACTTTCACCTTCAACTTCAACATCAAATTCAGTGATCTCTTGTTTTTGTTTTTTCAAAATTAATATCACATCAATGGCACTGCAACCACCCACTGCTGCTAAAAGCAATTGGCGCGGACGCATACCTTTTCCTTCTCCGCCTATGTCGGGCGAACCATCCATTTGAATACTATTTCCATCCTCGTTGCGCGCTTCCATGTAGAAGTTATCGTTGAGGCGTTTTACATTGATCTTCATTTTTTTTAAATTTTATCCCCTAAATATACAGGTTTTAAAACGTATTTACCCCGTTAACCGTTGTATATTTCATGGTGTACTTTACGCCGGGGTTTAAGTATTTATAAGCGCTATGACTTACCAATGCGGCCTCATGAAAACCACACAAGATCAATTTAAGTTTATTTTTATAGGTATTAATATCGCCAATAGCCCAAACGCCTTCAATATTGGTGCTGTAATCTTCGGTATTTACAATGATGGCGTTCTTCTCAATATTCAATCCCCAGTTTTCCATTGGACCTAATTTCGGACTCAATCCAAACAATGGAATTAAATTATCGGCTTCCACCGCTTGCGCCACATTTGTTTTTGTATTAATTAGTCCAACAACTCTTAGTCTTTCTGCACCATCCACGTGAGTTAAATTAGTATTCAGATGCAACTTGATCTTATTTTCTTCGGCAAGCTTTAAAACTTTGTTCACGCTATCCGGCGCGCCACGAAATGCTTCGCTACGATGAACTAAGGTTACTTCCTTTGCAATGTTTGCCAAAAAAATGGTCCAATCTAAAGCGCTATCACCACCTCCTGCTAAAACAATTTTTTTATCGCGATAGGCTTCGGGATCTAATACCATATAAGAAACCCCTTTTCCGTTCTCAAATTGTTCTAAATTTTCTGCTTCCGGTTTGCGAGGTTCAAAACAACCTAATCCTCCGGCAATAACAACAGCACGTGCATTTATTTTTGTTCCCATATTGGTAGTTAAAATAAAATCGCGTTCACCGATCTTATCTAATTTTTCAACGCGCTCGCCAAAGGTAAATGTGGGTTTAAAAGGTTCGGCTTGCTTTAGTAAATTATCTACTAACTCTTGTGCCAACACGGTTGGATAACCGGGAATATCATAAATTGGTTTTTTAGGATAAATTTCTGAAAGCTGTCCACCTGCTTGCGGTAAATAATCAATTAAATGACAACGCATTTTTAAAAGTCCTGCTTCAAAAATGGCGAACAATGCTACGGGTCCTGCACCAATTATGGCGATATCTGTTGTGATCATATTATTTTAATAGAGTTTGAATGATTGTTTTTAAACTAATAAGTATAACAAGTGTTCCAACTAGGATCAATCCTTTTTTAGTTGGGATCTTATTGGAGAAATAAATAGAAATAGGTGCTGCGATCATTCCACCAACCACAAGGCCAAAAATTATTTGCCAGTGACTCAAGCCAATGATCATGAAAAATGTTACAGTGCTAATAAGTGCAACAAAAAATTTAGCCAAATGCGATGATCCAATAGAATAGCGTAAGTTCCTTCCGCCTGCAACTAACGATGTTGTTACAATTGGTCCCCAACCTCCACCGCCAAGTGAATCAAGATAGCCGCCAATTAAAGCCACCGGAAATATTTTACGGATCTTGTTCCTTTTTCTCAAGGTTACATTGAGTGCTCTTATCACAATTAAGGAACCCAAGATGAGTGTATAAACTGCTACTAAGGGCTTCACCCATAAAATATTGTCTTTACTAATAAAAGAAACAGATGCCGAGCCTAAAACTGCTCCGAGTATTCCGGGGATAAGTAACTTCTTAAATAATTTTATATTCACATTTTTATATCGCATGTAAACTAAAGACGAAGAGCCTGTGGTAAAAATTTCTGAAGCATGCATGCTTGCACTTGCAACTGCGGGCGTGATGGCAGGAATTCCAAGACTCAATAAAAATGTTGTTACGCTTACACCATAGGCCATTCCTAAAGCACCATCGATCATTTGGGCTATAAAACCTCCCACTACAAAAAGGACAAAATTCTCATCAAGGTTATTCACGATCACATTTCCAAGATCTTTTAAACTCTGAGCGGGTACATAAGATAATATCAAATGCCCGACCAACATCAAAACAATTACAGCGAGTGAATAAAGTGCGGCTACTCGTATGCGTTTTGCCGTGTTTGGTTTTTCTTTCGGTAGTGTTAACTCCTTGGTAATATAATTCAGCGTTTTTACTTTATGCGCAAAATTACCTTTTAGGTTTTCGCGAATGGTAAATAAATTCTCCAATACTTCTTGCGTTTCATCCGGAAAAACATCGTTCAATGTTTCTTTGATTCGCTTTGCCATAGTTGGCGATTTACCATTGGTAGAAATAGCAATTTTTAGATCTCCCTTTTGTACAATGGATCCCAAATAAAAATCACAAAGATCGGGTTTGTCGGCCGCGTTAATTAATACACCTGCTTCATTCGCATCCTTTTTTATTTCTGCGCTTAATACAAGATCTCCCACTGCTGATATAGCTATATTGACATTATTCAGATCTGACTTACTATATTTTCTCTCATTCAATTCTATGGAAGAGATCCCTGAAGCTAATTCTTTTATCTCTTCACTTATACTTTCGGCCACTAATTTAACTTTGGTTTTAGGACTGTTATTCAAAATGGCACTTAATTTTTCATGAGCAATGGCTCCGCCACCCACTAACAAAACGTTAAGGTTCTCTAGTTTCAAAAAAACCGGAAACAGATTATTTACTTGTTCTACCATTGCCTATCGTGTGCTGAATATTAAATCGGATTACTGAAACCTTGTCATAATTATTTTTTGCCTGTATGTATTGAATAATGTACATGTATTGAAATAGCAATTTTACATTCTTAGAAACTTGGTAGTTGAATGAAACAAACGATCTGTTTTGATCAAATGGATTCACAATCGATTTACCGGCATTGATAAAAAACTCGTTACATAAGGAAAGAGAGTGCATTCTCTCCTTTGTTTTAAACAAAGGAAATTCCACGTCGATCTTATGACGAAAACGCCAGTTAAAACGGTAGTTATTTGTTATCTCATCGTTAATCACTTTCTGATTAAATCGTTGTTCGGAACGTAAACGATTTCCAATTCTTACTTTACCGTATCCAGAATTTGCACCAAACTCCTGCCATGGTCGCCACTCTCCTCTCGTAAGATCGTTTTTGATGTAATACCGAAAATGGGCACCACCATAACTTACATTGAGCCATTTATTTATTTTATAAACCGCTGCAGTTCGTATTAATGTTTGTGCTTGTATCTCCACGCCATCTCTTGTTCGATGTTGAATATCCGTGTTTACATTCCATTTTGCATTTAACTTTGTATAATTATAATAGCCAAACCAAAACATATTATAGGAACGGCCATTATCAGTTTGTGAGAACAAAGTGCCTGACAAGAACAAAAGAACTAATATGGATCTCGCGTACATTTTAATTCAACAAATATTTTACTTGATGCGACAATGAATCATAATACTTGTGGAATTTCACCACATCGCCTATTACGATAATTGCGGGAGATTTGATGTTTTGATCTTGCACTTCTTCTACAATGGTTTCAATACTCCCTATAGCTACATTTTCAGTTGCTAAAGTTCCGTTTTGAATTACAGCAATTGGTGTTTGCCCTTTTCCATTAGCTTTAAATGCTTCGGTGATCTGTTGTAATTTTGATAAGCCCATTAAGATCACCACGGTGGCATTACTTTTTGCCGCGTCGTAAATATCACGCGATAATTCACCATTTTGTTTGGTGGCTGTAATTACCCAAAAGCTTTCGCTAATGCCGCGGTGAGTAACCGGAATTCCACTTGCGCCCGGTACACCAATAGAACTGGAAATTCCCGGCACAATGGCTGTTTCAATATTAAATGCATCGGCGTGTATAATTTCTTCGCTACCTCTGCCAAACACAAATGGATCGCCGCCTTTTAAACGAACTACTCTTCCGTGCGTAAAAGCCAGATCAACAATTAAATTATTTATTTGTTCTTGCGTATACTCATGTTTGTTCTTGCGTTTACCAACATAGATCTTTAAGGTATCTAATGGTGCGTACTTTAATAATTCTTTATTTACAAGTGCGTCGTACAAGATCACATCTGCTTCGCTTAAAGCATTAATGGCTTTTAAGGTTATTAATTCAGGATCACCGGGACCGGCACCTACTACTGTTAATTTTGGATATATTTCTTTTTTCATTGTTGTTGTTTTTAAATTGTGATTTATTTTTTCTTTTCCTGTTGGTCGCCCTTCGACTACTCCTTCGTCGAGCTCAGGACGATGGCTTTGGGTGACAGAGCCCAACATGATGGAAAAGAAGATCACATTGAGCTGTTCATTATCATACAACAGCAACAACAATATTCGTATTTTATATGGATAAATTTCTTTTTCATTTTAGTTCTTCTAATACTTCTGTTTTTGTTTTCTCTCTGTAAATTTTTACAGCTTCTACAAATTGTTTGGCCTCGTTAAAATAGTTCACAGAAAATTCTTCACTTGGTTCATTCTTGTTAATTTGCAATACTACTTCTTTGAATGCAGCAAATTCACCAGTCTCTACAAAATGCTTATCAAAATCGGCAATTAATGTATGGTGCGTATTTACATGAACCCCTTTATTCAACAACAAACCTTTTGCTGCATGAATAAACGACGCATAACTATAATAAATGCTATCACCAAACTGTTTGTTCTCATGAGCTTCGGCACTCCAAGCCAATTTTTCGTCCGCTTC
>Ga0075163_10008092_pt1 | contig 13885 bp, 12 predicted proteins | sample JI1023141ADNA_FD_71478 | JGI IMG/M metagenome (GOLD analysis project Ga0075163, IMG submission 71478) | Wastewater effluent complex algal communities from Wisconsin, to seasonally profile nutrient transformation and Carbon sequestration -... | ecosystem: Engineered > WWTP > Effluent > Algae...
TGGGATGCAATTCCCTTGCCGCGCCTTAAATTATCTTAAGCAATGCACCACCATGGCGCGCGAGGAAAACCTGTGGCTTTGAAGCAGCGTCCGTCACCAGAATTTCTCCGCAGCGATCGTAAGGTCGCTTGGACTTATCTCGTCCTCGCCTGGGAAGGTTGGCTAGCTGCATTCTGGCCGCTTACTCTGACAATAATGATTGGATTAGCCCTTGGGCTGAGCGATCTTTTGCCACTGCTACCTTCCCTCCTTCATGCCACTGTTATTGCCGTTGGTGCCATCGCTGTCCTCGCCTCTCTTGGCTGGGGGATTTATCGCTTTCGGCGACCGCAGCGATTTGATGCTGAACGTCGGCTGGAAATCGATAATGATCTGCCTCATCGTCCTCTTACGACCGCTCTCGATCACCTAGCTCTTGGTGCTGACGATAGTTTTGCCACGACTTTATGGGCCGCCCATCGTCGACGAACCTTAAGCGCCTTGGCTCTTATGCGTCTTCCCTTTCCGCGTCCCGTCCTTCCCTTGGGCGATCCTCGGGCTTTGCGCGCTTTGGTTGGAATTTTGCTGGGTCTTGCGGTTATTGCCAGCTGGGGTGAAATGGGACCGCGCTTAAAACGAGCGATATCTCCATCGCTCTTCAACGGTGGCGCGTCCGAAATTGCCCAACTGGATTTATGGATTAACCCGCCAGACTATACATCTCTGCCGCCGGTTTTTCTTAAATCAACACCAGATACTCAATCGACGACGCCCATGGTAACTGTGCCTGTGGGCAGTAAAATAACGGCGCGATTTAGCGGTCGCGGTACCGCCCCGGTTATGGATTTTGCCGGCACGGATTTTACTTTTGACGCCATACCTGGCAGGCAAAATACCAATCAGCAAAGCTTCACTAAAGAAATGATCCTCGAAAAAAGCGGCGAGGTTTCTATCTATCAGGGACGAAAAAAACTTTTATCCTTTAATCTTGAGGTTACCCCCGACACCCCCCCGGGGGTTGGCTTTACCGCACCACCCTCAACAACACCGCGATCAGCGTTAAAACTTGATTGGCACGGCAAAGATGATTTCGGCCTTAGCAACGCCAAGATCCGCGTTTGGCTGGCTCCGGATAAAAACCCTGCTGATGGTAAAAATATCTCGGCGGAATCGGATGCTTTAGTGTTACCTTTAATCCTACCGTCGGATAATCCTACGACGGTCGTTGGTGAAAGCTTCCAGGATCTCACCGCCCACGAATGGGCGGGACTGAAAGTTCAGGTGCAAATTATCGCCGTTGATGCGCTCGGCCAAGAAGGGCGCAGCGACGTCGTCACCACAACCCTGCCTGTTCGCAAATTTAATAACCCTGTGGCCCAAGCTCTGGTTGATCAGCGCCGTGACCTGGCGCGAGATGAAACTCTCGTCGAGGAAGCGGCTGATATCCTGGATCAGTTGGTTATTCGTCCCCAGCTTTACTACGACGATCCGGTTGTCTTTTTGGGAATGCGGGTCGCCTCGGTGCGCTTACGCCATATGGATGTCCTTGAAGCTGACGCCCTCAAACAAGAGTTGGCAGAGGTACGCTCGCTATTATGGGATCTTGCCTTACGCATTGAAGATGGCAGCATGCCTTTGGCGATGCAGGATCTTCGCGTGGCACAGGATGCTTTACAAAGCGCGCTTAATCGAAATGCACCCGATGCCGAGATTGAACATTTGATCGAACAACTGCAGCAGGCTTTGCAACAATATATGAAGGCCTTAATGGAGGAAGCGGCGCGGCGACTTGCCGAGGGAGCCGAGTTGCAACCCGTGGATCCGTCTCAAACCATGGATATGCGGGATATCCAAAGCATGATGGATAGTCTGCGCGATATGGCCCGCAGCGGAGCCAAGGATAAAGCCAAGCAGATTCTCTCTCAGATGCGCGATCTTCTGGAGCGACTTCAAGCAGCGCCATCCTTGGCCTTCGATCCGCGCCGGCAGTCCGGTGCGGAATCCATGATGCGCGATATGCAAGATCTTGCCGAACGGCAACAGCAACTCATGGATAAAACTTTCCAGGGCATGAACGGGGAGCCGCAACCAGGCCAAGGGCAACCTGGGCAAGGACAACCTAGCCAGGGACAACAAGGTCAACCAGGTGAATCGCCTGGCCGCCAACCGGGACAGGGCCAAAGTGGGCAAGGCCAGCCGGGTCAATTCGGCAACCCGACGCCTGGGCAACTTGGACAGATGCAGCAATATCTCCGCGAACGGTTGGGCGACATCGTCCGCCGCATGGGAGAAGGCGGCGCTGAAATTCCAGGAGCCTTCGGAAAAGCCGATCAGGCGATGCGGGATGCGGCCGACGCCTTGGGCCGAGGCAATACCGGCGAAGCTGTCGACCCACAAGGTCAGGCCTTAGACCAACTGCGTCAAGGTATGCAGGCCGCCCGTGAGGCGATGCAACAACAACAGGAAGGCCGCGGCCAAAACCCCGGTCAGCAGCCCGGCGGCAACAACGGTGATCCGCGCGCCGGCGCCCCCCAGGATGGGCGTGACCCCTTAGGCCGTCCCCTCTCTGGCCAAGCCGGCGTGAACAATAGCGATGTCGTCATCCCCGAAGAAGGCGAACTGCAGCGCTCGCGAGAAATTCTCGATGAGCTGCGCCGTCGTGCAGGTGAGTCTCACCGGGTTCCGCTTGAGCGCGATTACATCGATCGACTCTTACGGCAATTTTAAGATCACCGGCGGGCGGAGATCTTCTTCGATTTTTTCGGTTTTTGGGCACGCGATGGCCTATCCGATTGCGGTGGCTTTTTTGGCTCAAGCGGAATGAAGGTGCCGGCTTGTCCGGCCGCGACTACACCCCGCCGGACCTCGCGCGTCTGCGTAAAAAGCTCCTGCAGCATCTTACCGTCGCCCCAGCGAATAGCCCGCTGAAGCGCCAAGAGATCCTCGGTAAACCGGCCCAGCATCTCTAAGACTGCATCCTTGTTGTGCAGAAAAATATCGCGCCACATGATCGGATCCGATCCGGCAATACGGGTAAAGTCGCGAAAGCCGCCGGCGGAAAACCGAATAACCTCGGACCGATCGATCGCCATATCAGGAGACGGAGCCGAGCGGCCGCGTTTGGCGCTAACCTCGCGCTCTAAATCGAAAACCGTTCCAACAATCCCGTAGGCGATTAAATGCGGAAGGTGAGAGGTTATTGCCAGAACCCGATCATGATGTTCCGGATCCATCTGTGTAATCCGACTGCCTAAGCGCCGCCAGAAAGCTTCGAGACGAATAGTGGCACTAATTGAGGTTCCAGCCGGCGGGGTCAGAATACACCACCGGTCTTCAAATAATTCAGCAAATCCTGCTTCGGGACCGGATAGTTCCGCTCCGGCAACAGGGTGCGCAGGGATAAAATCTACGCCCATCGGCACATAAGGATACAGCTGGCGAATAACCGACGCCTTCACCGACCCCACATCAGTCAAGATGGATCCGCGTTTAAGGCGTCGTGAAATGGCCGCCCCAATCTTGGCGTAGGTTGAGACAGGCGTACAAATGATGACTAGATCGGCATCTTCGACCGCTTTGGCCGGCCGCACCACAGCCTTGTCAACCAATCCCAAAGCCTCGGCCGTACGTCGTGTGTCGGCGGTTCGAGCACAACCGACTATTCGTTTTGCCAAATTATGTTTGCGGATTGCCCGCGCGATGGACGAGCCCATCAGACCCAAACCGATCAACGCGATCGTATCAAATGTTCCATCAAACGTGCTAGGTTTTGTCATGACTACCTTCTTGACGAAATGCGGCGAGCCCATCTATCAGCGCCTCAAGAGCAGAGGCTTCACCCACAGTGATGCGTAAATATCCCCCAAGACCATAGGCTGACATCGGCCGCACTAAGATGCCTCGATCTGTTAAAAATTTGCCGGCGGCGACGGCATTACGCCCTGCCTCTGGCGGGAAGCCGACTAAGAGAAAATTACCGACACTCGGCTTAACATCCAGGCCGAGCCCTTGAAGTTTTTGTTCAAGCCATGGCCGCCAGCGATCGTTATGCGCCTTGGCCGCGTCTATATGCGCCACGTCAGCTAAGGCCGCAACGCCAGCCGCCTGGGCCGCAGCGCTGACATTGAACGGGCCGCGAACCCGCTGCAAGGCATCAATGATCCGCGGCGGGCAATAGGCCCATCCTAAACGTAACGCCGCCAGGCCAAAAATCTTCGAAAAGGTACGCAGCATTACAACGTTTTCGCCGGCATCAACCAGTTCAACCCCAGCCGTATAATCATTAGCGCCAACGTATTCCGCATAGGCTGCATCGATAACCAACAAAATATCCGAACGAAGCCGTTGCCGCAGATCGCGAACAACCTCAGCGGATAAATAGCTTCCTGTCGGATTATTTGGATTGGCCAAAAATAAAATGCGCGTCCGATCGGTAACATGAGCCAGCAAAGCCGTAACATCAGTCGTAAGATTTTTTTCAAGCGCCGCCACCGGGACAGCGCCGCTGGCGCGCGCCGCGATGGGATACATGAGAAAGCCGTATTGACTGTACAGCACCTCGTCACCGGGTCCGGCATAGGTATGGGTAATCATAGATATAAGTTCATCTGACCCCGCACCACATATAAGGCGTGCCGGATCAAGTCCCCATCTTTTACCTAAAGCCGCCCGTAGTTCCGTAGCGCCACCATCGGGATAACGATGCAGCTGACTGCCGACATGGCGAAAGGCTTCGATTGCCTTGGGGCTGGGACCCAAAGCGCTTTCGTTCGCCGATAAGACATGGACTTTGCCCTGACCCGCAGCCTTATGCGCCCCTGGTACATAGGCGGCAATTTCCATGACGCCTGATCGGGGCGAAGGAGCGCGGTGAGTTTTGGTCGATGGCGTCGTCATCAGGAGCTTCCTTGTGGATCAAGATAAAGCGGCACGGCATAACTACCTAAAATATGGGCACCGGCGAGTGATGATCCTAGAATTTTCAGCACCTTTTCGGGAATTGATTGTACTGTTTCGATAAATCCAGGAGCATCAACGAGAAGCCGATTACTTTTCTTATCTGTGGCGATAACAACAGCCTCTGGCCACGCCTCAGCCAAACGAGAAGCAAACTCGTCGTCTGACTGCGATAATAACGAGCTGTTTATCGTAACTAAGCTACGATCCAAACCTGATGGTTCTGCCGGAAAGGCCGCGACGACAAAGCCGATGTTCTGTGTCGTGGCAGGCTGATTTTTCGCAACAAAAAATGGCAAACATGCCACGACTCTCAGCGGATTGGGGCGGGAGGCTAACGTCGCCCACCATGATTCCTTGGCGGTTGGACACGGCAATATCGCCAGGGTGACTGTCCCGTCTTGAACGGCGCTAAGCGCCTGATCCGGGCCTGCATAAAGAGACAAAGGAGTGTAGCTGCCATAGTGATCCCGCACGACATCCCGCAGACTATACGCTTGCGTCATATCATTAGAAGACACCACGCCGACCGAAAAGGACGACTGAAACATTGTCAATGAATCGATCATCTCACGCCAGATGCGGAGAATATTTGCCAGCCCTATGCCTTCATGGGCATAGGGTGCATGCCGTTTTGCCAGGCGACGAAGAATCTGCGCTTCACGACCCGGCCGTAAGGCTGGGCCCCCACTTTTCACTTGGCGAATTTTAGCGACAATACCCGCCCGACGCAGCAAAAGATCATGCAGCGCCACATCAACGGCATCAATCTCTTCCCGCAGCTGCGCAAGCTTAAGCGCAAGCTGCGCGGCAGCTGAATCAGGATCGTCCGAGTTAGAAGCGGGGGTTGCCACCGTTAGTGCCTTAGACTCTTGGAAAAAACCTAATGTTACTCTTAAAGACGGGGCCAGCCCCTGCCAAGCGAAAACCTTGGCAAAATAGGTCAATGGTTGACAGGGCCGCCCCCTTGACCCCTAGCTGTTGGCCCTCTTTCATTTTGGGGTAAGGTAACTGCCGGAAATGGACGCTAAAAACCTCAGATTGGCGAGCGGATCGGCCTTAAGCCTGGTTGGTGTGCGGGTGGGCGGCGCTGCCTCTAGTCTTCGGGCCGATGAATTGCCGGGCCACCGCGCCGTTTTAGGTGAAAAAGCGCCCTTGCCGCTGGATTGCGGTGTCGATATCGGCCCTTTCACCGTGGCCTATCAAACCTATGGCCAGTTAAACACGGACAAAAGCAACGCCATTCTCGTTTTTCATGCCCTCACCGGCGATCAGTTTTGCGCCGAGCATCATCCCATAACCGGTAAATCCGGGTGGTGGTCCGATATTGTGGGTCCACAAAAAATTATCGATACCGACCGCTGGTTTATTATTTGTGCTAATGTTTTAGGCGGGTGCATGGGGACGACCGGCCCATCGGATATTGATCCGCGCACCAATAAACCGTTCGGATTATCTTTCCCCGTCATTACCATCGCCGACATGGTTCGCGCTCAAGTCATGCTGCTTGATCACTTGGGAATCGAAAAACTATTTTGTGTCATCGGCGGCTCTATGGGCGCCATGCAGGCTTTACAGTTTGCCCAGACCTATCCCACACGCACTTTTGCGGCGATCGCGATCGCCGGTGCAGCCCGCCATTCGGCACAGAATATCGCCTTCCATGAGGTCGGGCGCCAGGCCATTCAATCCGATCCGGAATGGCATAACGGAAATTATCTGGACTTTGGTACGCGCCCAACCCGCGGATTGGCAGTCGCACGAATGGTGGCGCATATCACCTACTTATCCGAAACAGCTTTGCACCGGAAATTTGGCCGCGCCTTGCAAAATCGCAATACCATCACCTATGGATTTGATGCCGATTTCCAAGTTGAAAGTTATTTGCGCCATCAGGGCATTACTTTTGTCGATCGATTTGATCCTAATAGCTATCTGTATATTACCCGGGCTATGGATTATTTCGATCTCGCTGCCGAGCATGGCGGAACTCTCGCCACAGCCTTTCGCGATACACCCGTGCGATTCTGCATCGTTTCCTTTACCAGTGATTGGCTTTTCCCCACCCCCGAAAGCCGCAGTGTCGTTCATGCGTTGAATGCAGCGGCGGCCAACGTTTCCTTTGCCGAAATTCCGACCGATAAAGGGCACGATGCCTTTTTATTGGATGAGCCAGAATTTCACGCCGTGCTCAGCGGATTTTTGGAAGGCAGCCATGCCCGACGCGAACAATCAAAGGGGCAGCGCACGTGAACGGCCGTCCTAAACCACGTCTGACCAGCGATCTGCGCGTTGATTTGGGGCTCATCGCCGAGATGATCCCTCCCGGCTCTCGGGTTTTGGATGTGGGATGTGGCGATGGCGAATTATTGGAATATTTAGCCCACGTTAAAAATGTCGACGGACGTGGGATTGAATTATCGCAAAAAGGCGTGAATCAGTGCGTGGCTCGCGGATTATCCGCGGTTCAGGGTGACGCCGACGATGATTTGAAAGATTACCCGTCAGGAGCTTTTGATTTTGCCATATTGTCCCAAACCTTGCAGGCGACCTGGGATCCTAAGGGCGTGCTTGCCAATCTGGTGCGAATTGGCCGCCATGCCATTGTGTCCTTTCCCAACTTTGGCTACTGGCGTGTGCGGGTGGATCTTCTCTTGAACGGACGGATGCCGCGCACCCGTCAGCTTCCCGACGCGTGGTACAACACGCCGAATATTCACCTGTGTACCTTCACCGATTTTTCCGCCTTGTGCCATGAGATTAATGTGTCAATCGAAGAAGGCCTTGCTCTTGATATTGAGGGTGGCCGCAGGGCATTTCCGGCCAGCGGCTGGCGGGCAAATATTTTAGGCGCCCAAGGCGTTTTCAAATTACGGAAACGTTCATGAACGATCTGTCCACCTTTTCAGCGGCGGCCATCGCTGTTGAGAATGTCACCTTTGATTATCCCGGGCGCCGCGCCTTGGCTGGGGTCAGTTTTCGTATCCCGCGCCATTCAATTACCGCTTTGGTGGGACCAAACGGTGCCGGCAAAACCACATTGCTTCGGTGTTTAGCGGCGCTGGATCTGCCTTTCTCGGGGCAGGTGAAAATACTCGATATTGATACGGCTAGTGCCCCGCGCCATGTTCACACACACCTCGGCTATCTTGCCGACACTTACGGACTTTACGACGGATTGACCGTCCATCAATCCTTGGTGCATGCCGCCAGCCTGCGGGCCATAGTCGGCGACGACATACCGGCGCGGGTTATGCGCGCAGCAGAGCGTTTAGGGATTGCGGATCGTCTGCCCGCATTGGCGAGCACTTTGTCGCGCGGCCTTCGTCAGCGCCTGGCCATAGCCCAGGCGATTATTCACGATCCCGCCGTTTTATTGCTGGACGAGCCCGCTTCGGGCCTTGATCCGGAGGCGCGGCAAGATCTCTCGGCGCTGCTCCGTGAGCTGCAGCACGGCGGCATGACGATCATGGTTTCATCGCATATCTTGGCGGAACTTGAGGATTATTCGAGCGAAATGCTTATCCTCGACAAAGGGCGGATTGTCGACCACACGCCGATCAAAGGCCATAGCCTTACAGCGCCACGGACGCGCCGCTTGGTTCTGGAACTTGGCGGTAGCAGCGACGGCGTTGCCGCCAAGCTTGCCTTGGAAGCGGAGGTATCAAAGATTAACGCCACGGGTGATGGAATTGAATTTCAGTTTTCCGGAGACGGCACGGCTCAGGTAAACTTTTTGAAGCGCTTGGTCACGCAAGGCGTGGCCGTCCGTGCTTTATGGGAGCGACGCACCAGTTTTCAAGACACCTACGTCGCCCGCGTCCGCCGCGACCGCGAGGAAAATACATGATAAACCCGCTTTTGCAGCGCCACTTATGGACCGAGTTTTCCCTCCATAAACTTCTTATGGCACCGGCCATTCTAGGCGCGATTTTTGCCTTAAGCGCATTGACCGTCGCCGAAACGCCGGAAAGACTATGGGGCTTTCTTGCCGCCGCCGGTTTAACTTTGTTTGGTCTCATTGTTGTTATCGCGGGAACTTGGCGGGCAGGTCGCACCGTCCCCGATCAAAAAACAAACCGCACTTGGGAGAATATCCGGCTTTCATCTTTGTCATCGTGGCAACTTGCTTGCGGCGAACTGCTCGGCGCAACTTCTTACTATTGGTACGGCGGCGCCATCTGCCTTTTGATGGTGATTGTCAGCACCCTTGCCAGCCCAGCGGCGGCGAAAAATATGGGCGATCTTTCCGTTATCCTTTTCCTCGCAGCGTTTTTGACTCACGTAACAGCCCTTCAGCTTAGTTTGTCCGGCGCGGGAACTCCCGAACAAACTAAGCCGGTATCTTTCACGGCATGCTTTATTTTTTCTTTTATTGCTCCACTGTCTATTCGGCAGTTAATCGATTGGAATACGGCGGCAATGGTAATAACGGTTTACCCGTCGCAACTTCCGGAGATTTTACCCGCACGATGGTACGGCTTATCCATCAGCAACGTCTCGGCCATCATTCTGAGTTATGCTCTTATGATTATGTGGGGACTGATTGGCCTTAATCAGACTATGCGGCGCGAACTACAACTGACGACTCCGGTCATCGTTTGGATTAGTTTCATCGTTTTTTGTCTTATTTATTTTACCGGTTTCACCTTTAATCCGAACGACACGACAAGTGCCTCAGACTCTCCCTTAAATCGGCCGTTTAATATAATGATGTGGCTTTTAACGACTTCGTTTTCTTCTCTTGCTCTTTTCCTAAAACAAAGCGGTCCGTTGTTTCCTCTCGCTTTCGCCTTTTGTTTGAGTCTTTGCTTTACCTATTTTATGGCTTTTTGGGAGCCAAAAGACATAACCGCGCTGCGTCGCTTTAAATCGGCCCTCGCACAAAAAAATTGGCGAAATATAAGCTCTTTATACCCGCGCTGGCTGGCAACAGCACAGATTTCTATGGTTGTCGGTTTGGTTTTTCTTGGCGTCGCCTCTTACACATCACGTCTTAACCCCTTTGCTTTAGGGATTGGCGCCATGTTGCTTTTTCTCTGCCGGGATCTTGGAGTTATTTTATTGTTGTCACTTCAACACAAATCCGGCCGTCGCAGCTTCATGGCCTTTGTCTATCTTTTTGCTTTGTATGTTTTGTTGCCGGGCTTGCTCGCGGGAGCTACGCAGGGAGCAGATTGGACATTCATCTTCATCCCCGGCCAAGTGACCTCATGGCCCGCCGTGGTAATACCACCCCTTGTTCAAGGGTTATTTATTTGGAGTCTCGTTTGGCGCAACTGGCGGTCTGCCGCCGGGATTCCTCCCGACGGACCCTTGCAGTCGCGTCCTGAAATCCTCACGACATAGGTTTAATTGGATCCGCGGGCCGTGGTTCGAGCTGAGGGTGGAACAGAAACCAACATAGCCTTGCGCCGCCGTGCCGGCCGCGAAGTAAGCGCATAGATTTGTTTTTCCGCCTCCACCACAACCACCCCGGAAAAAGCAGGAATCAATCGCCTACCAATGCCTTCCAGCGACGGCGCTATGCGTCGAAATAAAGCTGGTGTTGTGGGTGGCAGAAATAAAGCACCTCGCGTTTGACTGGGCACAAACATGGTTTCACGCAACAACCGCGCCAACTGCCCGGCTGTATAAGGTTGCCCGGATCCAAAAGGCGTTGATTCTATTCTGGACCAAATGCCGCGCCGATTTGGCACCACGACAATGAGTTTGCCTGACTCCGAAAGTACACGCCACACCTCGCGCAGCATAGGGCGTAAGAATTCGGTACCCTCAACAGCATGAACAAGAATAACGCGGTCAACAGAAAGATCCGCCAAAGGTAAGGCATCTTCCTCTGCCAGAACGGCCAGATTGGCGTTATCCGGCGGCCAGCGCAACACCCCTTGGCTCGCCGGCATGATGGCAATTACCCGGGCCGCCTCTCCGTTAAGGAGTGCAAGATAGGGCGTTGCAAAGCCCAGCCCTAAAACTGTCTCGCCTTTAACGGTTGGCCACAGACTTCGAATACGGTTATGAATGAGCCTCCGGACCGTCTGTCCTATCGAGCTCGCATAAAAATCACGAAGATCAATAACATCTAAAGCCATGGTTTACCTTAGCACAAGATACAGGCTATGCCTAAACAGGCTGACATCTTTCTTCCTTGTTATGACATAATTAAATCATGAACCCGCTGATTATCGATATTCTTCCGGCTCTCCGGGATAATTACATTTACGTTTTGCGCGACGGGGAAAGCCGCCACGTTGCCGTGGTTGATCCTTCCGAACCGGGACCGGTCGTCGACTTTCTTAAACTGCACAACCTTACCTTGACCCATATTTTTAACACCCACCATCACCCGGACCATGTCGGGGGTAATTTTATCCTTAAAGCCGAAACCAATTGCCTAATCGTCGGGCCGGCACCAGACAAGGAGCGCATCCCGGGGATTGATATCGCCCTTGATGACAACGATACCTATGTCTTTGGCGATCATCCCGCGCGTGTCTTCTTTGTGCCCGGCCATACCCGCGGTCATATCACCTTCTGGTTTCATCAAGACCGTGTCTTGTTTTGTGGCGATACTTTGTTTGCCTGTGGTTGCGGCCGTTTATTTGAAGGAACACCGGCACAGATGTGGTCATCCTTGCGTCGCTTACGCGACCTTCCGGATGACACCCGCATTTACTGCGGCCATGAATATACAGAAGCAAATATACGCTTTGCCCTTAACCTCGATTCACAAAACACCACTCTTGTGCAACGGCAGGAGCGGGTTCGAGGATTGCGCCAGCAAGGGCAACCTTCACTTCCCGCTCTTCTGTTAGAAGAAAAGATGACCAATCCATTTCTGCGATGTGATGAGGCCGGCTTTATTTCTAAACTGGGACTAAATGGTTTATCGCCCGAGCAGGTATTTGCCGAAATCCGCCGGCGCAAAGATAGCTTTTAATCTATCTTTTCTGAGCTAGCCGCAATTTATCTAACGACGCAACGATCGCACCCAGCATGATCAGCATGCATCCCGCGGCAATGATCCACCTCGGCTCAGTCCGATTGAAGAGAACAAGTAACAGCGTCGACAGGGCCGGCGCCCCGTAACTTAGCACACCTAAAAGACGAATATCACCGCGCTTCATCCCGATGTCCCAAGCGAAGAAGGCCAGCCCTACCGGACCGATACCTAAGGCGATGATAGCCGCCCAAACGCCAAGATTTTCCGGCCAAACCCACGTCTCCAATAGAGCATGGCAAAGTGCCGCAAGGATTGCCGTCACCATGCAAAACCCGCCGACGCTATCAGTCGGGACATCGCCAAACCGACGACTGAGAACAGAATATCCGGACCATACAACGGCGCAAACCACGGCGGCCAAATAACCCCAAATAGCTGCAGCGCTAAAAACCGTAGTCCCGCGCAAGATAAGTGTCACCGCCCCCAAGAAAGCGACAGCAGCACCCATTAAATGAAACCACCGCAGTCTTTCACCCGGCAATAATCCCGACATTAAGACAATCAGCAGCGGCCAAAGGTAGGATACAAGGCTGGCTTCTGCAGCCGGCGCATAGCGCAGCGCGGTAAAATAAAAGAAATGATAGCCGAACAATCCACCGACACCGACAAGCCATACCTGCCAAGGTTGCCGTAAAAATCGCTGCGGAGATTGGCGCAAGACAATCCACTTCATTGCGACAATCAATCCGGCAACGGTAAAGGTCATGGCGGTTAATTGGAAAGGCGGGGTTTTTCCGGCATAGGTCGTGAGAAGCGCCAAGGATCCCCATATCAAAATGGCTGCCGTCCCTACAATCGTCGCCCGACGCTGATTCATGCTCACGCCGTTAGGTTGGTCGCGCGCAGTGCCGCCGCGCGGTGGATGACCCGGATAGTTTCATCCCATACGGTCAAATCTTTGAGCGCGTCCGGCCGGGCCCACAAAATATCACTGACCCCGTCTCCGGCAACAGCTTCTCCCGCCACCCACTCGGCGATAAAATCAATCAAAGTATAGTGGTAGCGGGGTCGCCCCTCGTCATCGCGCTCGATCAAATCGATGACGTCAACCACAGGGCCCAGTTGGATCTCGACCCCTGTTTCTTCCAATACCTCGCGCTTAGCCGCATCGCCACAGGTTTCACCCAACTCTTGCAAACCACCGGGAATGCTCCATTGCCCTTGGCGCGGGGGTCTGGCTCGCCGCACCAAAAGCACCTCGCCAGCATCCTTGGGCCCCCGCCATACGAGGACGCCGACACCGCATAAGGGAAGCTTGGGATAATCACGACGGATCGGCATGTGGCAGCGGCAGCCTTAGTACATATGTTGGCCGCCATTGATGGAGAGAGTCGATCCCGTGACGAACCCCGCATCATCAGCCACCAAAAACAACACGCCCCGCGCAATTTCTTCGGCCTTTCCTAAACGGCCAACGGGAATCTTTGCCACGATTTTTTCCAAGACATTCGACGGCACAGCCCGAACCATATCGGTATCGATATAACCTGGCGCGATCGCATTGACGGTTATCCCCTTGCCGGCGCCCTCTTGCGCCAAGGCCTTGGTGAAACCATGAATGCCCGATTTAGCCGCAGCATAATTCACCTGGCCGTACTGTCCGGCCTGACCGTTAATGGAGCCGATATTGACGATACGGCCAAAGCTTCGCGCCCGCATGCTATCAATCACCGCGCGGCACATATTAAAGCAAGATCCAAGATTGGTATCGATCACGGCTTCCCAGCCGTCGCGATCCATGCGCTGCAAGGTTCCGTCCCGGGTAATCCCGGCATTGTTCACCAGAACATCGATCGGGCCCATTTCGGCGGTGATTTTGGCAATCCCATCGACGCAGGACTGATAGTTGGCAACATCGAATTTATAGGCGGCAATGCCGGTCTCTTTACGGAACTGTTCAGCGGCGGCGTCATTGCCGGCGTAAACAGCCGCGACTTTATAGCCCGA
>Ga0075163_10008093_pt1 | contig 13884 bp, 7 predicted proteins | sample JI1023141ADNA_FD_71478 | JGI IMG/M metagenome (GOLD analysis project Ga0075163, IMG submission 71478) | Wastewater effluent complex algal communities from Wisconsin, to seasonally profile nutrient transformation and Carbon sequestration -... | ecosystem: Engineered > WWTP > Effluent > Algae...
AAGAATTTCAGGTAATTTGTTGGTGGAATAGTAATTGATGAAAATACATCATAGTAAACGATTGGTAATATGGAAAATTTTAAAAAAGTTGCTTAGCAACTTAAGGTTCTTGCAAGATCTTCACCTTCTGATAAATATTTAATGGCTACAGGGTTAAAGAAACTTAATCATGTCGTCGCTATGACTGGAGATGGTACAAATGACGCTCCAGCTTTAAAGAAATCTGATATTGGATTTGCTATGGGTATTACTGGAACATAGGTAGCTAAGTAAGCTTCAGGAATTATTCTACTTGATGATAATTTTAAATCAATTGTAACAGCTATGAAATGGGGTAGAAATATATTTGATTCTATTCGCAAATTTTTGCAATTTCAACTTACTGTTAACTTCTCTGCCCTTATTATTGCATTTGTAGGTGCTGCTTTCTTAAAATAATCTCCTCTCACTCCAATTCAAATGTTATGGGTCAATTTAATTATGGATACTCTTGCAGCCTTAGCACTTGCAACATAACCACCAAGCGATTAACTTCTCCGAAGAAAACCTTACTCTCGATTTGAAGGTTTGATAACAGCATAAATGTGGAGAAGTATTATTAGTCAAGGTCTTCTTCAAGTATTAATTTTAGGAACAATACTTTTTAAAGGTAACTAATATTTTAAATTATAGGTCCTTAAATATTTGACATTAAATCTTCTATTGGACTTACCCATAGTTAATGGAATAATGAAACAGGAAAGCATTACTCAATATTCTTTAATGTTTTTGTTTTATTGCAAGTATTTAATGAAATAAATTGTCGAAAACTAAAGAGTTCTGAATTAAACGTATTTGAAAATTTCTTTAACAATCCATTATTTGTAATAATTTTAATTGGAACAGTTATAATTCAATATCTTTGCGTTGAATTAGGAGGCCAATCACTTAGAACTGTTCCATTAACATTAAACTAACATTTAATATGTCTAGGATTATCTTCTCTGCCTATTATTGCAGGATTTTTCTTCAAAATGTTAATTCCAGCTAAATTATTTGAACCAATAGTTAAAGCAGCTTCAAAAAGTCATGAAAAACAATAATGATTTAAATTATAAGTATAAACTCTAGAAGTATATTTGTTATTATCAAATAAAAACTAATAAAACCATTTTTGATTATTTGTTAATAATAAATTTTATTTGAAAGATAAATGAGTAATTTAAAAAATATGTAATACATACTTATACAGCTTTATTTTTATAAATAACAAATAATCTATAATTTATAAATTATTAATTAAAAAAAAGAGTAAATGTAAGGTAGTACAGAGTATTGCCAAAATTGTGGCAATCATCATAACGGACTTTGCTCTTATGAAATTTCTTACTTCACTTATTACCCTGAATAACAAAACCACATTCCAAAGAATGTAGAGCTTGTTGGATAATGGTATCGTTGGCAAAATCGTGAACATATGGATAAAAGATTTGATAATAAAGGAAAAGTATGCTTTGGAGTTGGTAGCAACGTGCCAATTGGAAGATTTTAATATAAATTTATAGTGGATGGTAAATGGACATATTGTAAATAAGCACCTGCTGTACCTGACCCTTATGGATCTTTTAATAACTATATTGAAGTATTATGATAATAAAAATCAGGTCCTTCCAAAAAAAGCTCTAGTTGAATATATACCAAGGCAAGATATTAAATTAACTTCAAGTCTAGCTTTAAGAGATCTCAAGATCGTAGGCTCTTGGGATAATTGGGCAGGCTAGATCCCGATGGAGTTGGCTTATAATAATCTAAAAGGTTGTGAATAAAAGTAATTATTTACTCATATAGCCTCGTATATTTGGAGCTTATTCCAAACATGAATTATGAATTCAAGTTTAAATACAATGATATATATTTAATTGATGAAAAATATCCAGCTGTAACAAACTAGTTTGGTAGCCAAAATAATAGAATTTTTATTTGCAGTTAGAAAATGAATACTCCTACTTACTGGCTAAACAAGTCACTCAGTAGCGCTGGATTTAGTTGTAGATGCTTTGAATGGGAAAGAATTCAAGTCTAAGTGAGTTTATCATAATATAAACGAACACTAGATGGTCACAGTATGTGTCAAATCGGATAACATATATATATCTTCGGAGGTAATTTTCTAGATATTTAGGTCGTATCCATAACGATTTTACAAATAGACTAACCAAAGTCAATATACATAAGCTAGGTTGTATGCAAGCCTAATAAATATTACCTAATGAAAGAGCTTTTCATTGTGTAGCGGTATATGGAAATAAGATGATCGTTTTTGGAGGGCATAATAAAATTATTTTACAAGATTATCATACATTTAATATAACTGAACGAGCATGGGCACCAGCACCTTAAATAAAAGGAAATTTTCCTTCTAAAAGATAAAAACAAACTTGTGTTCTCTATAAAACATTACTCGTATTTTTTGGAGGTTATTATTGTTCTAGTGATATTGAATTTGAATCAACCTATAACGATATCCAAGTTTTGGATATCTAATAAATGAAATGGATTGATGAAGACTCTATAAAAGTAAATGGTCCTTTGCCAAAGCCTAGATTTTCTCATGCTTCTGCACTTATTCATTCGAAGATGTATATATTTGGAGGAAAAAATGTAAGCACTTAAAAAGGATTCAGTACTTATGTAAATTTCAATGATTTATGGGTAATGGATCTTGAGACTGTATCAAATCTTCATTGGTAAGAGCTCAAAACAAAAGGCAATCCTCCAGCTCCAAGGCACGGCCATTCGATGAATGCTCTACATTAATTTTTAGTTATTTTTGGAGGATAAGGCGATAAGAAGCAACGATATAACGATGTGATTGTATTCGACACTTAAAAGTTAGAATGGTAATATATTAGTAATTTAGGATTTACCCTTTGATAAAATTTAAAACTAGTACAAGTCAACCAGTTCCAAGAGTATACCATGGAGCTACAGCAATCGATAACTAGTCAATTGTAATATTCGGAGGAAAGAACATAAACTAGAAAAGTACATCATTTTATGTTTTAAAACCAAAAGATATAAAACTAGACTTAGATATTTAAGAATAAGAAGATGAACATTCCTAAACAGAAAGCGAAGGCAATATTAAAATGTAAAAAATAAACTATTCAACTGAGAAACCTCATAAGTTGACATAAAAATTATTAGATGAACTATAGTCCTAAGGTGATGAAATAAAAGATTGATTTACTAATCATAATAAATTATTCATATACATTACTTAATGAAAACAATATAAAATTTATGCTAGTTTTAATAATTTATTATACATTGATTGATAGATATATTAATGGATAAACCTATCACTCAGATAATCAGTATTAAGTCTCTTGAATAACTACGCAACTATCTAGAATAAAGGCAAAATAGCTTAAATTTGTCTATTATGTTAGATAAAAGTAACAGCACTTTACTTCATTTTGCAGCTTTTAAAAACGATCTACCTCGAATGAAGATATTCATAAAAAATTTCAAATAATATACATAACTTCATCATGATACTGGCTTATACACTGGACCATCAACATCAAATTTTCATGACAAATTAAAGGGTTGGGTTAATACATCGAATAAGTAAGGTTATATTCCATTACTATATGCAGGATTGCATGGTAATTTACAAATGATTCAATTTTTATAATAATGTGGATCCAACATGTTTTATCGTACTTCTAAAAACGAGAATATCTTATTCATGTGTGTTGAACATAATAAAATTAAAGCTCTTATCTATCTTTTATAATCTAAGCATAATTATTAAATAAACTAAACAAATCTAAAAGGTGATACAATTCTACACCAAGCATGTATGAAAGGTTATACACAAATTGTTTCATATTTATTAACAATGGGTGCTGATATCAATGCTAAAAATAATGATGAATAAACCCCATTAATGACAGCAACAAAATAAGGTAAGAAATAAGTAGTAAAGCTATTATTAATAAAAGGTGCGGATAGAGGTAATAAAAATAAAAATGGTTAAACTGCTTTAGAATTGGCAAAAAGTACCCAAAGACAAGATTTAGTAAAAATTTTAGATAACAACTACGGCACATGTGATAAAATAAAAATAAAATGCAATAAAAAAATTATTTATGAACCAGAAAAACCATCATATATGTATTCTATTTATTTTATTGTTCTCTTTCATTTGTTTTTTCTACCTGCAAATCTACTTTCATAGTTTTCAATTAGTTAAAAATATGTTAAAATTATTCCCTTGATGTTTTAAGGAATATATGAGTTAATTATCTTAACAGTATATTTTTTACTATTACGAAAACCAAAAAAGAAGAAACCTATGCCATTACTAGATATTGATGGAACATTTTGCGCAGAATGCAAAAGAAAATTAGGTAATAAAATGTTTCATTGCTATATCTGTAATAAATGTATTAATCGCTATGATCATCACTGTCCTTGGATTAATAATTGTGTGGGTGCACATAATGTCGGTAAATTTACATTCTTTTTATTTGTTTTATTGGTAGGCTTGATTTAAGTGACATTTTGTAGTGTTTGTCTACTCATTGGAGATACTGATTTTGTCAGATATAGAAAAGCTTTATAAATACCAGATGGGCTTCACCTTCCTTTAAATATCTTAACTATTTTATTTAGTAGCTTATTGGCACTTGGAATAGTCAATCTTTTGATCGAGCAATTAAAGAATCTTTTTACAAATTCAACAGGGTTTGAAAGACAACAAAAATAAAGAAGTTAGGTAAGGAAAGCAGAACTTTTAGCGTCTTAAACAAGTCTGAATGACTAACCCTCCACTGAATCGCTAGCAATATAATAATAAAAATAGTAATCTTGCAGATGTTTTGCAAATTGTTTAGATATGTTAACTGAAAGATCTTGAAATGATAGTATTATATAAGTAAAATAAGTTATTTATGAAACCATTAGTAATAAAAATATTCATTAATCATTCAATTTGGATGAGTATTTAAAAATATTATATTGTTACTTGGCCTTGATAAAATTTGTTCAATAGCTTACAGATATCTAATCTGCATTGCAGCTTTATTATCAAGTATGTCAGCTGCTTATTTTAATAATTTTGCTGATTATACATTCGCCTTTGCATTTATTATTAAAGCTTCTGATCTTCTACGAGTAGAAGTTACAACAGAAAACACTTCAATCATTTACTTTGTTAAAAAGAGCTCTAAATAAATTAAATAGTTTTACATTTAATACAACATTTATCAATAGTTATTCCCCAAAAATTGGTTTGTTTATTTAGTTGTATTTATAGTTAAGATGCAATTTATTCACGATTCTATATCAAATATTGAAGATCCACAGCGCCAGAAACTGAACGTAAACTTGATTTTGCTATTTAAGAAACACAGATTTCAGCAAATTTTATATCAGAACCAAGCCGATATGCTAAGTGCATTGGTTAAAATACACGATAAAAAATTACAGATTATATTTTAAACTGAACATTATCTTTTGTAATTACCTATTGTTGAATAACGAATGTATTTGTTTTCATATTTACACTAATAATTTTTTATGTTATTGGGTTTAATATTTTAAGACCTGGATTTATAGTAGCTGAGTATTTCCCAAATTTAGTTAAAAGTCCAAGCTATCCAGTATTTTGCTGATATAATGGATACTGTAAACAGCAATTGCAACAACAAATTGAGCAAGGTGTACAAAGTTTTCCTAACTTCTATAAAAAATTTAAGTAAAATTTTGATTATTCATAATTTATAATCTCACTTGTTTATTAGTTTAGAATCCTTTAAAAGTGACTATGTTGCAATAAAGCAATTGATTTAGATTAATCATGATTTCTGTTTGATCTGGAACTTAATTAAGAAAGTTATAGTTGATCAGCCATTCTACATTATAAAATTGCAATAAAATCTGCAATTTTATTTAGTAAAAAGTAAAAAAGGCTTATTAAATATTTTGATATTTTATATGTTTATGATTAGTCCTTTTTGAAAAATTATTTAATAGATATAATTTAAAAATAAAAATAATTCATTTTTCCACCAAAAAATCAGATTCATTAATTTGTTAAGCTCTCCATTTATACTTTTCCATTCTAGTTAATAAGCTGAGTTATTTTTGAGTTTCAAGCCCTATAGCATCTTTTCGGCATAAAGTTTTTGAAAAATATTCTTCCATTAGAGTTTTACAGAAATATGGGTCTACATTATATTAATTTTTGTTAGATGAACTCAAAGCTAAGAGAGAACTATGTTAAGAACAAATATTTCTCAGTTCAATAAATAGCCTAAATAGTAACTTATTTACTATGGTAACTAATGTTGAAGTCCTTACATTTTTGTAATTAGTCTAGTGGTTTAAGGTGTTTACTTCAAGTTAAACATATTTTAACATTTCCATCCCTAAGGATAAGATAACATTTATATTTAAACCATAATTTTCTTAAGCTCTGATCCTTTTTATAAATCCATAGTAGATTGACTTGTTTACTTTTTACTTTTCTATGTTTCAATTCCCATTAAATATTTATCAATTTAATCTTCTTGCTTGCATTAAGTTGCTCCTTTTAACGTTGTTAACAGTTAATTTGAAGATTTTTAAAGCATTTTCCCTTATTCATTAAGCTTTTGTAAATTTTCAATAGTTGATTCAAGAAGCTCCATATATATTTTTTTCCGTAAACGAGCCTTTCGGGCAGCATCCTTATTGTTTTATTTTCTTTGTAAAGCCAAATGCTAGTGGCTTTACAGAAGCATATTTTTTCTGGCTTTGCTTCTGTAAATAAATAAAATTTTACAAACAAGGAAGTGAAGAATTACTATCGCCGACAATCTTCAAAAGACTATTAATTTTATGAATATATATATTCTTGATACTCTTTTTTTGTTTATCTTTTTTAAAGCTTTCAGGATTAAGCATTTTACAAATATTAATTATACAACCAATACAGGCGTTGATAAAAAAAGAAATTACAACAATTCATTAAAAATTTACTTGGATTTTTTTTTAATTAGATTTAGCTATATTAAATAAGCAAGTTAAATTTGTTCTGTTGGTAATTTCATGATGAGACTGAAAAAATTAGTGAAACATAAAATTTATATAATTTTTATAGATATTAAAATCATGTTTGCACTAATCTATTCTATTATTCATAAGAAAATTGCTTTAATATTTTTATAAAAACTACAAATAAAAATTATTATTAAATAAATTTTAAATATATTCAATATATTCAAATTAAATGAGGTTTTGGGTTTGACCATGGATTTTCTATGTATTAATTTTATTGTAGTTGATTAAATCGAGATTTTTGATAAAAGTATTTCTAAATGTCTCGCTTTGGAAATCGGGCTATTTGTTGCATACCTAGATAGGCTCCTAAATAACCGCCTTTACCAATTTTAACTTTAATAACAGAATCAACTGGGGATTACCTGGTTAAATCCTTTTATATTCTTGGTTTAAGACCACTTATTACTGATCCACCCCCAATAACATTAATATTTTAAAGTAATTTAGCTTTTACTTCTGATGAAAATTGCTAAATGCTACCTTTTATTGTTTATATAAGGCCTGCTTGTGTGCAACCAATTATCCTTGGCTAAAAATACATCTCATGACATTTAATCAATTAAACACTTAAAAACAACTGATTGCCTGAATTTAAATGATGTATGTCTTTTTTGACACTATTCCATTCTGGGTCAATTTCTCTTAATTCAGCTTACATTACTTATAATTCACTATAATGATCTGACTAATCTGGATCTTTAAAAGCTTGAACATCTTATTAGTTTTCCATATTATTTTAATCATAGTCCTCTTCAGCTAATCTTGCTAATACTTGCATTCTCTTTTGTTTAAGCCTACTTTTACGACTGTTTAGTTAATTTTTAATTCTTTCGTTTTCCTTTGCTTTTTCAGATAAAACTTTATATTTTTCTTTAAGTTGTTGAAGATAAATTTGAGGATTATTTTCTCTTAAATCTTTCATTTTCTGCTCTTAGTTTAATTTTTATTATTGTTTTTTTTTCTTTATTTCAACCATATTCTTCTGATAAATTTGAATTCTTTTTAATTTTAATTTTTCAGATGTTAATTCATGGTCTGGGATATCAATTAATGAAAACTTATTTTACTCTGGTTTTTCTTAAGCAAGCCCTAATTTTATTTATAGACTATGTATTTTTTTAACCAGTTTATCAAAAAATTTTGAAGTTCCAAACATTTATACAACTTATTAATGAGCAGATTTATCTCCATTTTAATACTTTTATTTGAGCTATTGTAGCTGCTTTAATTAGTGCTCATGTAGTTTTTTTTTGATATCTTTTCTTCTCTCGATTGTTTACTTTAACTTTTAAGCCATTCTTATTTTCATTTCTTACTTTCTTCTTATTTATTACTCAGGAACTTAAATAATTACATCAAAATCAATTTCAACAATATCAATTGTTGATGTGAAGTTGTTTTTATTTTTATTTTATTCATGAATCCTGTTATGGTAAATGTTGTTGTTTATAGGTTAATGAATATTTTTTTTTGCTATTAATTTCTAGAAATGTCTTAATTGATCAGTATAATCATATGCAATTTGTGTATATTTTTAGTAAATATCTCTTAAAAATGCATAAGTTAATTTATTTTTCAATTGAGGGTGTTTGAGTAAAAGTGTTTTTGCAAAAAGTTAGAAAGCGTTATTTCCTCCAACATTAATTCTACGCACAGAACTAAACTGAACCACACCTTATACTATACAAAATACATGTATTGTATTGGCACCAATATTAATAACAAGCGCAGTCTATGTTAAATACCTATTTAAATCGCAATTGACTTAATAGAAATATGCGAATAAAGCATCTACACCAAGCAGTATTTAATTTACTTCATAACATTATAGGAGCTGTCCAATAATACTTGATCGACAATGTAAAGGATTTGCAAATGGCTAAGATATTATTAATGATGATTAAGATTTTTTGCCGGGTCTTAATATTTCTGAAAATATATAGTCATTGCACTGTTAAAGTATTGAAAAATGTAAAATTATGTTTTTTTCATAAGGGCTTTTGAAATTTGATTTGGAAAAATCTAATTGATCATAAGATAAATTCATGACCGCTTTAATTGGTAATTATCCTTTATTAGGATCACGAGTCTTGGAAACTTGTGGACGAAATACTAAATTTGGATTTTTAAATTGCTAATAGCCAACTTTTATAGTTTATGAGCCATATTAAATAATAATGGGATTTCTTTGATCGAAAGCTTGAAATATTTATTTTCTTTAACTTGTTTATACTTATTTAAGAATATTAGAGTGAGGTGGAACTTAAGCTGCCATAAGCCTTATAACTTCGTTATCCATAATAGATGACACCAACAAAAGATGTAATTATAATTTTAGTAATTTAAATAAAAGCAGGAAATAATTTATTTAAATTAAACTTTCATATCATTCTATTCTGTTAAATTTATTAAATATAAAATTACTAAAGCAAATTTAATTGATTTTATGATAGATATTTATTAATAATTAAATGGCCAGCAAGTAAAAATTCTAAAGAGCTTTAACATTAGTACCATACTCTGGTTCGGCTAATAATTTTGTGCTTTATGTGGCAGAATCAGCAATGAATAAAGAAAAATTATATGATGATATTCGTCATTGCAAACTAGATGAAAAAAAATGTCGATTTGATGTCTGGAGAATGTTAATGGGTGTCTGTTCAATCAATGGAACCCTACAACAAAAAATATAATAAATTAATAGTCAAAGATAGAGCTACAATACAAAAAAAGCAGAAGCGTATAGTACGATTAGTGGAATAAAAAAATAAAATGCTACTATCCCTAAAAATCCTTTGATGAAAGCTATGATAAAAAATCCCAAATTATAATAAGTAAATTATTTTTAAATTAGGTCGATGATTCATTTCTTAAAGATTAAATTAAAAAAGATGTTTAAAGAACATATCAATAGCATTAATTTTTCCAAGAAGAATCTATTCTCAAGTTATTAAGCACCATTTTATTCGTTTGGTGCAAAAGAAATCCTGATGTATCCTATAAACAAGGCATGAATGAAGTTCTTGCTTCGATTGTTTTCGTATATTTTCAATAAACATTTGCACCTTCAAGACACCCTGAAGGTATTTAACATCTTAATGAGGAGTAAAAAATAATTAATATAGATTAACAAAGGCTTATAGTATTTTTAATAGTATTTAATACGCAGAACCAGATATTTATTGCGTATTTGAAAAAATAATGAATATTCAAAATCAAATGTACAAAACTGAAACTGATTCTAATTTAAAGGGTGTAATTAACCCAAATTCAAAGAATAATACGCCAATTTTACAAAGAATAATTACTATAATTGATCAAAAATTAAAATCATTAGATATCGAATTATTTAGAACAATTAAATTACAAGATGTTCAAACTAAGACATTTTTATTGCGTTGGATTCGGTGCATGCATACTAGATAATTTAGTTTATAGAATTCTTTTTTGATTTGGGATTCCATTTTTTTAGATTATTGCGAGTGGCCTTCTTCAAAAGAAAAATCCCAATTTTAATTCATCGATGCAATGTGTGTTGCAATGTTTGTATACTTAAGAAGCATTGCTCTCACAAGATAAACTGCATATGAAATATTACAAATTTATCAAAAATATCCAAATCTGAAAAAAGGTGGATATCTTTAATAACTTATCAACCTAGCCTGGTCATTATGCGAAGCTTTGAGACAACCTTCCAATTTAAATTCAGCAGATTGGATTGGTTAACAAAATACTAAAGCAGATAACAAAATTCAATTACTGAAGAATAAAGATCCAATTTTAAAACAAGATTAGCCAGTCACTAAGCCGAAATAACACGTAATTATAAAATTTATTTAGATACGCCCAGCATCTGAAACAAAAGTTTAAAAACATCATGAGTTAAACTCTAATAATAAACCAGTACATAAGCATTCTGAATAAAAAATAATTATTGAAAAGCCTGAGCATAATCATTAAACTTAGCATAAATAATAAATAAACAATGATCTTCATTTTAATATAGTGCTAGCTCCAAGTGAGTGGCATCTACTAGTTGAAAAGCTTCAAAAAAGTCTAGCACTAAATAGGTATAATTTTATTTTAATACAGCGATGAATAATCTAGAAAATTCATACTTTAAGGCATATAAATTCTTAAATCAAAAGTATAAAATGCTTCACATTGAAGTTAAATAATTAATTTATTTAGCCTGTATTTATTTATAATTAATTCATAACAAAATTTTGTATTTTATATATTATTTTATTTGTATTGTTATTTATTTTACATTTTAATAACTAATGTTAAAATTACATTATAAATACAAATATATGATTGAATCTTTTTTAAATTTCTTATTATTATCGAAAAATGGCAGAAAAAAATTTATCAAAACGTATATCAAACCAAATAGTTTTTTTTGGACGTCGGAATTCATCTGCTGCGGGTTTGTAAGAGAAAAATAGAGAATTAAACGAACTAAGTGTTCTACGATACAAATCTGGAGATACTTTACAGCTTACCAATCGATAGAGATCAATATACAAATAGACAGACTCTAATTTTATCAGAGATATTAGAAAGATTGCAAATTTAAAGAAAAGTAAATTAATCTAAGTTTTATCACTTTCTGAGCCAAAAATAACAAAATAACAATGCAACTAAATTGACTTTCGAGCAAGATTACATTCAAAAGCTAATATTGTTAATCAAAATACAAAAAAATAGTTTAAAAATATTTAGAGTGTTGATCAATGTAAATGTGGGTGTAATAGAGGAAAAGGTAAATTTTTTCCTCTTACCACAAACTTACAGAAATTAAGCATACTAGGGCCAGGCGTTCTATTACATTTTATATTTAAAAAAGCTGGCATAATAATGCTTTTAATCGCTGCCTTAATTTATACCATTTATGGATTGGCAACAAATTTAATGGGAAATTAAGCCCTGATCGATTAAAGTTGTTATAAAAATTTATATTGCAGATTTAAATCAAAAGCTTCTGATGAAAATAAGCTGAGCAACAATTATTTATAATAAATTCAAAGCTATTTAGGTATAGTTTTTTGTGTTCTATGGGTGATCGGATTAAGAATATTAAAACATATAGGAAAATAAAAAAATAAAATCATAGATAAAAAGTTATAAAGCTCTGCAGATTTCACAATAAAAATTTCAAATTTACCAAGAGGTGCATATGAATAAACTGAGCTTATCTGCTATTTATAAGAGCTCTGGAAATAAAAATTAATTTAATAACAATGTTAGAATAATAAAAAAGGGAATAAACAAGTAATGGATTTTACAAATAAACATTTAAGTTTTAATTCAATCCAAATTATCTATGATATGTAATTTTCAAGAAAAATAATTTCACAAATATTAAGTTTAATTGTTAAAGTTGAGGGATATTTGAAATTTTAAGATACAAATTGTAAAGGTTCTAAATGTTTTATAGATAAAGTTAACAAATATAGATAAACAAAATAATAATTAATTTAAAATTTTGAATTGTTACAAGATCTAAGAAAAAGATTTTTGAATGATAAAACATTTAGAAAAAGTATCTCTTCTACAAGCTGTTTAATATAATTTAAAAATCAAAGAGATAAAAAACAAATTTTGAAATATTTTGGAGTTTAAAAAGTTGGTTTATTTACGAAGGTTATTTTAACAATTAAAAACTTTTTAAGCCCTAAAAAACAAGTATTATTTAAAGGTAAAATTTTAAAAATCGAAAGAGCACCTGAGCCATCAGATTTATTATGGTAAAATTGTTAAAAGCCAGAGTCAAATATTCGAAAATTAATAATATTTGGAATTACTTTTTTAGTCATACTTTTGTCTTTTAGTATTATAATGGGGTTATAAATTCTTCAAAATTTTGTAAAAAAAAATCCTTAATCATTTAAAGCTGGTCTTTTAACAACACTTCTTAATATTGCAACATCTTTAGCTTTGCAAATTACAAACTCTATTCTTTGGAATTTGATGACATACTTGTTAAATATAGAATATAATCATACTTTAACATAAAAAATTGTTTCACAAATGAACAAAGTATTTTTTTTAACATCAATAAATATTATTGTGTTACCAATTTTATCTAATTATCTTATTCAAGGATCAGGATTTATTTATGGTAACAATGGCCTTGCAGGATTAGCCTTTGATTATCATATTTCTGCAATAATTGCTGTAATAAAAGGTTTATTTAATACAGTAGCAATGATAAAAGGCGCTGCCATTTGTATAAAATTCACTCGATATTATTTGATTCGATTTCTTTGTTCAGCTTAAAAGTTAAATTTACAAAAAGGAGATCCAAATGTAAACAAATTTTATTAAGGAACATAATTTGGAATTGCATAAAATTACATCTTTATCATTGTAACAATATTGCATGCATTTTTCTTCTGCAAGCTACAACCAATAATCTTATTAATCGCAGCATTTTCAATATTAACATTTTTCTGTGTAAATAAAATAAAACTTTTAAGGTTATGCAAAATACCAAATATTACTGAATATTTAGTATTTGATACAGCAGTATTTTTATTAGGATATGCTCCAATTTATTATGGGATAGGCTGTATAGTATTATCATATTTTCAAAATCGATAAAATAGTACATATTCATTTACTATAATCCAGCCATTAGTTTGTATTGGAATTGGAATTTTTGCATTAAGTAACCCTAAAGATATTATGAACAAAATATTAAGAAAAATATTATGTATATTTTGCTTAAACCATTAATCTATCTTAGGTATTGATGAATAATCAATCATTTAAACATAAGTAGATTAA